>Ga0228535_1001976_pt1 | contig 23922 bp, 22 predicted proteins | sample SJ1metagenome_FD_168457 | JGI IMG/M metagenome (GOLD analysis project Ga0228535, IMG submission 168457) | Enriched culture of PCE-dechlorinating microbial communities from Ithaca, New York, USA - SJ1 | ecosystem: Engineered > Modeled > Simulated communities (microbial... > Unclassified | place... | reverse complement strand
CATGCAGAAACAACTATTTGTGGAGAAGGAGCATACCCAGCATGATACGTTTGAAGACTGAAGAACAAATCAAAAGGATTCGCGAATCGTGCCACCTGACCGCCCAATTGATGGAGAGGCTTGCAACTTTCATTGAACCGGGTATGTCGACCTGGAATATCGACCAATACTGTTATGATTTCATCACCCGTCACAAGGGTGTACCTGCGTTTCTCAACTATCAAGGATTTCCGGCAACCGCGTGCATCTCGGTCAATGAAGAGGTGATTCACGGCATCCCATCCAAGAGTACCATTATCAAGGAAGGGGATTTGGTTGATGTTGATCTGGGTATCAACCTGGGCGGACATTTTTCCGATATGGCCCGTACGTTCATCATCGGCAATACTAAGGATGAATACAGAAAACTTTGTGAAGTAACACAGCAATGCCTTGTGCTCGCCATTGAGGCGGCTTCTGTCAAAGGCGCCAGGATCCAGGATATCGGGAGTGCCGTATACAAGCACGCTACCAAGCATGGGTATGGGGTGGTACGGGACTACTGCGGCCATGGAGTCGGGCTTGATGTGCATGAGGAGCCTGAAATTCCCAACTATACCTCTTCCTACCTTCCCAATCCACGGCTTCGTGAAGGAATGGTGTTGGCGATCGAACCGATGATCAACCTGGGCACCCATAAGATAAAGGTTCTTGCAAATGATTGGACGGTAGTCACTCTCGATGGGTTGCCATCTGCACATTTTGAGGATACTGTTGCGTGTACACACAATGGGCTTGAAATATTGACAGTTGTTTGAGGACTGGGGAGAAGCTATGGTGATCAAGGAATTTATCAGCTGTGACATGATTCGAGACAGTGCATTGAAGCTTGCCCATAAGATGTACAAACAAGATCGCTTTGTGCCTGATATCATATATGCTTCACTTCGTGGTGGAGCCTATATGGCCAATGTGTTCAGTGAGTATTACAAGATGGTCAGGATCAGGGAACAGGGCAGGCCGGTCTTTTATGCCGCCGTTGTCGCCCGTTCCTATGGCTTTCTCAGAAGTCAGACAAATGTCATGGTTGATGGTTGGACCTACTCGCCGGAGTATCTGCGCACCGGTGACAAGATTTTGCTGGTGGACGATATTTTCGATACCGGCAAGACGGTCAATGCTCTTGCACAGATCATCATGCAAAAAGGCATTCCCCGTGAGGATATCAAGATTGTGGTTTTCGACTACAAGGTTCCCTTGTACAAGAAAGAAGAGCCGCTTCCGATCCAGCCTGATTACTACTGCAGAAAACATGTCCTCAACAGCCCCGATGATGAACGCTGGATTCATTACAATTGCCATGAGTTCCTCGGCTTGAGCTCCCAGGAAGTGGATGACCAGTTCAACGATCCTGAAGTCAGAGAGATCCTGCACGAAGTGAGAGGCGATCAGTAGAGAGGGAATAGATATTCCAGAAAGCGGATGAGAGCCTGTAGACGGGGTGCACTTTCTGGAATTATCATAAACATCGATTCAGAAGGCTTATACCTGCTTTGTGACAAATCAAGCAGGTATTCTTTTTCCAAGCCAGCTGCCTGCAAATACGGAGCAAGACGTTCCAGCAGATCAGGGCGATTGGAAAGCAGGGTCGGGTAGTCGAGCATGGGAAGGCCATTGGCGTAGTGTTCAACGACCGTCATGGGAGCTATGAGCGCATCGAGCTCCTTTGCAGCCATATAGGCATAGATTTTGGAGAGGCTCGATTCTACATAATGATCACTGCTTCCAAGCACGACATACAGTGAATCGTCAATGATGATGCGCTCATCACTACGAATGGAAAACAAGGAGGCAAGTTCGGCTTCCATTGTTTTTGCCTCAAAAACATTGTTGTCATCATTAGCTACAAACAATTGGAGCACGATGGTTTTGGACCTTTGCACAAGCAGGTCTGTTATGTAGATTGCTGCAAGCAATCCAGCAAGAATGAGCACCAGTTGGACAGCGGTGGGTTTCTGAAACCGTTTCATGCCTATGTTGCCTCACTTTTTCAATCCTCGTATGATACTATCTATCAGCATGAATGAAAAGCGAGGATAATAGGTGGGCATTCAGTCTCTTTTCGACCCTGACAACGTTGTTTGGTCATTTCTTCTCAAGTTGTATTGCTTGGCACTTGCCGGTTTGCTTTGGTTTATCTGCAGCCTGCCATTTCTTACCCTCGGTCCTGCAACAATCGCTTTGTATACGTACTGCTTTGCCGTATTGGATGATCGAGAGTCGTACCTGTTCAAGTCATTCTTCTCAGCCTTTGCAAAGTCCTTGAAGCAAGGGATTGCTGTTACACTTCTGTTGCTTCTTATAGGAGCGTTTCTGGTCTTTGATGCCTGGTTTTTTCTCAATACAATCCCCATGCTCTTCTTCATTGCGGTGGGGTTGGGTATTCTGGTGCTGTTTACTGCTTTGCATCTCTTTGCGCTGATGAGTATAAAAACAGGCTCAATGAAAGATTTTCTTAAGCTGGCATTGTATCTTTCGATCAAGCATCCGGCTACTACCATCACGGTTTTGGTGGTGGTCATTCTGTGGTTTTTGAGCATCTATGTTCTTCCGGCATCAATAGTATTTTCAGCAGGCCCAGCATGCATTCTCTCTGCCATGTTCCTTAGGTCTTTCTATAAACAAATTGGAGTTTACATAAATGACTATGGGAAAAAGAGTAAATGACTATATAAGATAAACATTGCTTAATATTGCTAAATAATATATCAAATCCACATAGTTATTTAACAATATTTTCTATACTTTTTCACAAATTTACTTTGACATAGGGGTAAGACCAACGTAGACTATCTTTTGGGATAACCCCACATAAGGAGAATGTTTGATGAAGAAAATCGTACTTTTATCGGCAACCTTGCTTCTTGCAATGAGCATGATATTTGCGGGCGGCGCTGCAGAGAAAACAGCAGCACCTCCTGCTCCTGCTGTTTCGTATGAAGTAACTGAACCGATCACCATTGAATGGTGGCATGCACTGGAGCAGCAGTATTGGCCGCTGGTGGACGAGATTGTGGGAGGTTTCAATAACACCCATCCCCTGATCACGGTGGAAGCAAAATATATCGGCAACTACACAACGCTCAATGAAACATTGGTGGCCGCCCATGCTGCAGGCACCGGTCTTCCAGCCCTTAGTGCTGCAAATACCCCCTATGTTGCAGAATATGGTAAAGGTGGACTGACCGAGGACTTGACTCCGTACATCAAGGCAACCAATTACGATATTGATGACTTTGGCGCCGGTATGATCGCCGCCACAAGCTATGAAGGCAAGCAGGTCACCGTACCGTTCCTCATCTCCACCCAGGTCATGTACTACAACAAGACCATGGCTGATAAAGAGGGCATCGTCATTCCTTCCAGAATCGATGACATGGAAGCATTTCTTGCAAAGGCAACGAAGAAGGCTGCCGACGGCACCACCACCCGTTGGGCCACCATCATCCCTGGTTGGGACCAGTGGTATTTTGAAACCTTCTACCTCAACAGCGGGGTGAAGATTGTCAATGACGACGGCGTCAGCACAGACCTCGCAGGTCCTGCCGCAACCGCTCTTACCAAGAAGTTCCAGGATTGGGTCAAGAAGGGATACACATATTGGGCATCCGGTACCAGTGCTTCCTCCAACATGAGGCAGAACTTCATCGATCAGAAAGCTTTCTCAGTCATCCACACAAGCTCACTGTACAACACCTACATCAACTTGGTGAAAGACTTTGAGGTTGGCATGGCTTGGCTGCCTGCCGGCGATACCAAGAAGAGTGAGATTGGAGGTAGTGTCCTGCTCATCCCCGCAAAGAACGACCAAAAGACCAAGAATGCTGCATGGGCTTTCCTGCAGTATCTGATCGGAAAGGATGTGAATATGAAGTGGGCTGATGGAACCGGGTATATCCCGACCAGAAACTCTGTTCTCAACACCAGCGAAGGTCAGGAATTCTTGAACAGGAAGCCTGCTTTCAAGGCTATTTTCGACAATCTGGACGAGATCAACCCCCGCATCCAGCATCCAGGTTGGAACCAGCTGGCTACCATCTGGAAATCATATCTCGACCAGATCATGATCGAAGGTGTAAACGTTGAAGAAAATCTCAAGCTGATGGCTGAGGAGATCAACGAGGTACTCGCAGACTCTGAATAAGCTTGTATGCATTACACTGCCATCCAGTAACCTTGCTGGATGGTAGTATCTCTTTCTGAATGGATAAGGATAGAATAATGAAACAGCAAAAGTCCCTGCATAGACGAATACAGGAAGGTAAAGATTTTGGAACGGTTTTACCTGCATTGTTGTTCCTTGGCATATTTGTCTACTATCCAGTGGTGCAGGTGGTTCGTATCAGTTTTACCAACTGGAATCTCATCAACGACAATTATTCGTATGTCGGGATGAAAAACTGGATCTGGCTGTTCCAAGGATCAGGAACCAAGTATTTGATCAACTCATTGAAAGTAACAGCACTCTATACAATAGGAGAGTTGGCCATCACCATTATCGGCGGCATGCTCTTCGCAATCATTTTTAATCGCATCACCAAGAGTTTTTCAATCATGCGCGCTTTGGTCTTTTTACCCAAGTATGTGGCCATGTCCAGTGCTGCAGTGGTATTTATTTGGATACTCAATACCCAAAACGGTATTTTAAACTATTTTTTGGAACAACTAGGACAAAGTCGGGTCAACTGGCTCGGTGATAGAAATAGAGCGTTGGGTTCGATCCTCATGCTTACCGGATGGAGAACCATCGGCTATGGCATGATGATTTATATAGCATCGATGCGGGGTATCAGTACCAGCTACTACGAGGCAGCCTCCATCGATGGAGCCGGCAAGTTTGCGCAATTCACCAGGATTACTTTGCCGTTGCTCTCACCGACCACCTTGTTCCTTTTTGTTACTACATTCATCTCTGCAATGAAAGTATTCCAGTCGGTCGACGTATTGACCGGAGGTGGTCCGTACCGGTCCACTGAAGTAATCGTCTTTATGATTTACAAGTATGCGATGGAAGACTTCAGAATGGATCGTGCTGCCACCATTGCAGTCTTTTTCTTCGTTGTCCTGCTTGCCATTACTGCAGCCACGATGAAGATTTCCAGCAAGAGGGTGAACTATGACGCATGAACCACTTTCTTTCGACCAGGCTGTCCTGCTCAATCAACGCGCGATTGCGAAGCGCAAGGTTGCAACCGTCCTGCAGTATGTGTTTGCCATTGTTGTTACTCTTTTCATGGTTTTCCCGCTCTACTGGATGTTCATAACCAGCGTAAAGTCGCAGGAGGAAGTGTTGCTCGCACTCCCTACCTTTTGGCCGAGAGAGTGGCATTTTGAGAACTACAGCAATGTGCTCAACCGAGCGAATTTCAGCAAGTATTATTACAATACCATTGTGATGACGGCTGGAATCTTGTTCAGCCAGGTTGTAACCGGCGTGTTGGCTGCCTATGGTTTTTCCAAAGGCCGATTCAAGGGCCAGAAGTTATTGTTTCTGATCGTCCTTGGCGCCTTGATGATTCCTTTGCAGGTTACCTTCATTCCGCTGTATATCATGTTCGCCAACTGGAAGTTGACCGATACCTTCCTTGGCTTGATCCTTCCGGAAATGGTCAGCCCGTATTACATCTTCATGATGCGCCAGGCGTTTCTCACCGTCGATGATTCCTATATCGAGGCTGCCAAACTTGACGGTATGGGAAGAATCGGGATCATCACGCGGGTATTGGTGCCGATGTGCAAGTCCACCCTGATTACCATTACCTTGGTCACGTTCACCAATGGCTGGAACTCCTATTTTTGGCCGAAGATCATTGCGAAGAATGAGACGAGAAGGGTTCTGACAGTCGGCTTGGTACATTTGAGAAACACCTTTGCAGGACTCGATACCATGAACAATCATGAGATCATGGCAGGTGCAGTTCTTGCAGTTCTTCCCGTAATTATCTTATTCTTCGTTTTCCAGAAATATATGCTGACCGGTTATGAAAAGACTGCTATGAAATAAATAAGGAAGGTTGCTATGAGAGTTTTCGCACATCGAGGATACAGCGGATTGTATCCTGAGAACACTATGTTGGCGTTTGATAAGGCACGGGAAGCTGGATGCAAGGCAATGGAACTTGATGTGCATCTCTCCAAGGACGGGCATTTGGTGATCATCCATGATGAGATGCTCGACCGTACCACCAATGCAAAAGGATTGGTGTGTTCTTATGCCCTTTCTGAATTGCAGACATTCAATGCCGGAACAGCAGAAGAGTTTCAACCGATTCCAACCCTTGAGACCTACTGCAAATGGGCGAAAGAGCATGGTATTTTCACCAATATCGAGATCAAGACCAATCTAATCTACTATCCGTTCATCGAAGACAAGGTGTTGGCCATGCTCAAAAAGTATGGTTTGGTTGAGCATAGTTTGATCAGTTCATTCAATCATGGGTCTGTTATCAGGATGCGTCAGTTAAGCCCGGAAATTCAATGCGCCTTCCTGGTCGGTGGAAGGGGCCTTGCAAATGTGGGCAGCTATGCCAAGAATTTCAAGGTTGAGTATTACCATCCCGATGGTGCTTTTTTGACCAAGGCGGCTGTAGATGAGTGCAAGGCTCAAGGGGTTGGTCTGAACGTATGGACCATTGATGACTTGGGACTATTACAGAAAATGATTACTTGGAATGTTGATGGTGTGTTTACCAACCACTGTGCCCCGGTTCTTGCACTGGTGGGAGACAAGCATGCATAAGAAGCGTTTCCTTTCTCTGGTTCTCATAGTATTCATTTCTCTCTCGTTGTTTGCTTCTCAGCATCTGAGCAGGGAGCCGGGTAAGCTAGCCATCTATTTTCTTGACTTGGAAGTGAGCCCTGAGGCTGTCGACAAGAGCGGTGATGCCACTGTCCTGATAAGCCCGGAAGGGAAGGTCATGCTCCTCGACAGCGGCCACCCTGAGAGTTCCCATCTTGTAATCGAAGCACTAAAGACCCTCAATGTTCAGGCAATCGACATCTTTGTTGCTTCACACCCGCATATCGACCATATCGGGGGGTTCCCGCAGGTGGCAGCAACCTTTCCGATCAAGCAGGTGTATCGCTCGAATCTCGACTATGCGACTGACGTGAATCAGGCGGCCCTTCAGGCGATTCAGCAGTATAATATACCGGTTGCCATTCTCAGTGAAGGCGATTCTTTCATGTTTGGTGATTGCATCAAGGTTGATGTTTACAACCCTCCCAAGGATATCACCTATCCACCGAACTACCCGGATAATTCCACCCAGTTCATCAACAACCAATCGATTGCGATGAAGCTGACGTACGGCCAGTCCACTGCATGGTTCTCCGGTGACCTGTATATGGTTCAGGAGCGTGCCCTTATCTCCAAATATGGAGGACAGTTGCAAGCCGATGTAGCGAAGGTCAACCATCACGGTGGCGATACCTCAAACAGCATCAGATGGATCAAGAACTTGAACGCCAAGATTGTGGTCGCGATGCACGATCAGCTGGACAGCATGACTGTGTACACCAACTACAAGCGCTATGGCGCCGAGTATCATCTGACTCTCAACGATGGCTTGGTGAAGGTAGTGATGGATGACAAGAAGAACTACCAGGTCTTTGATACCAAAGACAGCTGGATGAATTAAGAGAGAAACACCCCAGGGAAAAGTCCTTGGGGTGTTGAGTTACCTATATTGTATTATATAGGGTGAAGTCTTGGTATTCCTCAGATTGGCTGGATCTACCGTTGTTACTGCTATCTTGGTTGGCTGCATCAACTTTAATTCCAATCTTAAATAGCCCATTTTCATTCGTTGCAATTAATAAAGTATCTATACCGGAATTATTGCCTAAATACAGTGTGCTTACAATTTCGGCAGAGAATAAGTATTCTCCATATCCACTACGAATAGAATTAGTTGATGTTACGTTTGCTAGGGTGGAACCTTTAGGAAAACTATACACAAAAAGTGCATCATTTTTACTAGATGACTTTGTAATGATGTGAGTATTTGTTGTTCCTTCTGTCATATACATAAACCCATGAACATCATATGTTTTTGCTGCATCATACATCTCGACGAAAGCCCCGGTGGCTGTTCCTCCGTATAGTTCCCCAAGTGTTGTTATGATGTATACGTTAGAAGATGTATCTATGGAGAAACCAGCTAAACGCTTATCGCTAAAAGTAGAAGGTAATTCTTGTCTAGTGGTGGTGCCATCATAGAAAATATGCCTGTAGATTTTTTTTGTGGCATTATCCACAAACGAAATTATTACTGGAGAAGTAGAACTGAGTAGGGACTGCTCAAAACCCGATTCTTGAATAACTGATACAAGACTGTAGCCATCCATTTCCGGGAAAGTGATTTTTGGGATTACTGTTCCCGATCCATACTGTCCTAATGCATACAGTGTTTTGGTTGCATCAGCTGCTGAGGTTCCATGCAACATAACCAATCCATTGGGATATAAGTTTACGATGCTAACTGTTTCACTAGGATTGAAGGCCCCATCTGTTGGAGTGATTACAGTAACAGAATTCGGACTTCCAACATCAAAAATATTGATACTAACAGAATCTTCATTTGTTAGATATGCGATGTCATTTGAAGCAGTATCGTAATATGTCGATTGAATGATCTTATCCTTAACACTGGCTTTAAGAGGATCATTGGGACTTTTGTAAATTCCTTTAGTAGTAGAGTAATACAGAACAGTTTTCGTAGCATCAAGCCCTAACAGCTGTTTATACTGTATCCCCACAGGAGTAGTGGATTCGCTGATCTGCCTGAACAATCCAGCAGAAGCATCAGCATTACAGCCGGTAATTACCAGAATTGCTATCAGAAGAGAGAATAGTATGAAATTTCTATGTTTCGTCTGCATGGTTGCTGCTCCTATTGTCTATACGTGATAGAGAGGGTGAGGGGGATGAACCCGGCAAGGGCGTTATCCTGCTTCAGCGCATCGTCATAGTTGAACTCGGGAATCAACCAAAGCCCGGTGGTCAAGCCAAAGCCCCAATTGTCTCCCGGGTACCAAGTCAATCCCACCTGCACATTGCCGAACAAGGTCATCAATGAGGCATCGTTGTACTTGATATACGCCCCTCCCAGGCCGAAGGAAATCGGAAGGTCCCACTGGCCTTGGACAGGGAAGAATGAGTATTTAGCATAGAAGGGAACTGCAGTGAAGAGAATATTGGATGCAGAAAAGTTGAAGTCATAGCCAATCTCACCACCGATTGCAGAAGTAGGGGAATTGAAAACCTGGTAGCTGATCGCTCCATAACCGCCAACCTTTGCACCGGTATTGTTTTCGCCGAAACCCACACGAAAATCCTTGTCTTCAAAAAAATAGGTGAAGGTTGGAAAGGTTGTTCCCAGCGTAAAGGAGAACATTTGGTTTCCCTTGTCATAGTAGGGAACAGCAAAAGCCATAGTGGCGATGATACACATCAATAAGCCAAGCAGCAAGAATCTTTTCATTCGGTACCTCAATGTACGTAGAGAACAACTGGTATGTTTGTTCCGTTACAATAAGCGTTGGTATGACTATACCCGATACAAAGGAGTATGCATACCTGTTTGACAGTATAGTAAGTGTCATTACGAAAGGCAAATCCCGCTTGAAGGTTTGTTGCCAAAAACAATTGTTTTAGGGTACTGTACTCTTTGAACGTGAGGAGAAAGCGATGCAGATACTAACAGGAAAAGAAGTAGCAGAAAAAGTATATGAATCACTGCAATCTGATTGCAACGTATTTGTGGAGAAGTATGGTTTTCCTCCCACGTTGGCCGTTATTCTGGTCGGAAGCGATCCCGCAAGCCAAAGTTATGTGCAAGGCAAGAAACAAGCCTGCCTTTCGCTTGGATTCGGACACCGTGACTATCATCTTCCTTCCGATACAAGCCAGGAAGCGTTGCTTGAACTGATCCATACCCTCAATGAAGATTCTTCCGTTCATGGAATCCTGGTGCAAATGCCGCTGCCTGCCCATCTGGATGCCGACCTGGTGATCCAAACCATACGGGTGGAAAAGGATGTCGATGGGTTTCATCCACAAAATGTCGGCAATCTCTTGATAGGAAAGCCCGGCTTTGTCAGCTGCACTCCCCTTGGAGTACTGCAAATACTCGATTACTATGGCATCTCATGCTCCTCCAAGCATGTGGTCATCCTTGGCAGAAGCAATATCGTCGGAAAGCCCATGGCAAGCCTGCTGATGCAAAAAGGCCGGGATGCAACAGTAACAATCTGTCACTCGAAAACAGAAAAGCTTCAACAGATTACAAAGCAAGCCGATATTCTGATTGCAGCAATTGGAAGGCCTCTCTATGTGACCGAAGCCATGGTCAAAGAGGGTTGTGTAGTGATCGATGTCGGTATCAATCGTATAGAAGACGCCAGTCGAAAACGTGGCTATAGACTGGTGGGGGATGTGGATTTTGAACATGTCGCTCCCCATTGCAAGGCCATCACTCCGGTTCCCGGTGGGGTCGGGGTTATGACCATAGCCATGCTTATGAAAAACACTATGCAGGCTGCTTTGCAGCTTGCACAGAAGGAAACGCAATGATTCATACCTATTGGCTGGAGACCTATGGTTGCCAGATGAACGTAGCTGAGAGCAATGCCCTGGAGTTGCAGCTCAAAGGTGCAGGGCTGGTCCCTGCCTCACATGCAGAGGACGCCGACTGCGCCATACTCAATACCTGCACCGTGCGCAAAAGCGCTGACAACCGTATTTGGGGAAGGCTGGGATACTTCGCATACATAAAAAGCAAGAAACCTTTGACCTTGATCGTAACAGGTTGTATGGCCGAAAGACTGCAAGAGGACCTGAAGGGCGATGCCCCGCAAGTCGACTATGTCATCGGTACCAACGACAAACAGAGGATTGTGAACATTTTAACTTCGATGGACGGCAAAATGGATGAACACTCTGAGTCCTATACCTTTGGGAATTCATATTATCAGGAGGGTGAGTTCAGTTCATACATCCCGATCATGAACGGATGCAACAACTTTTGCGCCTACTGCATCGTCCCGTATGTACGCGGCCGTGAAGTATCGCGTCCGGTAGAGGACATTCTGAAGGAACTTGCCTTCCTTGATTCCAAGGGAGTCAAGGAAGTGACACTGCTTGGCCAGAATGTCAACAGTTACCACTATGTGCAAGAAGACGGGAGTGTGATCAACTTCCCAAAGCTGTTGAAAAAAATATGCAGCGAACAGAACTCAATCAAATGGATCCGCTTCGAAAGTCCGCACCCCAAGGATTTCTCAAAGGAACTTATTGAAGTGATCAAAGAGGAGAAACAGATAGCCAGGCACCTGCATCTGCCGCTGCAAAGCGGCTCAAGCCGCATTCTTTCCTTAATGAACCGCAAATACTCCCGCACCCAGTTCCTCACACTTATCGACGACCTGCGACTTGCTGTTCCAACCATCACGTTCTCGACCGATGTCATGGTAGGGTTTCCCTCTGAAACAGAAGAAGAATACAAAGAGACGCTTTCTGTTCTCTCACATATGAAGTGTCTCGAAGCGTTCATGTATTATTACAACCCACGAGAAGGTACGAAAGCTGTTCAGATGCAGGAACAAATTGACGAGGATGAGAAGGGAAGGCGGCTCCAGGCACTTATTGAATTTCAGCATGCAATCTTTGCCGAGGAGAAGCAGAAGCGGGTCGGCTCCCTCGTAGAGGTATTGGTAACACAAGTCTCGAAGCATGACCAGAAGAGCATGCTTGGGAAAACCGAGCACAACGAGATGGTTGCCTTCCCCTCAACAGCGAAAAAAGGAGAAATTGTTCACGTCAAGCTCACAGCACTCAGTGGGAATACCTATACTGGTGTACAATGTTCTTAAAAGAATAGAAGGAGTGTAGGTGTGGTAGAGAAAGAAGCTGTATTTTCCAAGAAATTTGAAATCCTCAAGGCCCTTATCAAAAACTCCCGGTCTACAGTGGTGCTCACCGGGGCCGGGATTTCCACCCTCTCAGGTATTCCTGACTTTCGCAGTTCCAGTGGGGTGTATGCAAACAAATGGAAGACCTACCAAGTGGAAGAAATCCTGAGCATATCCTTTTTCAAGAACAACCCCCAAATATTCTATGAATGGGCAAAAGAGTATTGGTACAAGCTTGATACGTATCAACCCAATACAGTCCATACGGCTTTGGCCACGCTCGAGCAGAAGGGTTATCTGGAAGGCCTATTCACCCAAAACATTGATATGTTGCATAAAAAGGCAGGAAGCAAGAAGTGTTACGAGGTGCATGGAAGCGCTGAGCATCACCACTGTACGAACTGTAATGCTTATTACCCGTATCAGCATGTCGCTCCCCTGGTCTTGGAAGGACAGGTGCCCCGTTGCACTGAATGCGGTGGGGTGATAAAGCCCGACATCGTCTTCTATGGAGAGAATCTTGATGGGTTCACCCTCTCAAGAGCGTATGAGATGTTCAATCATGCACAACTATGCCTGGTGTTGGGTTCCTCGTTGGTAGTGCAACCCGCAGCTTCATTTCCAGCCTACACAGTTCATCGAGGTGCTCCCCTGGTTATTGTGAACGCCCAGAAAACCAGTTTTGACTCATCTGCAACACTGCGTTTTACCGACCTGCAACAATTCTCTTCAGCACTGGCTGACTTTCTCACTACCTTGGAAAGTCGAAAACCACTGGTTTGACTTTCTTTCATGCAGATTTGGCCGTACAATAGCACGCATGAAGGTACTGGTGGCAGACGATGAAGAACGGGTATGTGCACTCATTTGCGCCCTTATTGATTGGGAAGGGCTCGGCCTCAGCTTGGTGGGTACGGCCTTTGATGGTATCAGTGCACTTGAAGCAATTAAAGAGAAACGCCCAGACTTGGTAATTACCGACATCCGCATGCCGGGCTTGGATGGTCTGCAGTTGATTCGAAGCGCCAAAGAAGTGGATGACCATATCCAGTTCATCATCATAAGCGGGCATCGTCAATTTGATTATGCACAAAGCGCAATCAAGTTCGGTGTTGCAGAGTACCTGCTTAAGCCTATCAAGCAGATCGAACTGAATCAAACACTGCTTCGCATGAAAGAGACTTTTGTGCGATTGCAGGAACAACAAGCACAATCAAAGGCAATACAAAACCAAGTACAACAAGATCGGAATCATCTCAAGAAAACCAGCTTTGCATCGTTTCTCGTTTCACAAGATACACAAATGCTCCTCCCTTGGTACGAGCAGGGATCAAGCCTGCAGATTGGAATGGTCGGTATCCAAGGGAGTGCAAGAACCCAGGTAAGCCTTGTGATCGCCAAGAAAATCGAGCAGGTGTTCTCCGACTCAGTACAAGGGCCGACAGTTTGCTGCCTCCATGGCGATGTCTACCTGCTCTGGATGCATCCCGGGCATGGTGAAAGCCCCGCAGCAGCCGGTAATCAAATATTGGTCGACTTACTCAAGACACAAACACAAATCTTTGGAGAGTTGCGTTGCACACTGGCGTTAGGTATTGAAGTCCGGCAGCTTGCAGATCTTGTCTTGTCCTACCGGTCTGCAAAGCAAGTGCTTGCCAACAGGCTTGTCAACGGACATGGAAATTTGTATCAAGCAAAAGCTGTTGAGGAGGAAAACAGTGCACCGTATGTCAGAAGAATCGATGAGGCATTCAAGCAGTGCTGTGCACAAAACAGCGATGAAATTGGATCGGTGTGCCATGCATTGCTTGAGGAAATCGACAGGGCGAAAGAGCCGATGCACACTGTTCTGAATGCTTTCAAGCTAAGCATCGAACATGCTGCAGAATTTATCAAGATGCATGCACAACTGGAAATTAAAACTGAAGAGCATGTGGCGGAGGTAGACCAAGCTCCAACCTATGAGGATTTGAAAAAGCAATTCTGCACTTCCATGCAACAACTTTTCACGCTCTACCGTCAAAGCAGGGAATCTTCAATTGCGAAACCCATCCGTATAGCCCAGGAGTATTTGGCTCAGCACTATCAAGATGAATTATTGAGTTTGGAGGGAGTCAGCGAAATCGTACATCTCAACAGTTCGTATTTCAGTGCTCTCTTCAAGAAGAGCGTCGGACAAGGTTTTGCAGAGTATGTGCTCGACCTCCGTATCAAAAAGGCAAAAGAGCTTCTCTCTGAAACAAATCTCGGTATTGCCCAAATTGCCCTGCAGGTGGGGTATCACGACCCGAAACATTTTACGAAGATTTTCAAGAAGACTTGTCAAATCAAGCCAATCGAGTATAGGAAATTGTATGGCTAGGCGAACGTATTATCTTGAAACGAGAGTAGTGCTCCTTGTTTTAAGCCTCACCATTCTCATCATACTCACGCTGATGTTGGCCCTGCTGTATCGTCAAGACCGTATTACCTCCCCTCTTTTCCTGCTTCTCATAGTATCGGCAACACTCATAGTAGGATTCGTTTCATATTACACGCTCTATCTTCCCTATGGAAGAACCAAGCATATTATGCAATTATTTGCCTCTGGTTATACCTTCCATGCCATTGTCGACGATAAGATCCCGTTGAACAAAGAGATGGTCGACCTCAATAAAACGTTGGAAACCTTGCTCAACACCGATCAAATCATGAATGCCAGCAAACGCCAAGCTCAGTTTTTGGCATTGCAGAACCAAATCAATCCGCATTTTCTCTACAACACATTGGAGGGTATCCGCAGTGAAGCCCTGCTTGCAGGGTTGGACTCGGTGGCAACCATGACAGAAGCCTTGTCCACCTTCTTCCGCTATACCATAAGCAATGTTGAAAACTTGGTTTCTCTGCAACAAGAACTGGAAAACACAAAAAATTATTTCTTTATCCAACAATTTAGATTTGGGAACCGAATCAAGCTTCATATCAGCTTCGAGGGAGAGCAGGAAAATGAAGTATTGCAGTACAGGATACCGAAACTGACGCTTCAACCCATTGTTGAAAACTGTATCGTGCACGGTCTTGAGTGCAAAGTAGGAGTAGGCAACTTGTATATTCGCGTCGAAACATCGGAAAGCCGGCTTTTTATCACAGTTCGTGATGATGGGGTGGGAATGCAGGAAGATGTGTTGCAACAAATGCAGAAAAAACTGAGCACCCGAAGTTTTGACTACGTAAAACGTGACGAGCACCAAGGTGGAATTGCTTTGGTGAATGTGAACAACCGAATCAAGCTTCTGTTTGGTGAGCAGTACGGCCTGACGGTTACCAGCCGGGTAGGGGTGGGTACCGATGTGGCAATCTCCCTTCCAAGAAGCAAGGGAGAGGAGCCCCCGGCATGAGAGAGGAGGTTTTCCGTCTTGAACAAGTATCGATTCCTCCTGTTCTGCACGATATTCATCTCCATCTCTATCGAGGAGAAATAGTAGCACTCATAGGTCTGAATGCACTTGGAATAGATGAGCTATTGGGAATATTTCAAAAAAACGCAGCCCTCCACTATGGGCATGTCTACTGCAGGAATGTTTTGGTAAATGATTATCTGGGGAGTAACCACAGTCAGAATCCAGTAACCATCATTGAACGAAACTCCATGCTCATCGAGACTATGAGCGTTGAAGACAACCTCTTCATCCTCCGCAAACGTAGCAGGCAGCACCTGATTCACAGCAAATTGCTTGAAAGCCAGATGCAGGCACTGCTTCAACCTCTTTCTCTATCCATTGAACCAAAAACCTTGGTAAAGGATATTTCATCCTTTGAGAAGTTGGTGATCCAATTTCTCAAAGCAAGTCTTGCACACAGCGCTCTTGTCATCCTTCGTGACATCTCCACGTTTGTAAGTGAAGTAGATCTGGCAAGACTCAAGCCGATCCTCACCTACCTGAGCCAGGAGAAGGGGATGACATTCCTCTATGTCTGCAACCATCACCAGGAAGCCTTTCATTTTGCATCAAGATGTTATCTCATGCGTGAAGGGCGAATCATCAAACATCTGTATGCAGACCAAATGACCGATGCAATCATTAATTGCTACGCCAATGAGTTTACCGAATCTGTTGAACTATCCGACCGTCAACAACAGTATGGACTGCAAAGCAAAACGGATGCACTGCTCAAGCTGGACCATCTGGTATATGGAAATATCGATGATTTGAATCTCGTTGTGCACAAACAAGAGACGGTTGTCCTGCTCGATAGTGAAAATCTTGTCATCCATCAGTTGTTCGACTTGTTGGGAAAAAGCAACCAAGCATATGAGGGAGCTATTGAATACAGGAATAAGCCTTTTCGTCCATCTTCACGCAGTATTGCACTGGTCCCTCCCAAACCGGATATGAGCTTGATTTTTCCTCAACTCTCGGTTCTCGATAACCTGCTTTTCACCTCCGACCACAAAATTTCGAACTTGTGGTTCACTATTCACCGTAGAAGTGCGCTTGCCGGTGAACTTGAACAAAAATTTGGACCACATCTGGCAAAGAAGGTTCCTTCGGATTTCGACCAAGCCTATCGGCTTCGCTTGGTCTATCACCGGCTGTTATTGCAAAAACCCGAATTCATCTGCGTTGTCCAACCCTTTGCCTCAGTGGATATGTATCAGAGAATGGAACTCATCTCGTATTTTGATTTGTTCAAGCAACGAGGAAGCTCAATTTTGATATTGGCGGTATCACTTTCAGACTGCCTGCAAATAGCCGACCGTCTCGTCATTCTTAAGGAGGGAAGGGTACACCACCAACTCTTCCGTAATGAATTTTCCCAATACCATGGGATTGCCGGTTCAATACCGATGCAATCCAAAGAATAGCCACCTGATTCCAAAGAAAGCATCCCTATCCTCCCCGATGAAGCCATGCAAGACTATCAACAAGGAGTCTGAGAACAATGGATAGCCCGTATATCGTCGAAATGGAACACATCACAAAAACATTTCCTGGAGTAAAAGCCCTCGACGATGTTCGATTTCGACTAAAAGCCGGCGAGGTAATGGCTTTGCTTGGTGAAAATGGGGCAGGAAAATCTACATTGGTAAAAATTTTGAGTGGAGTGTACACCCGAGACAGTGGTTCCATCACCTTGTTCGGCAATGACATTCATTCCGACCTCAAGCCGAAACAAGCACAGCAATTGGGAGTGTCCATCATCCATCAAGAATTGAACATGTGTTCGCACCTTACTGTTGCGCAGAATATTTTTCTCGGACATGAGGCTTGTAAAGCCAGGCTGCTGGACAATCGCTTGATGAGAAAGCAAGCTGCTGAAGTCCTTCAGTCACTTCATATCGATATTGATCCTGACACTGTTGTCGGCGATCTTGCAGTATCCAAACAACAAATGGTGGAAATTGCCAAGGCTTTGCATGCCAATGCAAAAGTCTTGATCATGGATGAACCTACCAGTGCTCTGACCAGCGTGGAAATAAACCAACTCTTCGCCCTGATCAGGGAGCTTAAGGCAAAAGGCTGCGGAATCATCTATATCAGCCATCGCTTGGATGAACTTCAGCATATTGTTGATACAGTAACAATCATGCGCGATGGAAGATTCATATTGGAAAAACCCTTTGCTGATATGACGTTGAATCAAATCATATCCAATATGGTTGGAAGGGAAATCAAAGAGAAATTTCCTCGGATCCATACGAGCAAAGGAAGGAAAATCCTCTCGGTTCAAAATCTTTGCGCAGGAAGAATGGTGAGAAACATCAATTTGGATGTCTATGAAGGTGAAATTCTCGGTATTGCAGGACTCATGGGAGCGGGCAGGACTGAAACCACCCGGGCAATTTTCGGAATCGATCCAAAACAGAGCGGAACCATTACATTGGACGGGAAAGAACTGACAATTCACTGCCCCCAGGATGCAATCCGAGAGGGACTCGTGCTCGCACCGGAAGACCGCAAAAAGGACGGACTCTGCATCAAACTATCCATTCGAGAAAATATTGCACTTCCAAATCTGGACAAGCTTTGCAATGCCTTTGGCATTGTAAACAGAAAGAAAGAAGATGCAATGGTTGCACAGGTTGTCAGGGATTTGAAAATCAAATTATCCGGACCTGAAGCAGACGCCTCGTCTCTATCTGGTGGAAATCAACAAAAAGTGGTAGTAGGCAAATGGTTGGCCCGGAACAGTAGGGTAGTGATTTTCGATGAACCAACCCGGGGCATTGATGTTGCTGCAAAAGTAGAGATATATCAATTGATGAATGAGTTGAAAAAACAGGGGATTGCAGTTCTATTTGTTTCAAGCGAGATGCCTGAGATTCTTGGTTTTTCCGACCGTATTGTAGTCATGTGTGATGGAAAAATCACCGGTTCCTTGCTTCAGGAGCAGGCAACACAGGAAAAAATCCTTGAGCTGGCGACTCGGTTTGAAAATAAGTTTGCATTGGAGCGTTAAGGGGTAGGCCATGTTAAGTGTGATGAAAAGACCGTTGAAAAGAATATTGGCAATTCGAGGCATCGCCCAGGTGCTGACGGTTACCATCGGGCTGATTATTTTGTGCATCGTGTTTGGCATTATGAACCCGATTTTCTTCTCTTCAAGGAATGTTGCCAATCTTCTGCGCCAGATTGCTCCAATTCTTTTGATCGGTATAGGTCAGTCGTACGTCCTGATCACGGGCAATATCGATCTCTCCATCGGATCGGTCGTAGGCATGAGTACCATGATCAGCGCCACCCTGATGACCAAAGGGATGGCTCCATCTGCTGCAGTTTTCATCACCATCATATGCTGTCTGGCCGTGGGGCTTTCCAATGGGCTTCTGGTAAGTTTCGCAAAGCTGCCTCCTTTCATAGCAACGCTGGGGACTATGACAATTGCCCGGGGAATCGCTCAGATTGCAAACAACAACTACAATACTGACTCGATTGGTGAGGCAGCCCAAGGGTTTCGCGATTTTTTCTATTATGGAAAAACATTGGGACTTTACAATACCATCTGGATAGCCATCCTGCTTTGGTTGATCTTCAACTTCCTGCTTACCAGGACTAAGAGCGGAAGACATATTTATGCCATCGGATCCAATGCGGAAGCTGCCAGGCTAAGTGGAGTGAACCTTGTTTCCACAACGACGAAGGCCTATCTCGTCTCAGCCTTTGTAAGCTGTATTGTAGGGCTTGTCACCACGGCAACCAGTGGTATGGGTACCATGGACGCAGGAAACAGTTATGAGCTGTATGCCGTCGCTGCCTCGGTTATCGGCGGTGTATCAACACTCGGCGGGCAAGGCCTGCTCTTCGGAACGGTTATCGGTGCTTCAATTTGGGGAGTATTGCAGAATGGCCTGCAATTTGCAGGTGCTCCTGTTGCCATTCGTAATATTGTAATCGGGGTCATTGTGGTAGTTTCAGTCTTGCTTGATGTCATTGTTCGCTCAAAAAATGTAGCCAAGAAGAAAAAGAGTGCATCGTCAATGTGAAAACAATCACGGAAAGTGATGTAGATAAAGGAGTAATAAGTATGAAAAAGCTAAGTTTGGTGTTGTTGGTATTGCTTGTTGTGAGTGCAATGTTCGCCCAGGGAACCAAAGAAAGTTCCGACTATAAGGTGTATCTGATCACCATGGACCAGATGGACCAACACTGGGTGAATGTAGACAAGGGAGCACAGAAGGCCGCCAGTGAATTGGGAGGAATTGAATACAAGTGGCTCGCTCCTGATGTAAAGGACGATGCAAAGCAGATTGAGTGCATCAATAATGCAGTTGCTGGTGGTGCCGACGCCATTCTGCTCGCAGCAAATGGACCGAATGCTGTGACAGCTGCTTTGAAGGAAGCCGCAGGTGCAGGCGTGATTATCATATATGTAGACTCTGCAGCAAATTTCCCTGCTGTTCAGACACTTGCAACCGATAATACTGCCGCGGGAACCACAGCCGGAAAAGAAATGTTGAAGGAGTTGACTGCAAAAGGTGTCAAGAGTGGAAAAATCGGTGTTATTTCGGTAAACAGTGCAACAGCGTCCACGGTAGCTCGTGAAGCAGGTTTCAGAAAAGCTTTTGAAGGTACCGGGTTTACAATTCTCGAGACCCAATATTGTGATGGGGATGCCGCAAGGTCCAAGGATATGAGTGCCAACTTTATTACCCAGGGTGTTGTAGGGCTCTTTGGTGCAAATGAAGGCTCCACAGTAGGCGTTGGAAATGCAATCGCCGAAGCAGGCAAGAGTGTCATCGGTGTCGGTTTTGACAAGAGTGATATGATTCTTTCTTTGATCAAGAACGGATACTTGCTTGCCACCATGGCTCAGAATCCCGATGTGATGGGATATGAAGGCATGAAAACAGCATATAAGGCATTGAAGGGTGAAAAAATCAGTCCTGAGTATTTCGATACCGGAGTCTCTGTACTGACCAAAGCATCCTTGTAATCATTGACTGCGTATGGGCTAATCAGGGAGGGGCAACCCCTCCCTTGATTATTTGCTCGGATATGAGTATAGTAGTAATACCTCAATGGAGTAATCCAAAGGGGGTGTTTCGGTTTCGACTGGCGGAAGATCAGGCCAGGGGCTGCAAGCGGAGCGCCAACTCCTGAAACTAGCAAAAACAATTAACTGCCAAAAAAGAAGACGAAGTCTCCTTCGACGCAGAATACGCCCTCGCTGCTTAACAGCACGATGACGTACAGGTCCGAATACTGCCGCTCTTAAGTATCGGGAGCCTGTAAAAGTAAGGGCTAACCCTTTCTAAGGCCTATGGAGGAAGGGAACACTACAGTAGGATACAGAAGATGTACGTTTTGCCCGTGAACCTGACGTCTTCTGGAAATATTGATCACAGGCTAAGCTTGTAGACGTCACTGGGTGGCACGTTAGGACGGGGGTTCGAATCCCCCCACCTCCAAAACACCGAGACCGGATTACTCAATGCATGAGTGGTCCGGTTTCTTTTGGTTCACCTTCAGTGGGCGACATTAGAAAGGATAGGTATGATACTTCCCCTGTTGGCCGTTCTCTTCGGCTTGATCGTCCTGGTAATCAGTTCCGATCGTTTTGTTGATGGTGCTGCCGCGACAGCCCGATATTTTGGAATGCCTTCCTTGCTCATCGGAATGGTCATTGTAGGCTTTGGCACAAGTGCACCTGAAATTGTAGTATCGGTCCTTGCTGCAATGCAAGGTAGTTCCGGAATTGCCATCGGCAATGCGTATGGATCGAATATTGCGAATATCGCGCTCATTTTAGGATTGACTGCTTTGCTCAATCCCGTGCAGGTCAGTTCTAAGATCCTGAGAAAAGAACTTCCTATTCTTACCTTAATAACCCTGCTTTCGGTAGGATTGCTTCTTGATTTGGAATTTTCCTCGTTTGATGCTGCAGTCTTGCTCTTGTTGTTGGCGCTTCTTATGGTTTGGACCATTTTCAATGGCCTGAAAAAGGAACCGGATGCCTTGGCTGTTGAAGTGGACCAGGCGGTACCAAAGCCGTTGACTCTGAAAAAAGCCTTGCTTTTTCTGGTATTTGGCTTGCTCTTTCTCATTTTGAGTTCGCGAATCCTTGTTTGGGGAGCCGTGGAAATTGCACAGCTCTTCGGCGTAAGTGATTTAGTCATCGGCTTGACCATTGTAGCAGTGGGAACATCGCTGCCGGAGCTGGCTTCATCAATCCTGGCTGCCAAAAAAGGCGAGCATGATATTGCCATGGGCAATGTCATCGGTTCAAACCTGTTCAATTCAACCGCTGTAGTTGGCGTTGCAGGTGCAATCAAACCCTTTACCATAGATGGTTTGGTCCTCAGGCGAGATATGCTGGTGATGACACTGCTTACCATATCACTGTTTATCATCGGATATGGGTTCAGAAAAAACAGGCAGGGAAGGGTGAATAGATTCGAAGGAACAGGACTGCTCATTGTATACGCAATCTATACAATCATCCTGATTCGAACCGCATAAAACAAACTGTCAGCCTTTTGGCTTCCCATATGTCAGGGCATATTGCAATTTATGCAAGAGCTTGAACCCCTCCATAGCGTGTTCAACTTCCATTTGGTATCGCTTGATATCATAATCGACCCTGCAGATTTTACACGTAGCAACGCCCTCTTTGAGACTGAGGAGGGCATAGCTTGCACGGACATCCCCGTCCAGCGAATAGCCCACAGCACCAGGGTTGATGAATCGAATTCCGTTTCTCTTGAAATCTGCAGGAATATGGGTGTGGGCATGCAACACGATGTCCACTTGTTCATCAGATAATTGTTTCTCCAATGCAGGAGCAAATGGAATATTCTGGTACAAGCCTTCATTCATGCTGTACGGTGTTCCATGACAGCTGAGGAAAGAAAGCCCTTCAAGTTCCATGCGTTTTGTGGCGGGGAAGGCAGCCAGTTGTTTTTTTGCTTGGGTGTTCATGCGTATGTCAGCATATTTGACAAGCTTCAGCATGTCTTCATCCGCTGGAGATTTCCCATTCAACTCGGAGATTTTTTCCAGGTTCAGATCAGTGTTGCCTTTTATTGCTGCGATTGGTTTTTGTTCCATGAGCAAGTCAAAACACATCTGTGGATCCAACCCCATGAATACAAGATCTCCAAGGAATATTACGTTGTCTGCGCCAGAGGCCTTAGCATCAGCAAGTACCGCTTCGAAGGCTCGAAGGTTTCCATGGATGTCACTCAGCACAGCACACTTCATTTTGCTACCTCCTCTGTAGTATATGCAATTACTGTACCATACGACCTTGGACAAGGAAACCTTTGCACCGGCCAACTATCATCACTTTCTTGCTTGCAGAAAGTTTAGAACCAATTGCAATAAGACCGAAAGCGATATATTGTTTTCTCGGTGAGGGTGGTGGGGATGAATACTCGCGCGATTCGAACGTTTCTACAGAAGGAACCAGTGCTTGCAATAGCCATGGTGCTTGCATTTTTTTCTCTCTTTCTCGTACCTCCGAGCCTGGAGTATATCGACTATATTGACTGGAAAACACTTGGTTGCTTGTTCTCTTTAATGGTTGTTGTAGCAGGTTTTAGGAAAATGTACTTGTTTACCAAGCTTTCTTCGATCCTCCTGACTTTTGCACATAATCCGCGTCAGGTCAGCCTGATTTTGGTGGGTGTCACCTTCTTTTCCTCCATGCTCGTAACCAACGATGTCGCCCTCATCACCTTTGTTCCGTTGACCATTGTCGTTTTTACGTTGTGCAAGGAGACAAAACCGATTCTCTTCACCATTGTCCTCCAGACGGTTGCAGCCAATGTCGGCAGCTCCCTTACCCCGGTCGGCAATCCCCAAAACCTTTTCATCTATTCGTATTACCACCTCAGCCTTGTCCAATTTTTCATTACCATGCTGCCGTATGTCGTATCCAGCGGGATCCTGACAGTCATTCTGCTGGTTTGCATTCCCAAACACTCTGAGACCTTCAGCTTGCAGGTGCAGGAAGTCAAGCCGATCCACAAACCTACGCTTCTTCGCTATACGCTTTTGTTTCTTCTTTCTCTTTCTGCAGTCTTTGATATCATCCCTTGGCCGATCGTCGTCCTTGTCGTAGTTGTCGCAAGCGAGAAACTCTTGCTCAAGGATGTCGATTACTCCTTGTTGCTTACGTTCGTGGGTTTCTTCATTTTTGTGGGAAACATCGGTCATCTCAACCAGGTGACCGATTCATTGACTAGACTGCTGCTTGGCCGCGAGTTCTTCGTATCATTGCTAGCCAGCCAGCTCATCAGCAATGTGCCGGCAACCCTGTTGCTGGCACAATTCACCGGCAATGCCACTGAACTCCTCAAAGGAGTAAATGCAGGAGGTTGCGGTACACTCATCGCATCCATGGCTTCAGTTATTTCCTTTGGCTCTTTTCGCGTAGTAAAGTTAATTAGATTTACTGAACAGAAAACCTCTGTTACAATGGAGACATGACAGACAAGGAAAAAGAGCAGAAGGCTTTAGAAATCTACCAGCAGCTGATCGACACCCT
>Ga0228535_1001975_pt1 | contig 23924 bp, 22 predicted proteins | sample SJ1metagenome_FD_168457 | JGI IMG/M metagenome (GOLD analysis project Ga0228535, IMG submission 168457) | Enriched culture of PCE-dechlorinating microbial communities from Ithaca, New York, USA - SJ1 | ecosystem: Engineered > Modeled > Simulated communities (microbial... > Unclassified | place... | reverse complement strand
TAAAGCGCCAAAGGGCTTGCGATGATCGTCCCCGAGGGGGCGGAACAAGGAAGCGGCCAAGACGATCGGGTGAATGGATGGGAAAAAAGGCCCTGATCCCTGCCCCGGACGGGGCAGGGATCCAAGGGCTGGTTCCCCACGGGGATAGCGTCCGTGGTTTGTGTCAGCGTTTGCGGTTCTCCGGCCGGAGGGCCCGGACGGCGGAGCCGGCCTGCCACATTTCGGTGTTTCTCATGGCATCCAGTTCGGCGTTGAGTTTCTCCCGGTAGTCGGGGGCGTTGTTCACCGCAAGGACGATCCGGGTCTCTTCACCGGACCGGACCGACTCGTAGAGCTTGTCGAAGACCGGGGCGACGGCGTCCCTGAAGGGACCCTTCCAGTCCAGGGCCCCCCGCTGGGCCGTGGTGCTGCAGTTGGCGTACATCCAGTCCATCCCGTTTTCCGCCACGAGCCGGATCAGGCTCTGGGTCAGCTCTTCCACCGTCTCGTTGAAGGCCTCGCTGGGGCTGTGGCCGTGCTTGCGCAGGATGTTGTACTGGGCCTCCATGACCCCGGCCAGGGCCCCCATCAGGATGCCCCGCTCACCGGTCAGGTCGCTGTAGACCTCCATCTCGAAGGTCGTGGGGAAGAGGTAGCCCGAGCCGATCGCCACGCCCAGGGCGAGGGTCTTCTCCTTGGCCTTGCCGGAGTAATCCTGGAAGATCGCGTAGCTCGAGTTGATCCCGCTCCCGTCGAGGAAGTTGGTCCGGAGCGACCGGCCCGACCCCTTGGGGGCGACGAGGATGACGTCGATCTCCTTGGGCGGGATCACCTGGGTCTGATCCCGGTAGGTGATGGAAAAACCGTGGGAGAAGTAGAGGGTCTTCCCCTTGGTCAGGTAGGGTTTGATCGTGGGCCACATCTGCGTCTGGCCGGCGTCGGACAGCAGGTACTGGATCACCGTCGCCCGCTTGGCGGCTTCCTCGATGGAGAAGAGGGTCTTGCCCGGAACGAACCCGTCCTGGACGGCCTTGTCCCAGGTCCTGCCGCCCTCGCGCTGCCCCACGATTACCCGAATGCCGTTGTCGCGGAGGTTCAGGGCCTGCCCCGGCCCCTGGACGCCGTAGCCGAGGACCGCCACGGTCTCGTCCTTCAGGATTTCCTGGGCCTTGCTCAGGGGGAATTCCTCCGAGGTCACCACCTCTTCCCAGACACCGCCGAAATTAATCTTTGCCATATTGCTCTCCTTTTTAAAGTATGCAACGGGACCAGTCTGCCCGGTCCTTGCTGTGACGAGGCCATCCGACCCCGTTAAAACCTATCCGTTCTGTTTCTGCCGAAAGACGGCGATCGCCCCGGTCCGGTTCATCTCCTCCACGCCGAAGGCATCGAAATACTTCAAAATCGCTGCAGTCTTGTCCTTGTTGGCCGTGATCTCCATGGTAAGCTGGTCTTCGGACATGGCCACGACCCGGCAGCCGAAGAGGTCGATCGCCCGAAGGACCTCGGTCCGGTTGGCCTCGGTGAGCCGCAGGCTGATGAGCATCAGTTCACGCTGGACAGCCGGGGCGTCGGTGAAATCCGTCACGGAGATGACGTCGATGAGCTTGACGAGCTGTTTCTTGATCTTCTCGGTGAAGTCGCTCTCGGCGCGGCTCGTCAGGGTGATCCGGGAGACCTCGGGGTTGGTCGTCTCGGCGACGCAGAGGCTCCGGATATTGTAGCCCCGGCTGCTGAAGACCCCGGCAATCCGGGAGAGGACCCCTGGCTGGTTGTTCACCAGCAGGGATATGGTGTGTTCCTTAATAGCCATATTGATCTTCCTTTCAGTCTTTTTCTTCCAACTTCCGTTACATCACGGTTTGGGAAGCCGGTCTTCACCGGGGCACAGGATCTTGTTTCGACCAGGATCATCCTCGCTGCGCTGCCGGGAAAAAACTCGCTCCTCCCGAAGTCCATCTCCCCAAGCCTCTGCTTCGGCTGCAACCAGAGACAGCCCTTTGCCTACAAGCGTCTCTCGCGAAGACGTCTCCTGGCGCATCCTCATTTCCCGCAGATCATCTCCACGTTCGAGCAGCCCGGCGGGATGATCGGATAGACGTAGTTGTCCGGATCGACCATCGCCTCGATCATGTAGGGGCCGTCGGCGGCACCCATCCGGGCGATGGCCTCGGCCGGGTCCTCGTCCACTGCGACCCGTTCGGCCGGGACGCCGAAGCCCTTGGCCACCGCCACCAGATCGACCCGGTCGCCCAGGTGGCTCTCGGTGAAACGGGATTCGTAGAAGAGATCCTGGATCTGCCGGATCATCCCCAGGTGGCCGTTGTTGATCACGACGATCTTGATGGGGAGGCGGTAGTTGCTGATCGTGGCCAGCTCCTGGATGTTCATGTAGAAGCCCCCGTCGCCGCAGATGACGACCACGTCGCGTTCGGGTGCGCCCACCTTGGCGCCGATGGCCGCCGGGACCGAGAAGCCCATCGTCCCCATCCCGCCGCTCGTCAGCAGGCTCCGGGGTGAACGGGGCTTCCAGGTGCGCACCGTCCAGATTTGGTTGAGGCCCACGTCGGGGATGACGATCGCATCCCGGGCCATGGCCTCCTGGACCTTCCGGATGAGGTCGCCCGCCTGGCCGCAGCCGCCGTCGACGAGCTTCTCCTCCTGAGCCTGCCTTTCCGTCCGGATCCGCTCCATCCAGGGGGCCCTTTCCCGGGGGACGATCAAGGGGATCAGTTCCGCCAGGGCGTCCCCGATGTCCCCGACATAGGGGAGCGCCACGGGGATGTTTTTCCCGATCGAGGTCGCATCGATGTCGATCTGGGCCACGGTGGCCAGAGGGGCGAACTCCTCGATGAGGGAGGTGCTCCGCTCGGTGAAGCGGGCCCCGAGGGCGAGGATGAAATCGGCCTGATGGATCATCCGGTTGGCCAGTTCGTTCCCGTGCGTGCCGATGAAGCCGAGGTTGAATCCGTTGGGGGACTGGACCGAGCCGATCCCCATCATCGTCGTGACAAAGGGGATCTGACCCTTCTGGACGAGTTCGGTCATTTTCTCGCAGGCATCCCCCAGCTTCACGCCCCCGCCGATGAGCAGGACCGGACGCTCGCTCCGGTTGAGGGCCTGGGCGATCCGGTCGATCTGTTCCCGGTTCTCGATCCCCTTGGGCGTCGCCGCCTGGGCCTTCCTGGGCTGTTCGTCGCACGGGGCCGTCAGGATGTCCTTCGGGATGTCCACCAGGACCGGGCCGGTCCTGCCTGTGCTGGCCAGTTGGAAGGCCTGGCGGACGGACGAGGCAATCTGGCCGACATCCCTCACCATCAAGCTGTGCTTGGTGATGGGCATCGTGATTCCGATGATGTCCGTCTCCTGGAAGGCGTCGCGCCCCCAGAGGTCGCTGTCCACCTGAGCCGTAAGCGCGACCAGGGGGGTCGAATCCATGTAGGCGGTGGCGATCCCCGTAACGAGATTCGTCGCCCCAGGGCCGGAGGTGGCCAGGCAGACCCCCACCTTGCCCGTCGCCCGGGCGTAGCCGTCGGCGGCATGGGCCGCAGCCTGCTCGTGGCGCATCAGGTAATGCCGGATTGGGCCGTCGGACAGGCGGTCGTGGAGCGGCAGGGTATTCGCCCCGGGGTAGCCGAAGATCACATCGACCCCCTCCTCCATCAGGGTTTTGATAACGATATCCGCACCGGTGATAGCCATGTTTTCTCCTTTCAGGAATAAAAAAAGCCGCCGATTCTCCCGAACCGCGGCTTCTGCAGAAATGAAAAAGCCGCGGCCTTAGGGGCTCGCGGCTCTTGTCTTTTTTAGGTCAACCCATCAAAGACGCCGAGCAGCAGCCCCCGTGCGTACGAGTACGACGACTCCGAGTACGAGAAGCAGGCTGCTGATGAAGGTCTGATGGATCATAAATACCCTTTGAAACGATAATTTCTATACTTTCTATAAGACATGCCGGTTTTTGTCAAGATCTTTTTTCCGAGAAAGCCCTTTCGGTTCAGAGGATGATCCCCACCACAGCGCCGGCCATCAGGGTCGCCATGGTGCCCGAGACGATCGTTTTGACCCCGAGTCCGGTGATCTCCGCACGCCGTTTGGGGGCCATGGCCCCCATCGCACCGATCATGATCCCCAGACTTCCGAGGTTGGCGAAGCCGCAGAGGGCATAAGTCATGATCAGCCTGCTGTGGGGACTCAAGGCCTCCGGCGGGAGTTTGGCCATCTCCACATAGGCGATCAGTTCGTTCAGGACGGTTTTCGTCCCCATCAGGGCGCCGGCCGTTTGCGCCTCCGACCAGGGGATGCCGATCAGCCAGACGATAGGGGCCATCCCATAACCCAAAAGACGCTGGAGCGTGATCTCCCGCCCTCCGAAGGGGGGAAGCCATCCGAGGAATCCGTTGACCAGGTGGACCACGGCGATCAGGACGATCAGCATGGCCACGATGTTAAAAAGCAATTCGATTCCCTGCATCGTCCCCTTGGTGATGGCGTCCAAGGCCCCGGTCGCCTCCTGCGGAGGGACGAGTCGTCCGGCGGTGGGGTCCTCCGTCTCCGGGATCATGATCCTGGAGAGCATGATGGCTGCGGGGATCGTGATGACCGAGGCGACCAGGATATGGCCCAGGGCATCGGGCAGGACCGATTTGAGAATGCTGGCATAGAGCACCATGACGGTCCCCGCGATCCCGGCCATTCCGCAACTCATGGTCGCGAACAGTTCGCTGCGGGTCATCTTCTCCAGATAGGGGCGGATGAACAGGGGAGACTCCACCATCCCCAGGAAGATATTGGCGGCGGCGCTCAGGCCCACGGCCCCCCCGATCCGCATCGTCTTCTGCAGGAGCCAGGAGAAGGCCCTGACGAAGAGGGGAAGGACCCGCCAGTAGAAGAGAAGGGAGGAGAGGGCGCTGATGACCAGCACGAGCGGCAGGGCCTGGAGGGCGAAGACATAGCTGGCGCCGGGAGTCTGTTCCGCGAAAGGCAAGGGCGCGCCGCCCAGATAGCCGAAGACGAAGCTGGTGCCGGCCCGGGTCGATTCCTCAAGCAGGACGACGGCCTTGTTCAGAAGCCCAAACAGATCCCTGACCGGGGGGATCCTCAGAAGGATCAGCGCGATGGCGAACTGCAGGGCGAGGCCGGTGAAGAGGTCCCGGCCGGAAACCTTCCGCCGCTTTTCACTGATGGCCCAGGCGAGCCCCGTCAGAACGAGAATGCCGAGCAGGGGTTGAAGTATCATCGTGCGGGCGCCGGCGCACCGTGGACCTCGAGGGCATAGATCCTGTCGTCCACATAGACGACCGGGTTGACGGTATAGTCCTTTTTGGGGGCCATCTCAAGGGTGATCGTCAGGATGCCGGCGGCGGAATTCAGGTTGGCCTGGACCCTGCGGATCAGCGCCCCTTCGGGCTTGAGTTCCGCCCATTCTTTTTTCATTGAGGCGGTTCGCGTGACATCCATGACGATCATCGGCTTATCCCCCTCGATGGAATAAACCGCGGGCATGTAGGACCGATCGAATTCAACGAGCAACACCTCCTTGCCTTCTGGCAGGACTTTGCAGCGGATTGATTTGACCGTCACCGAATAGGTCGCCGGCGGGGAGTTTTTTACCGCGGTCGGTTCTCCCTTTGCCTCGGCCGGGGTTTCGACCTTAAAGAGCCTGGGTGCATAGACATAACCCAGGGCCTTCTTTTCCGAACGCTCCTTTTCCTCGGGATCGAATACGGCGTACCAGTCGTCCCTCAGGAAATCCGCCCTTACCTTCTGCCCCGGCATCAGAGAGCCACGGACGCGGGAATGGATAGTCCGTTTCTCGCGGATGTTCGTCTTGGCATCGGGCTGCATGATCGTCCCCCACCGTTCGTGAGGCGAGGCCTGGGCCGGGGTGGCCGATGCGCAGAGGGACGCCAGGAAGAAAAGCAGCGTGATCATGGGGATCGTCCCGGTCTTTTTGCCCCTCTCCGGGATGATGATGCCCGCCATACCCACCTCCGGTTCTCGATCTGCCATTTGGCCCTGAGGATACGGAAAGGCGTTCTGTCTGTCAAGGGGCGATCCTGGGCCGTACCCGGGGATGATGGACAGCGTCACGCTTATGTGCTAGGAAGTCCACAAAAAGATCGACGGCGGTTTCTTCCGGGGCTTTTCAAAGGATGAGCCTCGGCTGAAGACCGGCATTGCGCGGAGGATGGGAACGAATATGACTGTGATCGGGAAATGGTTGAATCCATTTATCTTTGCCGCTATTGGGCTTCTGCTTGTTGCAGGTCCCATCGCACCGCTCTGGGCCCAGGAGAATAGGGCCTCCTACCCTCCCGTTTTGCCCGGCTACAGTTCCATCAAGGTCTTCGACCATGCAGGCCGATTTGTAGGCCGGATCCTGCCGGAAAAGCGATACTGGATCCCCATCGACCAAATCCCCCCTTTCCTTCAGAAAGCCCTGATTGCCGTTGAAGACGCCCGATTTTACGAACATGGGGGGATCGACATCCGTGGGATCACCCGGGCCCTGGTGAGGGACGTGGTCAAGGGGAAGATGGCCGAAGGGGGTTCCACCATCACCCAGCAACTGATCAAGAACAAATACCTGACGAGTGAAAAGACCATCCAGAGAAAGGTCAAGGAAGGGATCCTGGCTCTGGAATACGAGCGCAAATATACCAAGAAACAGATCCTTGAGATGTACTTCAACGAGGTCTTATTCGGGAACGGGGCCTGGGGGATCGTCCAGGCCGCACGACTTTATTTCGACAAATACCCGCAGGAGTTGACCGAGGCGGAATGCGCCCTCCTGGCCGGCGTTCCCAAGGCCCCGAGCCGCTATAACCCCTTGGGAAAGCCGGCGAAGATCCGCGATCGGAAGAACCTGGTCCTCAAGCGGATGCGGGAGCTCAAGATGATCACCGCGGCACAGGAAAAGGCCCTGCGGGTCCAGCCAATCGCCGTCGTCCAGCCGGCAGAGGCCCCTTACTACCTGGCCCATATCCGCAACAAGCTGGTCGAGCGCTACGGGGCACAGATCATCGAACAGGGCGGGCTGGAGGTGACGGCGGCCATGGACCTGAGGCTGCAGAGGATTGCCGAGAAGGTCCTGCGGGAGGGGATCGGACGGATCTCCTCCCAACTTCAGGGGGCATTGCTGTGCCTGGATCTCCAGACCGGCGATGTCCTGGCGGCCGTGGGAGGGACCGATTTTGCCCGGAGCCCTTACAACCGGGCCTTTTACGCCAAACGCCAGCCCGGCTCGTCGATCAAGCCTCTGATCTATGCCGCGGCCCTGGAGAAGGGGTATACCGCTGCCAGCCGATGGAACGACGAGCCGGTCTCCTATCCCCGCAACCATCATGCGACCTGGAAACCACGGAACTACGGGGGAGCGCTTTACGGGGAGCAGACCCTGCGGCAGGCCCTGGCTCACTCCAACAACATCATCACGGTCAAACTGCTGGAGGCCATCGGGGTCCCCTATTTCGTCCAGTTTGCCGGAGACCTGGGACTTTCCCTGCGATCTCCCAATGACCTGTCCCTGGCGCTGGGGACCGACGAGGTCACCCTGAGTGACCTGGTCGCAGCTTACACCCCTCTGGCCACGGAGGGATTACGGTCCGAGCCAAGGACCATCATCCGCATCTTTGAGAAGCACCCGAACATCTGGACGGAGATCCCGCCGGCAATCAAACCGGTCCTCTCGCCGGCCCTCGCCTTTGTCACCACGCAGATGATGAGGGACGTGCTCACCTACGGGACGGCCAAGTCGCTCAACGGTTTCGCCCAGCGGCGTCCGGCCGCCGGGAAGACGGGGACGACCGACGATTACCGGGACGCCTGGTTTATCGGCTATACCCCGCAGATCATCACCGGCGTCTGGGCGGGCTACGACAAACCCCGGTCCCTGGGAAAGGGATTCACCGGGGGGGCCATCTGCGCCCCCATCTGGGGGCGGTTCATGGACCAGGCTTTGGCCGACAGGCCCGTTGCCGACTTTCCCAAACCCGATACCGCCGTGTCCGTCCTGATCGATCCCACCACGGGCGATCTGGCGACATCGGAGTGTCCATTGAAAATGGAGGAGTTTTACGTTGTGGGGACCCAGCCGACCCTGCCCTGCCCGAGTCACCCCGAGGAGGTCCTGATGCCTCCTTCCGTTTCCCCTCAGCCTCCGCCGCCGCAAATGGACGGCCAGCCGTGAAGCGGTATCGTTTCCGCGCCCACCGCATCCGATAGGCGGGATGCCTCTCGGAGAGATCCGGCTTTTGGGGTGATTGGGTGTTGAGGCTGGGATTCGCAGGGTCAGAAGTTGGGGTCCATGTCGAATTTGAAAACCCCCTCGGGGAGGTTGCCCGGGCCGACTGTCGGGACGTTCTCCGGCGTTGTTCCCTCGAGGAAGCATTCGAAGATCGCCCCCCTTGTTCCCGGTCGGGCCGGGGATCCGGTCTTCGGGTCGACCTTGGCGAAGACGATCCCCTCGGGAATGGGGAAGACCTCGACCGGAGTCCCCTGAAGGGCCTTCTCCGCAAAATAGAGCCAGATCGGGGCCGCAGCACGGCCGCCGACCTCCTGCCTGCCCAGAGGCCTCTCCTGATCGAAGCCCACCCAGACGCCGGCGACCATAGAAGGGGTGAAACCCATGAACCAGGCGTCCCGCATGTCGTCGGTTGTCCCGGTTTTCCCGGCGACGGGCCGTCCGAGTTTCTTCACCCGGTAACCCGTGCCGCTCTCGACCACGTCCTGCATGATATAGTTCGTCATGAAAGCGATGCGCGGGTCGATCACCTGCTCGATCTTCGGCTGCGTCTCCTCGAAGACGTGGCCGGTCCGGTCGACGATCCGCTTGATGAAAAAGGGCTGTGCCCGCTTTCCTTCGTTGGCCAGGACGCCGTAGGCCCGCACCAACTCCTGAAGGGTGACGCCGGAGGTCCCCAGGGCCAGTGAAAGATTCCGCGAGATGGGCGAGGTGATCCCCATGTTGGCCGCATAGGCGGTGGCGTAGTCCAGGCCGATCTCTTCGAGGATCCTGATCGTGACGATGTTTCGGGAGTGGATCAGGGCGTTGTGCAGAGTCGTGGGCCCCTCGAATTTGCGGTCGAAGTTCCTGGGTTTCCAGACCCCGTCGGGACTGGAGGGGTCCGGATAGACGATCGGGGCATCCACGAAGACCGTCGAAGGGGTCATCCCCTTGTCGAAGGCCGCCGTGTAGATCAGGGGCTTGAAAGCCGAACCGGGCTGGCGCCGGGATTGAGTCGCCCGGTTGAATTCGCTCCGGTTGAAGTCCCGTCCGCCGACCATCGCCTGGATGGCGCCGCTCTTGGGGTCCATCGCGAAAAGGGCCCCCTGGACCAGCCCCTTTTCGTAGCCTTCACGCTCCTCCAATTCCTTCAGCCCCTGTTCCACTGCTTCACGGGCCGCCTTCTGCATCCCGATGTCAAGGGTCGTGTAAACCTCGAGTCCTTCCTTGTACAGGACGTCGCTGCCGTATTTGTCCTGGATGTAGCGGCGGACGTTTTCGATGAAGTAGGGGGCGATCTTGTCCTTGGGCTTGATGGAACGGAAATGCAGAGCGGTGGCCAGTGCCCGGTCCTTCTGGGCCTGGGTGATGTAGCCGTCCTCCATCATCCGCGTCAGGACGTAGGCCTGGCGCTGGTAGGCCCGGTCCGGATGGAGGTAGGGGGAGTAGTTGCTGGGAGCCTTGGGGAGGCCGGCCAGGAGGGCCGTTTCCGCCAGGGTCAGTTCCTGGGCGCTCTTGCCGAAATAACCCTGGGCGGCGGCCTCGATCCCGTAGGTCCCGTGGCCCAGATAGATGTGGTTGAGGTAGAGGGTGATGATCTCTTCCTTGCTCAGATACTTGTCGATCTTGTAGGCCAGCAGGGCCTCCCGGAGCTTCCGGATATAACTCTTCTCGGAGGAGAGGTAGAGGGCCTTGGCGACCTGCTGGGTGATCGTGCTTCCCCCCTGGACGATCCGCCCCGCCTCGAGGTTTTTGAAGAAGGCCCGGGACATGCTCTGCATGTCGAACCCCTGGTGCTGAAAGAAACGGGCGTCCTCGGCGGCCACGAAGGCCTGGATCACGACCTTCGGGATGTCCTCGTACTTGATGACCTTCCGGTCCTCGAGGAAGAATTCGTCGATCAGCTCGTTGTTGTCCGAATAGACCCGTGTGGTGATGCTGGGGCGGTAGTCCTTGAGGGCGGCGATGCTGGGCAGTTCCTTGAGGAGAAGGTAGTACAGGATGCTGCTGCCCCCCAGGGCGACGCCGGCGAAAATCACGAGAATCGTGACGATGATGATTCCCAGCCAGGAACGGCGCTTCGGCGGCCTTCTCCGGCGCGTTGCATGACGCTTGACGGGGGTCATGGATTCGTCTCTTTTGTCTCTTCCGCGGTGGATTCGGTTTCCTCCTGTGCAGGTTTCTTGCGCTTGGCGAATTTTACCACAATAATGCTCACTTCATAGAGCAACATGAGCGGAATCGCCATAATGATTTGACTGATGGCATCGGGCGAGGGGGTCAGGATGGCAGCGGCGATGAAGATGATGAGTATCGCGTAACGCCTCTGTTTGGAAAGCATTTTCGCGTTGACGACCCCCATCTTCGCCAGGAAGAACATGAAGACCGGCATCTCGAAGCAGAGTCCGAAGGCGAGCAGAAACTTGAGGGTCAGACTGAGATACTCCCGGAAGGAGATCATCGGCTTGAGGAAGTCCGTGGAAAAACTGACGAAAAATGAGAAGGCCGGGGGCAGGGCGACGAAGTAGCCGAAGAGGACCCCGCTGCCGAAGAGTATCGTGGAGAAGAAGACGAAGGGAACGACCATCCGTTTCTCCTCCCGGTAGAGGCCCGGGGAGATGAACCTCCAGATCTCGAAGAGGGTGTAGGGCGCCGTCAGGAACAGCGAGGCAAAGAAGGCGATCTTCATGTGGATGAAGAAGGCCTCCGGAAGCCCCGTGAAGATCATCGTACTGTGGGCGGGCATGGCGTCCACCAGGGGCTTGGTGATCACGCGGAAGGACCAGTCCTTGAAGAGGTAGCAGACCCCGAATCCGATCCCGATAGCGATGAGGATCCGGACGAGACGGGTCTTCAGTTCCTCGAGGTGCGAGGTCAGGGACATCTTTTCTTCTTCAGGAGCGTCGTTTTCCATGGATTTTTTATCGAGGGTGATGTGCGGGGATCAAGTACGGGATTTCGGCTCGTCCGCTTTGGGCGTCTCAGGTTCCTGAGGTACGGCGGAGGGGGGTTTCGTTTCCTCCTCCTTTCCGTAGAGCAGTGAATCCTTGAGACCGTCCATATCCTTCTTGATCTCGTCGGTCTTGAGCGTCTCTTTGATCGTGTCCGTGGCGCTTTCGGTCACCTTGCGGAATTCTGAAAGGCCCTTTCCCAAGGCCTTGGCAATCTCGGGAAGTTTCTTGGGGCCGACCACGAGCAGGGCGATCACGGCGATCACCAGCAACTCCGGCATACCGATACCAAACATGACGTCACCTGTTCCTTCCCGCCGGGTTGATCCATACAGGGCAGGCGTTTCCCCCCTGCGGCTATTTCATTCTGCGGCTTTATACCCGCAGTCGGAAATGTTTGTCAATCCCTTTGAAGGCATGAGAATGCAAAATCTTTTGCTATTTAAGGGTTTTTGTGTTAGAAGCGATCTCCTATTTCGAGACTGGAGTTCTTCCCCCCAAGGAAGGTGGCGGATGTCCAAAAACACGGGGATAGTCAAGGACAGGCGATATTTACGGCACGGCAGTGAATTCACCCATCCTGAGACGCCTCAGAGGCTGGTTTCGATCTACGAGATGCTCGAAAATCCCGATATGGCATGGAAATTCATAGGGATCGACGCTCGGGAGGCCACGCGGGAGGAACTGGAGAGGGTCCATCGGCCCTCCTATATCGACGCCATCGCGGCCACGGCCGGCCAGAAGATGTTCATGCTCGATGTCGACACGGTGGCTACCGCCGAGACTTACGACGTGGCCAGGCTCGCGGCGGGCGGCGTCATGAACGCCATCGATGGCGTGCTGTCCGGGGAGGTGGACAATGCCTTCGCCCTGGTCAGGCCGCCGGGTCACCATGCCCAGGCGGAAACGGCGGCGGGGTTCTGCATCTTCAACAACATTGCGATCGGTGCCCGGCATGCCATCGCCAGGCACTGGCTGGAACGGATCCTGATCGTCGACTGGGACCTCCATCACGGCAACGGGACCCAGGAGGCCTTTTACGGGGATCGCCGGGTCTTGTATTTTTCGACCCACCAGTCCCCGGGCTATCCGGGCACGGGGGGGTTGACGGAGATCGGCACGGGGGAGGGGATCGGATACACGATGAACATCCCGTTGGGGGCCGGGGCGGACGATGCCTTTTATCTGCGCCTGTTCCGCCAAATCCTGGTGCCTGTGGCCAGGACCTTCCGGCCTGAAATAATTCTGGTTTCGGCCGGTTTCGACCCCTACGTCGGCGATCCCCTGGGGGAAATGAAGGTCACCCCGGAAGGCTTCGCCTGTCTGACCCGCGTCCTGCTTTCCCTGGCCGATGAATGCTGCCAGGGCCGTCTGGTTGCGGTCCTCGAGGGGGGCTACCATATCCAGGGCCTGACGAAATCCATCCGGGCGGTCCTCCAGGAGCTCCTGGGAGAGACCCAGGCGGCCGAGGAAACCCTCTGCCGGATCGCCGAAGGGGCGGACGAGAAGGTCGGACGCCTGATCGACCGGGTTCGGACCCAGTTCGAGGACTACTGGCCGATCCTGTGATCGGGCTTGATCATCAAGAGAGGTAAGGGCATTGGAGAGACAGAAGATCAGCAGGGAAGAGGTGGCCTACGTGGCCAATCTGGCAAGGCTTTCATTCACCGAGGAGGAAGAGGGGCGGTTCACCTCCCAGTTGAACGACATCCTGTTGTACATGGACCAGTTGAACGAGATTGACACGGCCGGTGTCGAGCCCCTGACCCACGCCATCGCCCAGAAAAACGCCTTCCGCGACGATGCGGTCGGGGGGGCGATCCCCCTGGAGGATGCCTTGGCCAACGCCCCGGAGTCTAGAGGGGGCTTCTTCTTGGTCCCGAAAGTCATCGAGTAAAAGTCCATTGCGAAGCTTCCCTTCGCGATGACGCAGTGAATGAGGTCATAGATTGAGCATGGAACTGTACGAATTGACGATCCACGAATTGCTGGATAAACTCCGGACCGGGGAGACGACCTCCGCGGCGATCACCGCCTCCGTCTTCGAACGGATCGATGCCGTGGAGGGGGACGTCCACGCCTACATCACCCTCATGCGGGAGTCGGCCCTGGCCGAGGCGGCGCAGGCTGACGAGCGGATCAAGAAGGGAGAGATGGGACCTCTGACCGGGATCCCCATCGCCCTCAAGGACATCTACTGCACCCGGGGGGTCCCGACGACATGCGGTTCCCGGATCCTCCTGAACTTCATCCCTCCCTACGATGCGACCGTCGTGGAGAAGCTCAGGGCGGCGGGGGCGGTCTTCACCGGCAAGACGAACATGGACGAGTTCGCCATGGGCTCCTCCACGGAGACCTCCGCCTTCGGCGTGACCCGTAATCCCTGGGATCTGGAGAGGATCCCAGGGGGATCGAGCGGGGGCTCCGCCGCGGCGGTGGCTGCCGACGAGTGCATCGCCGCCTTCGGATCGGATACGGGCGGCTCGATCCGCCAGCCGGCGGCCCTGTGCGGGATCGTTGGCCTGAAGCCGACTTACGGCCGGGTCTCCCGCTACGGCCTGATCGCCTTCGCCTCGTCGCTGGACCAGATCGGCCCCTTCACCAAGGATGTGGAGGACGCCGCGATCCTGATGAACGTCATCGCCGGGTATGATCCCCGGGAGTCCACGTCGGTCCCCGAGGAGGTTCCCGATTACCGCACCTTCCTCGGAAAGGGGATCGAAGGGTGGACCGTGGGAATCCCGAAGGAATACTTCGTCGAGGGGATCGACCCGGAAGTCGAGGCCGCCATCCGCCGGGCGATCCAGGTCGTCGAGGGGATGGGGGCCCGGTGCGTCGAGGTCTCGCTCCCCCACAGCCGGTACTGCCTGGCCGTCTACTACATCGTCGCCCCGGCGGAGGCGAGCTCGAACCTGGCCCGCTACGACGGCGTCAAGTACGGTTTCCGGGCCGAGGAGTGCCGGGACCTTTTGGACATGTACAAGAAGAGCCGCTCGGCGGGCTTCGGGGCCGAGGTCAAGCGGAGGATCATGATCGGGACCTACGCCCTCTCCTCGGGTTACTACGACGCCTACTATAAGAAGGCCTCGCAGGTCCGGGCCCTGATCAAAGGGGACTTCGACGAGGCGTTCAAGAGATGCGACGTCCTCCTGACGCCCACGACCCCCACGCCGGCCTTCAGGATCGGCGAGAAGATGGACGATCCCATCCAGATGTACCTATCGGACATCTTTACAATCTCGACGAACCTCGCCGGGGTTCCCGGGATCTCCGTCCCCTGCGGCTACACCCGGGCCGGGCTTCCCATCGGGGTCCAGTTCATGGCGGGCCATTTCCAGGAAGGGCGCCTGATCCAATGCGCCTCGGCATACGAGAAACAAGCCAAGATCGAAAAAAGGAGACCCAAGCTATAATGGAATTCGAACCGGTCATCGGGCTGGAGGTCCACGCCCAGCTTCTCACGGAGGCCAAGATATTCTGCGGCTGCTCCACCAAGTTCGGGGCGGCTCCCAACACCCACACCTGTCCCATCTGTCTGGGGATGCCCGGGGTCCTGCCCGTCCTCAACCGTAAGGTCGTGGAGTTCATGATGAAGATGGCCCTGGCGACGAACTGCCGGATCAACCCCGAATGCAACTTTGCCAGGAAGAACTACTTCTACCCAGACCTCCCCAAAGGGTACCAGATCTCCCAGTACGCCCATCCGCCCGCCGAACACGGCTGGATCGAGGTGGAGAACAACGGCGGCAAGAAGCGGATCGGAATCACCCGGATCCACATGGAGGAGGACGCGGGGAAGCTCCTCCACGACGAGCATAACCCGACCAGTTACGTGGATCTGAACCGGACCGGCGTCCCCCTGATCGAGATCGTCAGCGAACCCGACATCCGCAGCGCCGAAGAGGCGGCGTCCTACCTCCGGAGGCTCCACGAGACTCTGGTCTACCTGGAGATCTGTGACGGAAACATGGAGGAGGGGAGCTTCCGCTGCGACGCGAACGTCTCGCTGCGCCCCAAAGGGAGCGCAGCCTTCGGGACACGAGCGGAGCTCAAGAACATGAACTCCTTCAGGAACGTCCAGCGGGCCCTGGAGTACGAAATCAAGCGCCAGCAGTACATCCTCGAAGGGGGCGGCGAGGTGGTCCAGGAAACGCGCCTCTGGGACGATACGGCAGGGGTGAGCCATCCCATGCGCAGCAAGGAAGAGGCCCACGATTACCGTTACTTCCCCGATCCCGACCTGGTTCCCATCCAGATCGACGAGGCCTGGATCGAGGCTATCCGGCGGGGTCTTCCGGAGCTCCCCCAGGCCAAGCGCGAACGTTTCGTCAGGGATTACCAGATCCCCCCCTATGATGCGGGCGTCCTCACCGCAAGCCGGGCCCTGGCGGACTACTACGAAGAGGTTGTCCGCCTCTCCGGGCAGCCGAAGATCGCGGGAAACTGGGTGATGGGAGACGTCCTGCGGCTTTTGAACGAAGAGAAGGGCGACATCCGGACATGCCCGATCCGGCCTGCCGCCCTGGCGGACATGATCAAGCTGATTCAGGCCGGGACGATCAGCGGGAAGATGGCCAAAGAGGTTGTTGAACAGATGTACCGCACCGGGAATACCCCCGAGGCGATCATCAAGGAAAAGGGACTCGTCCAGATCACCGACGAGGGCGCCCTGTCTCAGACGATCTCCGAGGTCATCGCCAGGAACCCCGAACAGGTCGCCCAGTACCGTTCGGGGAAAGAGAAGGTATTCGGCTTCTTCGTCGGCCAGGTGATGAAGGCGACCCAGGGGAAGGCCAATCCCCAACTGATCAACGACCTGCTGAAGAAGATGCTGGCCGGCGGCTGACGGGGACCGGGTTCCCCGAGCCGGTTCTGAACAACATAAGGAGGAGTCTGCCGCATGTCGGAAACCGCTAAAACCCTGCTGCTGGTCCTGTTGGCCATCTGCGCCTTTATCCTGGCGCTCCGTTTCGCCGCCTGGAAGGTGAAGCGGGCCTGCCAGTTCATCATCCGCGACCTGACCCAGAAGGGCGCCTTCGATCCCGCTTCGGCGGTGACGCTCCCCTACAGCCAGTCCTCCCTCTTCCGCCTCGGTCTGAAGGATTACCGGCCCCGGGCTCTCCAACAACTCGTCCAGCACGACGTGGTCCGGCAGCTGGAGGGCGGCCGGTACTACCTGCGCGAGGGGGTCCGGCCGGACTTCCTGGACGGCGGCAAGGCAGCATGACTTGATTTCCCTGGACGTTTGGGGTATCTTTCCGTCCCATTCCGGTCCGACAAGTCGCAAAGAGAGTTTGGAGCATAGAGAAGTGGATTTCAATCCCTGCATGAAGCACAAGGTTGTCCGCAAGGCGGTGCGGATGTTCGCCGAGGCGGAACTGGGTCCCATCGCCCACGATATCGACCGCAACGCCCGCTTTCCCTGGGAAGTCGTCGAGAAGATGCAGCCCCTGCACTTCTTCGGCCTCCAGTGCCCGAAGGCCTACGGCGGCGCGGAGATGGACTCGATCAGCTATGCGATCACCATCGAGGAGGTCTCGCGCGTAAGCGCCGCGGTGGGGCTCCTGCTCACGGTGCACAACAGCGTGGGGGTCTATCCGATCGTTCGCTTCGGCACCGAGGAGCAGAAGAGCCGTTTCCTGCCGGAGATGGCACGTGGCGACCGGATCGGCGCCTTCTGTCTGACCGAGGCCAATGCCGGCTCCGATGCAGGCGGCGTGGAGACGATCGCCTTGAAGGAAGGCAAGGAGTATGTGGTCAACGGCACGAAGATCTTCGTGACCAACGGCGGGGTCTGCGGGACGGCCCTCATCTTCGCCGTCACCGATCCGCAGAACCCCCAGAAGAGCGCGGGGGTCTTCATCGTGGAGCGGGACACCCCCGGCTTCACCATCGGCGAGATCGAGGACCTCTGCGGGATGCGGGCGAACCCTGTGTCCTCGCTTTTCCTCGAGGAGTGCCGCGTGCCGGAGGGGAACCTTCTGGGCCGGATCGGCGACGGGATCCGGATCGGCCTGGTCACGCTCGACACGGGGCGCCTCGGCGTCGCCGCCCAGGCCCTGGGGCTGGCGCAGGCGGCCTTCGAAGATTCGGTGCGTTATTCCAAGGAGCGGCAGCAGTTCAAGAAACCCATCGCCTCGTTCCAGACCATCCAGAACTACCTGGCCGACATGGCCACAGAGATCGATGCGGCGCGCCTGCTCCTCTACCGGGCCTGCTCCCTGAAGGACGCGGGGAAGCCCTTCAGCGCCGAGGCGGCGATGGCCAAGCTCTACTGCAGCGCCACGGCGAGCCGCGTGACCAACCTGGCCGTCCAGATCCACGGGGGTTACGGCTACAGCAAGGAATACGACGTGGAACGCTACTTCAGGGATGCGAAGGTGACGGAAATCTACGAGGGGACGAGCGAGGTTCAGCGCATGGTCATCGCGCGGGCGGTGCTTGCCCAGAGGACATAGACCATGCTCAAGATGGTGGTTTGCATCAAACAGGTGCCGATGGTTTCGGAACTCCCCTGGGACCCGAAGACGGGAACCCTGAAGCGGGACCTGGCTGAAGGGATGATCAATCCGGCCTGCCGTGCGGCCCTCGATGCGGCCGTTCGGATCCGGGAGTCCGAAGGAGGGGAGATCGTCGCCATGACGATGGGCCCGCCGATGGCCGAAGAGGTGCTCCGGGAGGCGATCGCTCTCGGGGCGGACCGCGGGGTCCTGCTCTGCGACCGGCGTCTGGCCGGCGCCGATACCTTGGCCACATCCTATACCCTCGCCCGGGCCATTGAGAAGGTCTGCCCGGATTTCGACCTCATCCTGTGCGGATTTGCCACAAGCGACAGCGAGACCGCCCAGGTTGGACCCCAACTGGCCGGGGCGCTCGGTATCCCGGGAGTCGCCTATGTGGACGAGATCGAGTTGACCGGGCGGACCGTCCGGATGCAGCGCCTGGCCGACAACTTCCTCGAGACTCTGGAGATGGACCTCCCGGGGCTGATCACCGTGACGACCGGCGTCCATGCCCCGCGGCATGTGCCGCTGGGGGGCCTTCAGGATGCCTTCACCGGTGCCGAGATCGAGACCCTCGATGCGAAGGCGCTCGACGTCGATCCGGAACGGATCGGCGTCAAGGGGTCGGCCACCCGGATCCTCAATGTCTATTCGCCGACCTCCGACAAGAAAAACATCGTCCTGACCGGGACGCCCAAACGGATCGTGGAGCGGCTCTTCGAGCGGTTCGACGACAGGATCGGCGGGACCATCGGCAAGGATCTCAAATCGGACAAGAAGAAATCATGAGTGCACAGAAGAAAAGGGCCATCTGGGTCTTCGGGGATTACCGGAACTACTTCCAGAATCGCGTGACGCTTCAGCTACTTGCCAGGGCGAGGGATCTGGCGGGCAAGATCGACGCCGAGGTATGCGCCGTCCTGTTCGGCTACTGGTCGGAGGAATGGGTGGACGATGCCCTTTCGCAAAATCCCACCTTTTGCGGGGTGGTGGGAGAGTCGATCGCCCACGGTGCCGATAAAGTTTACCTGACCGACCATCCGCGGCTGGCCGCCTACAGCATGGAAACTTACGCGCTTTTGATGGAGCGGTTGGCGAAGCGGGAAAAGCCCGAGATCATTCTGATCGGTGCCACGACCTTCGGCCGGGAATTCGCCCCGCGCGTGGCCCAGCGCCTCAAGACGGGCCTGACGGCCGACTGCATCGGCCTGGAGATCAACGAGGAAGGGCTTCTGGTCCAGACGGCCCCCTCCTTCGGCGGAAACCTCGTGGCCCAGATCGTGACGCCGGAATGCCGGCCCCAGATGGCCACCGTCCGCCCCGGGACCTTTCCGGAGATCCCGCACGATTCCAGCCGCAGGGGCGAGGTGGTCCGCGTACCGCTGCCGAAGGATCTGCCGGAGGACCGGGTCCGCCTGGTCCGGTCGGAGCGGCGCCCCCAGCGGGTGACAAAACTGGAAGATGCCAGGGTGGTGGTCTGCGGCGGACGCGGCATGGGGAGCAAGAAGAAATTCGCGAAGCTCTTTGAACTCGCCGAGCTCCTGGGCGGCGAGGTGGGGGCCACGCGGCCCGTGGTCTACGCCGACTGGACAGACCACGAAACCCTGGTCGGCCAGGCCGGCAAGCAGGTCCGCCCGCAGATCCTTTTTTCCTTCGGGATCAGCGGGGCGATCCAGCACACGGCGGCCTGCAACGGCGCCAAGTTCGTCATCGCCGTGAACAAGAACCCGAACGCGACGATGATGAAGCTGGCCGATGTGGCGGTCGTCGCCGATGCCAGCCAGTTCTGCACGGCCCTCATCCAGGGGCTCAAGCGCCGCATCCGCTGAGGGCTATTAGAGGCCCAGCCGGCCGGCGATCCCCCGCATCGCCTCGAGGCAGATCGCCACGAACTCGTCGAGGGGAAGGCCGATCTGCTCGCATTCCCGGATCGTGTCCCGGTTTACCGAGGCCGCGAAGGCCTTCTCCTTCATCCTCTTGGTGATCGATTTGACCTGGACGCTGGCGATCTTCTTGTCCGGATAGACCAGGGCCGTCGCCACGATCAACCCCGTGATGGTCTCCCCGGCGGCGAGGGCGACTTGCAGATCGGTGCAGCGCTTCAGCCCGCAGGCCGTCTCGTTGTGCCGCTTGACGGCCTCGATGATCTGATCGTCCAGGCCCGCCTCCTTCAGGATCCGCTCGGCCTCGAGGCCGTGGCGGGTCAGGTCGCCGCCGACCGCCTCGATGTCGATGTCGTGGAGGAGTCCCGCCAGCCCCCAGAGTTCCTCGTCCTGGCCCAGCCGCCCGGCCAGGGCCCTGAGGACCGCTTCGGAGGCATAGCTGTGGTCCAGCATCCGATCGTTCTTCACGTGTTTCTTGAGCAGGGCTTCCGCTTTGTCTCGGTTCATCTCTTCTCCTCCCCGTCTCCGGTTTTTTCCTTTTCGGCGTAGGCCAGCTCGCATTCGATGATGGCCTTGAGCTTGTTCCGTTCCTCGGTGAGTTCGGCGATCCGCTGTTTAAGTTCCTCCTGGGACCTGCGCAGTTCTATCTCCTCGGCCCTGAGGGCGAGGATCGCGGGGATCCAGCTCCAGACCCCGATCCCCAGGAAGAGCAGGCCCAGGAGATAACCGATGCCCTGTTCCAGGATGTCCCCGTAGCCGTGCCGGCGGTAGACAAGATAGCGGCTCAGGAAGGGAAAATTGTCGGCTAGGCCCACAAGGCCGCCGAAAAAGAGGAGGCCGAAGCCGATGGTGAAATAGATCCAGGCCTTCCGGAGGTGCGGCGATCCTTTGCCCCGCATCATCCGGAGGGTGATGAAGATGGCCCCGGTGAGGACGGCCCGAAAGATGTCTGCGGCAAAGTCGAACATGGCCGACGGTGTTTATTCGGCAAAGGCCTCTTCGCGGAGGGCGTCGAAACCGTCCTTTCCCGCGGCAAGGACCAGCGTGAGTGGCATGGCCTTTTTCCCCTCGGCCACCATTCGTTGTGCGGTTCGGCGGATGTCCCACTGGGCATGGCGGTCCGCCCGGACCCGGGCCAGGTGGTAGAGTTCCCGGGCGCTGAGGTGCATTGCCACGCGCCGCCTGTGGGCGTTCGTCAGGATGTAAGGCGCCGCCGCGGGGGCGACCCGGCGGATCTTCTCCCAGACTTCCTCTGCCCGGCTGCAGAGCTCCCGGAAGGGGGCCTCCATGCCGATCGCGGCCACGGCGGGCGGGATCGTGACGCCGAGGACCGGATCGTAGTCCTGGACCGTCAGCGAGGCCATCCGGTGTCGCTTCACCTGGGCGAAACAGGTGGCGCTGATGTTCAGCTCGAAGAGGAGGCTTGCCTGTTCGAACTCCCGCGGGGCGGCATCGTAGGCCTTCATCTGCCGGAGCGCGGTCTTGATGAGGGATTCCCGGTCCCCGGGTTTCATCCCTGCGACGATCTTTCGGCAATCGGCCAGGGCGAGGTCCGAGGCGCCGTGCAGGAGCGCGGCCGCGATCTTCTCGTCGGCGTCTGCTGTGGCCTCGACCAGGCGGACGCCGTCCCCTGTTTCCCCCGACGGCAGTTCCCCTTTCGAGGTCCCGGCCAGGATCCCGGCGATCCGGCTCCGGAGGGCCTCCCTGGTCTCCAGGTCGTAGGCCGTCGGTTCCGTGTAGCGGACCAGCGACGGGGCGGCCCCTTTGACGGTGTCGTAGAGGCGCCTGCTGCAATCGCGGGCCTCGGACAGGGGCGCGGCAGCCAGGCGGCGGATCATCAGCTCGAGGTTGCGGGCGTTGATGGTCATGCCGAGCTGGGTTTCGGTGGCCAGCGGGATGATGTAGCGGGCGTCCTCCTTGGCCCAGCCTTCCAGGAGGGACCGGTTCGCCGGATCGCCGGCCAGGCCGGGATTCGTTTCGAAGACGTAGGGCCTGAGCTTCCCGTAGAGTTCATGGTAGAAGCGGTACAGGGTCCGGACGGTCGAGACGAAGGGCTCCTCCAGGCCCGCCCTGGCAACTTCGGCGGGGATGACGAAATCGTCCTCCAACGTGATGTAGCGCTGGGACTTTTCGGTGTAGGAGACGAGCCGGAACTTTTCGATCTCCTCGACGAGAAGGCGCGAAACCTTCAGGATATCGAGGTTGAAAACGGCGTGCTCGGCGATGGAGCTGTGCCCCATCTCAAAAACGATATTCCGGTTCGAGGCGCGGGCCTTTTCCACCTCGGCACGCGCGATCATGCGGAGTTCGTTCACCGGCCGTGGATTCCGGCTGATCCGGGCATAGGCGGCCGCAACCGTCTCCGGGGTCAGGTCCCGGCGCTCGGGGTGTTGGGCGGCGATCTCCCGGATGATCTCGTAATCGATGTTGTGTCCCGCCAGGATGACGTCCATCGTCGGCCCTCCTTTACCGGACGCTCGGTTCGCGTCGGCCTGCCCAATATGGCTGAAAAGTTCCTTCGGAGTCAACGGAAAATGTTCCGTTCCTCCGATGCGGTTTTGTGGTAGTCTTTATTCTTGACGAACCGGTTTCGCGGCGAGGGGACCGGAACCGACATTCTCGGGGAGGAAATCCGGATGGGCCTGATCAAGCTTCTCTTCAACGACCCGCTGACCTTTGTCCTGCTGGCGGTACCGCTGCTCTACTCCATCATCGTCCACGAGCTGGCCCACGGCTGGGTGGCCTATGCCATGGGGGATCCCACGGCCAAATCCCAGGGCCGGCTGACCCTCAATCCCCTCAAGCATCTTGATCCGATCGGGACGGTCATGCTCTTCATCTTCGGTTTCGGGTGGGCCAAGCCGGTCCCCGTCCACCTCGGTTATGTCCGGAACCCCCGGCTGGGGCTGATCCTGGTCTCATCGGCCGGAATTATCGCCAATACCCTCTTCGCCTTTTTGGCTGTTCTGCTCCTGCAGCTTTTCGCCCCGTCGCCGGAAGGGTCGTTGGCCACGCTCTTGTATTTCCTGGCCCAGATCAATATCATGCTGGCCTCTTTCAACCTGATCCCCATCCCGCCCCTGGACGGATCGAAGATCCTCATGGGGTTCTTGCCCGAGGGACTCCAGGATGCCCTGTCGCGCCTGGAACCTTACGGTTTCTTCATCATTATCGGGCTTCTCTACCTGGGGGCGCTGGACCCGGTCATCCGGTTCTTCCGCTGGCTGATCCTGGGCCTGATGTCCCTCCTGATTGCCTGAAATATGGGTTGCAGGGTCCTCTCAAGTGGCGGCACTGCGGATGACTTTCACGTAGTTGCCCAGACCGATCAGATCGAAGTACTCGGAAATCTTCAATCCGATGGTGGACTCGAGATTGTCCACGGCCTCGGGCATGGGTGATTTGAGCGTGACCATGCCGTGGTCGCGGATCATCTTTTCGATCAGGGCGTGGGCAAGGTAGATGATGCCGTTGATGGCGAAGACCTTTTTCTGCAGGCTGAGCCGATCCTCTTCGACAAGATCCTTCAGGTAGTCGGGCAGCATGAACTTTTCAATGATCTTGAGCGCAAAGAAGCGGTGGTTCGCCTCGATGAATTCGGGTTCGACGTCCACCATTTCTGATGTTTCGAAGATTCCGATGGCCACCTTGCCGAGGTTCAGGAAAAGACCTCCGATTTCCGACCGCTCCATGGTGCCGACGCTCATCTCCATCTGTTCGGCAATGATCTTGGCGAATATGGAGGTCCCGAAGCTCTCCACTTCGAGGAGCTTGTGCCTTGCGCCCAGCCGGGAGAAGAGGGCCATGGCGATGATGAACAGCTTCGCCGGCTGCATGCCGATGGAGGTGATGACATTGTAGAAGTTCTTCACCTTGCCGCGCCGCTGCATCCCGTAGTAGACGGAATTGGCCATGTTTCTCAAACGCAGGGCGAGGTTGACATCGATCATCTTTTCGATGCCGGCGATGTCAATCTCTGGGGAGTCTGTGTTGTCGAGGATAGCGAAGATCCGGGGGTCGATCCCGAAATCTCCGGAGGTCATGATGTGGTTTTCGATCCTTTGAACCAGTTCGTGCTCTTCGTCCTCAGTGTATGCCATGGGCGTCTCCTTGTCGAGGCGATCTGCCGGCTCTGGAACTTCGAAAAGCGGGAATCTTGGACGAATCTTATTGTCAGGCGTACCTTAAAGCCTGTTGACGGGAAAATCAAGCGATAAAAAAGGCTGTCAATGCCGATGCTTACGGTATCCGAGCCGGACCCAGCATGCGCCCCATAGGACCACAGCCGGTCCCAATCCGATCCAGGCGAAAGGCAGCCACCCCCCTTCCCAGGGCCTGAGGAGGGCCGCGGCGGCCGCGATCCACAGGAGCGTGACCAGGA
>Ga0228535_1001973_pt1 | contig 24018 bp, 19 predicted proteins | sample SJ1metagenome_FD_168457 | JGI IMG/M metagenome (GOLD analysis project Ga0228535, IMG submission 168457) | Enriched culture of PCE-dechlorinating microbial communities from Ithaca, New York, USA - SJ1 | ecosystem: Engineered > Modeled > Simulated communities (microbial... > Unclassified | place... | reverse complement strand
TTTTCAGGATAAAAGTCCTAAACCAGTTCTTCTTCAGGGGCAAGACCGCCAATGGCTTTATATGGGATCCGACCCCTGTATAGAAATTCACGAATCGCCGTAATTCATTTTGTCTGTGCTCTGAGGAAACGAAATGGGTTTTCTGATGCCAGAGGTCCATGGTTGTTTTGATGACCCGCGTTGCCCTGCCGTTGGCTCTGGCGTCTTGACCTCTTCGTAATCCGCTGTTCGATTCGATGCTCCCGGCAAAGGGTCATGACGGCATGATGCTCCGGGCTCCCCGGCCCCCTTTTCGTTGTCACTGTAAACCATCATATTCCTCCAGAACCGATAACGTAAGACATTTTTTCTTTTTTGAAGTGGTACGGCAGCACCCTTTCGAGATAAGAACTTAGTGGCCAAACGTAGGTCCAACATCTTGAAAGGAGGCAACTGTCGTGAGGAGAGATTGTACACAGGAACGTGAAAAAGTCATTTAGATAAATGAGGAGGCGATCCGGGATGCTCTTGGGAAGTTGGTGCGGAGCACGGTTGAGGAGACGCTCAAGGTGCTTCTGGATGCAGAGGCGGACAGGCTTTGCAATGCTGAGAAGTACCAGAGGAACAGCGCTCGGCAGGATACCCGGGTGGGCCATTATCAGCCGAAGCCGCAGACGAGTGCAGGAAAAGTGACGTTGCTGCCCGGCTCCGTCACGTGGCTGGCACCCAGTGGGGTAAGAAACGGTATCTGAACATGGATCTGTTACACGATCAGGACATCGACGAAGCACTGGAGTTAGTGGAGGCCGGATAAATCAGGTCTGAAAGGCACCGCCACTCCCTCTTCTGTTCACCCATTATGCCAGATAACTAACTTATCCCATGGACCAGTTTCCGGGGAAAAGGTCAATTTTTCATCCCCGTACTTTCCCCTGATCCATGGAAATGGAGGTCGCCTGTTCCGTGCGACCTTACCACGGAAACATGGGTTCGCCATTCTGGAATGTGATATCTCCCGTCGGGGTCAGAATTTCGATTTGAGGATGGGCCTTCGCCTCTTCCAGTAAGGCCTCGCTGATGATGATTTCTTCCAAAGCACAGGTATTCTTAATCCATACGACCTTCTGCTTCCCGGGGACTACCGCATTGCATGTCTTGAGGGCGATCCGTAGCGCATCCTCTTTGCTGCCGGCAACCATGGGAATCTTGACCGCTAAAAACTCCGTATGGGTGAGGGCGTTGGTATAGGTATTGATAAAATCGATCTCGTCAAATAAGCTGCGTGTTATAATATCGACGCATCCCATCCCGTTGGCATTTCCATGGGTTTCGTCGGACAAGTCAAATATCACGCTTTTCTGAAAGCGCGGACCGTCATTGCAATACTTGGTTAAGTATAAGCCCGTGACATTGGGGTCCTGGCCATCCCCGCTGATGTCCTTCCCTATTTCTTCGATCACCAACACGTCAAACTCGGGAAACAGGAGCCGTCCCATAATCCTTTTACTTTCTTGGAGCAGGGCCTTTTCCTTTTTCATCGCCAGGATATCTTCCCGGGAAAACGCCTCGATCCTGTAGATTTGTTCATACGCATTTTCAACAACCGCCAGCGCAAAAAGCACCTTGGTTTTTTCAACAACCGCCTGCGCCACCCTGGGAATCAATTCGGCAAAACTTCCAAAGCCCTTGCTATGCAAGAAATCCGCACCAATTTGTTTTCCCAGTCCAATCGTCAGCATTTTCGCCACGCCGCTTTCGATAGGCCCCCGGAAAGCGGTATGAGGCTTCACACGAGCGATCACTACAATACCATCCGCCTGCAGGGTGCTACGAGCGATGTAAACGGGGAGTCCTGGCTCAAGATCCCCGATATTGGCCACTTCCATGGAGGCGTCGATCGGCACGCCCATGCTTTCCGGCGTAATCCCATAAGATGCCAGTATTTCCGTCTGTCCGGAGGCCGTCGATCCGCCGTGGCTGCCCATGGTCGGGATGATGAAGGGTTTTGCCCCGGCTGTGATCAGTTCATCGACAAGGGTCTTGGCCATCTCCTTGATATTGGCAATCCCGCGGCTTCCGATTCCGATAGCAATCTTTTTCCCTCGGACATCGGCCAAGTGAGGCGCTAACCGCGTTCTGATCTCTTTCGCAATATCGCCGATGTGCTTTTTCTCAAAGCACTGTTTCACTTTCAAGAAGCGTGGAATTTCAATGGCCGCAAATTGTCTTAAATCCAAAGATTCCATCATGCCCCACCTTTTTTCTTCAAAGAACGTTTCCACTTGCAGGCCGCTTTTCCAGATATTTCCCTTATAATCATCCGATCCTCTGGAATCTATCTGACGCCTGGCAGGCTAGCTTTCGCGGGTGTCGGGTAAGATGTTTGCTTACCGGATGAAACTCATTTGTTGTGACAAGTGCTGCAAGTGTTTTCATTAGCCTTGTGTCCGTGGTGGCAGTCATTACAGTCGAGCTCTCCGTAATGCGGATTGGCATGCCAGTTGAGGATCAAGTTGTCCGTCCGTTTCGCGACTTCCTCATATGGCCCGTGACAACTCAGACACTTCGCCATACCGACCTGTGCCCCCGCAGCCACATTCGCTGACTCGTGGCAGCTGTCGCAGTTAAGTCCCATCTTAATGTGTTTGTCAGAATTGAATACGTCAGCAGCAATAAGCACCTGCGCTGTAAACACGCTGAGGAGAAGCAACGATAGCAGCAATCCAAATATCTTCGCAAACATCCTTCTTTTTCTAATCATTTTCAGCCATCTCCAATTATCCATTGCTCCGGATTATTCCGGCATTACGTGGAGGCCGTTGAGAAACTCGAAGGCGCGCCCGTGGCAGGCAAGCCGGGTGGATACCTTCGACAACCTCTGCGTCGATCACCATATGGCCTCCTTGCTGCGATCACAGTTGGGCTCCAGAGCACCTTATCACCGAGCGTCCCCTTCTTTGAGCTCCTTATCTACTGATCCCATGTTGGCTTCGGCAAGATAAGCGCTTGCAGGTTTCAATCACCGGCAGATCCCATCTTTACCGCTGCCTCGCGATACTCTCTCGTATAATGCCGATCCGGAACCCTTTCTATCGTGCAGAAGCCGAAGAAAACGATTCCTATGAGTCCTAAGAAGGCGGCTCCATAGAAGATTGTATGGATCCCGAAAAATCCCAGAGCAAATCCACCTGCCAAAGGGGCTAGAACCGTTCCTAAGTTCATGGCACCGTTAAAGATGCCCATGGCAAGCCCCATACCATAATGACTCCCTTCCTGGACAAGAAGGGCTGAACTGGCTGGCAATGAGACTGCTCTGAATATACCGATGCCGACGCTCAAGGCCAGAAGATGACCGAAACTCTGAGCCAAGGGAAGGAAAAGGGTCAGAAGGGCCGTCATGGAACCGCCGCAGATCAACAACCAGCGACGGCTTAGCCTGTCAGACACGCTGCCCATGGGTCTAAGAAGGAGCGCGGTGACAACCGTGCCGGCACCCATGATGATGCCCATCTCAAGACCCGACAGTTTCAGGCTGTCATACATGAAAATCGGAATAAAAATCGCAAAAAGCGCAATGGAGAAAGACCGCGTGAGGATGAAACCCGACAGGCCAATAAGCATCCTACCTGTTCTAAGACCACTCAGTTGAGGTCGCGTCCGGTCCACATTGTCTGACGCATTATTGGGAGAAATCATCACAAAGAACAAGGATGAAAGGAGCGCAAGCAGGCAGAGGACAGCGAGACTCAAAAAAACACCTGGGAAGCCGGCGACATCTTTTACCACCCCCCCTATCACGGGGCCTACTGCCTGTGCACCGAAAAAGGAAATATCGAAGGTCCCCATGGTCTGGGCCTCTCTTCTCGCCGGCGCTATATCACCTATGAATGCCAGAGAGGTCGGCCGGACAAGAGCAGCGCCAATGCCCTGGATAATCCTGAGAGCAATTAGGGCCAGCGGTCCTGATATGAGGAGATAGCAAAGAGAGACCGCCAGGCAGGTGCAAAGGCCGGCGATGATGAGGTCGCGGCGTCCCAGACGGTCCGACCACCATCCGATGAGCGGTGACATGAACATCTTGGCAACTGCGTATCCTGAAAAAATCAGAGCGATATGAAAGCCGGTTGCACCGGCGCTGACGGCATAAACCGGGAAGAAGGGGTCAACGATTCCGAATCCAAGGGAAATCATGAAGTTGATCGCAAAGAGTCCCCGGTAGGCCCTTCTTTGCACTTCATCTTCGCGGTCAATTTCTTCTTTCCGACAAGCCAAAAACTTCACTGCATTTGGCACGGCCCGTTGCCTCGAACTGATCTTCTGCAGTTGCGAAAAGCTAACCAGTCCCCCCAAAAATGATCCAGATTTTCTGGGGGACTGGTCAGTTCACCCCCCTTATTTCCTATTCTGTGTAAGGCGGCTCCCCATGGATGGATCTCGTCAATTCCAGGGCCTTCCTGACCTGATCTTCGGTGCCCCTGAAAACAATCCATACCGCCCCTTCTGCACCGCTGACGCCGCCGGCGCTGGACTGGAAGGCCGTTGCCCCGGTCAGCATTTTGATGGCCTCCAGTTCCGTCACAATTTCTCCGGTGAGCAGCCACATGGAGGGAATCGTGTAACCAGGAAATGTCGACGGCGAACCGCCGGCGGGGGCAGGCAATGTTGCAATCGGTTCCCGCATCTTCAATGTCAGATCGATCACATCCCCGGCGACCAGTTTGTCAAGGCCGACCGGAATGACGACATGGACCTTGCGTGCGATTGAGATGGGCCATGTAGCCCCCAGCGTTCCCCCTACCGGGTCCAAAATATTGGTTGCCGCCAACTTGTTCTTGTAATCCAAGGCATTCGCTCCCTTGATGACCACGTCACCGGCTTTGAGCTTCTTCGCGGCTTCAGGAAGCGGGATATCAAGGACCTTGCCTTTCTCCAGAACGAGGTGGTTAATCGGTTTCACTTTGGGCAGGTATTTGGCCGCCTTCTCGGGCTCCACTCTTCCCGTCACGAATGCCGCATGGTCGGATTTCTTCCCGGTGATCTCCTCTGCCACGTAGGCATTGGTTGTCCCCTTGATGATAATGACCATGCCCTTTTCAAGGGCATTCTTGACGATCGGCATCTGCGCCACAGCTTTGCCGATCAACCTCTTGGATTCGGCTACCGTCAGAATCGCTCCGCTCTGGATAATCTTATCTCCCGATTCCGCCGCGGACAGAATCCCTGAAAATAACAACGGCCCGCCAATGGCAATCACCAGCAGAAAGATAATCCCTCCCGATACCTTTTTCATGGTGTGTCCCTCCCTTTGCTGTTAAATTCTTTTCTTCTCAATGGTGCACTCGGCAAAACCACCTCTGGACGCCAGTGTGTCCCCCTAGTTTTCATCTCCACGAGAAGCCGCATCAAATCGTCCGTAAATGTGTCGATTACCTTGATCTTGTGCCATGCCGCAGGGTCTGCAACAAATTTTGGTTAACTCCAAATGACGTACTTTGAGCGGCCTGCTAAAGAGACTTCATCAACATGCTTTGCCTAGGGAGGCCCCTACTTGCACACCCAGGTTGATGATCTTCAGGAGTTTCATCTGGCCTTTTTCGATCTGATAACGCGCACCCCCTTTCTGTATAATGATTTATAATATACCTATGTATTTATAGTTTTACTTTCTGAGGCCATTAAAGCCGTGAACGATTATCAAGTTGAAATGCCATCCCGCCAGATACCCATCTCGAAGTAATGGTTCTTTTCGGTGTTGGTTCGCATTTCACCATTGGCGACATTGAGGATCAGGTCGAGGAAGTCTTTCGTCAGCGTCTCCATAGACGTCCCGCTGAGCAGAACACCAGCATCGAAATCGTTCCAGTTCTTTTTGCGTTTATAGATGTCGCTGTTGGTAGTTATCCGAAGCACAGGCGCTGCAAACCCTCCTGGCGTGCCCCGCCCGGTTGTAAATAAAATCAGCGTGCATCCTGCAGCGACCTGACCGGTAATGCTAATCAGGTCATGCCCCGGCGCTTCGAAGAGATTCAGGCCCGGAACCTCTAACTGGCTGCCAAACCGAATGACGCCGGCCACCTTGGACTTGCCCCCCTTTTCGATACAACCCAGGGACTTTTCCTCCAGGGTGGACAGTCCGCCCGCATAATTTCCTGTGGTAGGATTTTTGTTCACATCAATGCCATACTTCTTGTAATAGGCTTTGAAGTCATCGATAAGCTTCTCGACGTCGTCAAAAACCTCTTTATCTGCCGCCCGATCCATCAGAATCTGCTCTGCTCCGAACATCTCAGGAACTTCCGTCATCACCGATGTGCCGCCTTGAACGGTCAGGATGTCGGTGATCTCCCCCACAAGCGGATTTGCGGTCAGCCCGGAAAAGGCATCCGAGCCCGCACAGTTGGTTCCAACAATCAGTTCGGATATCGGGACCGTTTCCCTGTGATAGGTCATGGCGTGGGCGTAAAGCTCTCTCAAAAGTTTCAGCGATGCCTCGAATTCGTCTTCACACTCCTGGTAGGTGATAAACTTGATGCGTTTTGGGTCATAATCTCCGAGACTGGGCTTGAAGGATGCCAGGTCATTGATTTCACATCCCAGACCGACAAAAAGGACACCCGCCGCATTCGGATTTTTCGCCATACCGGCAAGTATGGATCGGGTATATTCCAAATTGAGGCCGGTCTCAGCACAGCCGCATTCATGGGTGTACGGGATGAAACCGTCGAAATTGGCAGATGCCGGCATTTCCTTATCCGCCATAGCAGCCAGTCTTTCTATGGGCCCATTGACACAGAATACCGTAGGGATAATGTAGATGTAATTTCGAATCCCCACTCTGCCATTCCCACGCTTGTAGCCATTGAACGTTAACTTTTTCGAAATAAGCGGCTTTATGGCAGGGGCGCGTTCCGGATGGTACGCATAGCGTACAGACTCCTTGAGGGCGGATTTTATATTATGAATATGGACCCATTCACCTTCCTGGATATCCCGTGTTGCATGACCGATCGGATAGCCGTATTTGCGTACAATCTCGTTTTTCTTGATTGCCTTTAGGGCAATCTTGTGGGGTACGGGAATATCCTCTCTTACGAGAACACTTTTTCCGTTGGCAGTGATGGTTTCCCCTTTCACGAGCGGTCTGATCGCTACTGCAATGGAGTCCTTTTCATTAATGACAATCGCATCCTTGTTTAGTTGCACTTAATTTCTCCTTATTCAAAACGATACTCCTTGTTCCATACGCACATCGTCCTCTTCCAAATCGCGTTACATCATAACCTTTGGGAGCCACAAAATTATTTCCGGGAATAAGAGACACAGCGTCAAAGCGATAACCTGCAGACAGATAAACGGAACCACCCCCCCATAGATGTGTGTCATGGTCACCTCGGGCGGCGCGATCCCCCTGAGATAAAACATGGTGTAGGCAAACGGCGGCGTTAAGAACGACATTTGAAGATTAACGCAGACCAGCATAGCAAACCAAAGCGGATCGAATCCCAGGCTGGACGCGATCGGCGTAAAAATGGGAATAGCGATGAACAATATTGCGATCCAGTCTATGAACGCGCCAAGAATAAAGACCACAGCCATCATGCAAATCAGGAGCCCCCACTTGCCCAAAGGCAGCGCGGCCACCATGTTGCCGATAAAAACCGCACCATTCAGGGCCATGAAAACCCCGGAGAACATCATGGCTCCGACGGTAACGAATGTAATCATCGTGGTAATGCTGAGCGTCTGAAGCGCCGAATCATACAGGATATGAAGATTAAACTTGCGATAACTGGCGGCCACGATAACCGCCCCGAACGCGCCGACTGCAGCCGCTTCCGTTGGTGATGCGACACCGAACAGGATGGTGCCCAGAACCATGAATATAAGGAACAGAGGCGGGATCATGTACAGCGCGATCTCGCCAAGAAGTTTGGTCATCGGCACTTCCGCACGCTCTTCTTTGGATAAAGCAGGACCATATTCCGGTTTTGCCAGGCATAGAACGAACACATAAATGACATACAGTCCGGAAAGCAGCAGCCCGGGGGCGACTGCGGCAATAAACAGCTTTGCAACCGACAGGCCGGCAATGGGGCCATAGAGCAACAGCATGACGCTGGGTGGTATGAGTATGCCCAGAGTGCCGCCTGCGCAGATGACGCCGCATGCAAGCGGGATATTGTATTTTCGTTTGAGCATGGCAGGAAGGGCCATCAGCCCCACCGTAGATTCGGTTGCACCGACGATACCGGCCGTTGCCGCAAAAAGGGTGCACAACAGGACCGTGCATATCGCAAGCCCGCCCCTGATCCCGCCCAGCAAGCGGTACATGGCATTAAACAGCCTCTCGGACGCCCCCGAATGACACAGCACCGCCCCCATGAAAATAAACAAGGGAACCGCGGGGAGCACTTCATTGGACATGACCCCGCCGAAAATGCGGCTAATGAATTGATCGAACACCATCGGCGCCCAGCCGCCGAGAATCCCGAACAGCAGGGCAAGCCCACCAAGGGCCAAGTACAGCGGTATTCCGATTAAAACCGCCACCAGAACACCTGCAAACATCGTGACTGACAAATGTTCGGGACTCATACCGCTTCACCTCCTTTAATCAACAGTGCCGCTATCTTGAGGAGTTCGGATATACCCTGCAGAAGCATCAAGGTGAACACCACAGGCATGACGGTCTTGATAGGATAAACGGGTGGTTGCCAGTAGCTGAGATAGGAGACTTCCCATACCTTCCAGGCCTCAATTGCATATGAAGCACTGTAAATGATAAGAATGATAAAGAGAGGGATGAATACGAACAGGTAAAGAATGGCATCAAACCAGAGCTGAACCATTTTGGGGTACTGCTTATACATAACATCGATGCGGACATGGAGATTATGCAGAAGAGCGTATGCCCCGCCAAACATGAAAAGCGCTCCGTATTCCATCCAGGTCAGTTCATAGGCCCATTTGGTCGGCGCCTGAAAGACATACCGCATGAAAACATCATATACCGTGCCCAACACCAGCGGTACGCTGATCCAACACGCGATTTTGCCCGTCCAATCGCTGACCTTGTCCACACAGAATATATATTTGCTTATCATATTCATCTGTTGCTTCCTCCCCTGATATGGTCCGCCACCGATTGAAAACGTCACTCTTGTATGAAGTGCAATCAATGATCCTCAGCTGATTTTTCCTGCCGGCCAGGAGCCGGCAGGAATTTTCCGCCGTCACTGTTCTTATCGCACCCTGCCTGAAGGGAACTATTTTATATCGATTGTGACATCCATCTTCTGAAGCTCCATATAGGGTGCATAGGTTTTCAAAAACTTCTTCTGGGATGCCCAAACCTTCTGGAACATCTTATCTGGATTCTTGTCGTACTGTTTGACGAAACGCTCAAGAATCTCCCGCTGCATTTCTGGTGAAAACTTTTTGACCTGAACACCTTTTTCTTTGAACATCTGGGAGGCTTTGGCGTCATCCAAGGCCCACGAACCCAGCGTCCTGAAAACACTGGCCTCGGCGGCACGCTGAACAATCGCTTTCAGGTCGTCCGGAAGCGCTTTCCATTTTTTGGGATTGATAATCAGTTCATTAAAGGTGGCAAGTTGATGGACGCCGGGATAATATTGATATTTGCATACCTCATGAAATCCTAGAGACAAGTCGGACGACGGCGTGCTGAACTCGGCGGCATCAAGGGTGCCTCTTTGCAACGAGGGGACAATGTCACCGGCTGGCAGCGTAACCACCGAGGCACCGACCTCACTGAGGATTCTTCCCCAGTCCAGGGCGGTTCTGTATTTAAGCCCCCTGAAGTCTGACAGTTTTTCTATCTTCTTGTTGGACCAGCCCCCCCCTTCGGCCCAAGTGATTAAAGAGGGGAAGACGACGACCGAATCGCCGTAAACCTCCTGCCACAGCTCTTTTCCTCCACCGGCTTCCAACCAGGATATATAAGCAAGAACATCCATGAAACCGGGCGTGGCGGCGAACAGGGTCAATGCCGGAAATTTGCCGATATTATATCCCGACCAGCCATGACCCGCATCTAGCGTGCCCCTCACAACTGCATTATAAATTTCAAATGCGGGCACTATCTCTCCGGCTGAATACAACTGAATCTTCATTCTTCCGGCGCTCATCTCCGCGATATCTTTGGCCCATATTTCAGCGGTCTTATGGTTCCAGAGTGATATCGGCCAAGGCGTCTGCACTTTCCAGACTATGGGATTTTCCTTGGTTGGCGCAGCGGCCAGGGAATCGGTAACCGCAATAAAACTGCCGATCAGAATCAGGGCAAACAGCACGATCCCAATCTTAGATAGTCTTTTTTTCATCAATTGGTCCTCCTTATTGCCTTCTATAGTAGGCTATGTCTGACAACGAATCTGTTCCCTCCCCCCCGTTTACGTCTGCGGTCAGATTATTCACCCCCTTTCATTCAAATCAAGACCGCTTGACTTTGGAAACCACGTTATCCATAAGGGTTTTGAAAGCACCCCCAATGATGTTAAGATCACTGCTGAAATGTTGCATTTTCACTCCCATTTCAGACAGTTTGTTCGACTGCTCAATGGTACAAGGATTCACGGCCGATAGAACCGGTTTGCCATGTTTGTTGGCACATGCAACCACGGCTTCGAATGCCGTCTTGATTTTCGGGTGATTGAAATCATACATCAGATTAAGGCCTATGGAGAGTGCATAGTCGGTGGGCCCAAAGCATACGGCATCAATTCCCTCTACCGAGACTATCTCATCCAGATTGCCCAGAAATTCCTTGTCTTCCAGCAGGGCAATAACCATGGCCTCTTCATTGCTTTCGCGTATGAACTCCTCCCAGTTGAAATCACCGCATTTATATCTTGCGGATCGCACCGTCGGATCGGCTCCACGAACCCCTATCGTGGGGAATCTTGCGTATCGAACAGCCCTTTCGGCATCTTGTTTCGTCGCCACATGGGGAACGACAACCCCCTGAGCGCCGGATTCCAATGCGTTTCGAATATAATGTTCCGCATTCTCCTTTACCCGCACAATCGGACAAATATCACTGGCCTCTGCGGCACGAATGAGATTCTCGAGTTCAAGTCCGCTCTCAATCGGGACATGTTCGGTATCGATGAAGAGCCACTCAAATCCCGTGTATCCTAGCATTTCGACAATGAGGGGGCTTCGACTCGATACGACACACCCGCACACCACCTTGCCTTCAGCCAAAGCCCTCTTGATCTTATTTCCCCTCACTTTCATGATATTTCCCTCGATGCTGAATCAACGACATCCCTATCCGTATTGAAGGAGTCCCAGCAGATGCAATTCCTTCGGATATCTTGGCATCCTTCATCATTTTTCACTTTCAACCGTATTCGATAATTTACCTATTTTCTCAATTTCCACCTCGACCGCATCTCCCGGATTCATTGGTCCAATCCCTTTAGGTGTCCCGGTGGTTATGACATCTCCTGGGAAAAGTGTTAAAAAACTTGAAATGTATTCGAGCAGACAGGCGGTTTTGAAGACACAACTGCTGGTATTGTCATCCTGCACCAGTTTGCCGTTCAAATATGTTTTCAGCTGAACATGATCCGGATCGAGCTCCGTCTCAATCCAAGGTCCCAGCGCACCGAAAGTATCGAAACTTTTTGACATAGCCAGATTAAAGGGGCTTGCTGCGGCAAGCTTCCGCTCTGTAACGTCATTGAAACAACAGTATCCAAGAACATACTTCATTGCGTCACTTCTGTTCACATTCTTCATGGTCGTTTTGATCACGATCGCCAGTTCGCCTTCGTAGTCAACGCGATCGGCGATCCGTGGAAATATTATGGGGTCTCCGGGACCTATGAGAGAGGACGCGGGTTTTAGAAACCAGAGGGGCTTTTCCGGAGGGGGTACTCCGAGTTCTCTGATATGTTCGATGTAATTCTGCCCTATGCAGACAAACTTGCTCGGGATAACTGGCGGCAGAAGCCGCACGTTCGCCGAATCAAGCCGCATCCCGGTTTCTTGAAGATCCTGATGATATAGCCCATCGATGACGCAGATTGCTGTGCCCCGAACAACACCGTGATAGATATTCCCCTTATATTCACATCGTGCCAATTTCATGTCACTTTCCTTTCAACCATTCGGGAAGATCGCGTTGTTCCTTGCCGGCAAATATGCATTGATAACGACATGCTTTGCAGGTTCCTTTGAAACCGGGGACACTTGGCTCTCCCTTGATTTTCTCAATAATGGAAATCGCTTTTTTTACTTTGTCTTGAGTGCCCTCAACAACGATCACCACGGCACCTGCCGAATCACCGATCCCGCCAGAGGCCACATGTTTTGAGTCCACCCCTGCTAGGATTCTCAGGGCTTCGATTTCGTTCACGATCAGGGCATTGGGGATGATGAACATTCCAAATTCGGCTCCCATGGAGTAGTCAATGGTCTTCGCCCCTGTCCATGCGCATGAGTCATCGACGGAGGAGACGAGTTTTTCAAGGCCAACCGGTACGATATATTTCAGCCCCTGCGAAACTGAGGTACCGAGTGTCGCCCCCATGGTTCCGCCGTCGAATCCGGATGAAATGACGGCAGCTCTGCCACTGGGATCTATGGCATTGGCGCCCTTGATAATAATGGTTTGCTTGTGAAAATCCGAAAGCGCTTCAGGGATGCTCTTCGTTGACTTCTTCCCGTTGAAAAGAATAATGGGTAAAGGAGATCTTTTATCTATATCGGTCACGCATAACAAACGGTGAGTACTCGTACCTGCTGTATATTTTTCAGGAGGAATATCGTTGACGCCTAGAATCTCCTGTGCCACGTACGCATTTGTGGTGCCACCGCAGATGATCGTATATCCATGCGCTTTCGCATCTTTTACCTCTTTCATTGCAGCAACACCTTTTGCAATGAGCCTTCTCGATTCGGACGGAACCAGTGTAAATACCGCTTTCATCTGCATGCCTCCGATGTTGTTATTTCTTATGAAGCCATCTTTGTCAGCCTCATTATGTCCGTTTCAGCAATCATTCACGTCCATTGCTCTCCTTGTCGAGCGAGGCTCGATTAAAGCAGCGGGCCTGTAGGATTAAAGTGTCCCGAGGAGTCCCAGCGCTGCTTAAGCGCCGTCAATAAATGAGTTCCGCTCTGATCCTTAAAAATACGATTCGAATCCGGTGGTGCTTTGCTTATGTCAATGGCATATCCATTCAGTTGGAGGGCATTCTGGGCAAGACAGGCATGGTCATCGTCGCTGAGATAGAGACAACCGTTGGCAATATCGATGAGTGCCGCGCTGGATGCCATTTCATCGGGAAGGTTGCCGATCAATTCAAGCAACTCCCCTGGAGCCACGCCGTATTTAACCACAGGCCCACTATCACAGCCGGAATGGACCCAATCCGCCCAAATGGATGACCCATCGGTACCTTCTACGGAATCAATATTGGTGAGATGATTGGCCGACGCCATATGGATAAGCAGATCCTCCTCAATCTGGATGTCCTCCGGCAAACCTTCAAAGGTACATATTAAATTCCCTTGCAGCGCGTCTTTTTTCTTAATCCATAGTATTGCAGAGGCATTGATGGTTTGCTGGTATACGGATAAACCCACCCGGATCGCCTGGGCAGGGTCCCCGACGGGAATGGAATGGGTGACACGGACCTTTGGGAACGCAAGGACTTTAAAAGTCACACTCGTAATCATCCCTAGGCAACCGAAAGACCCGACAAACAATTTCGGCAAATCGTATCCAGCAACATTTTTTATCAGCGGCTCACCGGCATCGATCACCCGTCCGTTCGGCAAGATCACCGTCATGCAAAGCAGCAGGTCTCTTATCCCTCCATAGCGTGTGCGTAGCGGGGCGTTGAGATTAGCAGCCACAAGTCCGCCGAGGGTTGTCTCGTCCCACGGAGAGACGAGAGGAAGATAGCGGTTCTTCGACTTCAGAAATGCTTTTAAGCTATTCAGCGAAGTGCCTGCTCCCGCAACGACGAGCATATCATCCGGGGAAAAGGACATGACCCCATCCAATGCCCGGCTGGACAAGCAGATATTCCCGGGAGAATTACCCTCATCCGTCCCACGGCTTCCGGCGATGAACACCTTGACCGGAGGAACAGATTCGGCAGCGATTCGGATCCTATCGGCAATAGCCTGTACCGCCGGGAGGATGCGGTTTTGTGGGATAAGGTCAGGATCCGGCGGTGCGGAAGGGAATATTTTTCCAGGGTTGAATCGATTCTGCGGATCGAATACGGCTTTGATGTCTCTCATCGCCGAAAGTTCGTCAGGGGTATACATGAAATTCATGAATTCGCGCTTTTCAATCCCGACTCCATGCTCGCCCGATATGGTTCCGCCCAGACGGACCGCTTCCTGCATGATGAGCTTGCCTGTCTCACGAACATGCTCCATCAGTTTCTCATCGTCTGGATCGGTTATGAGGATATGAGGATGCAGATTGCCGTCTCCGGCGTGGGAAACGAAATAAACTCGCAGGCACCTGCTTTCACATTTTTCTGTCATACCACGCAGGGCTTCCCCCAACAGTGATCGGGGGACTGTGGGGTCCACTGCGAAATAAGCGGGGGCGAGCCGCGCCATGGCACCTGCCGTACTTTTCCGGGCAAACCATATCGCCGCCCTTTCCTCTTCATCTTGAGTAAAGCGCAAACCGAAGGCGTTAAACGGCTCAATGATTTTTAAAATTTGATCGATTTGGGGTTGTAAGCCGGCCGAATAGCCATCCACTTCGATAATCAACGCTGCTCCGGCCTGTACAGGCAGACCCGCATTCGTATAGGCTTCCAGGATCTCCATGATCTTCTGATCCATCAATTCCAGCGTGGCTGGAACAATACCGCTGGCAACAATCGCCGAAACGGCCGCACACGCCAGATCGACGGAATCAAATGCCGCCATCATGGTCATCACTGCGGAGGGCTTCCTTAACAACCGGACCGTGGTCTCGGTGATTATCGCCAATGTTCCTTCATTTCCGGTCAGTAAGCCGGTCAGGTCGATACCCGGATAATCGAGCGCTGGCCCCCCCAGCGTGATGCATTGCGCATCAGGAAGAACAACTTCCATGCCCATGACGTAGTTGGCCGTTACGCCGTATTTCAGACAATGAGGGCCTCCTGCATTTTCTGCGACCGTACCGCCCAGGGAAGCCGAACGGGCGCTTGCGGGATCGGGAGGATAGTGCAACCCCTTCTCGGCAACAGTGTCCGAAAAGTGAAGCGCGATGACGCCTGGCTGGAAGCACGCCCGGAGGCTGGTTTCATCGATTTTCTCTATTTCTTTCATCCGCGAAAATTCTAGTATCAAACCCCCTTTTGCCGACACGGCCCCCCCGGAAAGACCTGTTCCTGAGCCACGGGCTACGAGCGGCACGCGGCAATCACGGCACCACTCCACCGCGCGGATGACGTCCCGTGTATCGAGCGGAAATAATACGGCCAGTGGTTTTTCACGATCTACGCCGGCATCAATTTCGTATGTCATTAATTCCACCGGATCCCATATCAGTTGATCGGCGGGAAACAGACTCAGCAAGGAGTTTATGTTATCGGCAGCAGAATTCATCCCGGACTCCCCTGAGTGTAAGATTCTTCCAACACTTCAGCGATATAGGCTACCCGGATCGGATGGTTTGACCGTTTGGTGCCTGCGATCAATTGCATGTGACAGCCCGTGTTGCTCACAATAAGAAGGTCGGCCTTGGTGCTCTTGACATCATCCATTTTTAAATCAAGAATGGGATTGGCTGTTTGGGGGTGCATGATGTTATAGACGCCGGCCGAACCGCAGCATAAATCGGGACGCTTGAGTTCCACCAGCTCCAGACCTGGAATCAGCCGGAGCAATTGGCGCGGCTGCCGGCTGATCTTCTGGACATGGCGAAGATGACAGGAATCCGAATACACGGCGCGTACTCGCACTGTCCCACTGGGCGGCTCGTGCAGGTGATCCAGCATGAATTCGCTGAAATCGCGCACCAGTGAAGAAAAACGGGAGGCCCGCTCGGAATATATCGGGTCTTCTTTGAACAACTCCGTATACTCATCCTTCAGCGTGGCGCCACACCCCCCGGCATTGCTGATAACCGCTTCAAAACCGTTGTCCAAAAAGGCGTCGATGTTCTTGCGGGCCAGCGTATGGGCAAACTCAAGATCGCCCTGGTGCAGTTGAGCGGCCCCGCAACAGGTTTGGCCGGCGGGAAAATGCACTTCATAACCGTTTCGCTGAAGTACTCGAATTGTAGCGCGATTGGCCCTGGCCAAAAATGCCTCCTGCACACAACCGATAAAGAAGGCGACCTTGCCCCGTTTTTGACCGATGGCGGGTGCCGGAAACGCATAATTAAAGTATTGGCGGGATATGGGGGGTAGAAGCAGTTCCATCTGTCGCAGCGACTTGGGTAGGAAATGCAACGAGCGGAAAACTGTCTGCAGACCACTGTTTTCGTACAGCCACAATATGGAAGCCAGCATCTTCAGCCGTTCGCGAAAAGGCATAAGCTTCCGGAAACCAATCCATTTCAACCAGCGCGCCACCCGGCTATCTTTTACGTTCTGTCGAATCGAGGTCTGGGCTGCCTCAATCAAATGGCCGTACTCCATGCCGGAGGGACAGGCTGATTCACAGGCACGGCAGGCCAAGCATAATTCAATATGGCGGATAAAGGATGATGGCAGTTCGGACGCTTTTAACCGCCCCTTGGTCACCGCCCGCATCAACGCAATCCGTCCCCGCGGAGAATCCATCTCCGTGCCGTAGATGTGGTACGTCGGACAGACCTGCAAACACATCCCACAATGCAGGCAACGGGACAATTCATCTTTTATCCCTGAATCGAGTAAACCCATTTCCATCTGACGCATAACCCCTATCCCAGTCTTAGCCCTCTATGGCTAACCATGATAGCCAGGAAACGGATGCCCGGTTTTCCAGAAAAGTCTACACGTCCACAGGAACCTTCTATTCCGGAGCAGCAACGGCATTAACCCAGACGTTCGGATTTTATTATCTATCGGGTCTGTGACCGCTGATCGTCCTAATCACTCTCTTTGACGCTGCTTTGTCTGTTCGCAGGAAAAAGTTTTACAGCCTTCAAGACGAACTATACTGAAATGCTATCTATGCCTTCCCGGATCTTCCTTCCCCGGATTCCGCGGTGATGCCGCAGAGTCTCTCGGCTTTACGCTGCTTTGCCTTTAAATCGGCCAGGCGGGAGATCATGATTCGTTGCGCCTGAGGGGAACCGGCGCCATGCATCGATTCCGTGAGGTATCCCACGGCGGCGGACCCCAGCGTAAGGTTTTCAATCAGACGCAGGACACGCATGCGGTCCTCCACGGGGACGCCTTCGACGCCACGGCAGTATTTTTCGACCCACCTTCCGACCTCCGGTGAGCGGAGATCCGCCTCGGAGGGAAGGGTGACCATGAGGCCCCCAGCGATGTCCTGGGCGAGGCGGGCGATTTCGTACGGAAACCGCGTGACGTTCTGCTTGTGCACATTGGCCAGAAGCGTATCGACGCAGTAGGTTCCGCTGGGTTCCCGGTTGCCCTCCGATGCACAGGCGAGACATCCGCAATAGAGCGTCTCGTTCAACTGGTTCATTTCGATGATCTTGTCTTTGATGTGGGAGGCCTTGGCCGTCCCGTTATACTCGGCGATCGTCTGCGACGCGCCGATCAACACGTCGCCCACCCCCACCTTGCAGGCATAGCTCTGGCGGTGGTAGGAGGCAAATTTTTCCACCAGGGACCCGGCAAAATCATACTCCCTGTACATGAAAACCCTCTCCCAGGGAACGAATACGTGATCGAAGATCACCAGTGCCTCATGTCCGCCGAAGAACGGGTTTCCGACGTCCATACGGCCCGTCTCCAGCTTCCGGGTGTCGCAGGACTGACGTCCGATGATGTACGTGATCCCCTTCGTATCGCTGGGTACTGCGAAGGAGACCGCATAGTCCCTGTCTTCCTCGCGCATGGCGACTGTCGGCATGACGATGATTTCATGGGAATTCACCGCACCGGTCTGGTGGACCTTCGCCCCGTTCACCACAATGCCGTCGGACCTCTCCTCCACCGCGTGCAGGTATAGATCCGGATCGGGCTGCTGCTTGGGGGCAAGGCCCCTGTCCCCCTTGGGGTCCGTCATCGCGCCGTCGCAGGTCAGGTCGTTTTCCTGGACATAGGCCAGGAATTTCAAGAAGCGCTCGTTGTATTTCGTGTTGTACTTGGCGTCGATGTCGTACGTGACGATGGACAACGCGTTGAGGGCATCCATCCCCACGCATCGCTGAAAGCAGCAAGCCGTATGTCCTCCCAGCATCCGTCCCATCTTGCTTTTTTTCACGAGGTCGTCCCGGTTCTGATGGATATGGCAGAAACGGTTGATCCTTTTTCCGGTCAGATGCGACACGGCAGTCATCAACTCCGCACACTCCGGCCTTTGGGCCAATTCGTACGTGGAGGCCACAGCCCTCATGGATGGTCGGATGATCGGATTGTCCACCACATTTTCGATCTTCTTGCCGAACATATACACTTCCAGCCTGAGCTTTCTCAAACTTTCCTCATATTGCCGGGCTGTCATCATGGGCATAAGCGCCTCCTTTCCCCTTTACGCCGCGTTCATTTGGCTGCCCACGGTGGACTGACATTTATTCAACAGCCGCTGCCAGTCGTCATCCACCTGCTGTTGAAAGCGTTCCTGTTCGCTGATTGACATCTTTTTGAACCGGCCCTGATGTTTCAAATAGGCTCCAACGTCCTCCTTGTCCGGCATGGGACTTAACTTCCAGGTATCGCCGTCGAATACCTCATAAAGCGGGAATATGCGGCTTCTGATCGCCTGTCTTGCAACCTCAAGAGAAAGTTCGGGGGCATGTCGCCAGCCGGTCGGGCAGGAAGCAAACAGATGGATAAAGCGAGAGCCCCTGATGGACTTGGCTTTTTCGAGTTTGTCCTTCAGATCCGCCGGTGCGCCGATGCAAGCCGTGGCCGCATAGGGGATGCGGTGCGCCGCCATGATTTCCACGATATTCTTCTTCCTCTGACTCTTCCCGCTTGAACCAGGCGTGGTGGTCGTCCACGCGCCGGTCGGGGTCGCCGAGGAGCGCTGAATTCCCGTGTTCATGTAGGCCTCATTGTCGTAACATATAAATAGGATGTCATCGTTCCGTTCCACTGCGCCGGAAAGAGGCTGGAAGCCGATATCAAAGGTGCCGCCATCACCTGTCCACGCCAGGACCGTGGTATGGTTGTTTTCCTGAATGGACAGGCCGGACCTGACTCCGGCGGCAACGGAAGCCGTCGATCCAAACGCAGTTGAAATCACGGGTACGGTCAGGCAGGTATAAGGATAAATCCCGATCAGGGTTGACCAGCATCCGGCCGTCATGACTATAATCGTGTCCTCGCCCAGGACCGACAGGGCTTGCCGCATCGCCAGGGTTGCCCCGCAACCGGGGCAACCATAGTGCCCCGGTGTAAACAGGTCTCTTTGCTTCGGGCCTCTTTCACTCATGGCAACACCTCCGTCCAGAACGTCTTCCCGGCTTTGACGGCCTCCCCCTGTCCGGAAATTGCCTGTTGCACCAAGGGAACAATCGTCTCCGGAGTAATATCATTTCCGCCGACACCGGAAATGAAGCCAGTGAACGTCATGTCTTTATGTCGGTCGAACAGGCCCGCTTTCACCTCCTGGGCGATGATCCCCTCAGCGCCGTAAGAGACATCCCGATCAATGACAATGATATGTTTGGCGCTTGCCGTCGCCCTATCAAATCCTTCAACAGGAAACGGCTTGACCATTGCAAGCCTCACACTGCCGGCCTTCATGCCTTCTTCCCTCAATCGATCCACCGCCAGCCGCACGGCACCGGTCGCAGTACCGATACTGATGATGCACACATCGGCATCTTCTGTGCGATACGCTTCGACAGCCGGACGAGAGCGGTTAAAATGACCGTGAAATTTAACCGCAGCCTGATCCCAAAGACTTTCCACCAGGAGACCATCGCAATATCGTTTATATTTGATGGACGTAAACAGGTCTGCCCCACACACATTGCCGAATGTTCTCGGGTCATCTACATCCAGCTTGTTTGACGGCTTGTAGGGTGGGAGAAAGGCATCCACAACCTCCTGCTCCGGTACGACGAGCAGCTCTGAGGTGTGGGTTAAGTAAAAGGCATCCAGATTGATCATAACCGGCAACATCACCCGTTCGGCAACGGCATAGGCAATCAAAATCGAATCGAGCACATCCTGAACGTCGGCGCAATAATACTGGATCCAGCCGGTGTCTCGCTGGGACAGCGAATCGGTGTGGTCACAATACAGGTTCCAGGGAGGAGTCAGGGCACGATTACAATTGGCCATCACGATAGGAACCCGTGCCCCGGCAGTGTAATGAAGCATCTCATGCATGTAAGCCAGGCCCTGCGAGGAGGTTGCCGTAAAGGCCCTGGCGCCGACCATGGAAGCGCCCATGCAGCTGGACATGGCCGAGTGCTCGGATTCCACCGGCATATATTTGGCCTTCAGTTCGCCCCGGCTGATGATATCGGCCAGGGTTTCGACAATAATGGTCTGCGGGGTAATCGGATATGCCGATACAACTTGGACCCTGGCAAGTTTTGCAGCCAGGGCAGCGGCCTCGTTCCCCATCACCACTTTCTTCATGCGTTGATTTCCTCCATGGTTATCACCCCGCGAGGGCATTCATAGGCACAGATGCCGCAGCCTTTGCAGTGGTACAAGTCGACTTCAACGGCGTTTTTATCACTATCCAGTCGGATGCTGGCGTCGGGACAGGACAAGACACATTGCAGACACAAATTGCAGGTGCCGCAGGACAGGCAACGTCCAGCTTCCTGCAACGCCCGATCATGGTCCCATGTCCCCTCTTGCCCGGATTTCGCATCTGCAGCCAGGCCGGACGTCGAAAAATGCCCCATCAGAATATCGTCAACCTTTGCCGCCAGCCTGGACAGATGGGGTCTGCGTTTTTTAAGACCCTCTTTGTCAGAACGTCTCACGAGGTATGCGAACGCCTTTTCGGCCGTAAGACGCCCTGCGGCGATATAATGGGCAATCATCGGCGCTTTGAACGGTTTGAGGTTCCCGGACAATGTTACAGCGATGATATCGCCGCATATCTCTTCATCGACAAAGGGATTGAAGGAAACCGCGCCGACAGGCATTCCGGTCTCTTCCATAAGTCCGGTCGGATCCAGAATAACAAGATCGGCCTTCGACAGCATTTCTCTGGGCTTGCTTAAATCAAATGAAGCGCTTGTTTCGATATTAATATCGGCTATATGGACCACACGTTTGATTTCGGCTTCCAGAACCTGTGCTTCCACTTTCTTTGACGGGAGATCAGCGAGGGCCCCTCCGGCTCGATCCCGCGCATCCAGAACCGTGACCTGAAATCCAAGGCACCCCAGATAGAATGCACAGGATAACCCCACCGGGCCGGAACCGATGACCGCAACCCGTTCATCCGACGGTCTGGTGCGCCTGTTTTTTATCTCCGTGGCGAGACCAGCCATAAACCGCTCGATTTCTTGAATCGATATCGCCCCATCGATCTTTTTCCGGCAACATTTCGTCTGACAGGGGTGATAGCAAAGACGCCCGGTCAGACCGGGCAAGGGGTTATGGGACAGCAGCAGGGCGAGGCCTTCCTGAAGGTTTCCCCGCTTAACGGCACTTAGATAGTCCGGAATCGGAATGCCTGCCGGACAGTTACTGTGGCAGGGCGCCGGCTTATTCTCGACCAGCGGAGTTAAATAACGCCAATCGCCGGTCTGATTCCAGGCCATGGTATCTATGGTGCACGGCATTGTCGGCAGTTCCGATAATCTTTTAATGACTGTTTTTGATTGCATCAATATCTCCTGATATCCCGAATACAGCCTGATATGCCGCTTCCGCTGCGGCGACGTTCTGCTTAGGATTAACCGGCACCCCCTCTTCAATGGCCTCAAGAAGGTTTGAAAGCGTAAGATCGCAGGAAATACGGGCATAAGCGCCGAGGATGACCGTATTGATAATAGGGGCTATCTTCGAACCCAAACCGTATTGAAGAGCTATTTTCACGGCATCCACGCCTGCCACCAGAAATGAACCTTTTATGCCGATCCTGTTTCCATTTTCCCTGCAGTTGAGCAGGATCAATGCATCGGGTTTGGCTCCCTGAGCGACATCCACTTTATTCAGCAGCGAAGAATCCAGAACGATGACCGACGATGGGTGCTTAATCTCTCCGCGTTCGACAATGGGGATGTTGTCCAGCCTGACAAACGCGGAGACTGCGGCACCTTTTCGTTCCATACCGAAAGAAGGGAATGCCTGAACGTAGAGCCCCTGCTTGAAATAGGCGTTCGCCAAAATCTTTGAAGCAACGACAGCGCCCTGACCGCCCCTTCCATGAAACCTGATACCGACCATTTTCAGTCATCCTCAGTTTAAGATAGCGTCTGTTTTTTGACCTAGAGAGAGATCTTGATGGTTCTGTATATTGGAAATGACTTTTAATCATACGGAAAATAAAGTCAAGAAAAATGTTCTGAATATTTAATGTTTGGTTCTAATATACGGAACAACCCCCTATTCATTATTGAAGTTCCAGCGGTACATTGAGATAATGTCGGACAGATCTGCTAAATATCCATTGAAAGGCAGGATCCGAATTGCTATACAGCAGCGCGTCGAAGACGACACCACATGCATACATTCGATATGATTGCTGAAACGCCTTGCAAATCCGGGAATACTGAATATCCCGATGAAATATTCATGCAGTGTCATCGCTATCCCTTGCGTTCTGGCTGCATGAGAACCGGAACGCCGGTTAATCAACGAGAATGGAAAGATAAAATGACAGGAACTTTTATTAACATCGTCGCAATATTGGTGGGCAGCGGTATTGGAGTATTGTTTCGTTCACACCTACCTGACCGGCTCAAATCCACCGTGCTTTCGGGGATGGGAATTTTCACCGCAGCGGTAGGCATGCAAATGTTCCTGAAAACGGACAATGCGCTTATTGTCCTTGGGGCGCTGATTTCGGGAGCGATGCTTGGCGAGTGGCTGAAAATTGAGGACTGGCTGGAGAGAATGGGCATACGCCTCGAGAAACGATTCTCGGGCAATTCTAAGGGAGGTTCCAGCCCATTCGTACGCGGGTTTTTAGCCGCGTCCATACTGTATTGCACCGGACCGATGGCGGTGCTCGGCTCAATCAGTGATGGCCTTTGCGGAGACTATCTGACCCTGTCGATAAAATCCGCTCTGGATGGCTTTCTCTCAATCGCCTTTGCTTCCACGCTGGGGATTGGGGTCGCTTTCTCGGCCCTGCCGGTATTGGTCTACCAGGGCGGAATCAGCCTCCTGGCGGGTCAGTTAAATAAAATCGTAAGCACCGCCATGATGAACGAGATGACGGCCACGGGTGGGGTCTTGCTGATCGGAATCGGCATCAGCAGCATATTGGAATTGAAAAAAATCCCAGTGGGCAACTTCCTGCCGGCGCTGGCCATTGCGCCGGCGATCGTACATATCTTACGGTTAGTGGCAAACTAATTGATGCTCACACAGCCTTCAAATGCCATTGCCGGTTGCGGTCATGTTCAAGGCTCACGCAATGAATTTGTGATTTTCCGGGCCGTTTCTGATACCAATTTTGCGAAGGTCACACGCTTGCTTGCAGATACCCGATTTTTCGGAGCTGAAATGCTGATGGCGACGACGCATTCTCCATTGCGGTTCAGTACCGGTGCCGCAACACAGTAAACCCCTGAAAGAGTTTCCTCATCATCGATGGCCAGCTTCTTGATTCTGACTTTTTCGATATCCATGAGCAGCGCGTCTACGGAATCGATAGTCCGCTCGGTGTATTTCTTCAGCGCGCTTTTTTGACCGTAAATATGCCGGATGTCTTCATCACTGAAGTACGAAAGAAATATCTTGCCGGTTGCGGCACAGTAACCGGGGAATC
>Ga0228535_1001972_pt1 | contig 24073 bp, 14 predicted proteins | sample SJ1metagenome_FD_168457 | JGI IMG/M metagenome (GOLD analysis project Ga0228535, IMG submission 168457) | Enriched culture of PCE-dechlorinating microbial communities from Ithaca, New York, USA - SJ1 | ecosystem: Engineered > Modeled > Simulated communities (microbial... > Unclassified | place... | reverse complement strand
GGGCTGCGGCAAACTCGAAACCAAGATTGTCTTTCACCATCTGGGTGAACTCCTTCGCATCTATTTTGCAAAGGATTATAGTCTGCTACGGTACTTCACACCACTAGTTTTGCGGATTCGGGTTTATCCGCGCTGCGAGAGGTAAGCTATTTATCATGAATCATACGGTAGCCATTGACGTTTCTTCTTTGAATCTAACCGGGGCCGGTACGACAACCTACCTGGTAGAGTTAATGAATAGCATCGAATCATTTGATAGAGGTATTGTTTTCAACAAATATGACTATCGTCATTTTTTTTCGAGAGATAATAGAATTTTGCGCAAAGTCGATACGGTATTGCGCGAAATTATTTGGCAGCAATTTCTTCTTCCCTCTTATGCAAAGAATTCCAAAGTAGACATCCTTCACGTCCCAGCCATGATCAGCCCGCTCAAATGCCGTGTTCCTGTTGTGCTGACAATTCATGATACCTACGTTATAAGGTCGCCCCTTTCCTTTCCTGTTTGGCAGCGCACGATTGCAAACAGCTTATTGCCAGCCTGCATAGAGCGCGCAGATAAGTTGCTCGCGGTATCGCACTTCACAAAGCGAGAAATTCTTGAACTATACCCCAGGATACCGGAGTCTAAGATAGAAGTTACCTGGCTCGGTGTTCATCAACGATTCAGAGTCATGGGTGAAGGACCAAAAGAGGAAGCGAGGACAACTTATAATTTGGACAAACCCTTTATTCTTTCTGTTTCCACCATTGAACCTCGTAAAAATTTAAAGCTTCTTATTAATGCTTATGCAAATATCAAGGATTGCATCGATCACGATTTGGTTTTAACCGGTGTCTATGGTTGGAAATCGAAGGATCTCTATAGTATGGTGAGAGATTTTGGACTATTAGACAGGGTAAAGTTTACCGGCTATGTTCCACAACATATTCTTCCCTTACTGTATAATCTTGCGGACTTGTTTGTGTACCCCTCGCTTTATGAAGGATTCGGACTTCCACCCTTGGAAGCCATGGCATGTGGCTGTCCCGTTATTACTTCAAATGTTGCTTCATTGCCGGAAGTTGTTGGTGATGCAGCTCTTACCTTCAATCCTTTGAGTGTGGATGCCTTGGCATGCTCGATCGAACAACTGCTTAAGGATTCGGGAAAAAGAAATTCATTGAAGACAAAAGGCATGGATCGCGCCAAACAATTCACATGGGAACGTTGTGCGCACGCAACAGTAGATGCCTATAAGTCACTTTGCTAGCGGTTTCTTGTTGAGCCTGAATATTTTAACTTAATCCGCCTTACGATATTTTTTATTATTTTTTCGATTATCTGTTACTCTTTGGCACTAACGTGACATATGCAAACACATACTGATAATACGAGTCATATTCGTGATTTTTTTAAGCAATCAATTATATTTATTTTATCACTGATTTTATGCCTATATGGTACTTCTTTGAAAATATTCGGTTTAAGTTTACGCCCTGAAAAAGTTATTGTTGCCATTTCGTTTCTAGCAATGTCTGCTTTTTTTATTCTTCGTGGTCTGAGATTTCGCTTGGAACGTTCAGAGATTATTCTCATATGCTGGCTATCTTTATGTTTGATTTCATCAATCAGCTCAAGCAACCCTACTGCAGCATTGAGACATACTTTTGATTTGGGGCTTTCTGTAAGTATCTTTTTTGTCGCGACAGCACTGCGTCCGGAATCTATCTCGATGACTCCCACCTGGCCGATTCTTAAAGCCGGTTTATTGTTTGGGTTGGGAAGCATCATTGTTGCCCTTACATATTTTAACGGCTTCCCCCTGGACCCCTCCTGGGTATCAGATTTTGTTATGGTTGAGAAAAACCTTGCCCGCATAAAAATGACAATGCTGGAAGCAAATCTTTTTGGTGCAGTTATGATGGTATTCTCTCTGATTAGCATCGCTGAACTGAGGAAAAACAATATATATTCTTGGTTCTATGCATTATTTTGTCATGCCGGCCTATTGTTGGCGTATTCCAGGGGGCCGATAGTTGGTTACCTGATTGGATTGCTGGTTTACTTCCACCTGCTGAAATATCATCGGATTAAGCGAATTTTACTGTTATTTCTTGTGCTGATAATTTCATTTTCAATTATGTATATTTCGCTGACAGCAACCGGAGCGGTCGAGCAGAGCAAATACATGAGATATTCGACCATTATTCCAAGGCTAATCACTATTCAGGTTGCTCGCGAAGATATAATGAGCTCACCGATTCTAGGCAATGGTTCCTACAGCTTTGAATTTTTGCATCCAGAATTATCTGTTGTTTCAGGAACAGGAGAAGAAGTGAGTGCATGGATTGGATTAATGCCTGTTGCCGTACTGCACGATACGGGAATTCTGGGTTTTGCACTTTTTTTTGGTTTCTTTATTTACATTTTAAGGAATGGATATATAGCGGTAAAGCAGATCACGCAATCCCTGTTGCGTCACGCGGTTGCGCGCAGAGTCGCCGCTTTTCTGGGAAGTGCCGTCGGAATGCTTGTCATTGCTATGACGACAGCGACATATTCCCTGGCTGCATTCTGGGTGGTCATGGCAATCGTATCATCAATCCCCAAGGTCCACGATTTAGTGATGGTTAATTCTGAAAAATAGTTGTACACCCTTTATGGAGACCGCGCCACAAGAGAGATCAGCATGAGAATTGGAGTCGACTGCCACGTCTTTTCTGGAAAATACCAGGGAACCAGGACATACATACTAAATCTTTATAAAGCACTGCTGAAGCTTGACAAGGAAAATGAATATTTCTTTTTCGGTCATTGGGATAAGGAAAGGCCATTTGGACAGAATGCACGTTACATCAGCTTATTCTCAGCATCAAGGTTGAAAAGACTACTATATGAAAGCTCCATTAACATAATAAAATACAAGATAGATATCTACCATACAAACTATATTTCGCCTTTAGTGCTTCCCTGCAAATCATTGGTCACGATACACGATATTCTTTTCAAAACGCATAGGATTTTTTTCACTAGAAGAGAATCAATAAGGAACATGATATTGGTCAGATTGTCGGCGAAAATGGCTTGGCAAATTCATACCGTGTCGGAATATACCAAGCAATCTCTATTAGAAAACTATGCTCTATCCGATGCCATGATACGAGTAATTCCCAACGGTGTTGATACAAACATATTTTCTCGTCACAATATTGATCTTTCAAAAGATTTAATACGCAATAAGTTTGGAATTCATGAATATATACTTACTGTGGGAAGATTGGAACCAAGAAAAAATCACATAACATTGTTGCGCGCCTATTCAAAATTAAGGGCACGGAAACCTGACATAGGGCCACTGGTGATCGTTGGGCAAAAGGATTTTGGCTACGAAAATATATTTAGGTCATTACGTTCGCAGGACATTTCTAATCATGTTATTTTTCTTGAACATATCAATGACGAGTTGCTTCCTTCAATATATCGAGCCGCGAGTTTATTCGTATATCCCTCATTTGCTGAAGGTTTTGGAATCCCACCTTTAGAAGCGATGTCCTGCGGTGTGCCTGTCATATCGTCTAATACGACGGCTATTCCAGAAGTTGTCAAGGAGGCGGGTATTCTGGTTAATCCTTACGATACGGAAGCGATTTGTGAGGCAATGAATGCGATTATTTCCGACCCGCGCTTAAGGCATAAACTAGCTCTCGATGGTCGCAAGCAGGCTGAACGGATGTCATGGAGGCACAGCGCAGAGATGTACCTGTCGGCCGTCAATGAAGCTTGTGGATGATTATCTATCGCCATAACTCAGGTCTCATTTGTAGCACGTCTTTTGTCCAGAGCCGTTTTTGCACAGCGGTTTATCTCCAGGGAATCCAGAAGAAACAAGAAATGGCATTAGGTTATTTATGAAAATTGCGCTTATCGGAACACGAGGAGTCCCCGCAAACTACGGAGGTTTTGAGACATGCGCGGAGGAGATTGGCAGGAGATTAGTCAAGCGCGGGCATGATGTTTTTGTATACTGTCGAAAAAGCTATTACAACAAGCGGTTACCCGACTATCAAGGGATGCGACTTATCTATTTACCAAACCTGAAATTCAAATCATTGGATACGTTATCCCATACAATGCTGTCCGTCATACATGCAATAATGAAGCGGTATGATGTACTGATGGTTTTTAACGCAGCGAACAGCCCAACATTGATTCTGCCGCGCCTGTTGGGTAAAAGAATTGCCATCAATACTGACGGATTGGAATGGAAAAGGGGAAAGTGGGGTAGTATTGCCAAGCGGTATTATAAAATGGCGGAGTGGCTTTCCACGAAACTTGCCAACCGCATTGTCGCTGATTCAAAGGGGATACAGGACTACTACAGGGAATGCTATTCTGTAGAAAGTCGCTATATTGCTTATGGTGCCTACATTTCCCAAAGCCGAAATCCCGAACTACTGGAACAACTGGGACTTGTTCCGGGCGGATACTTGCTTCAGATCACTCGCTTTGAACCTGAAAATAATCCCCTGCTTACGATACAGGCCTACAAATCAATTGTAACTGACAAAAAATTGGTTCTCGTTGGCGGAGTTCAGTATAGTAGTGAATATTACCGAAATATTCTGTCTGAAAAGAGTAATAATATCCTATTACCAGGATACATTTATGATAAAGATATTTTGAACGAACTCTGGTGCAATTGTTATGCATATATCCATGGCAATGAAGTAGGAGGCACTAATCCAGCATTGCTTCAGTCAATGGCAAATGGCTGCTTTACAATTGCAATAGACGTATGTTTTAGCCGTGATGTATTACAAGATGCTGGAGTTTATTACAGTAAGAGTCTTGAAGGTCTTGCATCCAAGATAACCTGGGCTCTTGAGAACGAATCAGAGCTGGCATCTTTTAAAACTAAAGCTGTCAAGCGGATATATGAAAATTATTGTTGGGATAAGGTTTCAGTAGAATATGAGCGGCTTTTTCGTGAATTATTGTGAGTTTAATTGAACAACTTGCTTGTTTTGACCCTGGCAATTTTACCACAAGGCACGTTCTGCCAAATAAAACAGCAAATCGGAGAAGGCTGTTTATGTCAAAAAGGGCTCTAATATGTGGAATATCGGGACAAGATGGGGCATATCTTGCCAAGTTTCTTCTCGAAAAGGGGTATGACGTCCATGGGACGTCACGTGATGCGGAAATGTCCGCATTTTCCAACCTTGCCCGATTGGGCATTAAAAGGCACGTGTGCTTGAATTCCATGGCTATAACCGACTTTCGCAGCGTAATTCAGACATTGGTGAAGGTAAGGCCCCAAGAAGTATATAATCTTGCCGGTCAGAGTTCGGTAGGGCTTTCTTTCGAGCAACCGGTGGAAACACTGGAAAGTATCAGCGTGGGTACGCTTAACCTTCTTGAGGCGATCCGCTTTGTAAACATGCCGATACGGTTCTATAGCGCCGGTTCAGGTGAGTGTTATGGAAATACCAATGGGCGTTCCGCCACGGAAAAGGATCCCTTCCACCCGCGCAGTCCTTATGCAGTTGCCAAGTCCGCAGCCTTCTGGGAAGTTGCGAATTATCGTGAGGCATATAATCTTTTTGCTTGCACAGGCATTCTATTTAATCATGAATCTCCTTTACGTCCAGAACGATTTGTAACTCAAAAAATAGTGAAGTCAGCATGTCGCATAGCAAAAGGAAGTTCGGAAAAACTGCATCTAGGCAATATTTCCATTGCCCGTGACTGGGGCTGGGCCCCGGAATATGTTGATGCGATGTGGCGTATTCTGCAACAGGATACGCCGGAAGACTATGTAATTGCGACCGGTGAAACGAATACCCTGAAAGATTTTGTTGAGGAAGTGTTTCTTTGCTTAGGTCTTGATTGGGAAACACATGTCATCTCCGATTCTTATCTGTTGCGCCCTTCAGAGATAATGATAAGCAGAGGGGAACCAGCAAAGGCGTTTACATCACTCGGTTGGCAAGCAAAGAATACGATGTGTGATGTAGTGAGAATGATGGTTGAAGCGGAAATGCAGTCCTGTTGATTTTGAAATATAAATCACTTGTTTCAAAAAATACGAGGATTCCAGATGCTCAAGCAACAAGCCAAATTATTCAACAGAATCGTTATGGCGCTTGATGGAGTGGCCTTCAGCGCCGCTTTTTTCTTGTCCTTTTATCTGAGCGGAATGAACCTAAGCTTGGGAGACGCAAAGAGTTACCTTTGGCTTCTTCTCGCCGTAATCCTCCTCTCCCACGTTCTCATGGAACGGTCGGGACTTTATGGCTCCCTTCGGGTCTCTTCCCTATGGCAGATAACCTTGTCGCTGGCCAAAGCACACATAATTGCTGGTGTCATTGCCGCAGCGCTGATTTTTCTTGTTGAGCCGCACCGTATCAGTCGCGAATTATTCGTCTTGTTTATCACACTATCCTTCGTGTTTCTTGCCTTGGAAAAAGCTGCCCTGAAGTTTTTCCTCAGCGCAATCAGGAGGCGAGGCATGAACTTTCGCTACATCCTGGTCGTGGGAACGGACACGCGGGCGCTACAAATGATAAGGCTGATGGAACACCATCATCAATGGGGTCTGAAGATAGTCGGACTCGTGTCCATCTCCGAAGACCTCTCCACTTCCCGCGTAGCCGGCTACGAAGTACTTGGGTCCCTGAATGCCTTGTCCGACATTTGCAAGCGAAAAACCGTTGATGAGGTGGTTTTTTGTGTTCCCATGGAACTTCTCCCGCATCTGGATGATGTATTTCTGGACATGGAGGAAATGGGTATAACCATGCGGATGGTTCTGGACTTTTCCCCCTTGAGACGGTCAAATCAAGAGATAGCCTTGTTCCATGGGATAATCCCCCTGTTAACCTTCCACTCCCGATCGCACGACGAGTGGCATCTTTTTTTGAAACGTTGCCTTGATATCGTTGGCTCCGTTGTGGGGCTCGCGGTGACCGGTATTTTGTTTCCGTTCCTGTTCATTGCCATTAAGCTCGATTCGCCCGGCCCCGTTTTGTTCAGACAAAAGCGTGTCGGCAAGCAGGGACGGATTTTTACCTGCTGGAAATTCCGCTCCATGTATATTGATGCCGAGGAGAAAAAACGCCTTCTCATGCCCCTTAATGAGATGAAAGGCGCTATCTTCAAGATAACGAATGACCCCCGGGTTACCCGTGTCGGCAGGTTTATTCGGCAAACAAGCCTGGACGAGTTGCCCCAGTTCTGGAATGTCCTGAAGGGGGAGATGAGTCTTGTCGGCACTCGGCCGCCGACACCGGACGAGGTGGCAAAGTACGAAAACTGGCACCGCAAACGGATTTGCATAAAACCCGGTATCACCGGTTTGTGGCAGGTTAGCGGCCGAAACCGCCTCCAGAATTTTGACGCGATCGCTCGCCTCGACATTGAATATGTTGAGAACTGGAGCCTCTGGCTGGACATGAAAATCCTTTTCAGGACTATTATCGTCGTATTCGCGCGTAGTGGTTCATGCTGAAACGTAGAGGAGATTGCACGTGAAAGAGCTGAGTTCAGGAGCATTTGCGTGAACCATACATTTCGACTGCTTTGGTGCGTCCTTGTTTTTTCTCTGTTCTTCATCGCTGCTCCCGAAAGGCTATGGGCTCTCGCCTCCAACAACATTCCCCTTGACAGCCCAGTATATTCTTATCTGGAAAAACTGGCCGGATTCGGCCTGCTTTCTTCAGACATCAAGGCCCTGAAACCATACTCCAAAGCCGAGGCTGCGCGGTTACTGTTTGAAGCGGAAAGAAATCTTGACAGAACGAGTTCACCCCCCTTCGCACGGGATCTCATTAAACGCCTGCGTGAACTCCTGCCCCGGGAAGCAGACCTGCGGAACAACCCGGAAAAGGCTCCCCTGGTGGACTATCATCCAGCCATCTGGATGCGGTTACGGTACGTATACCTTGACGGCATCCCGAGAAGCTATACCCGCGATGCGTATGATCCGGCAAACCAGTCGGCGTTTGGATTTATAGGTGGAAACCTGCGCCCCCAACCTCCTTCCATTGTTCATAAATATGGCACGGAAGGCACACCGCTCGTCGAAAACAATGAAGGGGCCATCTACCACCGTGGTCACAGCGGAGAACTCCAATGGGGCATGGAGGGCTATATCTCGAATATTATCTCCCTGCTTGTTGAGCCGTCATTGTCAACGACACCGGACGATAATGATGGGGGCAGAGTATGGAGGGCATCTCTGCAGAAAGCCTATGTCAAGCTTGGGAGTGGAGGGCTGGAACTGGAGGTGGGAAGGGACGCCAATTGGTTCGGGCCCGGTTACCGGGGCTCTCTTACACTTTCCAGCAACGCAAGAAACTTCGATCTGGTCAAGCTTTCAAGTCCGGAACCGCTTGATGTCGGTTGGGTAAAGAGCTGGTTCGGTGATCTCAAATATGCCGTCCTTTTCTCTCGCTTCGATAACACCGGCAGTGGATCGAATGAGAGGCAACCCTGGTTTATCGGCACCAAGCTGTCCCTGAAGCCAAAACCCTGGCTCGAAATTGGGGGTAACTTTGTCCGCCAGGAAGGGGGGCCCGGTTTTGCCGGATCTACAAATTTTCTGGACCTGCTCTTTGGGGGCGGATATACCAACAAAAGCAACAGCATAGCGGGAGTCGACATCCGTTTCCGGCTCCCTTGGCTCAGAAACACCGAAGTGTATGCCGAATATGTGGGTGAGGACTCGGCCCTGTTCTGGCCGTTTGTTGAAAGTTATGTTGCCGGGTTCTACATTCCTTGCCTGACACCGTCGGGCAAGGACGACCTTCGATTCGAATATTTCTGGGGTCACCAGATCCTCTATTCTGATGTAAAATTTCCACATGGATACACGTACAAACTCATGAGTCCCGGGCATTCACAGGGTGGAGGCGCAGAGGAGTTTTTCTTGCGCTACAGCCACTGGTTTTCTGTTCGAAATAATCTGGCGCTTGAATATTTCCATACTGAACGTGGGAATGTTGGAAGGGTACCTGTTAACAGCTCCGGGAAATATGACCCCGATGGGGTTAGTCAGGCGGTGGAGCGGAAAAATACCGTACGTCTTATCTGGTCACTGCCGATTCACGGCAATTTCGACATAAGGCTCATGTATGGCTGGGAGCGCATACACAATTTCGACTTGGTGGGGGGGGCAAACCGCTCCAATCAGGTTGCTATGTTTGATCTAACCTATAATTATTGAGATACTGATCATGCGGCAGGAGCGGTATCATCCCATCCCGGCCTTGCATGGAATACAAATTGCTATTTTAATTGAGTGGCCACCCTTTAAGTGTCACCGAGAATTTAATCCGGACTGATACCGAATCTGATTAGAGACAATTTAACAAAGTACGAAGATCTTCTCACGGCCTCAAAACCTGAAGCTCCCTTTTTTGCGGGAAGCCGATGCCCTAATCATAGCAAGTAGTATGGAGGTTACGAATGAAACACGGGTTGCATATCCTGATTATTTCCATACTTTTTGCCATCTTTTCGCCTCTATGCGGATTCTCGGCGGATGTCGATATATCCACAGTTCGAAAGGTAGCTGAGAATTTTCTCAGCCAGCGAGTGGCGCGGTTCGGCAAATGGAGCGACACTGACAAGCCGACGATTATCGGCATTGAATTGATCAACTACAAAAGCAAACCGGTGGCCTATAACGTTATCATAAACCCGCGCGGTCACCTCCTCATCCCTTTTGACGACGAGTTGAGTCCGATCCTCCTGTATTCCGACATATCCGACTTCATCCCATCTCGCATTGACCAGAAGGGTTCGATAGAGTCGTGGATTCTGCCCGAGGTTCATACTATCTATTCAAGAATCAAAAGCCGACGTATGATTCCGGGGGAGTCCCGTGAAATGACATCGGGAGCGAAACGAGCTGCGAAGGCTTGGGACCTCTTCAAGGGAATACGGGAAACAGATGATGCCTCTGCGGCTGACGGCATACCTCCCGTAAAAGACGCGCTTGTCGGTCCCTTGCTGAGTACCACCTGGGCGCAGGGGTCACCCTACAATCAGTACACACCCGGAATAACGGGCAGTTGCACCCACACCGTGACTGGATGCGTGGCTACAGCCTGGGCACAAATCGTGAAATATTGGAACTGGCCCGATTCCGGGATTGGAAGCAATTCCTACTCATGGAACGGTCAGATCCTGAGCGCTGATTTCGCGCACGCCTATAACTGGAGCAGCATGCCCAACAACCTGACGGACTCCAGTCCCGCCGAAGCAAAAGATGCCGTCGCACGGCTGATGTCTGACATGGGGGTCGCCGCGAATATGAATTACGGATGCGACGGTTCCGGAAGTAGCGCCTACGCCGATGCAATCCTTGATGCCTATTTCAAATACAAGCCCACCATGCAGAAAATAAGCAGGGACAGTTCCTCGGCCTTAACATGGTTCAACCTGTTCAAAGCGGAATTTGACGCACTACCCCCAAGGCCGGTCGTGCTTTCGATTTTCACAAGTACCGCCGGCCATGAAGTGATTGCGGACGGGTATCAGACCGGGCCAACCGACATGGTGCACATAAATCTTGGATGGAGCGGGAGTTATAACGGCTACTACGATGTTACCCAGAATTTCACCACCGGCCCCTATACATGGGATGCTGACACCCAGGTCATCGTAACCCATATTGAGCCGGATTATCCCAAGACACTGTCGGTTACGATCTCCGGCCCAGGAACGGTTACCAGCAACCCGGTCGCTATCGCCTGTTCCACGAATTGCTCGGTCGAGTTCGATGCCGGAACTGCAGTTACACTTAGCGTCGACCCTGCAGACTTCTGGCTTTTTTCAGGCTGGTCGGGCGCGTGCAGTGGTACGGGCGACTGCGCTCTTATCATGAACAATGACAAAAGTTTGACCGCGACCTTTGAATTCAATACAGCGCACAAATCGCGGATCGGTGACATAGCTAGTTATCATTCCACTCTCCAAGCGTCATACAACGGCGCACCAAACCTGGGAACCATCAAGGCATGGGCAACCGACTTTGTCGAAAGTCTGACCTGCGACCAGGCAAAAAGCGTAACCATCAAAGGAGGATACAACGAAGATTATACGAGCAACAGCGGTTACACCTCATTGCAAGGGATCCTGAGCATCCGCAGTGGTTCGCTTACGGTGGAGAATCTGGTAATCAAATAAAGGAATAGAATGCAGGAGATTATGTCAAGAGAATTATTAGAAAGCTTGACTTCATCATCTCCAAGAAATAATATTGCTCATTCTGTCTAAAGTGATATATAAGGCGCTCATGACAGGTAAGCGCACGGTTGTCGTTCTCTAGCGCGCAAGGTATTCTCAACCTCCAGTTCAACCGTTGAACGCGTGCTTTTCACAAATGAAAGTTTGATAACTTTGTTGTTTTTTTTACTCTTCTGCTTGGCAGTATGCTTGCCAAGCGAAAGTGTCCGTTATCATCAGGACACGTCGAATTGCATCGAAATTTAAAAAAGGAGGAGAAAACCACATGAAAAACCGGATTTCGACGAAGATCATTCTGGCAGCAGCTGTCACAGTACTTTCTGGTGCGCCGATACATGTGCACGCGGCAAACAAGCTGATAGTAAACGGTGCCGACGGTTCGACACCAGCATTTGTGGTTACGGATTCAGGATATGTTGGAGTAGGGACCAGCACACCGGATGCTCCCGTCACCCTCAAGTCATCGGGTCTTTTTCCTTCTAATGTGGTAAAGGTTGTTGGTGATGAAACAACGAAAGGCGCCGGACTGATTGGCTACAATAACCGTACTGATGCACAGCTAAGCAGGGCAAACGATCGTCTGGGATTCGTCTTCTTTGGTTCCAATACAGGCGGGACTCTTCAGCATCCGGCCGGATTTTCCGCATCAGCCGAAGAGGACTGGACCGCCGGTTCCTGGCCTACGTTCTTTGCCTTTCAGACGACGGCACCAAACAGCACGACAAGAACTGAACGATTGAGGATTACCGGTAGCGGGAATGTTGGCATTGGGACAAGCGCGCCCACTTCTCCCTTGCAGGTAGTAAATCTTCCTGTATATACCAACAACGCAGACGCTGTTGCCGGAGGGTTGACTGCAGGAGCGTTCTATCGCACAGGCGGCGACCCCGATCTCGTTTGTGTTGTCCATTGAGGGAACGTACAGGTCCGACATTCAAACCAATTCGGAAGCAAACTATAACAGCGGCAAGCAAATCTGCCCTCCCCTCAAAGGAAACAGGCAGTATTTGCTTGCCGCTGTTTTGTTTAGCCGATAATTGGGCCTATTCAGAGTCTAGAAAATAGAGCATTATACATTGCAACGGACCGCGCCTTTATTGAAGCATATGTGGCCGCGAAGATCAGTGAAACAGGTATAAGCATCCATAGCCCAATAATGTCTGTCAGACAGGCAAATGTACCGGCTAACGCCCAGACTACCCCGTTTCTGCTCCAGCTGATACCAAGTCGCCGGTGAGCAAAAACTTCGATTACCCACGACGCAGGCCACACAACCAATGTAGCAATAGCACCCCCCTGCAGGCCCAGCAGATTGCCAAAAAGTACCAAAGCCAACAACAATGCCATGTAACTGATGATGGTTGAACAAATCGATTCAGCAAAATATCCTCGAACGTACAATGCACTTAAAGCTGCTGAATGAACTGACATCAACAGCGATCCGGCAGCGATCCAGGGGAAGAGTTCCACCGTAGGAAGCCATGAATTGCCAAGAATCAAGCGCACGAAGTAGGGGTAGGTCGCCACGGCAATAACAGTCACTGGAGCGCTCAATAAAATCTCCATTTCTACCGTTGCGTTGATTTTCTCTTTCAGCTTGGCGGGCAAATGGGCAATAGGGGCTATTGCAGGGAGAATTACTCGGGAAATTGCAGCCCGGAACGGGGCTGCAAGCGATGCTGCACGTAGGGTAAGGCCCATGTATCCGATCGCTTCCTGTCCGAATAGCCGTCCTACAATTGCCAGCAGGAACAGAGTTCGACCCTGGGCAAGACTTGTTGCCAGAACATATCCGGAACCGTATTTGATCATTCGGCGTGATACCGTCGGGTCCCAACGTAATCGAGGTTTCAGTCCGGCAGCTATCCACGGAGTTATGCTCTGAAATAGTGCTCGCAAGCTCCAACCCGTAATTGGCCCCCATATCCCCCACCCATGAAAAGCAAGCGCAATTGCAAGGATTTGACCTACTACTTGACCAGTAAATTCAATTATTGCCACAGGCTTGTATTTCAACTGCCGTTCCAGCCTTGTAAGGGCCGGGAGAGAAATGATATGAAACGGCACCAGGATTATAGTGGCTATACCAGGCCAGAAAAGATGAGGGATGTGGCTGAACCTGCCAAGGAATGGGATTAAGATTGCTGCAGGAATAGCTACAACGATGGAACTGACAAGCATTGTTGTCAAAGCCGTGCCATATATTTCTGGTTGCGGCTCTTCTTTTTGGGTCAAAAGACTCGCATTAACTCCCAGGCGACTGAGACAGCGAAGAACACCGGTAAGTGAGGTACAGAATGAATAAATCGCAAACTCTTTTGGCCCAAGTGCTTTCGAAAGCAAAAACGCGGCGACGAGAGTTACGCCTGTTCCCATAACATTGTTGATTGCAACAAAGCTTCCGCCGCGGATTGCTCGTATCTCGCGACTCATTGATTTCTGACAAGGGTCGCGATTGAGCTAAACATCTGATCGGCCCTGTTTTTCGCGCTTTCAGTATAAGAGATGCAGCAGTCGCTATAGCGCTTCATAGCACGACAGTCCAGAGTCACCCCTTGCACTGCTTTGTCGATCTTTTCAAATGGGTTACGAAGCAGATCACTATCGGTCAGGAGTACAGCTCCCTCGTCCAGATGAGCATCTGCAAGAAGACCCTCTATCTTATGGGTGTTGGAAGAAACAGCAACGAAGGGGCGCTTGGCGAGGATTGCCATGCAGACACCATGGAATCGTCCGGTTACGACGACGCTGGCTTCCAGGACCTGTTGGATTTGATGTAATGTGAACGGTCGTCTCCCTCCGCCTGCTAAAAACAGCCGAGCCCATTTCCATACTGCAGCCATGGATCGCAGAGAAGGCCGGACAGACATTCGATAAAACTGCAACCCCCTTGAACGCGCGTATTTCGCAAGCAACATGGCGGCTTCGTATCGGATATCATCAAAAACCAAAACAGATCCGGTTAGTTGCACTGTGTCCGGCGCCAAGAACAACCTGTCCGCCGGGCAGCTCAATGCGAGATCCGGTACAACAGCAGCGGGAAAGCCAACGTTGGATAACTCCACTGCGCTTAATGACTCGCGAGCATAAATCATTGAAGTAACGGGTAAAAGTCGGTTCGCCGTTTTGTTGCCTTCCCATACCGTATTGATGAGCGCTACGGGTTTCCCTTGTTCCTTGGCGAATATCCCGGCTTCTGCCAGAGTCAAGGCTCCCGGCATGTCATGGTGCATGGTTCCCTCGCCATTGATAATGACCATGTCACATTTAGATATTTCTTTCTGCAGAAGGTCTTTAAAACCACGAGAAAGGGGGAGTGCCTGCGAAATTTGGATGCCTGTGCTTTTGCATTTTTCAATCAACTGCGCCATGACCAGCATGCAACCGGGATGCTTTCCTCTACTTGTATCATTTAATACAAGGGCACGCATCAAATGCCGGCCTTCTTTCCGGAACGAGCAAGATGACGAATACGGAATGACAGTTCCTTACGGGTCTGTTCACTGAATTCAGGTGCAGGGACCATGCGTTCATTTATTAACCAGTTTACGAAATCATTAATTGCGTCATAATCAGGGGCGAATTGCTCTGCTTTCAACATCATTTCACGAACCATCCCGGCATCCTTGAGAGTAACGGAAATCGCCAAGCCAGGACGTGCATACAATGCGGGGCCGAGGGTGAACACCGGCACACCGGCTAGTAAAGCTTCCATTCCTGCCGAGGAAGAAAGGGTCAGAAAAACCCGGCATCGTTGTAACAGTTCGGAGAAACCTGGTCCTGTTGAAGACCTGGAAATGAGTACACCCCTTTCAAGGAGAGACTGTTCGGTTTCCTTGGGTATCTCCCGCGCCTCTTCCGCGGGATGGGGCCGAATAACGATTGGAATACCTTCAGGCGTCGCCTCAAGCGCAAAATGTATCAGATCAATCCAGTTCGGATCGTCCCATTGCCGCGAAGGTTTGTGAAGTGCAACCAGGACAAAGCCAGTAACAGCGTCTTCTATCGATTCGAGAGTTTTAATATTCGGGAACCAACACCTACGGAATAATTTAATGAATATCTTGGACAGCACAGTATGTAAACAATCAAAGGATACACCACCATAGAACAATCGGCATGTGCGTTCAACACGTTTCAACCACAGGATGGAAGTGGGCATATTTTTGGTATTAACAAATTTTCTGCTCTTTAAATTGGGGAAGGACAATCTCCATTCATGCCGATTCCCGTCAACAGATTCTGCAATATCAGCGTTGCTGATGTATCCCTCCCAGCCATACCCTTCGGACTGGAATATAAAATTGTGAGCGACGAAACTTGTTTGAATACCAATTAATGGCAGACCCATGGTCTTTGCTTTTTGATGTACCAAATAACAAACGGCATGCTCTACGGGTCCATATACGATTACATCTGGCTTGAATTCCTGAATTACCCTATCAATAAAAGCAGTCAAGGTGCCTAGTGTGCGCTTTGCGTTGCGGGGGAGAGTTTTATAGCGATAATCGCGAGTTACGAACTCAAAGAGGGGGGGGAAAACATCAGGAATCGCGGAAGGAATATGATTCCACGGCGCGGGGACGTAGGTATAACCGGCCTTCCTGACATGGTGACCCAAGCACCAGCAATCCCCAACAAAAATGCATTCGGCTTCAGGCAATTTCCGAGCCAGACAAACAAGTTGGCGGACCACTGAGTCTCCATCCGGCAGGCCAAAGAGTATTTTAAAGGATTTCTTTTCAAATGGCATAACGAACTGAAATGGATTGAGATAATTATCTATTACTCTCGGCACTCGCCCCGCTCTGCCGGGGATACTTGCTAGTCACTATTGACATTAAATTGTTGTTATTTTGCTAGCAAAGAAAGCCTGTAATGTCAACATTTTTAACTCCTTCGAATTCAGATTCGCAGATGAGAAAGTCCGACGGTGAGGAGGATTGTTCGGGTATGAATGCGGATTGCACTCTCACCATGAAGGCGGGTATGAGCCTCACCTCGGTTTTTGATCTCAACACCGAAAGGAAATGGTATTTGAAAAAGCAACATCAGCTACACGGATGCTGCAAGGGGCCCCGAGCATCATCAGCGGGTCGCTTGCGGTGAATAAACCGGCGATTACAGCAAGAGAGACTATAAGCCTGAGATTATGTCAAGGGAATTATTAGAAAGCTTGACTTTCCTATTTCCGAGAAATAGTATCGACAACAATTTTAATTAGATTGAAGGACGTTTCCGATAAGAGCAAACCCGGGGCAACCCGGGGACGCAGAGTCACGGGCCCGCGTGTTCGCGGGCGGCCGGGCCGCCGAAGAAATCCCTCTGACACCCGCCCCCTATCTTCGGCATGAAGATAGGGGTTTCTTGTTTTTTGTAGAAGGTATTATGCTGGTCTCTATGAATATATATGTCTATATCAATTTGAGCTCTTTTGCGTGGAAATTGGAGGATATGTGCAAGAATTCGTTAAGGTTATAAAAAGTATATCGGCTATAGCTGCGATAACCCTTACTGCAATATTTGCTTGCATCAATTTATCTTTTGCTGCAACAGTAAGTATAGACAAAACATTTGTAGATTACAATACCAATGGAGCCAACAACATTACGGTAACATGGTCTGACTTTACCGGTCCCATAGCTATAGATGCATACAGCAGTTATAACTTCACAACACCTTGGGTTCAAAATGCTTGGAGATCAAATTCTACATCAGGATCCTATGGATTTGGCTCTGGTGGTTGGCCAAGTGCAACTTGTGGCTATCGCTTTAAGGTAAGACTGCAATCGGAACCAGTAACTGGGGGCGTTTGGGCTAGTTTAAATGGTGTACCCGATTTTTGCATTGGTTCGCTTACGGTGAATTCACCCAATGGTGGTGAAATCTTTACAAAGGGAGATACCTGTAATGTAACATGGGGTAATACTAATGTTGCTGATAATGTAAGAATACATCTTTACCAAGGCGCTAGTGTTGTTTATGTAATCTCAAGCAATGCACCGAATAACGGAACATTTTCATGGGTAATTCCTGCAAATTTTTCCTATACAGGGTCAAATTTTAGAATTGGCATAAGCAACATCCATGCGAGTCCCCCCCAAAACGATGGCCAAGTTTCAGACTTCAGCAATAGTTACTTCACTATCCAGGCACCGCCAATTCCAGATCCTCCCAGTCTTACAGCCCCTGGCAACGGCGCGACCGTTGCGACAGGGAGTGACATTCAGTTTAGTTGGAACACATCACCAGGCGCAGCCAGATACCGCTTGAAGGTTTGCACGACACCCTCTATGACCGGCTGCATCAATAGTGGCAACCCCTACGAGCCTGCTCCTGGTGTGACATCACAACTAGTCACTGCATCCAATTTTACAGCCGGAACAACGTACTACTGGCAGGTTGGAGCGATAGGCACCAATGAGACTCTCGGCTGGGGTGTCTATGGCCCTTCTCCAGCTCAGTCGTTCACCGTTGACAAACCCCAGCCTCCTTCGCTGGTTTCCCCTGGCAACGGCGCGACCGTTGCGACAGGGAGTGACATTCAATTCAGCTGGAACACATCACCAGGCGCAGCCAGATACCGACTAAAAGTCTGTACGACACCCTCCATGACCGGCTGCATCAATAGTGGCAACCCCTACGAGCCTGCTCCTGGTGTGACATCACAACTAGTCACTGCATCCAATTTTACAGCCGGAACAACGTACTACTGGCAGGTTGGAGCAATTGGCTCCAATGAGGAGCTCGGCTGGGGCGTCTATGGTCCTTCGCCGGCCTGGGTGTTTCAATTGACACAATCTGCTTCTACTCCTGTCTTCACCCCTTTCTTCCGACTGTATAAAGGTGGTACCACGAAGGATCACTTTTACACGATAGATCCGAATGAACGCGATTCCGCGAAAAATAGCAATGGATTCGCTTATGAACGTGTTGAGGGATTCGTATCATCAACAGCGTTTGCAGGATCAGTACCGCTGTATCGGCTTTATATTTCAGGTTCTGATATTCATTACTACACTTCATCTACATCAGACAGGGATAGTAAGATCGCCGCCGGGTATACCCTCGAAAATACGTATTACTTGTATCCGACTCAACAAGAATGGACATCTCCGCTTTATTACGCTTCGCATGCAGTAAATACCGACAACTTTTACACCACGAGTTGGTATGAGTATCAGAATTCTATTAAACAATGGGGCTTTACAGGGAATGGTATAGTCGGTTACGTGGCGACCCGGATCGCCAATAATCGACCTCAAGGTGATTTTGCAGGAGTTGGCATGGCATCTGGCAATTTCTCTTTGCCTGCTTTCACCGATCTTTCCCTGAATGGCGGCATTGGACCGCAGATCTCCTTCACCCGTTATTATGATTCTTTATCACCGGGAACTTCCCTTGGTCAGGGATGGAGCTTCAATTATGATTCATATATAAGCAAAGACCCAACAGATGGAAGCATTCACGTGGAGTGGGGCAATGGTACTGAATCTCACTTTTATAGCAACCTGTCACCCTATCCGGGCTATTTTGAAAAAATAACCATTAATGGCACTGGTTATGACATAACAACGAAGGATCAAACTAAGTATACTTTCAGCCTAAATCCTAATATAACAAGTGGGCCTAACTTATTGCTGACCTCAGTTACTGACAAATATGGCAACACTCTGACTTTAGATAGAAACAACCCTATCGGATTAGTAAGAAAAGCAATAGATGCTACAGGCCGTTCCTTTGATTTCGTGTATGGTTATTTTACTCTTTCAACTGGTGTGGATGTATTTAGATTGACATCTGTTACGGATAATTCGCTTTCTCCGGCAAAGGTGATAAAATTCAGCTACAACGGTACAAGCGGTAATCTTGCCGATGTCACCGACGCCCGTAACAATGTCACAACCTATAGCTACAACAGTGATGGTCTTCTCACAACCATAAAATATCCTGAAGGAAACACGGTCAAGGTTGATTACGATGTCTTAGGGCGAGCAATCGGCTATACCAACGGTACTATCAGCCTCACTTTCGACTATCAGGGTGGGACTACGGGCACCACGGTCAGGACCGGCTCAGCGACATTAACCAATTATGTTCACGATGCCGATCACAGGGCCAATCAGATCAACTTCCCTGATGGAACCAATATCAAACCTAACTACATGGCCGGCAATTACCTAAATCTCCAGGATAATGTCAAGGATAGAAACGGGAACACTTCCTACTACACATATGATACCAATGGCAATGCTCTTACGGTTAAGAACGCTCTTAACGAAATCACTACCTATACCTATGATGAAAAGAACAACCTGACTTCCGTAACCGATCCTCGCAATCCCAACCCTTCCGGCTCAAACCTCTATAAAACAATTTATACCTATGATAGCAGCAAAAAATATCTGATGAGTGTCCAGAAGCCGATGGGAGGGATAACGAACTACACGTATTACGCGAACGGACAAGTCAAGACAGTCGCTGACCCGACAGGACACATGATGACATACAGTTACGATGCTTTCGGCAATGTAACGAAAATCTTCGATAACAACCTATCGACTTCCACCGATTTCACGAATGACAATGCCGGAAGGCGCATGACGCAGGCTGACCAGAGCAGACCGACCCCGCAGGTTACAACGTGGGGATACGACAATAACGATAACGTCACGTCAATTCAGGTCGGCACGGCTCCAGCCGCTATCTTCAACTATGATAAAAACAATCGTTTGACCAGCGTGGTGGACCAGCGAGGCAAGGCGACCAGCTATACCTACAATTCCATGAATCTCATGGAAACCCAGAGAAGCCCGGACCAGAAAACATGGCGGTACGAGTATGACAGCGTCGGCAACCTGGCTTCAATAACCCTGCCTGACGGAAATGGCGTCACGTATACCTACGACAGCAATAGGCGACCGCAATACGTTCGCTACAACGGCTCGGAAAAAATCTTCTACACCTATGATAATAACGGAAACGTCACCTCGGTTCGGGCTGACAACAGCAGAACCACATCGTTCCAGTATGACGCAGCCAACAGGGTTACCAGAGTTACCGATCCATTCAGTAATGTTGTGGGGTATGAGTACGACTCAGCAGGTAACCGCAAGAAGATAATCTACCCCGGCAGCAAGGCTGTCGATTACCTGTTTGATGCCGATAATCGGCTGACATCGGTAACGGATTGGCTCGGTGGGACAACATCGTACATGTATGACACCTTCGGGGCCGGTATCCTGAAATCTGCAACGAATGCGAACGGCTCGACCGTAACATTTGGACATGATACCGCCAACAGACTTACATCTCTCTCCAACAAAAAGGCCGATACCAGCCTCATAACAGGTTATTCCCTGACTCTTGACAATGTTGGGAATCCGACCAGCATAACCAGGGACGAGCCACTGGCGCCTCCGATACCCGCCGTTTCCGATACCTCATATATGTTTGACAATGCCAACCAGATTCAAACCGCCGGCAGTGTCGGTTTCACGCACGATGCTCTCGGCAACCTCAATGGGGCGAGCAATAACCGCAGTTTTACTTACGACTACGCGAACCATTTGCTGAGCGCCACAATCGGGAGCGATACTTTCGCTTATCTGTATGACGGGTTTGGCAATCGCCTGTCCCGGATCAAGACCGGCATTCAGACCCGATACCTGCTCGATCTTAATGCAGACATGAGCAACGTCTTGGCCGAGACGGATAGTGCCGGAGTTGTCCAGAATTACTATATCCATGGGCTGGGGCTGATATCGCGCGTCAATTCTGTAGGTCAGCGTTTCACGTATCATTACGATACCATTGGCAATACCACGGCGGTAACCGACGCCAGCGGTTCCGTTGCCGAATCGTATGCCTACGATGAGTTCGGGGCAGTTCTCACCGCATCCACACCTTCCGCACAAAACCCGTTCCGTTACGTGGGTAAATATGGGGTTATGGATGAGGGAAATAATATCCTGCATATGCGGGCTAGGTACTTTGATGCAGACACTGGTAAGTTTCTAAGCCGCGATCCGTTGGGGTTTGATGGTGGGGATTTAAATTTGTATGCTTATGTTAAAAGCGCACCTGTTAGCCATATTGATCCAATTGGGTTAGCGTCGAGTGAAAATAACCCCCCCCCTAAAACGGTTTCGTTAGACTTTGGGTTCTGTTTAGGGGTTTGTATATCAGCAAGTGTATCAATGGACGATAACGGTGATGTTTATTTGTCAGGAGGTTTTGGTGTCGGTGTAGGTGGTGGTGCGTCCATATCAACCTCGCATCAATATCCTGAGGAAGGTTTTTCAGTTCAAGGATCTGCATCAGCTACTGTAATTGCTGGCCCTAAAGGTACTGTTTCATATTCTAATAGCGGAATAGGAACAGACCATGGTTTTACTACTGGTGGGATAGATGTATCAGTGGGGGTAGATAGCGTTTACACAAAGAAGGTAGGCAATGTATTTAATAAATCATCAAAAAATAAGGCTAAACTACAAAAAAAGAATGCAAAAAAAACTTGAAATGCAATATGAAATATTTTCCCCAGTTACACGGAGGGATTAAATGAAAAAGATATGTTTTTGTGATCTTTTATTCGTCATTCTGACAAGCGTACTTGCAGTTACATCAGCTTCTGCCGCCAGTACCACTGATTTCAAGTATGACGACCAATACCGACTCTCCAAGATTTCCCGCTCAGACGGCACTGTGATCGATTATCAATACGACGACTCCGGTAACCGCATCAGGAAGATCGTCAGCACGCCAACCTCCTCTGTCACCGCTGCCTTCAGTTCAAGCGTTACCTCCGGGCAAGTCTCCCTCTCAGTAACCTTCTCCGATCAGTCAACCGGCCCCGTAACCTCATGGTCATGGAATTTCGGTGATGGCACTACCAGTACATCGCAGAATCCCTCACATACCTACACTACCGCCGGTAGTTACACCGTTCAATTAACGGTAGTTGGCGCGAGTTTAAGCAATTCCACAACAAAAACAATTGTTGTTTCCCCTGATACAACTCCGCCGACTGTAAGCTTTTTCATCCCTGCGAACACATCAAGCCTGACCGTCCCCATCACACTCAGCGCCACGGATTCATCCGGTGTCAGTGGCTACATGGTATCCGAAATCAACCAAACCCCTTCAGCATCAGATGCCGGCTGGCAGGCATCGCCCCCATCCAGCTATACCTTTGCCACCGAGGGTACCAAGACTCTCTATGCATGGGCAAAGGATGGCGCGAGCAATGTATCCAGCAGTTTCAGCGCCGTAGTGACAATCTCCCTGACCGGGCCGCCCTCCAACCTTCCTCCGACGATTGTGGCCGTAGAGGACGGACAGAAACCCAGAATCTTCAAGTACGGAAATAATATTCATATTCTTAATGTTGATACAAATCGATATCTTAAGCTCTATTCGAGTTCAGATAATGGCGCCACTTTCAACAGTGGTGTTATTATCTCAGGATCAAGTAAAGTGAGGAACGGAACAGAGTTGACATCGTGTATTGATTCTGTTGGAAATATATATGTTTTCTGGGAAGACAACGCAACAAGTAAACTAAACTATATGTTGTTATCTGCAAACAACGGCAGCACTGTAGTATCTAAAACAATCTTAGAGTTGGGATTTAGCTGGGCAGATCAGCCTGATGCTATCGTTGATTCTTCAAACAATACCCACCTTGCTTTTAGAGCAAGTAACGGCTCAGCAATTGAATTGTATTATATTAAATCAACCGATACAGGACAAAGTTTCAGCACCCCGATTAGAATTACAAATAATTCTGTACAGGAGGATTACCCCAGAATCGCAGTACATAATAGTGTCATATATGTGGCATACATGGACTATTACTCCACCAGCAATGTGCTGCTTACAAAAAGTATTGATGGAGCAACCTTTTCGTCTCCGGTTGCCGTAAATCGCACAAATGGAAAAGCAGATTTCGGTCATAGCATCGGCATCGGACCAAGCGGCTCGATAATTATTCCCTATAGAGATACCACGACTGATGGTGAAGGTGATGTGGTCGTTGCTCGGAGCACAGACAATGGCGGGACCTTCTCTTACTCATTTCCTTCAAGTTCAAACTACAGGGGACAATATCAGCCAAAAGTGCTCGTATCTGGAACGGATGTATACCTGTTATGGCAAGACCTGAGGAATAACTATACCTATGATATTTTCGCAAGTTACAGTAATAATGAGGGTAGCAGCTATTCTGCTGATGTCAACATATCCAACAGCAACAAGAATATTGTTTTTAAAGACGTATGTATTTCCGATGGCGTGCTCAACATAGTAGCTGTAAATACCTCTGTAAGCCCGTTCACTACACTTCTGTACAAATATTCCTTTAATGACATAAGCCTACCGGTAGTTACCTTGTTTTCTATTCCTAGTACCTATAGCGGCCTATATGTACCGGTCACTTCATTTACAGCTACCGACAATCTAGGTATCATCGGGTATTGCGTAACGGAAACCAACAGTTCAGCAGAATGCTCATGGGTAGCAACACCACCGACAGGACATAATTTCACCAGTACCGGATCAAAAGTTCTCTACGCATGGGCAAAGGATGCATCCGGTAACGTATCGAACAGCGTAACCGCTGGAGTCACCATCTCACTTCCCCCTCCACCCACACCCGATGGAGTAACTGCCCAACACCAGGCAGCCCAATCTGGTATCTATATATCCTGGAACACTAGTGTCCCAACGTTTAACTGAATAAAAACAGCTGGTTATCGTTATTGCCGGTTTCGTTTTCGTAGACTGATTCTGTAAGTACCTGTATTAGCGGCATTCGTTCAAAAATCGTTACACTCA
>Ga0228535_1001970_pt1 | contig 24103 bp, 24 predicted proteins | sample SJ1metagenome_FD_168457 | JGI IMG/M metagenome (GOLD analysis project Ga0228535, IMG submission 168457) | Enriched culture of PCE-dechlorinating microbial communities from Ithaca, New York, USA - SJ1 | ecosystem: Engineered > Modeled > Simulated communities (microbial... > Unclassified | place... | reverse complement strand
GTTCATTACCATATCCTCTAATCATGTTATAGCGATGAGACATATAATATATTGATCTTAATAATATATATAATTAAGCTTTAATAATTTATATTAAGCTTTTTTTGTGTTTGTGCAACAGCCTCAGCAGTCTGAGACGATATCCATCCCGGAGAACCGCCGGAGTGTGCAGACGATTGTGCAGGCGGCGAATTATTTTTCTGAGACGTTTGAGAAGTGCCGGTATTCTCCGATGGTGTATTCCCGGTCCGAACAGGGAAAGGCTCATCTTGTGGAGTTTCCAGACAAACGGAGTGAGGCCGTCTTTATTGCTGATGAGATCTCACGGCTGGTTGAGAGTGGCAGGTGCAGGTACGGTGATATAGGGATTCTTCTCAGGAGTGTGAATACGAGTGGTGAGCCGTTCATTGACGTGTTCCGGGAGAAGCATATTCCCTTCATGGTCGGGGGAAAGGTGGGCCTATTCCGTAGAGCGGAGATTGCGGCTCTAGCAAAGATTGTGGTCTGGGCTTCTCCGAACGGGTTTTTCCAGAAGTCACGATGGGACTGGAAGAATAAGATTGAGGGGGAGGACCTGCTCACGTTCGGGTCACAGGAATGGGCGGATGCAATTCCGGGTCTTTGTACGGTTGATGAGATTCTTCCCCGGCTGAATGAGTGGAAACGGCAGCTTCATGGGAAAGGGTTTGATCATGTTGCCGGTATGTACCAGGAACTCCTCTCCATTCTCGGGTTTTTACAGCTGGATCCGGATAACCCGGAACATGCGGTCATCATGGCAAATCTGGGCAGGTTCGGGGATATCTTAAGCGATGTGGAAACTGCACAGAAACTCGGGGGTCACCGGATCTCATGGCCGACTCTGTTAAAGACGGTAACGTATTTTCTAAACCATTACGCGAACGGAGCATATGATGAGCAGATGGATGATGATCTGGCCGGTCTGAATGCGGTGAATCTGATGACCATGCATCAGTCTAAAGGGCTGGAATGGCCGGTTGTATTCATCCCTGCTCTGGTGAACGGAAGGTTTCCCTCAGCAAAAACCGGAAGAGAGCAGAGATGGCTTCTTCCCCGTGATATGTTCAATGTGTCAAGGTATGAAGGTGACGTGGAAGGGGAACGAAAGCTGATGTATGTTGCTATGACGAGGGCAAAGGAGCTGCTTGTCCTGTCATATTTTACCACATTAAACGGGAGGAAGAAGGGTGTCAGCGAATTTATCGAGGATCTGGCCGACTGTCCGGATATTGAGGTTCTTTCCCCCTCTTCACATCTGCCTGATCTTTCATTGTCACAGCGTGGTGAGGATGATGAGATCCAGACATTTGCAGCCGGCGAGCTGATTCACTATAGTAAATGCCCGTACCGGTACAGAATTAATACCATATGGGGATTTCAGCCTGGTATCAACCCGTATCTTGGGTATGGAAATGCTCTCCATCATTGTATGCGGGAAGCTGCCGAACTGATGAAGGAAGGGTATGATCCGGTCACGGCGGTTGCAACATCGGTTGAAGAGAACTTTTTCATGCCATTTGCCGATCCCGGACGTGCAGAAGGTATGCGGGATGTGGTGATGGAGAAGCTGATTCATTTTGCCGAAGCCAGGAAGGATGATATGCTCCGGATTCGTGAGGTGGAGACACGGATTGAGTATCCCCTGATGCAGGCAACGGTTGCTGGGAAAGTGGATGTTATTCTGCATGATAACGAAGGGATAGAGATCCGGGATTATAAGACGTCTGATACGGTGGTTACCGAGGATGATGCATCGATGCAGATAAGGCTCTATGCCCGTGGACTTACTGCAATTGGAGAGCAGGTGTGTTCAGGTTCGATTGCCTTTCTTGAGGATGCAACGGTGGTTCCAGTACCGGTGAGTGAAGAGATGCTGACAAAGGCAGAGCACATAGCAGAGAAAATAATTACAGGAATTGTGAACCGGGAGTTTTCAGCCTGCCCCGGGGATCAGTGTAAGGCATGTGATTATGTGAAAATCTGCCGGTTTGTGTGATACGGGTGTTAAGCGATGGGGAAGATTACGGTTCTTGATAAAGAAATAACAGTATCAGTTCTCCATGAGGAGGATTATATCTGCATAACTGATATTGCGAAATACAAAGATGCAGAGCGTACAGATTATATTATTCAAAATTGGTTAAGAAGCAGAAATACCATTGAGTTCATCGGCATATGGGAACATTTAAATAACCCAAATTTTAACCCCATCGAATTCGATGGGTTTAGTATGTTAGGGGATAGAAGGGCGGTTCCGGATTACTCCAACGATATACCTACCCAACGAAATAACAAAGATGCCGGCAATACAGATACTATAACAACAAAATATCCTGGAGGGATAGTATGGCTACAACAATGGACGTAGTATTTGATGGTTCTGTGCTTCGGCCGATTGATGAAATAAAACTTGTTCCGGGCAAAAAATACACAATAATTATTAATTCTGATGAGATTTACGAGATAAATCCTGAACTGGATCCTGCATTTAATATCGCCTCATTAGCTGTGGATACAGGGATTCCTGATCTTGCACATGAACATGATCACTATCTCTATGGAACTGACAAAAGGGCGAAGAATGAATGAACCTACATCAGAGATATTCGTTGATATTGCATGTTGGTTTGCGTTATTAAACCAAAAGGATTCACTTCATATAATAACCAACATACTCTATCAGGATTTGATGAAAAAAGGGTCAGTATTTGTTACTACGTCCTCAATTATTGAGGAAACCTCCAATGCTTTATCCAATCCAAAATTCAGATCGTCTTTGATAACTTTTTATCACAATATTTGTCGTTCTCTAAGAGTTCCCATTTTGCATGTTGATCCTGAATTATGGGAAAAAGGATGGAGGCTTTTTTATAAGCGAGATGATAAGAATTGGAGTTTTACTGATTGTGTGTCATTTGTAGTCATGAATGAAAGAAGTATTAAAAATGCCCTTACCAGTGATAAACACTTTATTCAGGCTGGTTTTTCTGCAATGCTGCAGAATTGATCAGGCTTTCCGGATCGTTTCCGGATCACTCCAAACAAGGAGAAATGATGAACTCTATGAATCAAGATTATTTCTCGAATTATCACATGCATTTTAAAATTTCAAAATTACCAGAATACAGGATTCCGGATCGATACCGGATCATGACCGCTGTATGAGCTATCCAAAACGAAGAAGTACGATGTATTGAGGAGACGATATGACGAAACCGATGAAAGAGAACGATGAATTATTGGTGCGGGAAGTAAAATCAGCATATGATGAAGAGTTACAGGTAAAAGAGAAGGAGGATATCGAAAATCTCCAGCGTCTCTTACGCCAGCTCTTCCAGCTCCAGACCGATGATCAGCTGAACTACGGTATCTACCGGATCATGAATGAGAAGCGGGCTGAGGTTGAGAAGTTCATAACAAAGACCCTTCCGGACCAGGTCAGGGAAGCCTGCACAGATCTGACCCCGGAAATTGCCCGTCAGCATCGTTCGTTCATCTTCTCACATATTCATTCGTTCTTCTCCCGGTACTACGAGAAGGGTGATTTCATGCCCCCATGTATCTAATCCTGTAATTATTCAGGTAAATTTACCTCAACCCGACACTCAGCAGCAAATTGTGGTTTTAAATACTTAATAACCTAGCGATCACTAAAGGGGGTTTTAGGTATTATCAGGAATAAAATTCAAGTTAGACAAAAAATATTTAGATTTAATGTGTTTTAGAGGCTGTTACATAACCAAAATGTCATTTCCGCAAGAAGGATAATTTCCATTCGAGTGAAACCTAAAATCGGCGATAAAAAATCTGGTTTTTTCCTCATTGTACCAGCGGTTTAAAGTTATGCAACAACCTCTACATTGAATCTTATTTTTTCTGGCCTTAAGATTGTGTTCAACCACTAATCCCATTCTACATCTTCCAGAATAATATGAATTGAAACCAGGATCTCAATCAACAGTAAGAAAAATTCAGGGATACATCTCTGAAAATTCTGGAGCAATAAAGGCCCCATGAACTGCTGCCAAATAAAGTCCGCTCTGTGTTATTGTTATCCGGTGATATCTTCCGACTTTCTTTTTAGTAACATATCCAGATGCAATGAGAGGTTCGAGAGCACTTTTATTAAGGCGGGTATGATACCTCCTCTGAATCATTCTCATCTCATCCTTGTGTTTCTCCCTGAATGGAATGTCATATCCGGGTTCTCCTGACTGGATGAGATGATCCACGATCTCCCAGGTAAAGAGCCCTTGCTTTTTTCCGGCTAGAAGAGAAAGTACAGTGACTTTCATTTTATCCGGGAGTGCCAATGGAATTTTTTCAAGGTTCCATATTCTCTGTTGCTTACAGATTGAGAGACCATGGCATTCTACATCATGGGCTGAATCTGCATATTTATCTGCACGGACATAATATAGAGAAACATCATGAGCCATTGCTGCAAGGGTAGTCGCAAAGGCCGTTATTCTACCACATGCAGACATATTAACTTTTATAACTGAATTCTGCTCTTTTTCTTGATTAATAATAGATGCAACCTCTCTCATTACTTCAAGAGTATTAAACATATCGATCTGTTTTTTAATGACCTGAATTCCCTTCTCCGTGAGGATATCGGAAACACGACTCTCATAATGTCTTTCCCGTGCAGTCATCTGGATCTCCTCCGGAGTATTGTATTTTTCCATCTGCTTCATGGTAAGGAGATACACTCGAACGGCTTTTTCTGAATCAAATGGTCGTATGGCACGATCAATCTCGTACCCAAGTGGAATAATATGAACAGAACGAGGATGATTACTCTCTGCCATAGGTGTTTTATTTTATACTGATACTAAAATGTCTTTCGGTTTATCCACAGATTGATGATTGCAGATAAATCCCCGTACTTACGGGGAACGAACATGTTAAAAATTCTAACACCTAATAATCAGATGGGTCATCCCTGTATCACAAGGATTGGCAATTATTAGTTTTTTTGACTTGATAATCTTTTGTTGCACCAGATGAATGTTATACGAGAATGGTCTCGATGTTTCCAAGGTTTTAATAAAACTATATGCTTACAGTTTGGCACTTAAGCGTTAATATAAAACAAAATAGGAGAATTTTCGTATTTGAATAGAAAACGAAGGGAATAAAAAAATGGTAGTAAAGATACATGGCCACCAGGTGAACCACGATATCTAGACACAATCTTCTTAATTCCCTTTTCAGGGATCCTTTTTACTCAGGTTTCATACTATCCCCACCCGGCTGAGAGATCGTGGATTATCCCAAACACGGGCAACTATTATTTGTTAAGAAACCCTATAGATAAATTGTAAAATCCGGAAGTCCGGAAGAGACTAAGGGGATCTAACTTGCTCGGGTTTCACCCCTTTCGTGTATGCGGTGATGTGGATATTAACTGCATACTCATCCTGATTACTTTTGAAAAGCATTTATTATCTGATTTTGTTTTTCCTTTTGTAAAAGTAGGATGTGTGCTCGAACTTTTTAGTTGCCTATCATTTACTTATTCAAGGACGGTTCCCATTCATCCCGTTGCACACCAGGAACTCATATGTATAACCAGTATATGTCAGATGGGGTTCGGTTCATCTCCATCCACACGGGGAACTCGCCACATAGCAGCCCCACACTCTCTTTTCTCACGGTTCATCCCCATACACACGGGGAACTCGCTCCTTCTCAAGTTCCGGGGTTGCAGTCAGTCCGGGAGGCAGAACGTTTGTCTTGATGTTCTGCCAGGCGTCTTCCTGTGCTTGTGCTTCCGCCTGTTTCTTCTCGTCTTCGAATGCCTGAACTTTTGTGTTTAATTCTGCGATGGCGGTATCCTTTTCAGCAATCTGACCGGTCAGGGTTTCGACCTGAGCGTTCAGAAGAGTGACCTGTTTGTTGAGTTCTTCTGTCATGTTCGAATTGCTCGCATTGAGGATAGGGGCCGGTCCGTTAGCCGGAGTCAGCCCTTTGATAGCCTCCATTAGTCGGGTAAAATGCCCTTTTAGTTCTTCAGAATCCATAGTCTGACTCCGTGCGTTCAGGAACGTGGCCCCCCCGTCCTGCGGTTGAAGCCCGTCCTTTGATTTCTTGAAAATAAGGATGTGGTCAGGTTTTACTTTCCCGACCAGTCGTCCATCACCATCGACGTCTGCGATAAAACCGGAAGAGAACTGGAGTTCTCCGTTGTTGTGTAAAGTCCTGACTTCAGAATCGGTGAACTGGAACGACCCGGTGAACCGTGCGGTTCCGTTCTGAACGATTTCGGCTCCGGTGAACGATCCGACAACCCGCCCGTCTGATTCTTTCAGGGCTTTCTTCAGGTCCTGTGTCAGCAATGTCTTCGGATGCCTGGTTCCAAAGATGAGCGGGGTACCGTTCCATAATGACTCAGTCCCGGTGAAGTTCCCGGAACCAAAGAAGAGTTTCCGGCTCACCCCGTCCTGGTTTGTATGTGACCGCCAGGTATCCAGGGTGTGCAGGATTACGTCGTGGCCGGACTGGTCCGGTGCGGCGTTGGCGTAGAGCTGATACTGCTCTGCCGAAGACATAGGAGCATATTATGCTCAGGGTATATTATGAAATATGGAAAAAACAGGGTACGAGCATAGTGAAAGGGGATGATAGTCAGGGGTTGCGCATAATGTGAGAGGGTTTCATTGAGGTAATTCTACCTTTTATTAGAAAATGGACAGTTCAAAGAACAAGCGATAATAAGCAGGCAATAGAAACATAAGAATTGTCATGGTATAGCCGCCGTGGAAAGTTGCTACCCATGACAGGACATTAACCATGGTATATCGATTTCAAATCGTAAATACCTTTCTCGTGTGGGCTTGTACCCGCTCGGGACTGGTAGAAAAGAGTCTGTTAGTTGCTGATATCATCCTTATTGGTCAACACGTTGGCCTTTGGTGATATCCGCTTAACCCTCTTTTTTACCATCTTCTTCTCCCAGGGGTTCAAACTGGAGGTTATGATTAAAGAGGTCGAACGCTCTTTTTCAGTTTACTCACGTCTAATCCAAAGGTGGTTTTCATGAACTCTTCTGCCCATTCACGATCCTTCATTTTTTCTTCATGCGTGCGAGTATCTTTTATTCCAGTGATAATTCCATCATCACACTCTTTCCACCGTTTGAATGTCTCTTCTTGGGTCATCTTATTACTCTTTTTAGAAGTATCATACGAACTTTTTCTAATGGGGTCACTCGCTCAACCCCGTAGTCAGTGTGCTTATATTCGAATCTATCTGCATTAAAGATATCTCCAACCACATACTCTTCTCCCCGTGGCATTAAGTACTCATATTCTCCATCTCCAAGTGATAAGGCCTTTGTTCCAGGAGGGGTTTGAAACATGAATACATTACAGAATCCGCTCTCATCACGTTCTTTCGCTGCAAACCCATAAGCAGTACTCAAATCTAATGACGAGGATCTGTATGCTGGTTCGTGATATGCTCCATCTTTTATGATATCTTTTGCTTTCTCTATTCCAAGACCAAAGAAATGATTGTTGCGCTCTGTCGTGATAGAATCGGGTTTATTAAAGGAGGAATCTATGTTCGCAATATGCAAGTACACGGTTCATCCCCATACACACGGGGAACTCTGGATGTCAGAAGGATTGGCGTTTCGCGATCGCGGTTCATCCCCATACACACGGGGAACTCGAAATGGGATTGAAACAAACGAAGGAAGTAGACGGTTCATCCCCATACACACGGGGAACTCCCCTCATTTCGGGACGCCCCATACACCAGTCACGGTTCATCCCCATACACACGGGGAACTCTTGCAACAGAACTTTATGAGGGTTGTTGTGGCCGGTTCATCCCCATACACACGGGGAACTCATTACTTGAGACTGCCAAGAATCGGTACTCTACGGTTCATCCCCATACACACGGGGAACTCATGCAGTTCCTAATGCGAGAACAACGTTTATTCGGTTCATCCCCATACACACGGGGAACTCGGAGGAGGCAAAGGGTAGATAACTTGTCTGTACGGTTCATCCCCATACACACGGGGAACTCCTGGATGTAGTCACAGTCAAATGCGAAAGACTCGGTTCATCCCCATACACACGGGGAACTCCGTGACCACGATGTTCTGTGCCGCCGTGGTTACGGTTCATCCCCATACACACGGGGAACTCATCTGCGATCTCTTCCTCTTCTTCCTCTTCCTCGGTTCATCCCCATACACACGGGGAACTCATGTCTAGAGATTCAGATGCTGCAACCGCTATCGGTTCATCCCCATACACACGGGGAACTCTAACCCCCGATGCATTCGCAGGATATATCATTCGGTTCATCCCCATACACACGGGGAACTCTGTGATGCAACTTACTGATACTGGTGCATCATCGGTTCATCCCCATACACACGGGGAACTCGAGCAGGGGTGTAAATCCTCGGATGCCTATGACGGTTCATCCCCATACACACGGGGAACTCTGAGGGGTTGCCATTCTGGTAGTGTGCCTCTACGGTTCATCCCCATACACACGGGGAACTCATTCACAACCCGTCCCTTAATACTACAGGGGACGGTTCATCCCCATACACACGGGGAACTCTTCTCCAACAGAGCCTCTTCTTTCTGCGTCCACGGTTCATCCCCATACACACGGGGAACTCTTGTGTAGCCCATGCAACAGTGGTGTGGCTTACGGTTCATCCCCATACACACGGGGAACTCGCATTTTCCAATGACCCCGGAGCATTTGCACAGAGGTTCATCCCCATACACACGGGGAACTCGTACCGATTCTGCGATTGCTTCGGCCTTTTTGACGGTTCATCCCCATACACACGGGGAACTCGAGGGTGTCCTTCAGCATAGGGATGAGATCGTCGGTTCATCCCCATACACACGGGGAACTCCTGCAAAGAAATCAACGACACCTTGAGTTATGCGGTTCATCCCCATACACACGGGGAACTCTGAAAAGCCGTGCCATAGAAGGCTTCTTTGCTCGGTTCATCCCCATACACACGGGGAACTCGCACCAACTGCAACGGAGGCAAATTCAATCTACCGGTTCATCCCCATACACACGGGGAACTCCCTAAGACCGGCAAAAGGTTAGCAGTCATGTCCGGTTCATCCCCATACACACGGGGAACTCCAGCATCACAGACCATCGTGAAAGGACAAATCCGGTTCATCCCCATACACACGGGGAACTCCTGTGCGGTTTCCATGAACGGCAACACGTCGCCGGTTCATCCCCATACACACGGGGAACTCGTTTTTGAAATCTCCTTACCTTCCTGCAGGCACGGTTCATCCCCATACACACGGGGAACTCCCTGTCATCTACCATAATTTCGCTTTCTAGTTCGGTTCATCCCCATACACACGGGGAACTCAAAACCACATGGAATAGTGGGGGGAATGTATACGGTTCATCCCCATACACACGGGGAACTCGTAGCCTCGTATTCCCTGGTGCCGGGGTTCCACGGTTCATCCCCATACACACGGGGAACTCATCTTTATCACGTTGTTTTTTGCGAGCAAGCGCGGTTCATCCCCATACACACGGGGAACTCTTACATGGATCACAGGAAAAAACGATTGGTAACGGTTCATCCCCATACACACGGGGAACTCAAATGCAAATCTGACCGGGTCAAATGGAACGCCGGTTCATCCCCATACACACGGGGAACTCACACGACCAGAGGAACTGTTTGCTCTTGATACCGGTTCATCCCCATACACACGGGGAACTCGACAATCGATATTCCCTCCTGGAAAAGAATGACGGTTCATCCCCATACACACGGGGAACTCCTAACCCCTCAATTTATGGAGATGTTAGGGTACGGTTCATCCCCATACACACGGGGAACTCTTCTCAAGTTTAGAATAATAACTTTTGAGTATCGGTTCATCCCCATACACACGGGGAACTCGGGGCACGTTCACACAAAAGAAATGCGTCCGTCGGTTCATCCCCATACACACGGGGAACTCCAGACGGGGACGAACCACACAAAACGGTCCTTCGGTTCATCCCCATACACACGGGGAACTCTCAAAGTCCGGGTATTCTCTGATGTGAGTGAACGGTTCATCCCCATACACACGGGGAACTCGGGATGCATTTTTATCTAAGAAATGGTTGCCTCGGTTCATCCCCATACACACGGGGAACTCATCGATTCGGCTATGATATACGCTAGTGTGGTCGGTTCATCCCCATACACACGGGGAACTCGTTACTGATGGGAGAATCCGACCATCTTTTGACGGTTCATCCCCATACACACGGGGAACTCTTTATTCGCGGCGATTACTATTTCAGATATTACGGTTCATCCCCATACACACGGGGAACTCATAAGGGTTGACATCCCCGAAGAGGGGTTGACGGTTCATCCCCATACACACGGTGAACTCCACAAAGTAAAAAGATCCAGTGACCTAAATTACGGTTCATCCCCATACACACGGGGAACTCTAGTAGTTCCATCAGGTAGGGTTTTCTTAACACGGTTCATCCCCATACACACGGGGAACTCAGGCCCAGCCAACTCAATTGCTTGAGGAATGCCGGTTCATCCCCATACACACGGGGAACTCTTCAAAGTGTAGTTTTACGGTAAACTCTATGCCGGTTCATCCCCATACACACGGGGAACTCTTTTCAGCAATTGGTTTTCGCCGCGTGGTGACCGGTTCATCCCCATACACACGGGGAACTCTTCTGTATTTTCTGGTATTACCATTTCAGTATCGGTTCATCCCCATACACACGGGGAACTCGTAGTCCTGTGACTGGTAGTCTATAGGGTCGTCGGTTCATCCCCATACACACGGGGAACTCCGAAGAATGGCAGTTTTTATTTCCCTTTTGGACGGTTCATCCCCATACACACGGGGAACTCGCAGGAGTAAGAGAGACATTTCGCTCCGGTGACGGTTCATCCCCATACACACGGGGAACTCTTTTGTAAACATCAGCCCATCGATCCCATGGCCGGTTCATCCCCATACACACGGGGAACTCCTTGTCTTTCCTGATACATTGAAGCCGTGATACGGTTCATCCCCATACACACGGGGAACTCTCCTCATCGTTCCATGATAGGATCCCCGAATGCGGTTCATCCCCATACACACGGGGAACTCCGGCTGATATTTTTCGGCAGTCTGTCCGGTATCGGTTCATCCCCATACACACGGGGAACTCTCTCAGCAAATCTGGTCTCTGGTCGGAACGTTCGGTTCATCCCCATACACACGGGGAACTCTTTAGTGATCCCCATTAGGGGTAGTGGAGAGTCGGTTCATCCCCATACACACGGGGAACTCCAGTGTAATGAATTGGTGGAGAAATCTGACTGCGGTTCATCCCCATACACACGGGGAACTCGTTTAGGATCTCTTCCCGGCTAATCCCCGTGACGGTTCATCCCCATACACACGGGGAACTCCTCTTCTGTCTCTTCACGTGTAGGCATTATCACGGTTCATCCCCATACACACGGGGAACTCTCCCTATGATCGGAGATTTGGTATCGATTGCCACCGGTTCATCCCCATACACACGGGGAACTCAAGATGGGTTGTATACCTACAAGACCCGACTTCGGTTCATCCCCATACACACGGGGAACTCATAACATTAATAGCGGAATGCAGGAGTTTATTCGGTTCATCCCCATACACACGGGGAACTCGTGTGCGGGTAACGGTACCCTGATTCGTGCTTCGGTTCATCCCCATACACACGGGGAACTCTATCCTGTGCTGATTTTCCTGCAGGCCACTCACGGTTCATCCCCATACACACGGGGAACTCATCAACATCTGATATCAGTTCATCTCTTTCGTCGGTTCATCCCCATACACACGGGGAACTCGAGATCGCAAGAGTAGTACCCAGGTCTTTGAACGGTTCATCCCCATACACACGGGGAACTCATCTTTGACAACAGGAGCAAGTGCACCACCCACGGTTCATCCCCATACACACGGGGAACTCTGCAGACAACACTCATTGAAGTGGGTGGTGCACGGTTCATCCCCATACACACGGGGAACTCTCCAAAGTTTGATCCCTGGAAGATGGGGGCAACGGTTCATCCCCATACACACGGGGAACTCTCGTAGGAGAAGAGAAAGAGGTTGATAGAGTTCGGTTCATCCCCATACACACGGGGAACTCTTATTTGGACAACAAAATCAATAGGACAAGATCGGTTCATCCCCATACACACGGGGAACTCATTATTGTTTACCCATATACCATTTCTGATATCGGTTCATCCCCATACACACGGGGAACTCTTCATGAAGAATATTCTAGGTTGGGAATCAATCGGTTCATCCCCATACACACGGGGAACTCCAATACTCCACCATCAACATACAGTGGGGCAACGGTTCATCCCCATACACACGGGGAACTCGTCTGCATCATCCTTATTTTTCTCAAAGGTTTCGGTTCATCCCCATACACACGGGGAACTCGAACAAATGTAGCACCAACATCATTACAGGCACGGTTCATCCCCATACACACGGGGAACTCTTCATTAATAAGGTTATACATTACTCCGCCTTCGGTTCATCCCCATACACACGGGGAACTCCGAATCCATCAACCCTTTCAGGATATCAAACAACGGTTCATCCCCATACACACGGGGAACTCTGTAAATGGTTCGGCGAGTATTATGAAGATGACGGTTCATCCCCATACACACGGGGAACTCTGGGTATGGGTATACCTATTTCTATTAGCGTGCGGTTCATCCCCATACACACGGGGAACTCGTCTGAAATGAACTTCTCAATGTCCGGTACATCGGTTCATCCCCATACACACGGGGAACTCATCCCAACCGAATTCAATGCCATTGATGTATGCGGTTCATCCCCATACACACGGGGAACTCTATCCGGAAGATGTTTTCTCAAAATCCGTGGACGGTTCATCCCCATACACACGGGGAACTCTCGGTCCCAATTCCGATAAAATGCCACGGTATCGGTTCATCCCCATACACACGGGGAACTCTAAAGCGTTCCTGCCGTCAGAACCGCCTGACTAGGTTCATCCCCATACACACGGGGAACTCGGTTGTTTTGCTGCTCGTGGGTTGATTGGAACCGGTTCATCCCCATACACACGGGGAACTCTTCCGGTAGGGTTTCCCCCATATCCTCAGGGTCGGTTCATCCCCATACACACGGGGAACTCAAAGAGTTCCTGAAGGTGGTTATCTGCCAGGGCGGTTCATCCCCATACACACGGGGAACTCTCTGGGACCGGATGCAAACTGCCGGGCTGACCCGGTTCATCCCCATACACACGGGGAACTCTACACAGTAAATATCACGAATTCTACCTAACTCGGTTCATCCCCATACACACGGGGAACTCATAAACAGCGGTTAACGCGCATGTATCGCGCGCGGTTCATCCCCATACACACGGGGAACTCCGTTCTCATCTATTCGTGAAAGAGTGGGCGAACGGTTCATCCCCATACACACGGGGAACTCTGCATCAACCAGAGAGTCCCGGTCAGATTTTTCGGTTCATCCCCATACACACGGGGAACTCTTCTGCTACTTTTTTCATGCTGTTGCCTCTTGCGGTTCATCCCCATACACACGGGGAACTCTTTACATGATCCCATTTAACGGCTGGTCCTTCTCGGTTCATCCCCATACACACGGGGAACTCACTAGGAAAGAAACAGCGCCACGCTGATGTAACGGTTCATCCCCATACACACGGGGAACTCCCGGGCTCAAGATTCCGAAGAGCACCAGCGGATCGGTTCATCCCCATACACACGGGGAACTCTGTATCAAAAGAATTAAGAGATTTCAGCCAATCGGTTCATCCCCATACACACGGGGAACTCTGCACGTTTTTCTGCCTGTTCATTCCAGTCAACGGTTCATCCCCATACACACGGGGAACTCATGTTGTGGGGGGGGAAACGGTGAGCCGGGAACGGTTCATCCCCATACACACGGGGAACTCCAACGTTCTTGGGAAATCCTCGTTTTCGTTGCCGGTTCATCCCCATACACACGGGGAACTCTTGTCACCGACCTGGACAACCATCAGACCACCCGGTTCATCCCCATACACACGGGGAACTCTATACTGCAGCCCGTTGTATCCTTTGGTCATTCGGTTCATCCCCATACACACGGGGAACTCGCTAATCCCTTTGCTATTCTAGTTTCGCTGATCGGTTCATCCCCATACACACGGGGAACTCATCAACAGTAATTCGGCCAACTGCATCCATAACGGTTCATCCCCATACACACGGGGAACTCTGAATCCTTCATTATTCCGAAACACACCGAGACGGTTCATCCCCATACACACGGGGAACTCTCTTCCCTTTTTCTCCTCTTGGAGGAAACGCCCTTCCTCCGGATGCCCATATCAGGTGAACATTACTTTTTCTTATTTTCCTCCGGCATAAATGCTACTAATGGATGGCCATCAGCATCAATCGGAATCCGGCGGTTATGACCCACGGTCTCAAATTTAAACCCTGCTTCTGTCGGTGTGTGCCACATCATCACGGCATTTCCTTTTCCAATACCCGAACATACCTGACTCCAGATCATATCTCTGACTCGCACAGAATATGAACCCACATACACTCCAGAACGGACCTCCAAGAGCCAAACTGCAAGCCTCCCTCGTAATGACGGCGGGACTCCTTCTGTTACCACAACAATCATGCCGGCTCATCCCTCCTCATCAACAGGAATCGCCGGTGGAACAACCCAGTCAGGAGGAGCAGGAGTTGAGATCCCCCCAGCCGCCAGCACCTCCTCAATAGTTGGAATAATCCTTTTAAGGAGTTGTGTTTCTCTGAATAAATCACGGCAAGCATACCGGACCTCACGTTCAGGCTCCTTGGGATTTAATGCCGCCGTTTTAAACGCTGCAGGGACAACCGTTTCAAATTTGAAAAGATCAGCAATGTCATACACAAAAGAAAGTGGCTTTCCCGTATGTAAGAACCCGATGGAAGGAGAATACCCGGCAGCAAGAACAGCAGCCTCACAAATCCCATATAAACTAGCGGTTGCTGCACTAAGACATCGATTCGGGAGATCAGCACTCCCCCAGGAATGAGGATCATATCGCCTGCCATTCCAGATGACACCAGTATCCCTCGCAATCGTTCGATACCCTTCCCTGACACGGACCCCTTCGAGTCCCCGTAACTGCTCAACAGAATATGTATCAGAAAAATCCTCTCCAAACCGGAGAGAAAACATCTTTTTCACTACCTTAAGCCGTGATTCTTCATCCAGAGCAAGACGTGCCTGGTACAAAAGACGATCTGATCGGGCACCTCCGGGGTGTCCAACAGAATAGAGACGAACGCCACCCTCACCAACAAAAACAAGCAGACAACCAACTTTCGATGCAAGAGTAACAGCAGCATGGGAAACCCGTGACCCAGGTTCCAGCATCAGCGATGCAAGGCCACCGACTGGAATCTGCATCCTAATCCCATTCGTATCAACCAGAACAAACGCACCATCAATAACATCCAATTCTCCCCTACCAAGAAATACCACCGAAGAACGCTCTTTTATTGGAATCGGCTTAATATCAGGGAGGGAAGGTGTCATACTGCTGCCCGTTTCACCATCATGAGCCCACAGCCAAACCCTTTTGCCGGCCCAAGCCCATTACAGAGCATCTGGAGAAACAAGTCAGGATCAGTAACCCGAAGAACACCATCGCAATCCACAACACTAATGGATATGGTATTTTTTTTCCTGCCCTGGGAAAACTGCATCTTTCGGTATCCCCCTGCAATTACTCTATCCTCATATAAGGAAAAACCTCCTTTTTCACTACGCTGACGAAGCCAGCGGACAGACTCCTGCTGAACCAGATCACTCATTGAAAAAGATGAATTTGCCTCATTAAGTCTTCTTTTTGCATCCATGATAACATCATGACGGTGACGAATCCGTTTTCTATCCGGATCAGGTTCAGTCTTTGTTACAACAGGATTTACACGGATACGAAAATTCAGTAGATCATCTTTCTGGAGAACCGGATGAAATGGCTTTGAAAGAATATTCCACACATTTCCTTCGTAAACCGGCTTCCTGGCTGAGAGCAAATAAACTACAGGATCCCTTCCGGTTAACTCCGCACGATATAAAAAATCTCTCTTTCTATCAGGATGATCTGCAAAAAGATCCCATATCACTTCATGCACCTGATACGGCCCTGTCACAAGATCTCGAAAACGACATGAAATTGCAGCTTCTCTATCCAGTGTCATTTTAGAAAAAAACATTATCACACCTCGGAAACAGAAATACGGGCATAATATTCATTCCGGTCAGAAAACTGCCACCTCGACCGGGATAATATATTATCACGCCTCTTCATCACCATCACCGGGTCATCAAATCCTGGATCGATACCCTCCTCGAAAAAGAGAGATACCCGATCCGGAACTGTAAAACCATTAAGCAGATCAAACCCCTCGATATGCTGAACCAGAGCAGATTTCAGTGAATCAGCCTGGAGGACCCGTGCATGGACTGGAAGGGCAGGGGGGCAGGATTTTCTCCCCAGATACAAACAAAAAACAGGATTTCGAAACGCTGCTGCAATTTCCTCAAGAGAAAACTGAGCTGACTCAGCATCACGAATCCATACACAGGCAACAGAAACATGATCACACAGATACTCCCTACGAGAAAGAATTGTTTCCGAATCCCCAAGATTCATCTCATCCCTCCTGGTCATCACATGATTCATTTTCTTCAAAGAAGATGAGTGGACTGACTGAATGGTATGAAAATCCTGAATCATTATGCCAGGTTGCAGGACCATCACCGAGAACCCATATCCGGCCTGGAGTCTGTTCTGGGCTTCTTCATCATCCCGACGAATACCAAGGGCTGCAGCAACCATTCCAAGAACCGCTGACCGGGACGGTCTTGACCATGAAGACCGCATTTCACCCACTGCAATCCCCCCATACCCGGCCATCGGTCCGTAGAGATTAATGAGACAAAACTTCGTCATGACTCTAACACAAATGAGATAATATCAGTCAGACTCCCTGTTCCATCAATAACATTCATGGATCTGGACGATTGCTTAAAAGAAGTCCCATATGCATTATCCATCCTATCCCGAAGACCCTCAAGATTTTTCACAGCATCTCCGTAGATATCCTTCCCCGAAACGGGTTTGAAAAAGGCGGCTGCAAGAGAACGCGGCTGCTCTGTACCCTTTTCAACAAGCAGATATGACGCATATGACCGTGATGCAAAACTATTCTGTTTCCCTGATGGGCTAACCATGGAAGCGGCACGAATAAGAGCCTCAATTGCCCGGTTCGAAAGTTCATTATCACCTTGAAGATTTTCTTTCAATAAATCACGGTTAATACAGATATAGGTATAAAAAAGACCTGCACCAAACTCTGCTTCACCAATATGCCCTGCTCCGGCAGTATCATCAAGCTGATTGAGATCATCAACTGCTGTAAAATAGTCATCTTCAACCGGCGTGTCATGCACCGTTATAGCATGGGAAACCTGAACTGCTGCCTCAGTATTATATGCTGCATTATCTGCAAGCATACGTCCGAATAAGGCAATATCAACAGCTTTATGATCGGATCGAAGTCGAATACAATCATCATCTGTTACTTTTTCACCACCAGCAATCCGACCAAGAAGATCATCAATTCCAGCAATCTCTTCCGGACTATAATGAACCATCTGCTTATGAGAGAGAGGATTTTTAGTACTCTTTTCATCCGCTTTTTCAGATTTCTTATCTGAATCTTTCTCTTTTCCTCCCTCAATCTTTCCAAAATGGGAACTTATCTTCAGCGCCCACTCATGAGATTTCTTTTCATCTTTTAACCTCTCCCTAGTGAATCCAGACTTTTTTCCCTCAAGGATATCGGATAATAACCTTCCCTCAACCAGAGCTTTTTTAATTTTTACCCCCATATCCCGGGTTCGGATACCAATAGCCCCTTTAAGCGCATCTGAAAATGCCTCTGACGTCCGCCAAGATCGTTTCAGACTCTGTGAAGATACACGAATACGCTGTGTACCTCCTACAGTGGCAGTTTTGGGTCTCCCAAGATCGTCACGGTTCAGGTTTGATGGCGGATACGATGCAAGCATATGGATTTGTATAAACTCACTCATTCTTTTTTCCTCCTTGATTACCTTCAGACTGTAAAACTTTTTCAAAATACTCAAATGTCATCTCTTTTCTGGATTTTTCATTCCAAAAGTACAATTTTTTAACCACATCATCAATATTCACCGTCCCATTCAGCATCCTTATGATCCTCGTCACAGGAAGAAAGAGATCAGTATATGATTCACACCGAATAAGTTTTCGAAATCTCGCTTCACTAACAGAGGGGGTCTGACCTATTCTACTCTCACCCATCTGCTGAGCAAAAGTAACATTAGAAATGTCTTCTTTCACATGAGCAAGAGTCACTGCAATCAAAGCCAAAGCCTCTCTTCTCACCATTCCATACGGTAAAAGACTCTGATAAAGCCTGTGAAAAGCTGGACAAAAAAATACTTCTGTAAGATTATGACACCTCCGTAACTCAGCACTATCTCCACGGTTATCAGACAATCCCTCCCACCAGGAGTGAATTTTTCCCCTGACAGGATCTGATTCAATAGATAGATATCCATTATTCATAGCTTTTTCTCCTCCATTGAGTCTTTCATGAGAAGACCCAGTAATGAAATAACTTTTTTCGTGTTCTCCCCAGTAAATTTTTTGAATTTGATTCGGGCATCGACAACCCTCTTTGGATCATTCAGGTCGCTGATGAGTGAAACCTGAGTATAATGATCAAAAAACTCAACAGAATGACGAATTAACATACGAAACCATTCACGCTTTATTTGATCTATCTGCTCCACATCTCCCAAAGAGACAAAAAGTCGATCAAGTGTAGCGTAGAACAATTCCTCTGTCTCATTCCAAAACCGGGATCTTAAACCAACAGGTTCTTTTCCTTTACTGCCATGTCCAGAAATAGCGTCCTTTATTGAGCCGGCAAGAGACTGCAACACATATTCTGCTGTAAATACAAGATTTGAAACAATATTTTCAAACAATTCTCTTTTTTTCTCATCATCCACCAGGTAGATTGGCATCCGGCTTTCATACCAGCATCTGGCTTTTGCATTATCCATATCATACCCAAATGACCATAACCTAACCTTTTCAAATGATTTTCGCTTTAATCGGATTATGTTATTCTGAAAGTTTGTTACAGATCGGGACACCTTAATATTCCTTGAAGAATCCGGAATAATCAGACCCATAAAATTTCGATACGTAATACCACCGGGTTGAAGATGGATCGGACGATAAACTTCTTTATCCTGGTAATAAGGTGTAAGCGTGTGATTGTCCCAGGTTTCGTCATAATCAACTCCATAAGGTTTCGTATGATATGTCAACACGGTTGCTGAAGACGTAAGACCACAGACATCACAGGCCCCTACCGGCTTGTCCTCAAAATCAAGTAATATTCTTCTTCCCATCCCCCAGAACATCTGAAGAGGATTAACATCAATTACACCGGTTTTTTCCTTATTATCACTCAGGCGAATCTTTCCAAACCAGGGAAAGATCATATCCATACCCTTTTTTTCTTTTGGTATCACATCTCCAAAAAATTTTATTGAAGGAATAATATTCAGCCATACAGTCTCCCACAATGTCTTTCCGAGGATTACAGACGTTAATGGTCCCCCTCCTCGTAAACCAGTTTTATGCCCCGCTCCACCACCCGGTCCATTAACCTGCAGTGTGAATAAAGCCATGGCAGCACAAGAGGCACACATCTGCTTTACGGTATCTCGTTTAACAAAAAAATCGGTATTTTTTTTAACCGTATTCTCCCCTGGCATTTCAATAAGAAGACCATCTACCGAATTTGTCTTTTCATCACCAATACTTATATCCTGCATAAATCTGGGGCCTTTGCCATCCAGAGAGAAGGCATCCTGAATCTGCCTGAATTGTTCCTTCAATACATCTGAAGGAATTGCCTTATCTAACCGGTCAATCCATTCTTTATCCGATTCAGGAGGACAAGCGGTCTGAACCAGTCCAATTAGGAATTGAATAAGAGCTCCATTAAAATCAGGACGTGAAGCATTAAGTTCTATCACCGGATTTGTATCATAATCCGAGGTAATCTGATGCGGAGCGATAAGACCGGAATCACCGTTTTTTCTCACAACCGGAATCCAGGCATCATGTAATAGATGGATCATATCTGAACCTCATAAAATAATAAGTCTGATTATTATGTTAATCACTTACCACCATAAACGTTACTATCTGAACGTATTATCATACCCTTCTTTAAGTCATACTCAATTATCATCTGCTGCCCATTTGAATGAATCACGGGACAGTAATAATAATCATTGATTGGAATTAAAGGAATAATTCGGTCTCTTTTTCCTCCATCAGGTAAAACCGTACTTAAACGTTCCATCTCTGACTCTATCAGAGGGTCGACATTAACCCTCACATCATATGTTCGTTGAGAAACAGTAATTCTGCTCATATCGATAGAGTATTGATCCATATCTCTCCATAAGGACAAAACCTTATGAACCGGATCCCACCTGCACAAAAGAACCTGAATAGTAGGATCAGCAAGACGTGTTTTATCCACATCATCCTCTCCCCATAAGCCGGATACAAGTATATATCCCAATGATGCCTTCAATGAACGATTCCCTGCCAGACCTTCAGCCCTCCTATCATTATTTTCTGTCTTTCTATCCCGTTCAGTCAATGCTGAAGGAACATATGGAGGCAATCGAAAATCATAAACAGATTCAATCAAAAATCGTGATCGATCAGGAATCCGGATTGAACCTTCACTTCGAAGTAGTTCTGCAGTCTTCCACAACAAACCATGGTACTGGTACACATATGCACCACCGGGAAACAACTCTGAATACCATGAATCTTTCGGATTATCATCAAAAGGAGGTGAATAAATCCCAAGTATTGGTTTATCTCTCATCCCACGATTATGCCGGTGCAACCGTCCGGCTCGCTGAATAACCAGATCAATTGGGGCAAGATCAGTAACCATTACGTCAAAATCAATATCAAGGGACTGCTCAACTACCTGAGTGGCAATCAGAAGAACTCCTCTGCGATCTTCATCCAGACTCTGTGTCCCAAATTGAGTAAGCACTTCTCGCTCTCGTTCAAGACGATCTCCCATAGCAAAACGTGCATGGAACAATAGAATTTTCGACGCAATACTTTTCTCTGCCATCATTTGGTAAGCTGACACCGCATCAGATACCGTATTCCGGATCCAGCAGGCACATTTTCCAGATTTTAATTCTTCCTCAAGGTATTTTGTAACCGCCTCAGTTGAATGAAAAAAAGTAACTTCAACATCGCGTTCAGTTCCAGGCCTGCATAAAACAGGAATCTGTTCTGACTCTCCAGAATATACATGAGTTATTAATGGATAATCACTTACAAAATCTAATTTTGGAGCATATCCAACTCCATTCGTGAAACCAAAAATGTACTCTTCCTTCTGACTTTTAGGAAGAGTAGCAGAGAGAAGAATTGCACTTCCACCCAAAGCAGCATGAAATGTTAGAAGAGAGCGTAACAAACGATTCATAAACCGGTCATAAGCATGAACCTCATCAACAATCAGAATATTTCTGGCAATGCCAAATAAACGAAGAGACTGATGTTTGACAGGGAGCACTCCAATAAGCCCTTGATCAATCGTTCCAACCCCAATGGATGCAAGAAGTGAAGATTTTTTATGATCTGCTAGCCATCTTGCACATACTGCCTCACCAGATTCCTCACCTTGAGGATGATCCAATCCACATGAGAGATCATCAGACGGACCGATAGTCTGAAGAAAAGAATCTGACAAATGACGGGAACCATGAGCAAGAATCAGTGAGGGACGGTTTTCTCCCTGACAATATAACCGTTGATAACAGTCCTTCATCCGCTCATACATCGCATTCGCAGTCGCCATGGTTGGGAGACCCACATAAATACCTTCCCCATATCCATCATTCATTAAACGGTGAGCAAGAGTGACTGCAGCCTCGGTCTTCCCTCCTCCGGTTGATTCTTCAATAATAAACAGATGAGGTCCGGCCCCTAATTGAAGGGTGCTCACTAACTCCTGAAGCGGACTTGGAGCTCTTTCTCCAGCAGAGAATACAGGAAATAATGATCGAATGCCCGTTTCAGGATTCACCGGATAATCAGATAACCCACAAACCGGTAAGGCCCGCTCAGCAATATCAAGAGTTTGTTTCCAGTAAACCTTAAGCGGTATCTTACTATTATGGAACGGGAAAAATCCTGAAGAGCCTATCCAGTCAGAGATGATAACGAGCCCTGCTAGTAACCATGAAATTTGAGCACTGATGAATTCATCATCCTGAGTCGGGATTTTGGTATTGAGATCATGAAGAAACAGAAGGGCAGATTCTTGTACAAAATCTGAGGCAGCAGAGATGTCATCATCAGTCACAACCAGATAATGAGGGGTATAATTTATTGCACCCATATCGGGAGGCATTCCATGATGCCCAAATGTGGCATTCAGACAATATTTGTATCCTAAATAGAATTCTAACAAATCACCATCACAAAGATTTTTGGTAAGATTGAGATCGGTTTTTTCAAAAATTTTTTCAAATATCTTGATTCCAAGATTGCTATGATGAAGCTGATTGCATAATCTTGGATCTCTTCCATGAATTTGAAGAAAAATATCCTTCACCATTCCCTGAAAACTTTCAGAAAACTTACCAAGATCATGAATAGCAAGAATAAAACTTATTAATGGAATAACCTGATCCTGATTAATTCTCAGTGCAGAAGATATCCTTTGTACCAGAATTGGATGATGAGATAAAATCCTGTTTCCAACTGCCGCAACATCAAGAGAATGATATACGAGGAGATGATAGCGAGGCTCACAATCAATTCTGGCTTTTCCCCAGTACTGATACATACGATCTGCCCCTTGCATAAATATCATGATCGTCTATACTGTTATAGAGATGACCAGTTGAACATTATATAATAATAGACTCGTTTTAATTCATTATTTATCCAGATATTTTCGATTTAAAACCAAATACGATCAAAACGAAAGGTTAATCCTCACGATTCAACCACTCGGAATAAATGAGGGAGAAGAACAATTCATCAAAGACCTTGCCGGCTATCTCACCTCTGAAAAGGATCGGTATTCCGGGTATGAATGTTTTCTCCTCCGGAACCGTGCACGAGTGGGAGTCGGACTCTTCGAAACCGCTTACTTTTACCCGGACTTGCATCTTCTGGATGATACGGGGGAACCGCCAGCAGGTAGTCTTTTTAGACCCGCACGGACTTGCCCATGACACAGATAAGGACCGGGAAAAACATAATCTCTGCAAAAACATCAGAAAAGACTATGAACCCTTCATCCAAAAAAGATTAAAAGACAAAGGTATCACAACCGAGATACTCCTTGATGCGTATATCATCTCGGACACCGACCAAACAACGGTGAGTGAGACATTCCGGGGAATGCCAACGAAAAGCCATGTCGTGTATCAGAAAAATCCCGGGTATATCCGGGAGATATGTGAGGGGCTTGCGATAGTTCAATTGGATACATGAAATAATGTTTAACGGGGCGAATGAGTACTAGACAGGTCAGGGCAAACACATCAGAGAGTCGGAACCAAATTGAGCAATATTTCTTATCCGAGCCTCAATAAAGCCAAGGTTTTACATTTGCAAATATTCACTCTCCTTTCAGATAGTCAGAAGGATTCCATATTTCAAGGTAAAAGAAAGCAATAAAAAAAATAATCCATTCCCATGCATGACAGCTTTATGGCCTGATACCTAACAGAGCCAAAATCAGTGTTACTTATCAAGAATACATTTTCAAATACAAATCGATACCTTTATATATTTTCGGCGCCGCCCTACGGTGAGCACC
>Ga0228535_1001969_pt1 | contig 24143 bp, 22 predicted proteins | sample SJ1metagenome_FD_168457 | JGI IMG/M metagenome (GOLD analysis project Ga0228535, IMG submission 168457) | Enriched culture of PCE-dechlorinating microbial communities from Ithaca, New York, USA - SJ1 | ecosystem: Engineered > Modeled > Simulated communities (microbial... > Unclassified | place... | reverse complement strand
AATCCGGGTGTCGTGGGTTCGACTCCCACACGGCTCACCAGTTCTGCGGTCCCATCGTCCAGTGGCCTAGGACACAGCCCTTTCAAGGCTGTGACACGGGTTCGAATCCCGTTGGGACCGCCATTTTCTTTTTAGATGCGCCGGTGTAGCTCAGTTGGCAGAGCAGCGCACTCGTAATGCGCAGGTCTCCAGTTCAAGTCTGGACACCGGCTCCAGTGGCTGCAAGGGTCCTCGCAAAAAGCGCGGACCCTTTTTTGTTACCAGGGATTTTTAAAATTGTCTCGATCGGGAACTCGCACTGTTATAATGAAAAGTATATTTACGAATGTTGATCAGAATATGTCCGCTGGAAATGTGAGAAGCCCTTACACCCGTGCCGGACGTTTTTTCGTCCTCACTGCCCCAGATAAAAGGCAGGATGCAGAATTGCAATAATCGAGGTGTTGATAGGTGAAGAAAACGACACTGGAAATTATCCGGTCTTTTTGTATTCGATGGCCGATGCTGGGTAACCTGCCTCTCAATAGCGCGGTCGAGGAAATTTCCGCTTCATATAAAGGGAAGAAAAAAGTGCTTGTCTGCGGTAATGGCGGAAGTGCTTCGGATGCATTGCATATAGTGGGGGAGCTGATGAAGGGATTCAAGCTGCCTCGTTGTCTCGAAGCGGAGAAACAAAAAAGGATCCGGGACATGTTCCCCGAAAACTTTTCTTTTTACGTGGGAAACCTTCAGGAAGCGCTGCCCGCCATATCTCTGGTGAGTGAAATTTCACTGATGACAGCCTACATGAACGATAAGGAGCCTGATCTGGTATTTGCCCAGCAGGTGCTGGGCTATGGTTCGCCAGGTGACATCCTGCTCGCCCTGAGCACGTCGGGGAACTCAAGAAACGTGATTTATGCCGCGGAAATCGCGAAAGTCCAGGGGATGAAGGTCATTTCACTGACCGGGCAAAACGGGGGAAAACTTCGGGAGGTTTCGGATATTCTCCTGAATGTCCCCTTTCATGATACCGCTGTTATTCAGGAATACATGCTCCCTGTGTACCACGTGATTTGCAGTGCGGCTGAAAACGAATGTTTTGGTCAAGATGAAGAGTAAGCGAAAGGGATAATTCAACTGACCGCATGGAATTGGCTCGATATCAGCATCTTTTAAGTGCGTGAACCGATTGGTCTTAACGAATGGAAACAGCCTGGATGAGGCACATTGTAGAGAAAGGTATATCTCATGAATCGCGGCACAAAACAAAAGGCTATTTTTTTAGACCGTGACGGTACGATAAATAAAGAAACGGAATTTTTATGGAAACCGCAGGATTTTCAATTCATTCCCGGTGCTGAAAAAGCTATTGAAATTTTTAATAATTTAGGGTATGCAGTCTTGGTCATCACCAATCAATCGGGAGTGGCACGTGGTTTTTATGCAGAGGAGGAGGTAATGAAGCTGCATTGCCATATAAACGGCCTTTTAAGGAAGCAGCGTGCGATCATTGACGCTTTTTATTTTTGCCCCCATCATGTCGATGGTGTTATTGAAAAGTACGCGATCGATTGCGATTGCCGAAAACCGAAAACGGGAATGATTAAAAAGGCCGAGAAGGATTTCAACCTGGACCTGGACCGGTCGATCATAATAGGCGATAAAGAATTTGATGTCCTGGCTGGAAAGAATGCCGGGATAGGGGAAAAAATACTCATTCGTTCAGGACATCCTATTGACGAAAACAATACTGTTGCTGATGCTGTTTTCGATGGGCTTTATGATTTTGCCCTGTTTTTAAAAAAACGGGCGGAGCAAATATCTTCAGATTGATCCGGTTCCCGGTTGTAGAAATATTGTTTTTGCTTTCCCCCAATACAAAAAGATTTTGGGATTAGATGCCCCAGTTGAGGATGGAGGACCATCGTGTCGAAGAAAAGAATTCTCCTTGTACGCCATGGCAAAACGGAATGGAACGGATTATCCCGCTTCCAGGGGAAAACAGACGTCCCCCTGGACGAGGAAGGGCGAAGCCAGGCCCGGAGTCTTGCAATGCGCCTTGGGCAGCTTTCACCTTTTCCGGCGGTGTTTTCAAGCTCCCTTTCAAGAGCGGAAGAAACAGCCCGAATTATAGTTTCCGGGCGGTCCGGGACGGACGTCTCGATTCACGAGGGGGTGTCCGAGATGAGTTTCGGTGCGTGGGAAGGTCATTCCATGCATGAAATTGAATCTCGTGACCCTGAGTCATTCCGGAAATGGAAAGAATCTCCTTTTGAATTTCTTCCTCCGGGGGCGGAGCCTTTCCCTTCGCTGGAGTCCAGGGTGCGGCGTGCGCTGGGCGAAGTCTCTTCGGCGGGGCAGGAACTTATTCTTGTCGTGACCCACGGTGGAATTGTCCGTGCGGCGCTCGCCATTCTCCTCTCCCTCCCTCTTGCATCGGTCTGGCGGATGAAAATATCAAACTGCTCTGTAACAGGGATCGATGTGGGAAAGAGAGGGGCGTCACTGGCCTTTCTCAACGATGACCTCCACACACTGGTCGATCCTTCGGAAGCGCTGAAATTGCCTTTTCCGGTTTAGACATCTCCACTCCTTGCTGGTACAATTATCCGAGTTGTGAAATAGGAGGGGCTTCCCGATGGGGGACCATGAAAGGGCAGCAGAAAGCGGAAGCGTTTTTTCCCCCTGCGGAAAGGATGACCGGCAGGAAAACGGGTCTTTTGCAAAAAGACAGGCATCCCCGGACTCCGCAGAAGGAAAAAGCCTTTCCCCCGAATTTGAAGCGGAACTCTGGAACAAAATGACGGCGGAAGGCGACGAAGACGCCCGGGAAAAATTGATCGTGGCGTATCGTCCCCTTGTCTTCTGGCTCGCAAAGAGGTTTCACGTCCGCCCTTCGTCCTACCAGGACCTCATACAGGAAGGAATGCTGGCCCTGATACGAGCTGTGGACAAGTTTGAGCCTGCCCGTCACCTCAAGTTCACGACCTATGCGTTCTACCGCATCAGGGGCCAGATGGTGAACTTTCTCCAGCGCTCGGAGATGAAGGCCCCCATTCCCGTAGAAGATGAATACCTGATGCCCGAGGATTCGTTCACCCCGGACGCATTCGAGACGCTGATCGCTGTTTCCGAGGAAATGGAGCACCTTCCCGACAGGGAGGAGGAGATACTTACGGCTCTTCTTGTGGAAGGCCGGGATGCAAAGGAAGTGGCGAAAACACGGGGAATCGATGTCAGCCATGTGTACCGGCTCAGGCGCAATGCCGTGGCAAAGCTGAGAAAATGGCTCGGTCCCGAAGGGGAAACCACAAACAGGGCGTAAAAGGGGATAAAAGTAATACGGAACAGACTTTTATCGCCGGGAGGAGCCAGCCTTGGAAAAAAAGATCGCCAGGATAACCCGATGGCTTGAAAGATGTGCGAAGGCCTGCTCTGCGTGTTCATGGCAGAGTGCCCTTCTCGACATGGAATGTGCAAAAGCGGAGCTTGAAAGCGTCAGGGGAGAACTGTGGGAAAAAGCCGAGTCGGGGACGGAATCGTCCAGGACCGTCCGGAAAGCGGGAAGGTTTGTCTTTGCATCGGTTCTGGGACTGTCTCTTATCCTGTCATCTGCTGTTCCACTTGCGGTCCAGCAGATCCATGGAAGAAGCGCTTCAGTTCCGGGACCCGCTCTTGAATGGGTGTCATCGGATGAAAAAGCCCTCCTTGCGGCCCTGAGGAGGAGCCTGAGCGAATCGAACCTGGCCCGGATATCCGGAACGGGTGAAGAAGCGGAACCGGACGGAGAAATGGGTGTGTTCCAGGAACCACGGCCCCGCAATGAACGGAATCAGAGGTTTTCCGCCGTGTCTTCGGCAGTGTCCGGGACGCGGGCAAAAAAAACATCCAATTCCGGAGAGGAATTTGATACAATAATAGACTTGGTGCGGATTGGACAGAAGGCACTCCGTGACAGGGAGGCCACGATCCGGTTTGAAGCTGCGAAATAAGAATTCTGCAATTTCCGGAAGGAGAGATCGCGTGTGGATGGAATGGTGAAAAAAGCCTGGCGGATTCTGCTGATCCTGTTTGCGGCTTCATTGGTGCAGGTGGGGAGTTCCTTCGCCGCAGACCCGGTGGTTTCACTGGTCACTGTCGAAGGGAATGAACATGTCGTTTCAGAGCATATACTGGGGACGGTGGGGACACGTGTCGGCGAACCGCTGAACAGGGAGCAGCTTCAGAAGGATGTGGAGGCGATATACGGCCTTGGCTTTTTCTCATTTGTGGATATAAACCTGCAGAATGTTGCAGGAGGAGTTGCCGTTACCTACATCGTGCAGGAAAACCCGATTGTGGAAAAAATAGAGTATACCGGAAATGAAATTTATACAGACGAGCAGCTGTCAAAAGTAGTATTCACAACGCCAGGCAATGTTTTCAACAGGGCCTTTTTCAGACATGACCTTGACAGGATTCAGGAGCTTTACCACAAAGACGGCTATGTCATGGTGAAGATAGCAGATGTTCGGATCGACGGCGGTATTATAGACGTGCTCATAATAGAACCCAAAGTAGGAAAAGTAATTATCCAGGGTAATAAAAGGACAAAGACGCACGTCATAGAAAGGGAAATAATGCTCAAGAAGGGTGATTCCTTCAATGCCACAGTGCTCAGGCATTCCCTGAACAAGCTCCAGAACAAGGGGTTTTTCGAGGATGTGAGCGTAGGATTCGAGCCAGGTGAAGATCCGGAGGAAACAGACATCATCATAACCGTCTCCGAGCAGAAAACCGGCAGGATCGGCTTGTCGATAAGCCACGGAACGGAGAGCGGGTGGTCCGGCGGACTCTCTTATACAGATACCAACTGGAGGGGCCTGGGGCATATAGGAGAGGTCGGGTTCGAGACAGGGGACAACGAGCAGTATTGGGTTTCATACCGTGAACCGTACATGGACTCCAAGTACTACGCCTGGAAGATCGGAATTCTAAGCAGAAAATGGGAGGACCGCTATTATTACCGGAGCGGAAAGCGTCAGCTCAGATTTGACGACGAGATGAAGAATTTTTACATTGGGGCAGGGAAAAAGTTTGGTAGAGATGAAAAGTACAGCTGGTTCCTGACCCTTGACTGGCGTGAAATGGATGCGTCGAACATCAGGGACAAGATCGTTCCTCCCGAGGATCCGACGTACGACGTGGCCCAGGAGTTGACCAGGGGGAAAATTTTCTCGGTACAGGGAACTATTACCAGAAACAACACTGATCCCTACCTCAGCTATTCAAAGGGAGACATCATCGACCTCAACGTGGAGCATGCTTTCGAGGCTCTCGGAGGCGAATACAGCTACACGAAATACTGGCTGCAGGCACGGTACTATGTCCCTGTCAAGGGACTCGGGGATTTTTTCAACAGGCAGATAGGAGATGACGATAACCCGGCAATTTTTGCCGCCCGCCTCCGGGCAGGGTTTTCGTCGGGGACCCTCCCCGTCGCCAGCCTGTATTCCCTGGGCGGAAGCAATACCTTGAGAGGATACGATGACGGAGAGTTTGAAGGTGCGGAAATGCTGCTCGCTAATTTTGAACTTCGAATCCCCATGGAAAAGACATTTGGGCTCGTCCTGTTTTATGACGTCGGAAATGCCTGGAAGCCATTTTCCCGCCCATGGGAAACATCCGAAGGCAGCTTCGGGTTTTCAGATCTTCACGACTCTTGGGGACTGGGCGTACGGGTGAAGACTCCTCTTGGGAATTTCAGGCTTGATTACGCTACCGGCGAGAATGAATCCTTTACTCACTTCGGTTTTGGAGAGCTGTTCTAGAATCGGAGGATAGGGGACGGTGTCCTGTTTCATGGACAGGCGAACCAGTAAAAATCGGATTCCGGGGGCTGTGGCGGTGCTGGTTTTCGCCGCAGCCCTTCTTTTTAACAGGAGCATCGCCTTCGCCGATGTACGTATTGAAGGGGTCCCTTCATGGCTGGCTGTTCCCATGGAACGAAGCGCCTCCGCAGTATGGTCGGAAATAGAGCAAAATGTCCGGATTTCGGGCAGGGAAGAAAAACTGGTATTGCTTTCGGTAGTGGCGGAGAGGCTCTTTTCAGGATATTCCGTTGCAGGGGCGGATATGAGCAGCAAAGGGGCTGTACTGAATTTGAAGCCGCTTCACGACGAGATCTCATGGGAGGTTGAACTCTACCCTCCCCAGCTTGTTTCTCCTGTGCGGGAATGGTTTATCGAAGGTTCAAAGGGGATAGACAGGCAAATCAGGGAAGCGATACTGGGAATTCCCGTTGATTCTCTTTCCTGGGCGGATCTTCCCCTGAAGGAAATGATAGAGTCGCTGTGCGCCCCGCACCTTCCGGGGTGGACTCCGTCTCTCCTGGTAAGGCTCGAAGAGGGCCAAAGGATCCTTCGGGTTTCCTTTTCCCCAAAGCCGCCCCTTGTCCTCGCGGTTGTCCCGAAAGTTTCGTCCTCAACGCTCCCGGTGATGCTGAGGTCGGACCTGAAGGAGAACATGCTCCGGACGCTTGCCCCCGTCGCGGGGCTCCCCATAGAGTGGGCAGTGTCGCAGAGGGAACGGATCGAATCCCTTGCCGCTGACAGTCTCAGGGATACGAAAATTGTGGGCAATGCCCGGGCGGATGTTGACGTTTCCTTCAATCCGGCCCAGCTTTCGGCGGCAAGCGCCAGGGTCGAAAGCCCGAAGTATTCCTTCCGTGCATGGGTTGCCGCCTACGCCGGTTCAGACACGAAGTATCCTGAGATAGGGCTTCACATGGGAAGAAAATTTCTTCCTGTCTCCGGATTCGATATGGAATTTTACGGAGAATGGCTTCTTTCCGCCAACGATTTTTCACTGGAAAGCCGATGGGGGATCCGGTGGAGCCCGGTAAAAAACGTTCTTGCAGGGGTGGAGCAGGCTTTCCCGGGCAATGTCACATGGTACCGACTGTGGCTGGATGGAGGGGTGCGTGCCCCTTACCTATGGTGGCGCGTGAGCGAAGACGGAGATCATAACGTCGGTGCCGGATACCGGCTCAACGACAGGATATCCCTTGAAATCCACTATGACGGACGGGACGAAGAAAAAATCAGCATCAAGGCCATCAGCGATCTCTGAAGCAGAGGCCTTGCCATAACGCAAAACGGAGTGAAAAAGAATGAGCCCCATACACAGAACACTGCAGGATATTGCGGAAAAAGTAGGCGGAAGAGTCATCGGGGAGGGAACAACCCCCGTGTCACGCCCCTCGTCCCCCGAAAAGGCCGTTCCGGGAGAGATATGCACACTCTGGAATTCCAGGGAATGCGGAAAGATAGGAGATGGCACTCTCCTTATGGCTTCGCCGGATATTTTCGCTCTTCTTCCCGGCCTCCAGGGAGTGGAAGTTGATGATCCGAGAGCGGCCTTCCCGCTCCTTCTCTCTCTGTTTCAACAGCCGAAACAGACGGGGGGCATGATTCACCCTTCGGCAGTCGTTTCTGACGGCGCCGACGTCTCTCCGACGGCCTGGATCGGCCCCATGTGCGTGGTGGAAGAAAATGCCGTTATCGAAAAAGGCGCATACCTTCAGGCGCAGGTGTACGTGGGAAATGACTGCCGCGTAGGTGAGGGGACCGTGATCGAGCCTGGAGCTGTCCTTCTCGGGAGTGTCCATACCGGCAGAAACTGTCTTATTCACAGCGGCGCTGTGCTGGGCTGTGACGGGTTCGGCATTCTTCCGGCAGAACAGGGGAAGGCCCCGGTGAAAATTCCCCAGCTCGGAGGAGTCATACTCGGCGACGAGGTTGAAGTGGGCGCCTGTACGACCATAGACCGGGGAACTCTCCAAGACACCACCCTGGGCAGCTTTACAAAGATAGATGATCACGTGCATATCGCTCATAACACGGTCATAGGGGAAAACTGCATCCTGGTCGCCATGACCGGTATTGCAGGCAGTGCTGTTCTGGAGGACAATGTCATAATGGCCGCAAGAAGCGGCGCCAGGGATCATATCCGCATCGGAAGAGGGGCAACAGTGGCAGCAAACGGCGGCGCAACCAAAAATGTACCGCCGGGGGCAGTGGTTTCGGGATTCCCTGCGCGGGACCACCAGGAGGACTTTCGCATCCAGGCGTCAATGAGGCGCCTTCCCGATCTCCTCTCAAGAGTGAAAAAGCTTGAAAATCTCCTGGAAGATCTCAGCTCCCCTGAAGAAAGCATCAAAAGAACAGAAAAGAAGGATGAGGATGTGAGATGATGTTCCGCAGGCTTACCGGGCCTGTTTCTTTTTCAGGAACAGGGCTCCACACCGGTGTATCAGGAACCGTAAAAGTCGTTCCGGGATCTGACGGGTACGGAGTGACTCTCAGGACGGAAAGAGAATCGTTTCCTCTGGAGAAATGCCGCTTCACGGGGACCGGAAGAGGGACGGAAGTATTCCTGCCGGATGGTTCATCGCTCAAGACTCCTGAACATCTCTTCGGTGCCCTTTCCGGACTTGGCGTCTGGTCTGCCGCCATATCCGCGGAAGGGCCGGAGGTACCGGCCCTCGACGGATGCGCGGCAGCTTTCGCCTCGGCTCTTGAGGAGGAGTCCCGTCCTCTCCGTCCCGATGAAACTATGCCTGGATTTGCTGCGATTTCAGTTCCTGTAGCAGTTCAGGATGAATCCCGGAGGGGAGTGATCTGCGCTTTCCCGGACGATGAGCTGCATATATCTTCCGTTATTGACTATGAAGAAGAACCTATAGGGACCCAGCTTGTCGATTACAGATCCTCAACGGATGATTTCCGGCAGCTTTTTGCATCTGCCCGGACATTTGCCCTTGAATCCGAGATCGGGGCACTGCTGGAAAGGGGGCTTGCACAGGGCGGCAGCCTCGAGAACGCGGTGGTCGTCGGGAAAACGGATGTCAGGGTCTCGGGCGGGCTCCGTTTCGCAGACGAATTTGTCCGGCACAAGATCCTTGACATCCTGGGCGACCTGTATCTTCTCGGCCGTCCCCTCCGGGCCAGGATCGTCGCCCTCCGCTCGGGACACACCCTGAACTGCAGGTTTGTGGAAAGAATATTGGCAGGAATGAACCAGAAAATTTCCAGATAAAAGGAGAAAAATCATGTATGACATCCAGAAAATCATGAGCTTCCTTCCTCACCGCTATCCCTTTCTTCTCGTGGACAGAATACTCGAGATCGATGAGAAGCACGCTGTCGGCATAAAGAATGTGACTATCAACGAGCCCTTTTTCCAGGGTCATTTCCCCGTCGAACCCGTTATGCCCGGTGTCCTTGTACTCGAGGCCATGGGGCAGGTCGCGGCCATGATGATGTCGGCGAAACCCGGTTCCGAGAACCTTATAACCTTCCTTACGGGAGTTGAGAAGGCGAAGTTCAGAAAGCCTGTGAAACCGGGGGATCAGCTTGTTACCACCGCTGAAATGATCAGGCTTCGGGGAAAAATGGGGAAAGTCCGTACCGTCGGCAGGATAGACGGTGCAGTCGCAGCGGAGGCAGAGTTCAGCTTTGTGGCAGCCGAGACGCTGCGGGCTCCCGGGGAGGGGCCTGAGAAGAAATGACCTCAATCCACCCCACCGCTATCGTATCGCCGAAAGCGGAGATCGGAGAAAGAGCAGTAATAGGCCCCTACTGCATAATAAACGGAAACGTCAGGATCGGAGACGGGTGTGAGCTTTTGTCATTTGTTACGGTCCTGGACTTCGTGGAAATAGGATCCAACTGCCGTATCGCCCAGAATGCCGTTCTCGGAGGGGAACCCCAGGATCACGGCTTCAGGGGAGAGGAATCCTGGGTGTTCGTGGGCAGTGATGTCATTATCCGTGAAAACGTGACTATACACCGGTCCACGGGGGAAGGTACCCGCACCGTGGTGGGTGACGGCTCCTTTCTCATGGAAGGTGTGCATATCGGCCATAACGTCGTCGTGGGAAAGAACGTCACCATGGCCAACAAGGTGGGAATGGCGGGATTCTCCTCCGTGGGCGACGGGGCGGTCATGGGGGGCATGTCTGGTGTGCACCAGTTTGTGCGCGTAGGCAAACTCTGCATGATCGGGGGATTGACGAAGGTCGTGAAGGATATCCCCCCGTTTCTCATGGCGGACGGGCACCCGGCGGATATATTCGGACTCAACCGGATCGGCATGCGCCGTGCCGGATATGACACGTCTGCGCGGTCTGCCGTGAAAAACGTCTACGAGGAACTGTTCAGGGGAGGGCTCCCTTTCAGAAAAGCCCTTGATAACCTGGCTTCGTCCGGACAAACAGCGGATGAAACCGTGGCGGAGATCCTTGTCTTCTGCCGTGAGTCGAAAAGGGGAATTGCCCTGTGGACCAGGGGACGGCGGGAGAAAAACCGGGAAGATGAACATGTCGATTAAGCTTCTCGCGCTCGATGTAGACGGGACACTCACCGACGGAGGAGTCTACATGGACGGCGAGGGAAGGGAATTCAAGCGGTTCGACATCAGGGACGGCATGGGCATCGTCCGCCTGAGGTCTGCAGGCGTGGAGATCGCCTTTATATCCGGCCGTTTTTCCGCTGCCACTGCGCAGCGGGCACGGGATCTCGGTGTTTCCCTGGTTTTCAACGGAGTTGAGGACAAACTGTCCGTTTTCAAAAAAATAGCCGAAGATCTCGGCATCCCTCTCCAACAGGCCGCTTTTATGGGAGACGATGTCAACGATGCGGAATGTCTTCGGGCTGCAGGCATGGGGATCGTCCCTGCCGACGGAATGGACGGTGCAAAACGGGCCGCTGACTTCGTCACGGAAACCGATGCCGGGCACGGCGCCGTGAGGGAGGCAGCGGAACGTATACTCTCCCGGAACGAAGGGAGCGCCCCATGAGTACCAGGGCGAAGAAGTTCGGTCTTCTTGACAGGTATATTCTGAAAGAGCTCTCAGGCTCATTCCTTTTCGGCGTCACCGCATTCACCATAGTGTTCGTGGCAGGAGACCTGCTGTTCCAGGCGGCGAACCTCATGATCGAAAAAGGCATATCCCTGATGGTGGTGACACGCCTGTTCGTCTACCGTCTTCCGGAGGTCATCGCCATGACCCTTCCCATGGCCAGCCTCCTGTCGGCCCTTCTCACGTTCAGCCGCCTGTCCACCAACAGCGAACTGGTGGCCCTCAAGGCGGCGGGCATACCCTTCCACAGGATCCTGCGGCCTGTCTTCCTGGCCTCGATCCTTGTGGGGATAGGGGCGCTTGTGGGAAACGAGACCGTGGTCCCTTTCTCCAACAGGGCGGCCGAAAACCTCATGAAATTTGAGGTCATGAGGGAAAAGCCCACCATGCTCAAGGAAAAGGTCTTTCTGAGGGAAGAGAGCAGGGGGGTCCTGCAGCGGGTCATCTACCTGGATCAGCTGAAGGCCAGGGAGGGGACCATGAAGGACGTCATCATCCAGGAGTTCGAGGGAGGCAGGCTCCGAAGGATCTCCCTGGCGGACAGAGGGGTTTGGGGTAACGGAGAATGGTGGCTGCAGGACGGCCAGGTTTTTGAGGTCACGCCTGAAGGCAATGTCAACCCTATGTTCCGCTTCGAACGGCAGAAGCTTCAGCTCAGCCTCACTCCAGGCCAGGTGGAAAAAGCTTCGAGGAAACCCTCGGAAATGAGCTCTTCGGAACTGCTGGTCCAGATTGCCCTCCTTTCGAAAGAGGGACGGAATCTTGCACCCCTGAAGGTTATGTTTCATCTCCGGATGGCCCTTCCATGGGCGAGCGTCGTGCTGGCGGTTCTGGGAGCCAGTCTCGGCGTCCGGTCGAGCCGTGCAGGCCCGGGGATAGGCTTCGGCCTGAGCGTCCTCATCGTGTTTGCCTACTATGTCACCATGTCATTCAGCCGGGCATTGGGCGAGGCCGGTTACCTGGTCCCGGTGATCGCCGCATGGATACCGAATATAACGTTCCTTCTCGTGGGCGGTTATTTTGCCCGCAGGGCGAACGGCTAGAAAGGAATGAGCTTCGTGGACCCTTCTTCCCTTCCGGGAACCGTGGCGGTAATTGCCGGCGCAGGGCATCTCCCGGTCCTTGCCGCGGAGAGGATGTCGGCAGCGGGTACACATGTCTGCGTGTATTCACCCATTGATGACGGGCGGTTCTCATTTCTCCCCGGAGGGCATTTTTTTCACATGCTTTCAATTCCCGGCGCTGACGGGAAACTGAACCTCGGGGCGCTTGTATTCCACATGAAGTCGCTGGGGATCCCGGCCGTCTGCCTGGCTGGAGTGGTCCCCAAGACGTTGATGTACGGGGCCCTTGAAGACCCTGCGCTCCGCAGCATTCTTTCCGAAGGTGCGAATGATGATCACAGCCTCCTGGGGCGTATCGTCTCGGCCCTGGAAAAAGCGGGTTTTTCCGTGCTGTCCTATGCTGACCTGGTGAGAGACTGTATCGCTGTCGAGGGAAATATCGCGGGACGGGCAGCCACCGAAAAAGAGATGGCGGACGCTGCCTGCGGCAAAAAAATACTCTCGGTCACCCTGCCCCTTTCCTTCGGACAGTCCGTGGTCGTTGCCGATGGTGCAGTGGCAGCCATCGAGGCCATGGAGGGAACTGATGAAATGATTCGAAGGGCCGGCAGCATCCTTTCCGGAGCGGGAGGCGTGGTGGTAAAGATGATGCGTCCCGACCAGGATGAACGGTTCGATATCCCCACAGTAGGCGCCGAAACCCTTCGGAAAATGGCTGCGGCAGGGCTTTCATGTCTTGCGGTCGAGGCGGGCAGAACCATCATTATCCGGCCCGGTGAGTTTTCCTCTGTTGCCGGCGAACTTTCAATAGCAGTGGAGGGAATTTCCCGTTGAATGCTTCGGGAGGCGGACTTTTTCTGAGCTGCGGCGAGATTTCGGGCGACGGCTATGCAGCGGGCACAGTACGGGCGCTCAGGTCCCTCGGCTATGAAGGGCCCGTTACCGGCATGGCCGGTCCCGGGTCTGCGGAAGCGGGTACTGAAATTTTCCGTGACTTCCGTGAGCTTCATCTCATGGGAGTATCCGATGTCCTCCCGGCGATCCCCCGTCTCCTCAGGCTCAGGAAAGAACTCGTCAAGCGGGTCTTCGAGATCCGTCCCGACGCCCTTCTTGTCATCGACAGTCCCGATTTTCACCTCCCTTTTCTATCGAACCTCCGGAAAAAGGGCTGGAAGGGGCCGGTGATATATGCCGTTACACCCACGGTCTGGGCCTGGCGACCGGGAAGGGTAAAAAAACTGGCACGGGACGTGGACCTCTGCCTCCCTCTTTTCAGTTTCGAACATGACGTTCTTCTCCGGTCAGGAGTTGCTTCGGCGTGGAGCGGACACCCGTTGACCGATGAATTTGCGTCCTTTATCCCCCGAAAGGAAGAGCCGGGAAGGATAGCGCTCCTTCCGGGAAGCAGAAGATCTGAGATAACCAGGCTTCTTCCGCCGCTGGTGGAATGCGCCCGGTTCCTGAGAGAAAACGGCTTTCGCCCTGTTTTCTCCATCGCACCCGGTATTTCCCCGGACCTTCGCAGATGGATGATCGGAGCCCTGGAAGGTGAGGACGTATGGGAGGAAGACGGACGTTCCCTTCTGTCCTCCAGTATTGCGGCCGCGGGAGCCAGCGGTACTGCATCAGTCGAGGCCATGATGCTCGGCAGGTTCATGGCGGTTCTCTACAAGGGGAGTTTCCTCTCGTGGCTGGCCTGGAAAACCCTCGTCAACACACGGTTCATTTCAATACCCAATATTCTCGCCGGGGAGGAAGTCTATCCGGAATTTATCCAGGAACGGGCCACAGGACTGAATGCCTTTCATGCCCTTGAACGGTTTCTTCGGGGAGGAGAGTATGCATGTCATGTCCGGGGATCACTGGCCCGGGCAAAAGAGGCCATGGGAATCCCGGGGGCATTCCGGTTCTGGGCGGAACGAATTGCCGAATATCTTTCGGAAGGTGAAACATCCCGAAAGAGGATGGTGAGGTCATGAAGCCCGTCCTGATGCTTTCCAACGGCCCCGGTGAACTCTGGGGATGGGTCCGGCCGCTCTCCCGTGAGCTCAGCGCCCGGGGGGTTTTCATTACGCTGGCTCTATTGCCCTGCCAGTTCGCATCCGGAGAGGAACTTTCCGTAGCGGAAAACCTGGGCACCGTGGACGAAATCATCGCCCCCTCCACACTTGCCGGAACGGTACGGGCAATGAATGCTGCCGGGAAAAAATCCGCCGTAGTCTTCCAGCTCGGCGGGGATCTGCTCTGGGGAAGAATGGCATCCCGGGCGGGGCGTGTTCCCCTCCTGTGCTATACCTACGGCAGAAAGAGCGGAACGAACCGGTGTGACCGGGTGTACACTGCCTTCGACGCCATGGCCGGAAACATCGGGCCTGTACAGGTGACGGGAGACCTCGTCCTGGATTCCCTTGAAATGGACGGCCCCCTGTCCCGTAACGGGACGGAAGAGAAACAGGTGCGGACCATAGCCTTTTTTCCGGGAAGCAGGCCGGCCATCAGGAAGTTTACCCTCCCGTTTCTCAGGGAGATGGGTGAGGTCCTCCGGCGGAAATACCCGTCGTGTGAGCTTCGTGCAGTGGTGTCTCCCTTTGCCCCTTCCGCCGAAGACCATGCGTGGAGGGATGCGGGGTTCGTTCCGGCCGGCCGGGAAAGCGCGCTGAAAGGAGTGGACCTGGCGGTGACCCAGCCCGGGACGAATACCCTCGAACTGATGCACCTGGGCATTCCCTTTCTTGTCCTTGTTCCCTACTCCGCCCTGAGGAATGTACCGGTCTCAGGCCTGGCTGGGCTGATTGCCGGAATGCCTTTGGCAGGCCCCCTGTTCCGGGAATGGGTGCTGAAAAGAAAAGGGGCCCGTGCGGACTTCCTGGCGTGGCCGAACAGGATCGCGGGCCGCGCAGTGGTGGAAGAGATGGTCGGGGATTTTTCCCCCGGAGAGGCTGCCGAACGGGTTTCGTTCTGGATCGACGACTTCGGGCGAAGAAACAGTGTCCGTTCCTCTCTTGCGGAACTGTCGGCCTCCGCTCCGCGCGGAGCGGCAAAGCGCATAGCCGATGAAATGGAAAAGGAGTTTGCCCGGGCATGAACACTTTAAACCCCGCGTTTCCCCATGACGCCGAAAAAAAGAAGAAATCCGTTTTCCTTCGGCTTCTCGCGGCCGCCCGTCCCTACAGGAAACGGTTTTTTCTTGCCGTGGGGTGCATGTTCATTGCTTCCGCCTGCAATATTGTCCCTCCCTGGCTTTTGAAGAACGTTGTGGATGACGTGCTGATCGCAAAGGACCTTGCCATGCTCAACTCCCTTCCGTTTCTTCTGGTCGCCCTTTTCGCCGGGAAGGGGATCGCTTCCTACGGCCACCAGTATCTCATGAACTGGGTAGGCCAGAACGTGGTCATGGACCTCCGCCTCCGGCTCTACGACCACCTCCAGAGGATGTCGCTCAGGTACCTCTACGGCAAACGGCTCGGGGAGCTTATGTCCAGGATCACGAACGATGTGACGATCCTGCAGAACCTGGTCACTTCCGTGATCGTGAACCTCGTCGTCCAGTCGGCGACCTTTCTGGGCATGGTGGGTTTTCTTCTCTACATCAACTGGAAGCTCACCCTCATCACGTTTGCCGTTCTTCCCCCGACGGTGGTGATCCTTGACCGGGCAGCGAAAAAACTCCGTGCCGTCGGGCATACGATCCAGAGCGAGCTCGCAGGCCTCTCCGCCGTTGTCCACGAAGCCTTTGCCGCGGTCCGCATCGTTAGGTCCTTTGCCACGGAAGACCTGGAGCTCGCACGGTTCCGGAAGAGCAACAGGGAAAATTTCCGGGCCGTCATGCACGGCGTCCAGGTCCAGGCTGCCCTCGCAGGCATCATAGAAGTGGTGCTGATCGCCGCCCTTGCAGTGATCCTCTGGCTTGGGGGAAGGGAAGTCGTCAGGGGTGAACTCACACCCGGAGAACTCATCGCATTCCTCGGCTATCTCGGATTTCTCGTCCAGCCCATACGGGTGTTCACATCCGTGGTCAGCTCCATGCAGCTTGGCCTTGCAGCCGCTGACAGGATTTTTGCCCTCCTCGACATACCGGAGGAGACGACCTCGCCTGCAAACCCGGTCCCCCTGGGAATGGTGGCAGGCCGCGTGACCTTCATTGATGTCCGCTTTTCATATGTGTCCGGGCAGCCGGTCCTGAAGGGGATTTCCCTTGATGTCCGCCCCGGTGAGCGTGTCGCCGTCGTAGGGGCGACGGGAGCCGGGAAGTCCACCCTTGTTGACCTCATCCCCCGCTTCTATGATCCGGACAGCGGTTCCGTCCTGGTGGACGGGGCCGACGTCCGGACCGTGGACCTCAGGGAACTGCGGAAACAGATCGGCATTGTCCCCCAGGACCCTCTCCTTATGAAAGGATCCATAGCCTTCAATATTTCCTATGGCCTTCCCGAACTCTCTCTTGAGACGATCCGCGGAGCTGCTGAAACAGCGGGGATTTCAGGATTTATCGAATCCCTTCCAGAAGGGTACGAAACGGAAGTGGGGGAACGGGGAGTGACCCTCAGCGGAGGGCAGCGCCAGCGGATAGCCATAGCACGGGCCGTGGTCAGAAATCCGAGGATCCTTATACTCGATGAAGCCACGTCTTCCCTTGACCTTGAAGTGGAACGGCAGGTCCAGGCAGCCATGAACAGGGCCATGAAGGGGCGCACCTCCTTCATAATCGCCCACAGGCTCTCCACGGTCAGAAACGCAGACCGTATCGTCGTTCTGGATGAAGGGCGCATCGCCGAAGAAGGGACCCACGAAGAGCTTATTACCTCGGGAGGCATCTACTGCCGCCTCCATGCGCTCCAGTTCCGGGGCGGGGAGAGAACTGAATGAGCCTCCTCAAGAGCTACCTCTCCTTTGCACGGGGAGAGAGGAGACTGTCGCCCTGGATGGTCACGTATCCCTTCGGGGTTATCGCGCGGACAGTTGTATCCATGAGAAACTTCGCCTTCGATCACGGGCTCGTATCCTCGGTGGAGCCGGTGATCCCGGTGATCAGCGTGGGAAATATCACCCTCGGCGGCACGAACAAGACCCCATTTGTGGAAATGCTCTGCCGGATGCTCCGGGAGGCCGGCATTCCTGTGGGGATCATCAGCCGGGGGTATGGCGGGACCACCATAGATCCTGTGGTCATATCCTCGGACATGATGGGCGACGGGGAAGAGGAGTGCGGATCCCGTACCGCCTCCCTGAGAGAGATCGTCGGGGATGAGCCGCTCCTTCTCGCATCCCGCCTTCATGGTGTTCCGGTCGCGGTATCGAAGAACAGGCTGCGGGACATAAACGCGCTTCTGGAGCGGAACGTGGAGTTCATTGTCGCCGACGATGCCTTCCAGCACCGGCGGATGGGGAGGGATGCGGACATCGCCCTCGTGGATGCCTGCTGCCCTTTCGGCAACGGCTGGGTCGCTCCCGCGGGGATCCTGAGGGAACCTCCTTCCGTTCTGTCACGTGCCTCCCTCGTGGTCATAACGAAATCGGACCAGGTGCCGGGCGAAAAACTCGATGCCCTTGCAGGGGAGATCTGCCGGTTTGTGCCGAAGGAAAAAATTTTTTTCTCCCGTCTCTCCCTCCCGACGTGGAGGAGCTGGAACGGATGCTGGAAGAAAGGGGACCGGAACGCTCCCGGGTCAGTGCTTGCCTTCTCGGCGATCGGCAGCCCGGAAAGTTACCGGCGTTCCCTTGAACAGCAGGGAATAGCCATATTGCGGGAACACCGGTTCAAGGATCATCACCGGTACAGAAGGAGTGACATGGAGGAACTGGAGCGGTCCCTCTCCCAGTGCGGGGCTGAGTCAATGGCCTGCACGGAAAAGGATATCTACAATCTCCCGAGGGGATGGAAGCCCTCCCGTGATATCTGTGTCCCCCTCATATCCACTGAGCTCGATGATGAACCCCGTTTCCGTGCGGCCCTTCTCGAGGTGCTCCGTCCCCGCATTATCGTGGCATCCAACGGCTACGGCGAGGATTCCATGGGCGTTCTTCTTGCCAGAAAGCTGAAAGACCGTTTTCCCTGCGCCTCCGTTTCCTCATTCCCCATCGTGGGAAAGGGGGAACACTACATCAGGGAGGGAATTCCCGTGGACTCCGTTCCGGAAGAGTCCCCGAGCGGCGGCGTGATCAAGTACCGCTTCCTTGACCTGTGGAGGGACCTGAGATCAGGCCTGCTCCGTTCCATCGCACGGCAGATGGAGGCGTGGAGCAAGCTTCGGGGTACCATACGGACGCCCATCTGCGTGGGCGACGTCTATCTTCTTCTCCATTCCCTCTGGGGACAGGGACAGCTTCCGGTCCTTGTGGCGACGGCGAAAACAGTCTATCTCAGCGGCCACTGGCGGCTCGAGCGGTTTCTTATCAAGCACAGGAGCAGAACCACGTGGACCCGGGACCGGGAGACGGCGGAAGAGCTCCGGCGCTCCGGGGCCAGGGCCAGGTTCGACGGGAATCCTATTATGGACCTTACCTGTGATAATACTATTGAAACAGTTCCATGGGGAGAGAGAGGAAAGCCGGGAGTCCTTCTTCTTCCGGGAAGCCGCCGGCGGGCATACGATGATGTACGCCTTCTCCTCGATGCGGTGGAGAGGCTTGACTCCGCCGTTCCGTCAGCGTATCTCATGGTTGTCGCCCCCACCCTCGACATGGAGGAGCTTATGGCTTCGTGCAGCGGCTGGGAGCCCTTCGAGGAGGCCGGCTGGAAGGGGATACGGAAGGGCGCATGCTCGATCCGTTTTTATTTCGGCCCCCTGCCCCCGGTGACCGGGGATGCCCGTCTCCTTATGGGCCTCGGAGGTACGGCGAACCAGGTATGTGCCGGAATGGGGGTTCCCGTGGTTTCCATAGAAGAGAAAGGGAAGTTCGTCCAGAAAAAACTGCTGGGAGAATCTGAACTGCTCGTTCCGCCGACTGCCCAGTCCCTTGCTGAAGGCGCCGCCCGCATTCTCTCGGACGAATCCCTGCGGCTGAAGATGGCCAGGGAGGGGAAAGAGCGCCTGGGAGGCCCGGGAGCACTGGACACGGTGGTTGCACATGCAGCGGGGGCCATGGGATGGGACCTGCGGTGCAGCCTCTATCAGAGGCTCTCGGAGCGGTGGGGCGGACTGTGATTGTGTGATCCTGAGGTAGTTTCGTGTTTTTGTCATCCTGAGGGCTGTCTTACCGCCCGAAGGATCCGGGGTGACTTTTCAGGCCCCTGAGAACCGGATTCTTCGCTGGCGCTCAGAATGACACATAATAATGGATTCTGTCATCCTGAAGCAGTTTTACCGCCCGAAGGATCCGGGGTGGATTTTCAGGACCCTGGAACCGGATTCTTCGCTGACGCCCGGAATGACAAACGGGCGTCGCTCGGGATGACAAACCATACGAGGAGATGATCATAGATGAGCCATACCGAAAAAAACGCGGATTTCACCGCCGTCCGGGTGGAAGATTCCTCCGGTGAGGGGCGCTGGAATTTTGTCATAGGGGAAGGGACGCTTGCTCTCATCTCGGGCCCGTGCTCTCTTGAAAGTGAAGAACTCGGACTTGAGATAGCCGGCACGATGAAGGATATCTGCAGGTCCCTGGGCATTAATTATATTTTTAAGGCTTCATTCGACAAGGCCAACCGGACGTCCATATCAGGGTTCCGGGGCCCGGGTCTGGACGAGGGGCTTGCCCAGCTCTCCAGAATCGGTAAAGAGGCCGGAGTTCCGGTCCTGACCGATATCCACGAGTCATGGCAGGCACAGCCGGCCGCCATGGCGGTGGACATTCTCCAGATCCCGGCGTTCCTCTGCCGTCAGACCGACCTTCTTCTCGCGGCATCACGGACAGGAAAGCCCCTGAACGTGAAGAAGGCCCAGTTCCTCGCTCCCTGGGACATGAAGCACGTCGCGGCAAAATGCTGGGAGGGCGGCTGTTCGCAGCTCATGCTCTGCGAGCGCGGGACCACCATGGGATACGGCCAGCTCGTGGTGGATATGCGGTCACTGCCGGTGATGCGTTCGCTGGGGTGCCCGGTGGTCTTCGACGGGACCCACAGCGTTCAGATGCCCGGCGCTGCCGGAAGCTCCAGCGGCGGAGACAGGCGTTTCGTCCTTCCCCTTGCCCGTGCGGCCGTTGCGGCCGGTGTGGACGCCCTGTTTCTCGAAACCCATCCCTGCCCGGAGAAAGCGCTGAGCGACGGACCCAACCTCGTCCCCCTCAAAAAAATGAAATTCCTCCTGGAAGAGCTGGTCGAACTCCACCGCTTCATCGCCGGAAGGCTGGGCATGCCCTCCCTGAACTGGGCTGAAGGGGACAGGTGAAATGTTCTGCCTTCCATGGGAGCGCGAAGGGCGATGTCTCTCGGACGAACAGCTGCTGGAGGCGGGAAAGGGGATCCTCCGGTCTGAGGCGGCCGAGATAGAACGGGCGGCGAACCGTGTTGGAATGGAGCTCGTAAAGGCTGCACGGATCATCCACTCATGCAGGGGGCGTCTTGTGGTGGCCGGCATGGGAAAGTCGGGGATCATCGGACGAAAGATAGCGGCCACTCTTGCCTCCCTCGGGACGCCCTCTTTTTTTCTGCACGCTGCCGAAGGCTCCCACGGTGACCTGGGGATGGTCTGCAGGGACGACGCGGCCCTCATACTGAGCAACAGCGGAACCACCGCGGAAGTGGTGTCCATCCTTCCTCATTTCAGGCGGCTCGGGGCGCCCATAATCGCTATAACCGGCGGCATGAAATCCCCCCTTGCACAGAACGCCGACGTGGTCATTGATTCATCAGTCATTTCAGAGGCGGGAATTCTTGCCTATTCCACCCCCGCGGACGGATCCCAGGCGGACGAGGATGCCCTGAACCTTGCCCCTCTCTGCAGCACCACCCTCCAGCTGGCTATCGGTGATGCCCTTGCGGGGATGGTGACAGAGCTGAGGGGGCTGAGGCCGGAGGATTTCGCCCTCTTCCACCCGGGAGGATCCCTCGGAAGGCGTCTTCTCACACGGATCCGGGACGTAATGGCCACAGGGGAGAAACTGCCCGTCGTGGGGCTGTCCGTTTCCGTGAGCGACGCCCTCTTCGAGATGACGAGCAAGGGATACGGGGCGACCATTATCGTGGACGACAGGGGAGACCTGGCTGGCGTCTTCACTGACGGCGACCTTCGCCGGCTTATAGCAAAGCGGGGAGTGGAATGCCTTTCCTGCGAGGTTTCAGGAGCCATGATCACCAGCCCGGTAGTCATCACTCCTGAAAAGCTCGCCGTGGAGGCGGTGCGCATAATGGAGCAGAAGGAAATATCCGCCATTATCGTTGTGGAAGGCAGGCGCCCTGTCGGGATCCTTCACCTTCACGAACTGCTCAAGGCGGGGGTGGCATGATCTGACTCCCTTTCTCTACAGGGCGCTCATATCCGCCCTTTATCCGGTCTTCTATCCCCGTCTCGCGCGAAAGTACGCTGAAGGTCTGGATGAAAGGCAGGCCCTTTACCCGGAAGAAAAAAGAAGAAAACTGCCGGAAAACCCCCTATGGATCCATGCGGTTTCCGTGGGTGAGGTTCAGTCGGCCTGGCCCCTGCTCGAAAAAATCGCCGAAGACGGCAGAGCGGGAAAGCCGCTTCTTTCAACCACCACGGCTACAGGCCGGGATATGGCCTTCCGGCTCGCCGGAAACCTTGTGTCCGGCCACATTTTTTACCCCTGGGATGTCCCGCGGATCGTGCGGCGGGCACTCGACGCCATTCGTCCGAAAGGGTATATTGTGATCGAGACGGAGATCTGGCCTTCCATGCTCTTCGAGCTCAAAAGGAGGCACATACCTGCGTTCCTGGTGAACGGCCGTTTTTCCGACCGGACCGCGGCAAATATCAGGAAGCGTCCCTCTTTCTGGAGAGAGGTATACGATTCCTTCACCATGCTTCTCGTACGGTCCGGGGCGGATCGCTCCCTTCTTCTGGAAACCGGGCTGAACGAGGGAAAAATACGGGTGACCGGCGACTGCAAAATCGACGCCCTTTTGCTGCGGAGAAAGAAGGCCGACATTTCCTGGGCGAAAAAAATCGTCGGGGGAGACGGACCTGTTTTCCTCGCAGGAAGTACCCACCAGGGGGAAGAGACGGTCGCCCTGGATGCATATCGGATCGTACGGTCGAAACTGCCATCGGCGCGGCTGATCCTGGCCCCCCGCCACCCGGAGAGAAGCGGGGAAGCGGCGGCCCTCGCCGGGGGATACGCCCCCACTGCTCTTCTGTCGGAAGCGGAATCGGGCAGAGCAGCGGACTGGAGCGTTCTCGTGATCGACAGGATAGGCGTTCTTTTCGATCTCTACGGTGCTGCAGACAGCGCCTTTATCGGCGGAAGCATCGTGGACAAGGGAGGACAGAATATCATGGAGCCGGCGGCCTTCGGAATTCCGTTCTCACACGGGCCCTTCATGCGCGACTTCGTCGATGCCGCCGTGGGGCTCGGAAAAAAAGGGGCCGCAGTCCTTGTCAGGGATGCCGGGGAAATTAGCGCACACTGGATGCGTTCACTGGAAGAAGAAGAAAAACAGAAAGCCCGAACCGGTGCCGGTGCGTTTTTTTCGGCCCTCGGCGGTGCGGCGGCGGTTTCTCTTGATGCGATATACGGGGAGATGAATTTGAGATGATCAATGAACAGCTTTTGAACAGCTTTTATTCGAATCTGGACAGCCGGTCCGGGAAAAGCCTCGACGATGCGGTGGAGAAAATAGTCGAGGCGAGGAAAAAGGGCGGCAAAATCGTGGTCGTCACCGGGAGCGGCCCGAATATCCACGAGGGTGTGACCACCCTCATTGCCGAAATGATGGACAAGGGGATAATCCACGGGGTCACCACAAGCTCGGCGGTCGTAGGCCACGAGATGGGCGGCGCACTCGACCTCGTCAAGATGTGCAGGGCCTCGGCCCTCGGGTTCGAGGAGCGGTTCATGCCCCGGGGTGATGTGTTCGAGTTCACCCAAATGCCGGAGGAGCAGATCGCCGACCTGAGAAAAGAAATGGTTCTGGACGAGGACCTTCTCGCAAGGGGGAAAGAAGCTGAAGGACGGCTCGTGATCAAGGCGGCCGGAAACATGGCCTACCCCATGGGGCTCAGGAACGAGGAGCTTGCCGCGGAGATCCTCGTACTCTGCAGGGCGTACGGTCTTCCTTTCGAGACCGTGGCTGGCTGGGGCGCCGACAGGCGTACCATGCTCGGAATGGGTGCGGAGAAGGGACTGCCGGTGCTCGTAAGCATTCCCCAGCTGGTGGGCAGCGGCCATATCGGCATGGCCATCGGCGACAGCATATCCATTATTGAGCGCTCCAAAAGAATCGCCTCCATGCTCGAGAGCGCCGACGTGATCATTGAATCCGCGGTGGCACTCACCCAGGAGATCCATGACGGTCCCTTCGAATGCTACACGGGGCATGGGATCTGGTCGTGGTGGAAGGGCCTGCATACCTACTCCCTGAAAGACAAAACACTCATCCGCATCGATCTTGACGAAAACCTCAGGAAAGCTCAGGATCTCCAGAAGGAAAGCGCCCTCATACAGGAGGCCATCGACAAGGGGCTGCCCAAGACAAAAATCTCGAAGATCCCCTTCCGGATGGAGATGTCGGCATTCGCCCGGCACGAGGGAAGCATCCCCATCATCGGCGACATAGGGGAAGTGTGGCCCGTCCTCGCATGGAAGGTAGCCTGCGCCCTGGGGATCTCCCTGGACTTCATGAGCTACGCCCAGCACACCGACGAGGGAAAGGCGATGCGGGAGTGGATCGTGAAAGAAGTCAACCCGGTAAGCCGGCAGAAACTTCGTGACAGGGCCAGGGAGTACGGCGCCCGGTCATGAGGATACTCGGCGTCATACCGGCACGATACGGGTCCACCCGTCTTCCCGGAAAGCCTCTGGCCGACATCTGCGGGAAAACCCTCATCAGGCGCGTCTATGAACAGGCCGCGAAATCGTCGAGGCTCCACCGCCTTCTCGTGGCGACCGATGATGAAAGGATCTTTGCCGAAGTCAGTTCTTTCGGCGGAGAATGTGTTCTCACCTCACGGGAACACCCCAACGGCACCAGCAGAGTCGCTGAGGCAGCTGAAGGCTGTGATGAGGACATCGTTGTCAACATTCAGGGAGACGAGCCGTTCCTCGATCCCGTCATGATCGATGAGACAGCGCAGGTA
>Ga0228535_1001968_pt1 | contig 24193 bp, 21 predicted proteins | sample SJ1metagenome_FD_168457 | JGI IMG/M metagenome (GOLD analysis project Ga0228535, IMG submission 168457) | Enriched culture of PCE-dechlorinating microbial communities from Ithaca, New York, USA - SJ1 | ecosystem: Engineered > Modeled > Simulated communities (microbial... > Unclassified | place... | reverse complement strand
GAGCGCGCGTACGGACGCGAGGTTCGCGACGCCCGTCTCGACGATGACGAGCCGTGGTTTTTCGCTCATAGGCCGGCCCTTTCCACATCGATAGCCGCCTCGCCTTTCGTGCTGCCGCTCTCTGCGCCGGCCCGGGGCTCCAGGGCCATCCTGAGGGCGAGCGCCGCGGCCTTGAAGAGGGCCTCGGCCCTGTGGTGATCGTTCTCTCCGCGCAGGATGTCGAGCTGCAGCGTCAGCTCCGCGTTCACGGCGAAGCTCTGGAAAAAATGCGCGATGTTGCAGGTCGAGAGCATGCCGATCGAGGGTGAGGCAAAGCCGCCCTCCAAGACGCTGTAGCTGCGCCCCGAAATGTCGACCACTGCCCTGGCGAGCGCCTCGTCCATGGGCGCATAGGCGTAGCCGAAGCGCACGCGGCCCGTTCCGGACGGCGCGAGTTTCACAAAAGCCATTCCCAGCGCGATGGCCGTATCCTCGACGCTGTGGTGGTCGTCGACGTCCAGGTCTCCTTTGCAGGTGACCGACAGGCTCCAGCCCGCGTGGAAGGCGAGCTGCGTGAGCATGTGGTTGAAGAAACCGATGCCAGTGTCGACCTCGATCGGTCCCGGTTCAAATGTGAGCGAAAGGGAGACATCCGTCTCTTTCGTCCTGCGCCGGACGCTTGTCGTTTCATTCTGAGCCGTCATGCGAGCGCCTCCTTGGTCATCCCCATGGTTTTCCCCACGGATGTGATAGCCTCCGTGAGCTGGGCGAATTCACCGGCCTCTCCCGGCACGGTGATCCGCACGAGGTTTTCGTAGCCGGGTTTGCCCTGCCAGGTCCTCACGAAAATCTCTTTTTCACGCAGGGCTTTGGCGAAGGCCAGTGCCTCCTCGGCCCTGATGAGCACGAAATTCGCCTCACTATCCGAGACGAGAAAGCCGAGGTCTTTCATGAGCGCCTTCAACTCGCGCACCTCGCGCCTGATCTCGCCGACAAAGACCTTCACGACGCCTGGGGCGAGGCTGAGCGCGCGCCGCCCTGCCTCGATGGCAGAGCTCGACAGCGAGAAGGGCGGCCCCGCCTCCGCGAGCCGCGCGATGATGCCCTCTATCTGGGGGTTGCCCGCGATATACCCGATGCGGAAGCCCGCGAGCCCCCTCGACTTCGAAAAGCTTCCCGAAACGAGGACATTCGGGAAGGCGAAGGCGTCGGCGGGCGTCGCGCTGTTCGGGGAGAAGTCTCCATAGGTCGCGTCGAAGATGAATATTGTGCCGGACTCGCGGCAGGCAGCGGCGATCTGTGCGAGGCCTTCGGGGGTGAGCACACAGCCCGAAGGGTTGTCCGGGCTCGAAAGAATGAGGAGCTGCGGGCGTTTTTCCACGAGGACTTTGCAGATTTCGCTTAAAGGGAAGGGCCCGAAGGGGTCCTTGAGGATCGATTCGTACATCGCGGAGGAGCGCTGCGCTGCGGCGAGAAATTCGACAAAGCCAGGGTGGGTGCTCATCACGAGCCCACCGGGGCCCGCGAGCGTCCGCACGGCGCGGTCGATCGCGTCGTCGGCGCCGGCTGTCGCGAGCAGGCACGAGGCGGGCAGTCCCAGGCGCCCCGCGAGGGGTTCTTCCAAGAGGCTCCGCACGGGGTAGCGGCGCGCGATTTCCGGACTCAGGATTTCCCGCAGGTCGTTTTCCGAGAGGAGACAGCGGCCTTCATTGGCATCGAGTCGAAGCATGGTGGCCTCCTTATGGCACGAGCTGGGACATCTGGGTCACGACGATGTCCGTGCCGCCGCGCCGCTTGATTTCGGGGATGAGGCTCGCAAGCGTGTCGCGGGGCGCCGCCACCTTGACCGCAAAGGCGTCGCCTCCTCCGAGGGGCGAAACAGTCGGAGCGCGCAGGCAGGGGAGTATCGCGACGAGCTGGTCGAGCAGGCCGGCGGAGACGTTGACCTCGAGCATCACCCTGCGCCGCGCCTCGAGCACCGACCTGAACAGGAGTATGAGGGCATCGGCGGCCTCCCGTTTTACGGGAATCTGCATCGCCTCTCTTGAGGCGTACAGCCGCGTCGAGCTCGTCATGAGCGTGTCGATGATCTCGAGCTTGTTGATGCGCAGGGTCGTGCCCGTCGCGCAGTTGTCGATGATGATGTCGGCATCCTCGGGAGGGAAAACCTCGGTCGCCCCGTAGGAGCGCACGAACTCCGCTCCGGGAAGATTCTTCGCGATCCACGCCTTCGCGAGGCCTTCGTACTCGGAGGCGATGATGGGGGTGCGCCCGCAGGCCGCCCTGATCGCTTTCAGGTCGCCCCGCGAGGCGCGGAAGGCTGCGGCGACGGGCTCGGTCGCGGCCGCCACGATCGTCACGGGATCGAGGCCGGTGTCCAAAAGCTCGACCAGGTCCGCGCCGAGTTCCCGCACCCAGTCCGTGCCCGCAAAGCCGATGTCCCGGCTGCCCGCCTGGAGCATCTCCACGATGTTCTGCGGCTTCAGGAGCTTGGCCTCATATTCGATGTCCTTCGATACGGCAGTCTCCGACTTGCCGTTGCCGATGCGCGGCCTGTATTCGCGCTCGTCGACCGAAACCGGAATGCCTGCGCCGTTGAAGAGCTCGATCACCTTCGCCTGCATCCTGCCCTTGGGGAGGCCGATCCTGAGCTCGGTCTTCCCGCCTTCGTTGTCTCTCATCTTCATCTCCTCTTCCCTCCCGGGGAAAAAAGAAGCCGGCCCCTGTCTGGAGCCGGCTCTCCGGAGATATGCATCAACGAAAAAGCCGGCCCCACGGAGCCGGCTTCGGTTTCAGATTCAACTGCCGGGCCTACGCCCGCACCGCACCACGGCTCCATACGCCAAAGCCGCGATGATGATGGAGGACAGACGCCTTTCCGACAGACATGGTATTCATGCTGAAGCCATTATCTCAGTTTCTTCGGAGAGAGTCAAGAGTATAACCATGCCGCCCGAAACAGCTTTCTGGTTAGTCAAGCTTTAATCCGGGTCGAAGAGTTTTCCTGGATTCATGATGCCAGCGGGGTCCCAAGCCTTTTTGATGGCCTTGATGAGTCGCAGTTCCACAGGGTCCATGAATTCGGCCATGTATTTTTTACGCTTCAGCCCAATGCCGTGCTCACCGCTGATCTTGCCGCCCAGTTTTGTGACGATGGTGTAGAGGTCCTCGAGTGCCTGCGGTTCTACAGAACGCCAGATATCCATCGGCATGTCTGGATTTTTGACAAGGGTCGCGTGAAGATTGCCGTCGCCTGCGTGGCCGTAGCAGGGTATCGAGATGCCGAACTTCGCTGCGATACGGTCGAGCTCGGGGATGATGTCGGGAATCGAGGCTGTCGGCACGACGATATCTTCAAGGCTCTGCACAGGACAACGCACCTTGAAGGCCTCAGCGATGTTCCGACGTACGTTCCATACCCTTTCCTGAGTCGTGCGATTATCTGCCATGTAAACTTCAATCGCCCCCTTTTCCATGCACAAGTCGCCCACAAACTCCGCATCGGCGTCTACCCGCTCTGCGTTAGGGCCGTCCATCTCAATAAGAAGCATGGCACCACAGCTCTCGTATGGCAGACTTTCATTGAGGTAGCAGCAAGAAGTCTCCACCGAAAGCTTGTCCATGAACTCGATGCTCGTCGGGATTGTCCCTTTTGAGATGATCTCAGGCACGCAGGCGATGGCCTCAGCAGGTGTCTTGAACAGCACGAGGAGGTCAGATTTCGCCTTCGGTAGACCTATGAGCCTGATAATCGCCGTCGTCACAATGCCGAGGGTTCCTTCTGAACCCACCACAAGATGAGTAAGGTCATAGCCTGTGACGTCCTTGGCGAGCTTGCCTCCTAGCCAGACCACCTCTCCCGTCGGTGTCACGAGCTCGATGCCCAAGATGTAGCGAGAAGTGACGCCGTACTTGACCGCTTTGCCCCCACCCGCATTCTCGGCGATGTTTCCTCCCAGAAAGCAGGTCTCTAGACTCATGGGATAGCCAGCGTAGAAGAGGCCCTGTTCCTTGATCAGGTTGTTAATTTCATTCGTGACAATGCCAGTTTCTACCGTCATAGCCATGTTGGCGTAGTCGATGTCGATCACCCGGTTCATCTTCTCAAGCGATACGACGATGCCGCCGTACACAGGGATCGCGCCACCCGAAAGCCCCGAACCTGCGCCCCGCGGTGTTATGGGCAGTTTTTTCCTGTTCGCGAGCTTCACCACTTTTGCGACTTGGGAGGTCGAGGTTGGCGTCACTACCACTTCCGGCATGTGCCCATACTCCTCGGCCGAAGTCTCGTCATGGGAGTAAGCCTCCATGCGTTCAGCGTCGACTATCACATTGAAGGCTCCCAGCAGGGCGCACAGCTCTTCGATGATCGCGTGCGTCACTTTGGTGTATCTCATGGACGGCCTCCTTCCTGCTCTGTGTAGGCGGATTGAGCTGCTCTCTGGCGAAGCTTCGCGGTTAGACGGGGAAGAATTTCGAAAAGGTCGCCCACGATGGCAAAGTCGGCCACTTTATGGATGCTTGCTTCGGGGTCGCTGTTGATCGACACGATTGTCTCTGCTGTTTTGATGCCAGCGAGGTGCTGGATCGCCCCTGAGATTCCTGCGCAGAGGTACAGCCGCGGCGAAATTGTCTTTCCTGAAAGCCCTACTTGATGTGGATACGAGATCCATCCCCGATCTACTGCCTCGCGGCTTGCGCCCACAGTCCCTCCCAGCGCATCGGCAAGCTCTCTCACAAGCTGGAAATTTTCCGCCTTCTTGAGCCCCCGTCCCCCAGCCACGACGATGTGAGCCTCCTCTAGGTTCTCAAACCCCACCACGTCGCGCTCCATGTCGAGCACACGAACCCTTGTCTCCACCGCGCTGGGAGAGAAAACGACGCGCTCGATTCTACCCTCGCGGTAGGGATCTCGCTCAAGGGGCCGGGACGATTTGGGCCGCACAGTCGCCATCTGGGGCCGGTTTTCGGGCGTCTTGATCGTCGCCATGATGTTGCCCCCGATCGCCGGCCGCGTCTGCAGGAGATTTCCTGTTCCTTCCTCGATATCCAGCTCAGTACAGTCGGCCGTAAGCCCTGTGTGAAGTGATATCGCTACATGAGGCATGAGGGTCCGTCCCGATGTGGTGGCAGCCGCCAGCACTATCTGCGGAGCCCTTTCCACCGCCAGACCGGCGATGACGCGGGAATAGGTCTCGCACACAAAGTCGGCGAGGGCAGGATGCTCCACGCAGAGCACCGCGTCCGCACCACGTTCAATCAACTCGCGCAGCACTCTGTCGGTGACTGAAGGGGCGAGCACGACGGACACTAGTTCCACGCCCAGCTTGTCGGCAAGTGCCCTTCCCCTCGCCAGAAGTTCGAAAGAAACTCCTTTGAGCGCCCCGCCCGACATCTCCGCGATGGTCCATACCTCTGGCTTCAATACACTCATATATTTACGTCCCTATAAGGTCGCGTTCATCTAAAAACGCGATGAGCTTGTCCACGGCTGCCGCTACATCCGCGCCGTTCGATGCCCGCACCATCTCTCCTTCCCGCGTCACCTTGGGATAGAATATCTTCGCCACCTTCGTCGGCGACCCCTTCAGGCCAATACAACCAGCATCGATGCCCAGGTCCGCGGCACCGTAGACCGTCAGTTTCGTCTGCCTGGCAAATTTTTTGCCCCGCAGTGTGGGCAGCCGCGGCGTCGCTATCTCCTTCACCACAGTGACGAGACAGGGCATCTCAGTCTCGACCTTCTGGTAGCCCTCTTCCACGAGGCGCCGAACCACCACCTTCCTATCTTCGCGCGCTTCGAGCGAGCCGGCGTAGCTCAGAATGGGAATATCCAGCCATGCGGCCAGACAGGGCCCCACCTGCCCCGTGTCCCCGTCTGTTGCCCGCTCGCCGGTCAGTATCATGTCATAGCGACCCATGACGCCCACCGCCCGCGACAATACATAGGAGGTAGCCCAGGTATCCGAACCGGAAAAAGCCCTGTCGCTGATAAGGACACCCGCGTCGCAGCCCATGGCGATGGCCTCCTTGAGAGCTTTCTCCGCTGCGGGAGGTCCCATGGTAAACACCGTCACTTTTCCCCCATGCCGCTCTTTCAGCCTGATAGCGACTTCAATTGCATACAAATCGAGGGGGTTCACGATCGATTCCACCCCCTCCCGTACCATGGTTCCTGTCTCCGGATCCATCTTCACCTTGTCGGTATCCGGTACCTGCTTGATCGCGACGAGTATGTCCAATTTCAATGCCTCCTGCTAGAGCCATACAGCCTTTATGCTGAAATATAGTGATACTCAGGGCTGGTCTCATTTCTCCTTGTTTGTATGCCGCGCCATTTTAAGCGCGGCTTTTATAGCCTCCACCATACTGTTTTCGTTAGAACAGCCTTTTCCGGCACGATCAAAAGCTGTACCATGATCAACAGACGTGCGAATAATCGGAAGTCCAACTGTGCAATTCACCCCTCCTAAAGAGGTAAAACTGTTACTAACAGAGTTTATCTTAAAATTTGCCAGCTTCAGCGGAATATGGCCTTGATCGTGGTACATTGCAACAACAATATCGTATAGACCTGCACAGGCCTTGACAAACACAATATCAGGAGAAATTGGCCCTTCTACATTGATCCCTTGCTTTTTGGCTCTTTCAATAGCCGGAACAATTTTATTGCTTTCTTCATCTCCGAAAAGCCCGTGCTCGGAACAGTGTGGATTAAGTCCAGCCACCGCAATACGTGGAGTAGGAATTCCCAATAATATCATCGACTCTTCAGCCATTCTGATAACCTGATATACCCGTTCGGATGTAATATGATTCACGACATCGCGCAACGCCACATGCGTCGTTACGTGTATAACGTTAAGCGTTTTACTTATTAGGAGCATGGCACAATTTTTACTACCTGTGAGGTCGCAAAATAGTTCAGTGTGTCCAGAATAATGATGTCCTGCCAGATTTAGAGCTTCTTTATTGATCGGTGCGGTAACAACGGCATTGAGGGAGCCTTTCATTGCCAAGGAGATTGCTTCACGAATGTACATAAAAGCAGCTTCGCCACAAGACGCTGATACTTCTTGATATTTCCAGCCTTCTTTTGGCAGGCAATGTAAATCGATCAATTCCAGAATCCCATATGTACCAGTTGCGTGATCAGGGTGATCAATACAACGGATGCTCGAAGATAAATTGCAGAAACGAATTGCATCCTCAATGGCTGCATAATCGCCGATCACAACGGGAATACATTGTCGATAAAGAATCTTTCGATTAAGCGCCTTAACCGTCACTTCTGCACCAATGCCCGCAGGATCTCCCATCGTAATACCAATAATGGGTCGCATGGATATTTCCTCCAACTAATTTGGCATTTCATCGCTGTTGCGAGGTAACGAAAACCAGAGTCCATCCAGCCATTGCACTTGTTCTTCTTTTAATGACATTTGAACAGTAGACAATAAATCATCCAGTTGCTCGGGTTTACTTGCACCGATAAGCACCGTATTGACGGGCTTTTTCGAAAGTATCCAACTTATAGCTGTTGTAACAGGGTTTAGTTCCTGCTCACAGCACCATGTGAGATAACATGTGGTTATTTTAAAAATTGCTTCATTCCAATAGCGCTTATGATAGAGATCTCCACCCACCGATTTATCAAATCGGCTGCGCTCGCCTGGCTGAGTATTAATTTTATACCTGCCACTCAATAGACCACCGGCAAGTGGATTATAGGCCATAATTCCAACTTGTTCAGAAAGACACATTGGGAATATGTCGTCTTCAGGACGGCGGAACAATAAATTGTATCGTAACTGATCGGCTATTATTGGAAGATATCCCTCTCTCTGTTGGAAACCGAGAGCCTTTACAATTTGCCAGCTGCTCCAGTTGGATACGCCGATATATCTTACCTTACCAGCCCGAACAATATCTTCAAATGCTCGTAAAGTCTCTTCAAGTGGAACTGTATCATCAAAGGCATGCGCAATATATAGATCAATATAATCGGTCTTAAGCCGTCGCAAACTGCCATCGATGGCATTCATAATGTGTAAGCGTCCCAATCCTTTCTGATTAGCCCCTTTTCCAATTGCAGCAAAGCATTTTGAAGTAATCACTATGCTGTCACGGACATGTGTTGACAACCATTCCCCTAGAATTTTTTCACTTGTTCCTGCCAATTCCATGCCGCCTCCCAATGGATATATGTCGGCACAGTCGAATAAGTTGATGCCGGTATCTAACACTTTGTCCATGATCCGAAATGCTGTTGGACGATCCGTTTGATTGCCAAAAGGCATGGTACCCATGCTTAGCTTTGAAACCAGTAAGCCACTTTTCCCTAAGTTTCTGTAATCCACTTGTCTCTCCCTCGAATCAATTTTTAAGACAAATTTTCTTGAGATTGGTTTTGTATTTACTCCTCAGCTTCCGCCAACAGATAAAACATTGATGATTAACAAGTATTTACATGTGTCTTTGTAAACAGTTTGCGATATTGGGTGGGCGTCATTCCTTTACGCTTTTTAAACTGACACCGGAAATAGCGAACATCAGCATATCCACAGATGTCAGAAATCTCCTCTACTGATGAATTACTCTCTACAAGCAGTTGTGCTGCACGCTTGATTCGAAAGTCGTTGATCAGGGCTGTGATGGATTTATGACAGATTCTTTGGACTACACGTCCCAGATAATCCGGATTGCAGGATAGCCTTCGCGCTATAACAGCTCGAGAAAGCGGTTTATCGAGGTGTGTGATGATATAAGTTCTCACCCGCTCCACAAGTATTGTGGCCTGTCCGATTTCTTCCGAATAAAGTATTGGTCGGCCTGCTTCGCAAAGCAGTAAAAGAGCCAGAAGATCTTTCTCGACTGTAAAGTTGCAGCCGGATTCCTGTTCATCAAGAAAGCGGCGAAACAGCTCTATCAGACTTTCAGGATGGGGTACTGTTCCGAACCGAGGTATATTCAGAACACTATTACCGTTTGTCTTCTGAATATCTTCTACAACGAAATGTAGCCAGTAAAAATTGAGTCCCCTCTCATAATCGGCAATACCATAATGCCAACGCTTAGGCCACAAAATCAGATACTGATTTTTTCCAACAGCAAAGTCCTGCCCTTCTTCTCCTATTTTTAATACACCAGAGATAACAAAAATCAGTTCAAAAGAGTCAATGATTCGCTTGGGATGCCTCCCTTCCTGAGTCATCACGAATAAGCCAGCATTCTCTGCTTTTATTGGAGAATCAAAAAAGATTGACAAATTCGTTGATTTCATGCCCGATACTCGCTTTGGTCAAGTCGCCAGAATCCAAACAGACATTTCCCCTATCCCACGATTATTCCACAGATAATAAGGTACAAGGTTGAGTGTAACGTTTTTTCTTGCTGGCCGCTTCAATAAATAAAGCTGTCCCCCTATATCCATCGAACGACTGCCAGGAGCTGTGATTTTTATTATACCACCTAGAAAATCAGGGGCACATTCGCCAATAAGGCTGCCATCTTCCAGATGAATATCTGAAAGACAGGACCCGTTATCTACTTCCTCGACACAGTATATGAGCGGGCCACGCTGCACTGCGGCTTTTCCTGCAGATGAACGTAGTAAGGGAGAGGGATAGACACGCTCGATTGGCATTTGCAGCATCAGCTCAACACAGTCACCAGAGTGCCAGCGGCGGGAAAGCAACAAGTACCCATTTTGATCATCGACTTGATCAATAGGCCTTTGGTTCAACGATAGTGAATATTCCCTACACCAGCTAGGAAGCCGTAACGCCAAAATAAAGTCAGCTTCTCCATCAATATCAATATGAATGCGTCCATCCCAAGGATATTCCGTAGTCTGAGATAATGTTACTCTTTGCCCATCTGTTATAAATGTTGTTTTGCTATTTCCATAAAGATGGACACAAAGAACACTGTCATTGAAAGAATAGAAGTATTGTGGCAGGCTAGAAAGAAGTCTTGCCACATTTGGGGGACAACAAGCGCAAGTAAACCATGCTTTTCTTTCTGCGGCTATATGTTGTTTATCGTTTCTTGCAGCGCACGAGGCAGGCCATATTTCGAGCGGATTGGCATAGAAATAACGCCTTCCATCGAATGACATGCTTCCAAGTACAGCATTATAGAGTGCTCGCTCCATTATATCGGCATATTGCCGGTCGAGCTCCACACATAACATACGATACGCCCACATTATTAGTGCTACTGAAGCACATGTTTCATTATAAGCGGTATCATTAGGCAAATCATAGTCAATTGTGAATGCTTCTCCGAACTGTGAAGAGCCGACGGCCCCGGTCAGGTACATTTTTTTTCCTGTAACATCATCCCATAGCGTTTTTACAACCTGCCTCAATGAACTATCATTCAGCTCTTCCGCGACATCCGTAATACCACAGTAAAGATATAGGGCCCGCACGGCGTGTCCTACTGCAACGGTCTGTGCATGCACAGGCAGATGAGACTGGTTATAGGTATAAGTAAATTTCCCCATAGTAGGTCCATAAGGTGGCAGATCTCCTCTTGCCTTTGCTTCTTGGTCAAAAAAGAGAGGTTTCTTTCCCCTTTCCTCGATAAAATAAGAGGCTTGATGCAGGTATTTCTTTTCGCCGGTCAGCTTGTACAGCTTCACCAATGCAAGTTCAATCTCTTCGTGCCCTGGATATCCATGTATCTGGTCCATCTCAGGCCCTAATACTTTACAGATATGGTCGGCTAAACGGCGCGCTACGTCTAGAATCAGCTGTTTTTCTGTCGCACGGAAATAGGCCACAGCAGCCTCGATTAAATGGCCAGCACAGTAAAGCTCGTGATCATCACGTAAATTAGTCCACCGTTGTTCGGGGCGTCTTTCGATGATATATAGCGTATCTAAATAGCCATCAGCACACTGTGCATTTGCAATAAGCTCAATTGCCTCGTCAGCAGAAGCTTCGAGAGTCAGATTTTCCGTCTGAGACAGCAAATATCCAACGGCCTCCAACCACTTGTACAGATCGCTGTCTTGGAAAGGACGGCCATAAAAATGGCCGGTCTCTTTTCCCGCAGCAATGCGGAAATTCCGAATTACTCCGCTTGGCTCAACTCCTTCAAGGCGATCGTTAAGAACATCCCACTGATAGGGGAGCACCTTCTGCCAAATCAATTCCTGACGTTTCTGCCAAAAGCCATCAGACAATCTGCTGTTTGTTAGTGCAGATGGAGTGGTCTTGTTTATCCGTTCTACCATCAATTTCTTATATCCCCTCGCTTATGTATTGTGCTTTCTGGAGTTATGTTATAAGAGACCCCATTCCTTAAGTATCTTGGTGAGCCCTGTTAATTCTGCTGAGCTGAGTGTGGGGATCAATGGAGGACGTACCATACCACCACATAAGCCTATCATATCCATCGCTTTTTTGATGTGTACTATCTGTCCAGCAGGCTGTTCGACTCCGCCATTCCACCACCAACTATACATCTTCAGTTCCTCAAGGTGGTATTTGTAAGCTTTTTCCCAATCATGTGCTTTCATCGCCTCCCATAGGTGAAGTTGAAGAGGGAAATTAATACTCGAAAGAAAAGAAATGAAGCCAGATGCACCATTGAGATTTCCAAAGGGCTGTTGCGAAGAGGAAGCCGCAAAGAACAGTATCTTCTCTGTCAATGCACTCGATTGAATGAAATTGGTCGTCATCAGGGTTGCTTGCTTAATAGCAAAAACTCTCTCTAGGTCTGCTAGCTCCAGTATGGTCTTGATCGGCAAATCGACACCGCCAATCATCGGATTATTATAGATCATGATCGGCAACCTAGTGTGGTCATGGATATAGTGATAGAAATAGCATATCTGCTGCAGGCTATACGTGTGATAGAATGGAGGAGTCAAAAGAACAGCCTTTGCACCAACTTGTTCTGAATAGTCAATCAAATCGATTACATTGATGATCGATGTGTCATTTACACCTGCTACAACCACAATATCTCCAGCGCATTCGACCGTAGTTTTTATGACTTTTTTTCTTTCGTCGATTGTCATTGCGCTGCATTCTCCCATAGAACCATCTGTCACAAAAAATCCATTTCTTGCTGTCAGTCCTTGACTTATGATGTGAGCCATGTTTTTCCTGATACCCTCACAGTTGAGTTGCAGGTCATCATCAAAGGGGGTAAGAACTAGAACCCCAGCTCCCTGGAAAATCTCTTTTTGTTCCCTGGTATACATTTAGTCCCTCCATAGTATGTATTATTGTGCCACCTTAATGGCAGCAGTCTGGTTGACACTTGGACAATACAATGATTTCAAAATACGCACAAAGGTATCTTTGTCGCCAAAGGTTCCTGCTTTAGTAATTATTGGGGAATTGTTGTACCACTTCCCCTTTAGAAGTCCATACGGAACTCCAGACTCTATCTCACCTTGCAGTTGAATTCCCCATGCACCAAGATGTAGACAAACAGCAAGAGCTGTATCTCCTCCTGTAAGGATGAGGGCGCCGGGACGATGATGCTTCATAACCCGACAGGCGAGTCCTGCAACTGCTTCCCGTATCATTCTCCCATTTTCTTGTACGTTGTCTTGAATATCCCCAGGGCCGATGCAGATCGCCGCAGTTTTCCCTTCAGTGAGTACTTTGATGATTGATCCCACTTCTCCTGGGTCCCCAAGTAACTGCTGAGAGGTATGGATAAATGTCGTCAATATGCCCATCTCTTTAGCACGATTAATCTGCTCACGGGCAGCATTCGTGAATGATCCGCAGACCAGCAATATACCTCGTGACATATCAATGGCTGGGGCTGAAAAGTGAGGTACATTCTCAATAAGGGCACTTGCTAAACCGCCTGCTCCAGAGACAATATGCGGGGTCTCGAGCATTTTAAGTGCACCTGCAAGTATTTTTAAGTCATCCTGTGTAACTGCATCAATCAGCAGAATCTCAGCCCCTGTGGTTATCACTTTCTGCATCTTCTCCAGCAACGGTCGTTCTCCATTACGGACTTCCTCGATATGAATCTCAGCAATCCGTCTGCTGCTTTGTGAAGCGATTATTTCTGCTGCTCGTACTCCATAGGTAGGAGACAACGGATCGTGCGAAAGCTCACTCAATACCAATGGTTTACCATCAACATAGATACAACCATGGAGTAAGGTTCTTCCTAGTTTTGGGTAAGCAGGCGTAACAACAGCAATATTGCAGTTACAGGCTTTCATTACACCTTCAAGCTCAGAACCTATATTACCGCGCATCGTCGAATCTATTTTTTTGTATATTTTTACAGCACCAGCCTTGCGAAGCGAATAAACTGCTTTTTCACATATATGAAAAGCATCATCCTTTTTCATGTTTCTGCTGGAAGTATTGAATACCATCACATCGGAATAATTGTGCTGCGACAAATCTTCAAGATACACGGTAACCTGCAATCCACTATGTGCGAACTGTACACCTGTATCATTGGCTCCTGTTAAATCATCCGCAATCAGACCTATCGGGCGATTCATGGTACTACTCCTCTCTACTTCATCGCCATTAAATCTTTTCATTAATGTTGAATACGCGCGAATCCAGACAGGATCCGTTGTTGGACAATTGGGTCATTAAATCCATTGCTGAATATGTAATTCAGAATTGTGTTTGAGTTTTTTTCATTTGGCTCAATTCCGATCTCGGAAAGACAGGTTGGAGTACCAATCGACTGTAAAAAAGATGTAACGTATTCAATAGTCTTGCTGTCGTAGTCATTGGCATAAAGCTGCAAAACAATCCCGCACGATACAATTTCGCCATGATAATAGGTATCTCGGCTTCTCTTATAAAGTGTGGCGACTGCATTATACAGCATATGTGCTACAGCTAATTGGCGGACACCAGCGACCAGGGAAGAAGCCAATCCAGTCATTGCTATGGTTGAGCGCAGAACATCTTCACAGCAACTAGTGAGCTTACCCTCCCGGATATCAGAAAGTGCATTTTCACTATTTGTGATCAAGAAATCAAAATTGCGCTTGGCAACGATTTTTGCTACTTCAAATGCCTCATTTTTTCCATTGAGAGGGAAGAGACTTACGTTATAATCAAGCTCTGGATATTTCGCTAAGGCATCGGCGATGCCAGAAGCAGTCAGACGGACAGGACAATCCTTTATTATTAATGAAGAGTCAAGGATTAAAGCGGCACAAGGTTCCTTCGCTGTCATGCCTGGCCGACATGCACCGTTATCGTCATACCAAACGCATAATTGCGCATAGGCTGCACAAGTTGCTACTGAAGTAGGTACAGTAATGCATGGAAGGTTGAGTCGATCGGCGACTGATTTGGCTGTATCCATGACCTTTCCACCACCGATACCTATAATAATTTGGGCCTCATGTGTTACTGCCGAATCCTCAATTTTTTCAACATTATTTTGTGAACAATATCCATGAAATAAGTGCAAATCATATGTTATTCCATTTTTGCATAAGCTTTGTACTATTTTTTCTCCTGTCTTGCTCCAGGCTGTCTCACCGGCGAGAAGAAATGCGCGTTTCCCCAGAAAAGCAGCTTCTCGACCAACTTTGTCGAGAGCACCGGGGTACTGTATATAGTGTGTTGGCCCAAAAGACTGAATTACAGAGTCCATTATTCCTCCTCTTCCAATTACGATTTGATTGCACCAGAAATCATACCGCTAACCAGATATTTCTGTAGAAACAGGTAAATCAGGATGATGGGAGTGATGCTGATGAGACTCACTGCCATCATCTGGTTCCAGCTAGTAGCATGTTCGCCAATAAATGAAGTAATCGCTACACTTAACATCCATTTCTCAGGGCGGTTGGCAAGGGTGAGTGCAAACAAATATTCCTTCCATGCATTTAGGAAGGTAAAAATGGTAGCAGAGATCAAACCTGGTCGTGTTAATGGCAGTATAACAAGCCTATAAGTCTGAAAAGGGCTTGCACCATCAAGATGAGCGGCCTCATCCAATTCTTTTGGAACAGAATCCACAAACGACTTCAGCATCCAGACACACAGGGGAAGAGAAAAAGAAGTGTAGGATAAAATCAGCGATATACGGGTGTTGAGTAGTCCCAGTTTAAGAATGAGCATAAAATAGGGTATTATAATTGCAGATGTAGGGAACATCTGGGAGACAAACAGCAGCATAAGAATAAAATTGCCTCCACGAAAATGAAAACGAGAGAAGCCATAGCCTGCCAGACTTGCCAGTACCACACAGAGTACCGTCGTTATCATGCTCACAATTAGGGTATTTAAAAATATTTTGTTAAATGGCTTTGCTTGCCATCCCTCAATATATGGAGAAATTGTTGGATTTTTGGGGATCAACGTAGGAGGTATTGCTGTCTGCTCCTGGGTGGTTTTAAATGATGTAGACACCATCCAGACAATTGGCGCCAGCGAAAAAGTCAAAAGAATGATTATGATTATCGTGCTGGTGATTTTCCCTGCCAGCGACTGCTTTTTTACACCACGCATCTGTAATTGCCTCTGATTTTATTGTTCTTTTTGCAATCGCAAATAGAGCCAGATAGGAATTGCGATGGCGAAAGCCATTATGACTGCGACCGCAGATGAAAAGCCAAAATTTCCTTCTTGAAAGGAACTTTTGTAGACGAGTGTAGAAAACACTTCCGTCGCGCCTGCGGGGCCTCCGCCGGTTAGTGTCCATACAACATCAAATATCTTAAAGTTCCAGATAGACGATAGGATCAATGTCATCCCTATAATTGGCTTCATGTTGGGCAGTGTGACAAAAAACATCTGCTGTCGAGAATTAGCGCCATCTATCATTGCTGCCTCATATTGTTCTGATGGAATGGACTGTAAACCAGACAAATACATCACCATCATGAATGGGAAAACACGCCAAACATTGACCACTATTACAGATATTAGTGCATGCGTCCCCTCGGATAGCCAGGGAATATACTGTTTGCAAAGCCCCATTGACGTTAGTAAAATATTTAGAATCCCAACATTTCCATCCAATATCCATTTCCACAAGAGACCACAAACGACTCCGGGGACCAGCCATGGGATAAGAATAGCGCTCCGTAAGATATACATGAATTTTGAATTGTGGTTGAGCACAAGTGCTCCGGAAAACCCCAGTAAAAACTGAGCACAGCCACTTGCCACTATAATGATGATCTGATTAATGAGCACAGTTCGAAAACTTCTGTGCTGAAAAACTTTTATATAGTTTTCAAGTCCTGAAAAACCGTGTGAAGTTCCATATTGTATCCTTTGAAAACTCATCCAAACGTTATACACATAGGGAAAGAAGGTAAGAAGCGCTACTATTATCAGTGCTGGTGCGATAAAAATAACACCCGTTAGGCTTCTGTTCTTTGTTCTAAATCCTTCCAAAGAAGACCTCCCTCAGCTGTTTATCAATAAAAAGGTTGAATTTTCTTAACAAGCAGTGTACCAGCCGTTTCCCACTGTCAAAAACATGATTTCAGCCAGAAACACCAAACGATATCTATAAATAACGCATCCTTTTGTCTATTTAGGTTGGGGCGGCAGGGCCGCCCCATCATAACCAACTTGACTTTCGATCGAATGGGTACATCATCCTTGATGTTCATTAGTAATGGAATTATTACTGTCCATTAATGATTTTTCTCATATCAGCAGCAGCATCTTTTGCTGCTTTTTCTACATTTTTGCCCTGTAGTGCAAGCGTGACCTCGCGGAAGAACACATTCCAAACGCTTTCATTCTGTGTAAGCCGAGTAAACATAGTCGCGTGGGGCAAAATGTTATTGAGGTAGGTCGAAATTACAGTATTTCCCTGAACTTCTTTGAGTTTTCCGACATCTTTGCGCGGGGGTAGATAATTGAGTGGTATACTCCAATCCTTGATAGATTCAAAGCTTACAAGATGTTTCAGGAAAGCCCACGCAACATCTTTATGCTTGGAGCTTTCGCTTATGAAGGCCATCGCACCTTCTTTTGTGATGCCATAATCTTCCCACAAAAAGGGAGCAATGCCAAATTCGAGATTGGGATTAGCTTTAGTAATTGCGACCGCAGCACCGATGTTTTGCTGCATCATTCCAAGTTTACCATTTGCGAACAACGTCATCATATCATTGTAGCCGAGATCGACTGGAGACGGGGTACAAACACGATTCACAGTATGTAATTCGACAATGCGTTTGAAGGCGGCAATACCTTCCTTAGTGTCAAGTAAGACTGTCTTTTCATCGGTCGGATCAACAAGTGCAGTTCCACTTGCCCAAAACATGCTATACCAACGAGATTGGTTGCTTGCTTCTGTTGTGCCACTCAGCCCAAAGCCGTACTGTCCAATATTCGGTTTTGAGAGAGCTTTGGCATCCTTCAAGAATTCAGCATAGTTGGTTGGAGGAGTATCCGGCAATCCTGCCTCTCTAAACAATTTTTTATTATAATAAAGAGTACTGCTTGCAATATCATGAGGGACACCATACACTTGTCCATTAATGGTCATCATCGGAATCAAAAAGTCATAGAACTGATCGAGAAATTTGGGGTCATTTTTTAGATATTCAGTCAGTGGATGAACAAAGCCCATCTGGACAAATTTAGGAACATTCTGGAAGGGTACAATGACAACATCCGGTGCATCACCTCCAATTGACTGAATGGTAAATTGGTCAAGTATTTGCGTATGAGAAATAGGGTCAAGTTCAACTGTCACTTGCGGATTTGCATCAGTAAACTTTTTAACAATTTCTTTCATAATTGTATTCTGCGGTTCAGATGTAAGCCGCCAATATGCGAAACGAATTTTACATTTTTCGAGTTTTGTCGGCTCGTCTGCCCAGACAACAATACTTGAACTAAAAGATATAATTAACAAGACTAGCCAAAAGCCCCTAAACCTGTTATTTTTCATCGACTGTGCCTCCCTTAAAGATAAAATCAAAAGGATCCTTTGTATTGAGTTATTATCACGTTGCTATTATCAACCAAACAAGTCAGCAAATAGTATTTCTTATGACACATTTCAGACATATCTCCCCCCTATCCGAGCTGCAAGATAATCTCAAAGCTTGTCATAGAGGGAAGATCGGGATGACTGGGCAGTTAAAGATACTGGGGCGAAATTAGAGACCTTTATTCCGGTTTTTTATCGGTTTTTCTTTTTGTTCCGTTTCAGCAGGGCTGAAAGGAAGGCCCGCACTACCTCCGTCCCCTCGCCAAAGGCCCGCCAATCCACTATCATGAAAACCACAGGCAGCGAAGCGCTATGAGTGACCATTATGAGGAGAACGAGGGCCATTTGCCCGGGCCCGAATCCCATCCGCGCGGGCGCGGGGAGGCGGCAATAATCTATCCTGTCCTTTCGCGCCGCGCCCGCGGTCTGTCTCTTGGAATCAATCTCTTTCCCGAGCGAAAGCAGTGCAGCTACGATTGTCCCTACTGCGAGGTGCGGCCATTTTCGGCTCCCGGGGCGCGAATGGGGCCCGGTATGGTCGAGGCCGGGCTGCGCGCGTTTTTTGCCCATGAGTGGCGGATGTATTCGGGGCAGTTCGAGCTCAGGGACATCTCCGTATCGGGCAACGGGGAGCCGACGCTCTCGCCTTTTCTGGAGGAGGCGCTCGAGGCCGCCCACAGGGTGCTTCAGGACCTTGCCGGCGCCAATCCTTATTTTGCAGAGGTTCCCGTCGTGCTCATCACCAACTCCAGCGGTTTTTTAAGGGCAGAGACCTGCGGGATGTTGGAACGATTCAGCCGAAAGGCCCGCCTCGAGGTCTGGGCCAAGCTCGACGGAGGCTCCCCGGCCATGCACCGCATTCTTTCCGGTTCGGAGTTTGCATATGGGCGCATCGTCGATGCAATCGCGGATTTTGCAGTGCGTGTGCCGATAAAGCTCCAGACGATGCTCTGCCGGGACAGCCGCAGCGGCCGGATATTGTTCGATGTCGATGGCTACCTCACGACGCTTCAGTCCCTCGTGCAGAAGAAGGCGCGGATCGGCGCAATTCAGCTCTACACCGTGGCGCGGCCGCCTGCCGAGCCGTGGATTGCGGGCCTGGACGATACAGAGATGCGGACGATCGCCGGGCGCGTGCGGGCCGCTCTTCCCGCAGAGATCGGCGTCGAGTGCTTCGGGCGGACAGGATACATCGAATGAGCCCCGTTGACCTCCACACGCACTCGACTGCTTCCGACGGCGAGCTTGCCCCTGCCGTCCTCATCGATAAGGCCCGCGCGCTCGGCCTTTCCACGATCGCGCTGACAGACCACGACACCATCGCCGGCATAGTCGAGGCGCGCGGCGCCGCAGCGCAGGCGGGTATCGAGTTCATCCCCGGCATCGAGATCGAGATAGACTTCGAGCCCGGAGAGTTCCATCTGTTGGGCTACGGCATCGATCCCGGCTCAGCCCCGCTTCTGGAAGCGACCAGGCGGCTCGCCGGAGCCCGCCACGAGCGCAACGCGGCGATCCTCGAGCGCATCGCCGCCGCCGGACTGCCCCTCGACACTGCGAAAATAACCGAGCTCTCCCGCGAATCGTACATCGGGCGACCGCACCTCGCGGACCTCCTCGTTGCCGCACGCTGCGCCCGCAACCGGCAGGATGCCTTCGACAGGTATCTGGGAAAGGGTCGTCCATTCTACATAAAAAAGTCGTGTCTGCCCCTCGAAGAGGCGCTCTCGGTGATCCGCGCGGCGGGCGGCATAGCGGTGGTCGCCCATCCTTATTCGCTCTTTGTGTCCAAGGCGATGCTCGGCACGCTCTTTTCGCTGTGGAAAGAGATGGGGATCGGCGGCATAGAGGCCTATCATCCCACTGCCAAGTACGGGCAGTGTGCGATTCTGGAGCGCATGGCCCGCGAACGGGGCATGTTCGTGACCGCGGGTTCAGATTTCCATGGGAAAGCGAGGCCCGAATGCGGGCTCGGGCGCACCGCGGGCAATATGCCCATAGAGCGGCGTTTCCGCGATGCGCTCGTCGATGCGCTCGCGCACCTCTCTCCCCACGAAAGCTAGGTGTTGCCTTCTTCCTTCTTGAGAGCGTCTTCTTTGGGAGCGCCTTCACTCTCTTCGTTGAGGGTCCGGTACAGCTCGCCGGCCGCGATGAAGAGCATGAGCACGAGAGGGCCCAGGATTATTCCGTTGAAGCCGAAGACCACGAGTCCGCCCGCAATCGAGAAGAATAAGAACAGAGGGTGCACCTTGAGCTGTCCGCCCAGCACCACGGGCCTTATAAAATTGTCAAGCGCCGAAACGGCGACCCCGGCACAGACCAGGAACACTATTGCCATGGCGATGTCGCCCTTCAGCGCGATGGAGAGGCTCATGGGCACCCACACGATCGAAGTGCCGAGCATGGGTATGAACGATGAGATCGCGGTGAGGACTGCGAGGAGTACGTTGTTCCTGAAACCAAAGATGAGACTCACGATGAACATCATGAGCCCCTGGAAAAGGGCGACGAGAAAATAGCCCAGAACGAGCTGCCGGCCCGTCTCCCGGAGCTTCCGCATGAAGAGGCGCGTGTGCTGCGGGTCGATGGGCATCATCGAGACGAGAGTGTCGCCCAGCGATTTCCCGTCCATCAGGAGATAATACAGCGTAAACATGATGAAGAGGATCGCGACGACAAACTGCGCGACATTCTTTATAAGCGATGTCGAGAGGCGGAGAACCTGATTGGCCCCCGAGGCGAGCAGGGACTGCAGTTCTTTCGTCAGATCGAGTGAGCTCACATCGAATGAATCGCCCAGGAAGGACTGGATCGCCGTGCCGATCTGGCTCTGGGGATCGATTCTGAACTTGTCCGCGTTGGCCTCGAAGAAATGGACTCCCGATTTCAAGAGATCGGCCAGCTGCCTAGTGGTCGCCACTGCGAGAAAAGCGATGGGGACGAGCAGGATGAGTACTCCCAGCACCGCAAGGACGATCGCGCTGACATGAGAGCCGAGGGTCTTCTGGCCGCGCGCGCGCTCAGGTCCGCTTACCTTTCTGTGGAGGGGCTCGAGAAACACATAGAGAAGGCCGCTCCAGAGAATCACGGTCAGGAAGGGATAGAAGAGCCTGGCCACGAGCAGGAAAAGCAGGAGAAAGAGAATGAAGAAAGAGATCTTCCGCGGGTTTAGGGTTCTCATAGTTCTTTAAGATAAATATTTTTGGGGCGTGTGGATAGATATGCCCCCAAAAAGGAGGCAGCGGAGCCCCAGAAGGGCCCCACGGGAGGCCCGCAGGAGAAGAGTGCCGGCGGCGCGCCCCTGCATGGGCGCCTCCTGTTCAGCGCTCCTCGGGCTTTTTGAGGTGTCCGTCGAACCACTTCGTGATCTCCTCGAGCCGCCGCATCCTGTGCTTCGGCAGGCCGCTGCGGCTGAGCTCGTGGTTTTCTCCCCTGAAAATACACATGCGTGCCTCTACGCCGTGATATTTGAGGGCGGTGTACATCTGGATGCCTTCGGCCAGCCAGCAGCGGTAGTCCTCGTCGCTGTGGATGAAAAGAGTCGGCGTGTGCACGTGGTCGGCGTACTTCAGGGGAGAGTGCCACCACAGTTTGTCCGGGCCGGACCATGTGGTTTCGCCTATCTGGTCCGCGTTGAAGTAGTAGCCGATGTCGGTGGTGTTGGATTTCGAGAGCCAGTTGGAGATGCTCCGCTGTGCCGCGGCTGCCCTGAAACGGTCCGTGTGGCCGATGATCCAGTTCGTCATGAAACCGCCGTAGGACCCGCCCGTGACGCCCATCCTGTCGGCGTCCATCCATGGGTTCTGCTCCAGACACTTGTCGACGAAGGTCATGATGTCGCGGTAGTCCACCGTGCCGTATTTGCCCCTGATGTCGGCGAACCTGGCGCCCTTGCCGTCGCTCCCCGTGGGGTTGCAGAAGATGACCGCGTATCCGCAGGCCGCCCAGTACTGCATCTCGTGGAAGAACACTGAGCCGTAGACTCCCTTGGGCCCGCCGTGGATGTCGAGGATGACGGGATATTTGGCCTTCGGGTCGAAATCGACCGGCTTCATTGTCCAGCCGCGTATTGTGTCGCCGACCTCGTTGGTGAAGGTGAGGGCTTCGGGCGTGGAGACATCGTAGCCCTCGGTAGCGCCGGCGTTGAAGGTGGTGAGCCTCGCCTCGCTCCCGTCCGCGCCGATGCGGTACAGCTCCGGTCCGTCGTTGCCCCGCATCGCGATGGCCACAAAGTGCGGGCCGCAGAGGACGAAGTCCTGGATGAGTCCACCTGTCCTGGTGACGGGGCTAATCTTCCGGCCCCCAAGGTCGATGGACATGATGTGGGAGCTGTCATCGACAGTCTCGAGGAAATAGACGATACCATCCCGGAGCTGCCACTCGGGCTCGTGTCCTCCGGGCATCTTCACGTCGCTGCCCACCGAATTCCCGCCGTTGTAGTTGTGGCTGTCGTCGATGGTGATCTTCTCTCCGGATACGTAGTTGTAGAGGAAGAAGTCGCCGTTCTGGTTCAGACCGTATTCCCTGCGGTCGGTCCCCTCGAGGAGGATGGTGTTGGGCGCCACAAAGATGAAGTTCTGATGATCGAAGTCTTCCTTCTCGAAGGAGATGTCCATGGGCGCCTCGTTTCGCCTGAGCAGGTAGAGCCGGTTGCTCGTGTCCATCTTGTCGGTGAAGCGTCTGGCAATGAAGATGAGGTCCCCGGAGCTCTCGTTGAGCCTGAGGGACAGTACGTCCGTCGATGCGTCGGTGACGGCCTCGACCTCGCCCCCGCGACAGCGGTACAGGCGGTTCCGCTTTTTGTTGGTGATCCCCTGACCGTTCCGCCAGAATGGGATCTCGTCGAGCACGATGTAGTCGCTCTCCTCCTTGAGCGCCTTGATGGTCTTCTCTTCATCGTCGCCGGAGAGCCGCTCCGTCATCGGGTCGTAGGTGGAGGTGAAGAAGTACTCATCTTCCGAGATGAAGACCATGTCGGTTATGGGCATGGAAAATCGGGCGAACTCCTGCGCCTCTCCGAAACCGGGATCGAGGCGCTGGAGGACGGTGAGGGGAAGCTTCTTTTCGATGCGTCCCTTGTCCTTCTCTTTTCGTATGTCGGGGAAGATGAGGCTGTCGCCGAGCCAGTACAGGGACTGGACTTCTCCGGAGGAGGTCAATCTGCGCACCGCAGTGCCGTCGAACAGGTAGATGTCGGAGTAGTATTTGTTGTCTTCGACGCTGGCCCGTTTTCCGATAAAAGCGACGGAGTTCCCTTTCGCCTTGAGGCTCGAAGGGAAAAGGTATCTGCTGAAATGGTCGATCGCTATGTGTTTCATCGTTCCTCCAGACTGGGCGCGCCTGCGGCGCGTGCGGAGCCGGCGGCCCGGGGGCAGATGCGCCGCACGGGAACCTAGCCGCCCGCACTATTCTTTCCTGTTTTTTTCTTCCCGCCAAGGGGGTGCTGACGGAGCGCATGGACAGGCTCGCTAGACAGGAGAGGCGCTCCTCGTGCAGTATGGTGGTGTGAGTACGCTCTATATGGTCGCTACGCCCATCGGCAATCTGGGCGACATCACGCTGCGGGCGCTCGATACGCTCAGGGCGGTCGATACTGTCGCATGCGAGGACACGCGGCATACGCTCAAGCTGCTCTCGCACTTTGACATACACAAGCCGCTGGTTTCCTGCCACGCGAACGACGAGCAGCGGGGAGCGGAGCGGGTCGCAGGCCTGTTGGATGAAGGGAAGGACGTGGCCTACTGCTCCGACGCCGGCACGCCTGGCCTGTCGGACCCCGGCGCCGTGCTGGTGCGCGAAGCGCGCAGTCGGAGGCACAGGGTCGTCCCCATACCGGGGCCCAGCGCCTTCGCCGCCCTTGTCAGCGCCGCCGGCGTTTCGGGGCGGACCTTTCTCTTCGACGGCTTTCTTTCGCCCAAACCGGGAAAGCGGCGGGCGAGGCTCAGGGAGCTGCTGTCCAGAGGAGAATCCTTCGTGCTGTATGAGTCCCCCTTCCGGATCGGCAAGCTCCTCGCCGACATCGCCTCGATCGAGCCCGACAGACCGGTGTGCGTCGGCAGAGAGCTCACCAAACTACATGAGGAGATCGTCGAGGGCACTGCCGCCGAACTCGCCGCGCGTTTCCCCGCCGAATCGGCGAAAGGCGAGTTCTGCCTTGTCGTGCGGGGCCCAGTCAGTGGATGACGACCCATGATGGACCTCCGCCACTTCGCCAACCTCCACGGCCGCGCCAGGACCCGTAAGGCCGTCCTCATCCTCGAGCGCATCGAGCGCGAGTGGCTGC
>Ga0228535_1001967_pt1 | contig 24203 bp, 30 predicted proteins | sample SJ1metagenome_FD_168457 | JGI IMG/M metagenome (GOLD analysis project Ga0228535, IMG submission 168457) | Enriched culture of PCE-dechlorinating microbial communities from Ithaca, New York, USA - SJ1 | ecosystem: Engineered > Modeled > Simulated communities (microbial... > Unclassified | place... | reverse complement strand
ATTAAAACAGCGCAGCACCTATCTGCTGATCAGCGTGGCGGGCGCCGTGTTTCATAACCTGGGGCAGATCATCGCGGCCTCCCTGATCCTTCAAACGCTGCTTTGGCCGTATCTGTCCGTTTTAATCATCTCCGGCATCGTCACAGGATTTGCAACCTCAATTCTACTAAAAAATACCGCGCCGGTATTTTTGAGATTGCATTTCAAATAAAAAGCATAAAGCATACAGGAGGTTGCCATGAAAAAGTTTTTGACGTTTTTATTGGTTGTCGGTCTTATGGCCGCGCTGTTGGCCGGCTGTCAAGCAAACGGTACGGAACCCGCTCCTAATGGGGAACCCGCCCCCGCCCAGCCCGGGGCAGAGGGCGCGGTAAAAACCGGCCTGGCCGTCACCGCCTCTCTTGCTAAGTCCACTGAGGCCGCCGCCGATCAGGAAGGCCTGGTGCAGGCCGATTCCATCATTGTGGCCGTAACTGTCGGCGCCGACGGCAAGATCGTGGACTGCGCAATTGATTCCGCGCAGTCCAAGGTTAACTTCGACGCCGCAGGGAAGATTACCACCCCTCTTGACTCGGAGTTCAGGACCAAAAATGAGCTGGGTACGGATTACGGCATGCTCAAGTCCTCGGGCATCGGCAAGGAATGGAACGAACAGGCTGCCGCATTGGCAGACTATGTGATCGGCAAAACCGCTGATGAGGTCAGGGGCATTGCCGTGGACGCCGAGACCCATCCCACCGACGCCGACCTGAAGGCTTCGGTGACGATTGCCATCGGAGGCTATATCGAAACCATCGTCAAGGCGGTGGAAAATGCCGCCGAACTGGGGGCGGCAGCTTCCGACAGGATCAGTGTGGGGACGGAGACCGGCATCTCCCGGTCTACGGACGCCGGCGGGGAGGCGGGACTGATCGAGGTCTATTCCACTTACGCGGCGATCACCACGGATGCTGCCGGCAAGATTACCAGCTGCGTGATTGACGCCACTCAGGCCAAAGCGAATTTTGACGCGGCCGGAAAGATCACCTCCGATTTAAACGCCGCTGTTCAGACCAAGAACGAAATCGGCGAGGGTTATGGATTGAAGGCCGTCTCTTCCATTGGCAAAGAGTGGAATGAGCAGGCTGCCGCCTTTGCCGGCTATGCCGCCGGCAAGACCGCTGCCGAAGTCCAGGGCATCGCTGTGAACGAGGAGAGCAAACCCACTGGTGCCGATTTGACCGCTTCCGTTACCATCAGCATCAACGACTTCCAGGCCGCAATCGCCAAAGCGGCTCAATAAGCTGCCTGATAGGACAAAAGGATCGGAGAGGCAGTTCTGTTTACCCCTCCGATCCGGTTATATAATCACCGGAAACGCAGGTAAATTCCTTGAAAAGAATCAGCGTCATAGGCTTATGCCTGATATTTCTGATGCCTGCCGGCTGCGCCCGGCCCCAAACCCAGCGCTACCAGGCGGAATTCCTTTCCCTCTTCGATACGGTGACCACCATCGTGGGATACTCGGACAGCGAGGAGCATTTCAAAGCGCTGGCTGAAGAGATCCGGGCCGAGTTGGAGGCGTATCATCAGCTTTATGATATTTACCATGCGTACCCGGGCCTGAACAACATAAAGACCATCAACGACAACGCGGGGATCAAGCCGGTTGTCGTGGACGGCAGGATCATCGACATGCTGGAGTTCGCCAAGGAAGCATGCGGGCGAAGCGGGGGAGCCTTCAATGTGGCCCTGGGGCCTGTGCTCCGGCTTTGGCATGACTACCGGGAGGCGGGGCTGGATGATCCGGAAAACGCCCAGCTCCCCCCGGCGGAGCTGTTGCAAGAGGCGGCGCTCCATACGGATATCAATGACGTGATCATTGACCGGGAAGCCTCTACCGTCTATTTGCGGGACGCCGGGATGCGCCTGGACGTGGGAGCCATCGCCAAGGGATACGCTATTGAGCAGGTGGCCCGGGATGCGGAAAGCCGGGGAGTGGCATCCCTGCTGATCAGCGTGGGCGGAAATGTCCGGGCCATAGGCAAAAAGTTAGACGCCGATTCCAGCGGCGACAGGCGCTGGGCCATCGGCATCCAGAACCCGGATAAATCCAGCCCCCGGGATGAGCTGATGCTGGTTCAGATCAACGGCCTCTCCGTGGTGTCAAGCGGGATCTATGAACGCTATTATACGGTTGACGGCCGGCAGTATCACCATATTATCGACCCCGGCACCCTCATGCCTGCCGGACGTTATGCCCAAGTCAGCATCATTTGCCGGGATTCAGGCCTGGCCGACGCCTTGTCCACAGCGGTTTTCTGTATGCCGTTGGACAAAGGCAAAGCGTTTATCGAGCAGACCGCAGGCGTCGAAGCGGCCTGGGTTCTGGAGAACGGCGGCATCGAATATTCCAGCGGCTTTGAGAGCTATATCAAGGCCGATTAATTATTCATGACCATCCGCGAGAACAATAGCGCGATTTTGTCCGACGCTCTTGCCGACCGGGATATGCTGATGAAAAAACGTAACTTGCTGGCAGCCATTGCGGCTAGGGCAAATGAAAGAGATTATCGCCTGACCCATACCGAGGTCAGGATGCGTATTACCTTGCCCGTCGGCGAATTGCAAAAACAGATAGACAATCTTTCACGCAGTTTCCGGGAACTGGACACGCAGATTCAGGCTGTCAACTGGACGGTGGATTTGTAAAAGGCAAGCAGTTGGTAGCCGGTTAGCCAAAGCGGATATGACAGAAGTCCCTCAGGGGCGCTTCGATTGGTGGGCGTGGGACAGCTCAGGGGTTCGATTCCCCAGGTGACACCTTAGTCCAATACCAGTCACATGCGTACAGATCACTTTGTACACATTATGACCACATATCGGTTGGCATTCCGGCGAGGGTGGGTTCGGGGGCGCTGCTTGAAACTTTGAAGACGTATCGGATAATCAGAAATCCCTGCCATCTGCTGAATATGGCGGGGATTTTTCTCTTTTGGCCATGTTGCCGAACAACGGGTCGCGATGGATAAAAAAAGCCGATGTTGAACCCCATGCGGAAGGCCGTGTTATACACCGGGTCCGAATATCAGGCAAGCCTCCGCCGTCTTTCACAGCCCTCTCGCGCCGAAGGCGCGAACGTATTCCAAGGGCAATCCCGGCCATAGACAGGAGACCGGCATGCGTAAACCGGCCGCCGGTTAAGCGTCAGGTCGGTCCCGGCGTTGACCCGCGGCGGCGCGGGCAACGCGGCCGGCTGAAGATGCCTCTCCTTGTCCCGCAGCCAAGGGCGTGCGGAGAAAACTTGTCGGGTTGCGCTGGAGCGGCGGGACGGGCGGCTAGTCCTTCTGCTTTCCCGGCGGAACATGGGTGGGGATATCCCGGTAAGCAACCACGGTGCAATGTTTTTTCTCGATCAATTCTTTCGTTCCCGGTTCGCTCTGTTGTTTATCGCCGCCGCCGGAGCAGAAGAACAGCTCCACTTCTTTGCCCGGCGGCAACAGCGCCGCCACGGCGTTAAAGGCCGGCGCCGGGTAGCCGGCCCATACCGGGCAGCCGATGATCACGCGGTCGTAGGCGTTCAGATCGCAAGCCAGCGGTTTGATGGGGACGGCTCTGCGCCGTCTGGCCAAAAACCCGCCCGGTACGAAAGCGGTGAGCAGGCTGCGGTCACGGACTTCCTCCACTCTGTACAAGGGACAGCCTCTCTCAGCGGCTAGACGCCGGGCTTCCTTGTGCGTGGAGCCGCCGAAGCTGTAATAGATAACAACCGATTTCATCGGAACATCCCTCCTAATTATTGGTAGCCGCCGCTGATTTGATTATAGAACAGATTGACGCGCATGACAATATTCCCGTAGCCGGCCGGTCCGGTTTTGGGGAATAAAATTACCTGCAACGGCCAATCTTCTTCGCCGGTTATAAACAGCCGCGATTGGCCATCTTATATATATCGCCGGGCATCCGTTGATTTGCTGATCAGATTTGGAACTATTTGCTATGAAAAACCATCTAATGCATTATTGAGTGTTTATTTGACGCATTATTCCCTTGAAAGAGCTGAGCATATCATGATTACCGTAAGACAAATAGCCGCGGAACTCAGAAAATATGATCTGGCGTTAGACTGCCCGGCCGACAGGCAATTGCTTAACACGCCAATCGATCGCCTCTCCTACAATTCTCAAGAGATCGCGGAAAACACGCTGTTTTTCTGCAAGGGCCTCAACTTTAAAGCGGAATATCTGGAACAGGCCGTACAAAACGGCGCCGTTGCCTATATTGCCGAAAACAAATACGAACAAATCGGGGATCAGATCGCTTTTATTCAGGTTCGTGACGTCAGGCGCGCCATGTCCGTGGCAGCCATGGCTTTTTACGGTCATCCCCACCGGGAGCTCAACCTCATTGGCATTACGGGAACCAAGGGCAAAACCACCACCGCTTATTTTATCAAAAATATCCTGGATGAATATCTGAAAAGCCCCTCCGCCATCCTCTCATCCATTGAGATTTTTACCGGCGGGCCAAGCCGGCCGTCGCATCTTACCACCCCGGAATCCCTGGATTTGCACAGGTACTTTTACGAGGCCAGGCAAAACGGCATCCAATACCTGACCATGGAGGTTTCTTCCCAGGCTTATAAAATGGCCCGCGTTTACGGCCTGAAGTTTTCCCTGGGCTTGTTTTTGAATATCGACGCCGACCATATCAGCCCGAACGAGCACGCTGATTTTGAGGATTATCTGTCGTGCAAGCTGGAGCTGATCAAAAACTGCGAAACCGCGGTGATCAGCAGGCAGACCCGCGAATATGACCGCGTGCTGAAAACCGCGCAGGATCACTGCCAAAAGGTGATCACCTACGGCGTGGAGGACGGGCAGGATTGTTGCGCGGAGAATATCCGCAAGAAGGGCAACGGCTTTACCTTTGACATGGTTGCGGAGGGGCGCAGAACGCGCTGCACCATCAACATGCTGGGCCGGTTTAATGTGGAGAACGCTTTGGCGGCCGCAGTCGCCGCCAGGAACTGGGGCATCGACGACGCTTCCATCCGGGCGGGGCTGGCGAAAACCGCGGTTAAGGGCAGAATGAATGTCTTTGAAAAAAACGGCGTCATGGTCATCGTGGACTACGCGCACAACTTTTTAAGCTTTTCGCGGCTTTATCAATCCATTAAAACAGATTTTGCCGACCGGCGGATCGTCGTACTGTTCGGCTGTCCGGGCGGCAAGGCCTATGCCAGGCGCAAGGATCTGGGTATACTGGCAGGACAAAACGCGCAGCATGTCTACATTACGGCGGACGACGCGCAGTATGAGGACGTAACGGAAATCAGCAAGGAAATCGCTTCGTATATCAAGCCTTTCGGCGTGTCCTACGAGATTATCCCCGACCGTAAAACTGCGGTGGAAACAGCCATCAAAAACGCCAAAGCCGGCGACGTGGTCATCCTGGCGGCGAAAGGCGAGGAGCTTTACCAAAAAGTGCGCGGCGAATATGTGCCTTTTGAATCCGATTTAGTATTGGCGCAGCGCTATCTGGGTTTGTTATAAACGCCTTGCGCGGGCCAATGCGTTGCGGCGCGGAGAAGGCGAGGGGGATTTTGGGCCAGGCCGGTGCGCCGGCAGTGGAGAACCTGGAAGAGATCTTAAGCCGCTGACCGGTCCTGTGCAAGCACGGACAAGGCGGAAGCGACCATTTTGCCCTGAGGAAAAGCGACCGCCGGCGGTGGCTTTGCTTTACCGAAAATTTTTTAAAACCCCTTGACCCTCACGTAACGTCATGGTTTATTTTATAGATGCGGTCATTTCCTGATGCCCATTGCCCTTGGGGAACAAAGGGTCAGGGCGCAGCTTACGCAAAAACGCGCGGGAACAGGGGTATTTTAGATGGGCGGTGAAGCGGCCGTGGAATACAGCATCAACAAGCTGGCAAAACTGGCGGGAGTCAGCGTCCGCACCTTGCGCTATTACGATGAGATCGGGCTGCTGCCGCCCAAAAGGGTGAGCGGCAACGGCTACCGGGTGTACGGCCAACAAGCGGTAGGCCTGCTCCAGCATATTTTGTTTTACCGTGAGCTGGCCGTGCCCCTTGAAGAAATCAAGAGGATCGTCCGGTCGGAAGACTATGACGGCATCGCGGCGCTGCAAGGGCATCTGTCCGCGCTAAAAGCGAAAAGGGGGCACATCGATCTGTTGATCGCCAATGTGGAAAAAACCATTGCCGCTGCGAAAGGAGACGCGACCATGAACGATCAGGAAAAATTTGCAGGGTTCAAGCGGACCATGCTCGAGGAAAACGAACAGCAATACGGCGGGGAAATCCGCGCCAAATACGGCGATGCGGCGGTGGACGCCAGCAATGCCAAATGGATGGGCTTGACGCTGGAACAGTACGACGAAGTCCAAGCATTGTCCCGGTGCCTGAACGCTTTGCTGAAATCAGCGTTCGAGCAGGGAGACCCATCCAGCGAGCCGGCGCAGACAGTATGCGGCCTGCACAAACAGTGGCTGGGCTACTTTTGGACCCACTACTCCAAAGAGGCCCATCTGGGGCTGGCGCAAACCTATGTGGACGACCCCCGTTTCAGAAGCCATTACGACGACATTGCCCCGGGATGCGCGGAATTCCTGCGCGACGCCCTCAGGATCTACTGCGAATAGCCGATATGCCGCTTTGAGGCCGCTAGCGGCAAAGCAAATCGCTTATAACCCGCCGGCGCGCGTTCAGCCGTTCCGCTAAGGCCGGAGCCTTGCCGCGCAATTAAAACCATAATCCGTAGCGGCCGAACAGCTCGCGGAGGAACAGGATATCGATCAAGTCCCGGAGCAGCCCTCTTCTGCGGAAGCGATTATTGTAATGCCGGCGGCCCGGGCCGAACTGCACCGTTACATACTGTTCGTTGGTCTTCATATCGTAGATCTGCGCATATTCGGCCAGTTCAGGATGCAGCTCACACACGTCCGCATAAATGGTGTCCGTGATTTGATCCACCATGGCCTGGTTCAGCGGCGAGCCCCGCAGCACCGCCTGGTCGCAGGCCATCATCACGAAGGGCTGCACCTGATAAAAAATTTCCGGATAAACCACTTGAGCGGCATACCCCGCATGATCCGCAACTGCCGCGATCCTGGGGGGGCTGCCTTTGATGTTTGTATAATTATTCATGATGAAAACCTCCGCAGTCGTTTTATGTTTAATTACATAATATGACCGGAAGGTTTACGCCGTTACGCCGCTGCCATCAACGGCAGCGCTTTTTTCAGCATGGCGCTGTATGGGCGGCAACCGAGGCTTGTGCGGAAAAATTCCGCCTGCCTGGCCCGCTACGCGCCGATCCTGCGCAAACAACAACTCCACCCTTTAAGGGTGGAGTTGTTGTTTGCCGCTGCTACAGGCCAACCGCTACTGCGAGGTGCGGGCGATTTGCGTGTTGTCCGTGGTGCGGTCGGACAGGCCCGGCACCGGATTGGGCGCCGCTTCCGCCCGGTAATCCACATTATACTTTTGCTGATGCTGAACAATGACGTTGTGGCTGGCCACGGCGTTGACGTCATGATTGACGCGGTTTTGGTAGCAAAAAAATTCATGCTCCGGAGGCAGTTCGGGTACCGGCGTGTAATGCTCCCGGTTGGCCGTCAGCATGATCTGCTCCGCCAGTATCTGGCGGACATAATCGCGGGTGTCGTGGAATTGCAGCAGCTTGGGGAAGCAGCCGCCGGGGATCACCTGCTGCCAGTCCTTGCCCTCGTATTTCTGCAGCAGGCCGGCGGCCTGGTGCAGATGGGAGATCTCCTGCGCCAGATGCGTTTCCCAAATGGATTTTACATTGGCGTCCAGTTCGTCCTCGTAGAACGAATAATAGAGATAGCACTCCATATACTCATGCAGCAGCAGGTTTTCCAGCCAGGTGGCCTTGGGGTCCAGCAGCGAACCGTAATGGCTGACATGCTGCTCCTCGATCATGGCGATTTCCAGATACAGCTGGCGGCCCAGGTCGTTTTGATAGGTGTTGCCCAGGTTCATATAAAAGTTCATGGTCTGCTGCTCGCCGGAGGTGATGATCAGCGTATTCAGCTTGGTGCGGATATCCGCGGTTTGAAAACACACCGGATTTTTTACGGAATCAAAGGGGAAACGGTGCTCGGCGATGGTGGGCCGGCCCGGCGTGATGTCCACGTAACTTCTGACCATCTGCTGTGCGGGTATCTGCGCGTCCAGGTCCAGAAGGTTGGCGTAACGGTAGAGGTGGTCGAAGTCCTCCAGCAGGGCAAAATCCAAAGCCTGCTTGACATAGGGGTCGGGCTCGTTCTGGGCCAGCCAGGCGGTGAGGTCCACCGCCACGTGCTCGTAGCCGATGGTGGTTTCCAGCTGGGTCTCGTCCAGGGGCTTCAGCCAGTTGATATGCTTTTGCTGCTGCTGCTCGATACGGCGGGACAGCGCCAGCTCCCGGCGCAGATCATTGTCCGGGCAGTTGCGGTGGAACTGATGTTTGAACATTACAGACTCCACCTCAATGCCGTTCATCAGGATGATGCGGATCCGGGTATAGGGATTCACGGTTTGCTTGTTGTAGGGCTGGGGATAGACGGTGGACCAATCCATAATGCCGTCCTCCACCGGCATAGGCTTTTGCTCAAAGGGATTCATTTCAGGGCTCCTTTATTTTTTATCCCTTATTATTGTCTTTCGCCGCAAATATATGCGGAAACATCATTTGCGCCGGGCCTTTGAGGAATAATGCCGGGTTAAAGGGAAAGACTTTATAAATAAAAACGAAAGGCGGTCTGGCGTGAACACAGCCATTGGCAAAAACATTAAGCGCAAGGAGTCCTGGGACAAGGTCACGGGGCGGGCGCAATATACCGATGATTTCCCCATGACGGCGCTGCTCTCGGCCCGCTTGCTCACCAGCGTCCAGGCCCATGCCCGCATCGTGCGGATTGATACGTCCAAGGCCCGCATGCTGCCGGGCGTCAAGGCGGTTCTGACCGGGGACGATTGCCCGGAATTATTCGGGCCGCTGGTCCTGGACCGTCCGGCCCTGGCCCGGCAGGTGGTGCGCTACGCCGGGGAGCCGGTGGCCATGGCGGTGGCCTGGGACGAGTACACGGCCGAACATGCGGCGCGGCTGATCGAAGTGGAATACGAACCCCTGCCGGCGCTGCTCACGCCTTCCCAGGCGCTGGCCCCGGGCGCGGCCCTGATCCACAGCAAAACTGACGGCTATAAAAAAGTGATGGCCGACATTTACCCCGAAGCCGGCGCCAATATCGCCAGCCGCTACCGCATCAGGAAAGGGAATGCGGCGGCAGCCTTCGGCAGTTGCGGCGCTATTGTCCAACAGCGCTTTGCTTTGCCGCCTTCGGATCATTTGGCGATGGAGGTGCGCGCGGCCCGGGCGGAGATCGCGGCGGACGGCAAGGTGCTGATCACCACCGCTTCCCAGGCGCCTTATGCCGTCCGCCAGCAGCTTGCCCAGGCTTTCCTCATCCCGGCCGGGCAGATCGAAGTGCGGGTGCCCTTGGTGGGGGGCGGCTTTGGCGGCAAGGCTCCCGTGACCCTGGAAATATTGGCTTTCCTGGCCTCACGCAGCGTGGGCGGCAAAGCGGTGCGGATCACGCTGCCCCGGGAGCAGGACATGTTCTCCGCGCCCTGCCGCATCGGGCTGGAGGCGGAGATCAAGATCGGCGCGGACCAGGAAGGGATCATCCGGGCCGCCGCGATGACCTATTGGTTGGACTGCGGCGCTTATACGGATATCGCGCCCTATATGACCAAAGCCATCGCGGTGGACTGCACAGGCCCTTATGCCGTCGAAAACCTGACCTGCGACGCTCTCTGCGTCTATACCAACCATACCTACGCCACCTCTTATCGCAGCTTTGCCCATGAATCCTATACGTTCTGCGTGGAGCGGGTCCTGGATATGCTGGCCAGGGAATGCGGCCTGGACCCCCTGGAACTGCGGGCCAGAAACGTTGTTCAGCCGGGCGGCTTTACGCCCTCCCAGGTCCTGTGCACGGCCAGCCTCACCGGGGACCTGGGCAAGTGCCTGGATCGGGTGAAGCGGCTGTCCGCCTGGGACGGTGGGGCGGCGGCATTGATCAAAGAAAATACCGTGCGGGCGAAGGGCGCGGCCTGTTTCTGGAAAACCGCCAATCCGCCCACCGACGCCGTCTCCGGCGCCCTGATCACCTTTAATCCCGACGGCAGCCTCAATCTGAATACCGGGGCTGTGGAAATGGGCTCCGGCGCGCAGACCAATCTGGCCCAGATGCTGGCGGAAAAGCTGAGGATCGACCCGGAGCAGGTCCATGTGATCCTCCCGGTGGATACCCGCCTGGCGCCGGAGCATTGGAAAACAGCGGCCAGCCTCACCGAATATATGGCCGGCCAGGCCGTGATCAGGGCCGCCGACGACCTCCTGAGCCAGCTGCGCCGCAACGCCGCCCAGGCCTTGGCCTGCCCGGAAGAGGAGATCGAGATCGCCCAGGGCAAGGTCTACGGGAGGAAGAATCCCGACCGTTTTATTCTCTTCAAAGATATCGCCCAGGGTTATAAAGCGCCGGACGGGTCCTCCCTCGGCGAGCCGGCAATCGGGCGGGGCGGTTTCATGCTCAAGGGCTTGACAATGCTGGACCGGGAAAGCGGCCGGGGAAAAACCGGGCCCGCCTGGACCCCGGGCGTCCAGGTGGTGGAGGTGGAAGCGGATCTGCGCACATACAGCTATCGGATTCTTACCGCTTCCACCGTGATGGATGTGGGTAAAGTGATCAATCCGGATGCCCAGCGCGCCATGGTGGCCGGCGGTATGGCCATGGGCGTCAGCCTGGCCAGCCGGGAGGCCTTTTCCTACGACGCGGCGGGTACGCCCCAGGCGCCCAATCTCCGCACCTATAAGCTGCTGCATATCGGGGAGGAGCCGGAGTACCGGGTGGAGTTTGTGGAAACGCCTGAGGAAGGCTCCCCCTACGGCATGCGGAGCTACAGCGAACACGGGATTATCGGCATCCCGGCGGCGCTGGCCAACGCGCTCTCCGCAGCTTTCGGCAGGGAATTTGTGACGTTGCCGCTGACGCCGGAGCAGTTGTGGCGGACGGCAGGGGAGGGGAAAGGATGATCCCCTTTGATTTTATCTATTGCCGCCCCGCGGCCCTGGCGGAAGCGGTCGACGCCTATCGGCAACTGCAAAGCGAAGGCAAAACCCCTGCCTATTACGGCGGGGGCAGCGAGATCATCACCATGTGCAGGTCCGGCGCCATCCGGCCCGGCGCGGTCATCGATATCAAGGGCATCCCCGAATGCCAGGCGCTCCTGGAGGACGGGCAGGGCGTACATTTGGGGGCGGCGCTGACGCTGAGCCGCATCAAGGAATCCAGATGTTTCCCTTTGCTGGGCTTGGCCGCCGGCAGGATCGCCGACCATACGAATCAATGCCGGATCACGCTGGGCGGCAATCTCTGCGGCGCCGTCATCTACCGGGAAACCAGCTTGCCGCTGCTGTTGGCGGACGCGGAGGTCACGCTGTTCGGGCCGGCGGGACAGCGCACCGTTCCTTTGCAAAGCGTGTTCCAGGGCCGCCTGCTGCCAAAACCGGGAGAGTTCATGGTCCAGGCCCATATTCCCGGCTGGGCGCTGCAGGAGCCTTACGCGCATATCAAAAGGACGGCCCAGGAGAAAATCGACTATCCGCTGGTGACCGTAACGGCGCTCCGAAAAGACGGTGCTCTGCGGGCGGCCTTTTCCGGCCTCTGCCCCTATCCCTTTCGCAGCGGGCAGCTGGAGGCGGTGTTGAACGACCGCGCCTTGTCTTGCCGGGAACGGGCGGAGCAGGCCGCCGGGCTGCTGCCGGAACCGGCGCTCATCAATGTGGAAGGTTCGGGGGCATACCGGCTTTTCGTGCTGAAGAACACGCTCACGGCGCTGTTGGAGGGATGGGAACATGATCAGATATGAAGGAAAGACCGTGATCGCGCTGAAGGTGAACGGCGAGACCAGGGAAGTGGCGGTCAGGCCCGCGGACCTGCTGCTGGATGTGCTCCGGGAGCACCTGGGCTTGACCGGCGCCAAACCCGGCTGCAGAAACGGGGACTGCGGCGCCTGCACCGTCATGGCGGACGGCTGGCCGGTCAAATCCTGCCTGATGCTGGCGGTGGAAGCGGTCGGGCGGGAAATCGTCACCGTGGAGGGGCTGAACGGTTCCGCCGCCGCGCAAAAGGCTTTTGTGGAAGCCAACGCCTTTCAATGCGGCTATTGCACCTCCGGCTTCCTCATGGTCTGCCAGGCATTGCAAACCCAATACCCCGAGCTGCCGGAAGAATATGTGATCGAGGAATGGCTGCAAGCCAATATCTGCCGCTGCACCTGTTACGGGGAGATCCGCGGGGCGGTGCGCCTGATGTACGGAACCGTGACGGAGGGGCCGCCGGTCGGCCGGTCGGACGGGCCGTAGCGGTTAGCTCGGCGGTCAGCGGCTGGAAAAGAAGAATACGGGCGGCGGGCGCGGGCACGGGCAGGGCCGCTGGGCCGCCGCTTTTTTAATTCATTCGTTTATTCCTAGCGGCGCAAGGTAATTGCGCCGTCTATTTACCATAGAAAATCCGGTAGACTTCTTTTCCCGATTATGATATACTACGCTAGGCATGGATCAAAGCGGAACCGCTTTTTTGTCACGGATGCGCGGCGTTTTTGAATAATGGGTTTACAAGCGCCATATAGTTTAGGGGACGAAGAGCCGGTCCGATCCCCCCGCGGCAGGAACGCGGACCGTTCCCGGCGCCGGGGGACGCTGTCCGCCGGGACGGGGAAACCCCTGCCTCCGGGGGTCTATTGCGAAGCAACTGTTTTTTACGAAAGAGGGTGCGCGTGTTGCGGGAAATCGGCTATTATGACGGCCAGTTCGGGGCTCCCGGCGAGCTCAAGGTGCCTCTTGAAGAGCGGGGCTTTTTATTCGGCGAGGGCGTTTACGAATTCACCCTGGCTTATAACGGTATTTTATGGGGCGCGGAGGATCATCTGGACAGGCTGGAGCGGAGCCTGCGGCTGATGGAAATGCCCCTGCCCCTGCCGCGGCCGGAGCTGATCAGCCTGATGGAAAAGGCGGTGGCCATGGTGGAAGGGCCTGCCCGGGGCGTGTACCTGCAGATCACCCGGGGAGCGGCGCCCCGGGCCCACAGTTATCTGAACATCTCCGGCTCCAAGCTGATGATGGTGGTCAGGACCTTTGACGAGCACCGCGAGTACTTAGGCGCCGGCTATACCGCCATCACGGTTCCGGATATCCGCTGGCAGCACTGCGATATCAAAACGCTGAACCTGATCCCCAATACCATGGCCACGGCGCAGGCGGAAAAAGCCGGCGCGCACATGGCTATTTTCGTCCGGGACAACCTGGTTATTGAAGGCGCTTCTTACAATATTTTCATGGTCAAGGACAACGTGGCTTATACCGCCCCGCTCTCCGACCGCATGCTCCACGGCGTGACGCGCTTGCATTTGGTCAAACTCCTGCCGGAGCTGGGCGTCACGCTGAAAGAGGAATATTTCACGCTTCAGCAGCTGCTGGAGGCAGACGAAGTGTTCGCCACATCCGCCGCCGTACACCCGGCGCCCATCGTCCGCGTTGACGGCCGGGCCATTGCCGACGGCCGCCCGGGACCGCTGGCCGCCCGCATCGACGCGGCCTATGAACGGCTGATCGAAGCCCGGTGCGGCAAAAGGTATTAAAAAAAGGTTTTTTACGAGAAAAGGCGAAAAAATATAGTCGGCAGAAGGGCTGCACGAGTAATTCAGGCGCGACTCAGGCCTGATGCTGTTTCGGGTAGATGGTCTGCTGAGGACTGGACAACCGCCAGCGGACTGGCACCCCTTCTGCCGGACACCACTTACATTCCAGAGGAGACCCCATGAGCGACCACAAGCATAATCTTTCCACCGATCAAGGCGAAACCATTTTCGTCACCGTAGAGCCCGCGGATATCGATTTATTCAACAAATTGCTGGAGGGCTACGACAATCTGGCTATGGTCAGCACCCTGGACGCGCGGCTGGGCCGCATGGCCTTGCGGGTGGCGCAAAGCGCTAAAAAAGACATCCTGGCGGTGCTGCATTGCCTGCCGATTCCCGTGGCTTTTGAGGGATAGCGATAACGCCTGTTGATCAAACCCGCTCCGGCGGGTTTTTTATTTGCTCTCCAGCCTTTCGATCTGTTTCAGCAGATGGTAACAGCGGAACCAGTCGCCCTCGCCGCGGTAATAGGCGTCCAGTTCCTCGGCGGCCTGCTGGCGCAGGCTGTCCAGGCGGGCGGCGCGGATCTCCTCCACCAGCGTCTGGCCGTCCCAACCGTTTAAGGAAAACAGCAGAAAACACATCGCCAGCAGCAGGATGCCGATCAGCAGCAGCGCTTTGCCCCGCCAACCCAGGGCATGTTTGGTAATCGACGTCATAACGGTCCTCCCGTATGCGTGTTGCTGAAAGATATTTTCGCTTCCGGCGCCAGGGAAACCTTGACAAAAATAACGCCAAATTACGCCCGGGGCCTTGACAGCCTTATATTAAAATGATATCATTTAGATATAAGGAGGCGAACAAAATGACTGAAATCGAAAACAAGATTAACGACATGGTTGAGGGCACTGCGGAAAAACCGGCCTGGAGGGTATCCGGCTTTGTGGGCCTGCTGGCATTCCTGCTGCTGCTGGTTTTTACGGTGTGGTGTATGATCGGCGGCGTGCGGCAGGAATCCGGCCTGCTGGTGCTGCTGGGCACACTGCTGATGCTGGCCGCCCTGGCGCTGATGACCGGCCTTACGGTTGTGCAGCCCAATACGGCGGCGGTGATCACCTTTTTCGGCAAATATGCCGGGGTGATCCGGGAGAACGGTTTTTTCCTGGCCGTGCCTTTCAAATCCGCCAAAAAGGTTTCTTTGCGGGTGCGCAACTTCAACAGCGAGAAGCTGAAGGTCAACGACGCCGGCGGCAATCCCATTGAGATCGCCGCGGTGGTGGTGTTTAAAGTGGTGAACGCCGCCAAGGCCCTGCTGGATGTGAATAATTACGAGCAGTTCGTGGCCATCCAGAGCGAAACCGCGCTCCGCCATGTGGCCGCCCAGTATCCTTACGACGATTTCGACGATCTGGCCGGCGTATCGCTGCGCCGCAACGCCGACGAAGTCAGCGCCCGCCTGCAGGTGGAATTGCAGGAGCGCCTGAAAATCGCCGGCGTGCAGGTCATCGAGACCCGGCTCACCCATTTGGCTTACGCCACGGAAATCGCTTCCGCCATGCTCCAGCGCCAGCAAGCCGCGGCCATTCTGGCGGCCCGGCAAATCATTGTGGACGGCGCGGTGGGCATGGCCCAAATGGCCATTACCAAGCTGGAGGAGGACGCCAACCTTAATCTGGACGATGAACGCAAGCTCCATATGATCAATAACCTGATGGTATCCATCGTCGCGGACCGTTCCTCTCAGCCGGTAATCAACGTCGGGAGCATGTATTAGCATGGCTAAAAAGTGTTTCCCGCTGCGCGTGGACGAAGAGGTATTCGCCGCGGTGGAGGCATGGGCGGCGGACGACCTGCGCAGCGTCAACGGCCATATTGAGTTTTTGCTGCGGGAAGCGCTGAAGAAAACCGGGCGCTTGCCTGCGGCGCGCCAGAAAAAAACCAAGATCCGGGAGGAATGAGCCTGCCGCTGTATAATATCGATATAGCGGAACAAGCAGGCTGCTGTTTGCCGGGCTTGACGGTCCGGAAATCCCCCGGTTTCACAAGGGAGGGGGTCCCGGAGCCGGTCGGCCCGGCGGGTAATCCGGTTATTGCCGTACAATCGTTTAGCGCGGAGGAATGAACATGGAGTATAAAAAATGTCCCGCCTGCGGCTCCTATAATATCGGCCAGGGCGTTTTCAGCGGCTATGCCAATCTGACCGCTTGTAATGAGAAGGGCAAAGCCACCTTGCGCAGCAGCGCTGTGAAGGCGGAGGTCTGCGCCGATTGCGGGCTGATCATCAGCATGCATGTGGCCAAACCGGAAAAATTTATGCCCCGGAATATTTAAAGGCAAATCTAACTCAAAGAAGGCCGATGGATGATTATCAAAACTGAACAAGAACTGCAGGCCATGCGGGAGATCGGCCGGATTTGCGCCGTCACGCTGCAGCGCATGGGCCGGGCGCTTCGCCCCGGCATCACCACCAGGGAATTGGACGATCTGGGCGGAGAGGTCCTGGCTTCTTTCGGCGCCCAATCAGCGCCGGTCGCTTGCTACAATTTCCCCGGCCACACCTGTATCAGCGTTAACGAGGAAGTGGCGCACGGCATCCCCGGCGACCGGGTGATCAAAGCCGGCGACGTGGTGAATATCGACGTTTCCGCCGTGAAGGACGGCTATTTCAGCGACAACGGCGCCAGCTTTGCCGTGCCGCCGGTCAAGGCGGCCGTCCAGAAGCTGCTGGAGGTGGGCAAGCGCGCCCGGGAACTGGCTATCGCGCAGGCCGTCGCCGGTTATGCTTTGAACGGCCTGGGATTGGCGGTGGAAAAAGAGGCCCACCGCCACGGCTATACCACCATCCGCAATCTGTGCGGACACGGCGTGGGCCATACGCTCCATGACGATCCGGACAGCATTTACAATTACCATGAACGCAAGGATAAGCGCGTGCTGCAAAACGGCGTGGTCCTGGCCATCGAGCCTTTTGTCGCTCTGGGCGATCATTACGTGGACGAATTGGGCAACGGCTGGACTCTGGTCACGCCCCACCGCCGCCAGGTGGTGCAGTTCGAGCACACGGTGATGGTGAGGGAAAACGAACCGCCGTTGATTCTGACATCATTATCAGCAGAGGAGGAGCAACGATGAAAAAGGTGATATTGGTTTGCGGCAGCCCCCGCCAGGACGGCAATACCATGACGGTGCTGAAAGCCTGCGCCAAAGAGATCGAGGCTCAGGGCGTGGCGACGGAGATCCTGGATATCGGCGGCATGGACATCAACGCCTGCCTGGCTTGTCCCGTATGCCAGGCGGAAGGCTTCCGCTGCGTACGGCAGGACGGCGCCAATGCGCTGTTCGCCAAGATCGCTGCGGCGGACGGTCTGATCGTGGCGGCGCCGGTGTATTTCGGCACCGCCCGGGGAGACATGATGAATTTTCTGCAGCGCCTGAGCAGGACCAGCTTCAAGAGCGGCGGTTTCCTGGACGGTATGGTGGGCGGTCCCATCGCCGTGGCCCGCCGGGGCGGACATACGGCCACGATCCAGGAAATGCTGATGTTCTGCTTGATCTGCGGCATGATCGTGCCCGGCTCCACCTATTGGAATATGGTGGTGGCCCATGAAAAGGATGAGGCCGAGCAGGACCGGGAAGGGATGGAAACAGCCCTCCGTTTTGCCGGCCGCGTGGCCGGGCTGGTGCGGAAACTCCGCTGATGCCCCGGCGCCGTTTTGAGCCTCCGCCTGCCGGTCCCTGGCTCAGTCGCTGTTCCGGTCGTAGATGGCCACCAGGATGCGGGCATGCTCTTTTTGGTCGCTGATGATCATGGCCAACAACTCCTGGTTTTTCACGCAAGTCAGTTCCGGCAGCAGCGCCTCGTAAAAATCGATGGCCGCCAGCTTGTCGCATAGGGCGGTCTTGAGCATTTGCACATAGAACCGGGGCAGGGACAGGGATACCCGGGGCGGGTTATAGGCGTGGCCGCAGAGATCTTCGTAGATGCCTTCCAGCAGGTAATAGTGCCGCCGTTCCTCCCTGCGGATCGTCAGCAGCAAGTCCTTGTCCCGGAAATCCGGCGCGGCGGCGGCGATCAACTCATAGCAGCGCACGGCCCGTTTTTGTCCCATCAGGGCCTGGCTCAGCAATTCCGTGGTTTTTTCATCGATCATATTTAACACCCCGGAATAATCATATGCTCCGCAGATAAAAAAACCGCCCTTTTGGGCGGGTTTTTTTCAGCAACCGGTTATTTGGGGCGGCAAAAGGGGCTTTGCTGCCGAAGCATGCCTACCTTTTCTTGCAGCAGAGCCGCCACATAATCCACCTGTTCCTGGGTGACGAAGAGGCCCATGGAAAAACGCAGGGCGCTGTGCAGGCGGCTGTCGCTGACTCCCATGGCCTGCAGCACATGGGAAGGCGCCTCCTCGCCGGAACTGCAGGCGCTGCCGGAGCTGCAGGCCACACCGTTCAGGTCCAGGTGCATCAGCAAAGCCTCGCCTTCGATATAGTCGAAAGAGAGGTTGGCGTTATGGGGCAGGCGCCGGGTGGGATGGCCGTTCAGGTACGAATCGGGGATATGGTCCAGCACCTGCCGGACCAGGCTGTCCCGGAGACGCTGCCATTCCGCCGCATGTTCCCTCCAATGCAGGTCGGTGATCTCGGCGGCCTTGCCAAAGCCCACGATGCCGGGCATATTCTCCGTGCCGGAGCGCAGCCGCTGCTCCTGGCCGCCGCCGAACATCTGCCGTCTTAATTCCAGCCCTTCCCTGACAAACAGCGCGCCGCTGCCTTTGGGTCCGTTGATCTTGTGGGAAGAGCAGGTGAGCATATCCACGCCCAGCTCCGTCACGTCGCAATCGATCTTGCCCACGCTCTGCACCGCGTCCACGTGGAAACGGGCGCCGGCCTGATGGGCCAGGGCCGCCAGTTCTTTGACAGGATTGACCGTGCCCACCTCATTATTGGCATGCATCACCGTGACGAGAAAGGTCTCGTCGTCCAGGGCGTTGGCCAGCGTTTCCGGCAGCACCATGCCGTATTCGTCCACCGGCAGCTCGGTGACGCGGAAGCCTCGTTCCCCCAGTTCCTCGCAGCTTTCCAACACCGCGTGATGCTCCACGACGGAGGTGATGATATGCTTTTTACCCTGTTCCGCGGCCAGGGCGGCGCTGCCGAAAATGGCGATATTATCCGCTTCCGTACCGCCGGAGGTGAAATAGATCTCTTTGGGGCTGGCGTTGATCAGCTTTGCCACCTGCGCCCGGGCCTGTTCCAGAAAAGCCTCGGCGTCGGCGCCCATGTGATGGATGCTGGAAGGATTGCCGTAATGTCGGCGCAGGAAATCGGCCATGGTATCGACAACTTCGGGATACAGCGGCGTGGTGGCCGCATGGTCCATATACGTTTGCATGGGATGTCTCCTCTGTGATGAAGGTTGGCTTGTCGGTTTAATGAACGCCGCGCCGTGGGGGGATGCCCCTCGGCGGCGATTAATGCCTGTGCCCCGGTTCATCGGAGCAACTATTTTCCTCGCGGCTCAGCAGATCGGCGATGGTATATTTATCCAGCACCGAAATGATGGCCTGCTGGATCTCGTTCCACAGGAAAGCGCTGCCGCAATATTCCCGCCGCGCGCAGTCCACGCTGTCGGCTTCGCTGACGCAGGAGGCCAGGGCCAGCGGCCCTTCCAGGGCGCGGAACACCTCGCCCACCAAAATCTGATCAGCGGGACGAGCCAGGAAATAGCCGCCCTGCGCCCCGCGGCTGCTGCCGATGATGCCGGCCTTCTTCATGGGCGCCATCAGTTGTTCCAAATAGCCTTCGGAAATCTGTTCGCGGCTGGCGATCACCGACAAGGTCAGCGGCGCGCCGCCGGCGTTTCTGGCCAGATTGAGTACGGCCCGCAGCCCGTAGCGGCCTTTGGTGGAAATATTCATGATATCAAATCCTTATCTTTTTAATAGGGAATAAAATACTCGGCTACAGTATAAACCCGCTGCGGACATTTGTCAAGCAGCGGGCGTGAAGGGCGGCTGGCCGGAAGTCTGCGGATTTTAACCAAGGATCGTATTGTCTTCCAGCACCAGGTCGCCGAAGGTGAGGGCCAGGGAAATGAGGCTGCCGGCCTTCAGACGTTCCTGCGGCAGCAAATTGACCTGGTCCACAGCCTGCAGAAAGCGGATATTGCCCAATAGGGCCTTGCGCAGCTCTTTTTCCATGGCGCCGAGCATGGCGGCGGCCTCCCGCTGCCCGCCGGCGTATAATTGTTCCGCCAAGTGCAGGGCGGAGTAGATCAAAGCGGCCTGTTTGCGCTGGTGGGGGTCCAGCGCGGCGTTGCCGCTGCTCAAAGCCAGATTATCCTGCTCGCGGACAGTGGGCAGGCAGAGCACCTCCACCGGCACGTTGAGGTCCGCCGTCATGCGCTGCACCAGCAGGAAGCGCTGGATATCCTTTTGGCCATAGTATGTACGGTCCGGCTTGATAATATGAAACAGCTTTAAAGCCAAGGTGCACAGATCCCGATAATAGCCGGGGCGTCCGCTGCCCGCCAGGCGGGCGTCCAGATCGCCGCAGGCCACCCGGGCGGTTAATTGCGCCGGCCAGAATGCGTTCCGGCTGGGGATAAACAGGATATCCGCGCCGCTGGCTTCGGCCTTCCGGGCGTCCTGGGCCGGGTCGGCAACGCTTTGGCCGTCCAGAGCGAACAGGCAGAGCACCGCCGCGTCGTTTTCCGCTTTGGCCGCTTTCAGCAGGCTGGCATGCCCGCGGTGCAGGCCGCCCTAAAAATGCACCAAGCCCAGGCTGCGGCCCTCTGCTTTCCATGCCGCGGCCGCGGCGGACATCTCCTCAAGATGATAAATGGTTCTCATGGCCAAACCTCCCAAACATCCTTGATACGCCTTACCAGTCCTCTGGGGAGCAGACCCTTTCCACCCGGGGACTGGGAGGACAAAGCGCCAGCAGCGTCCCGATATCCCGCAAAGGCGGCGGAGCCGGCCCTGGCAGCAGATCGGACAGCGGCTGGAGGACAAAGCGCCGCTCCGCGTAGCGGGGATGGGGCAAAGTCAGTTCCGGCGTGTCCAGGACAACGCCGTCCATGCTGACGATATCGATATCCAGGGTGCGGGGGCCCCAGGGGATGCGCCGCTCCCTCCCGGCTTCCCGCTCAATGCTTTGGCAGAATTTCAGCAGTTCCAGGGGCGGGAGTTCCGTTTCCACCGCCGCCGCCGCGTTATAAAACCAAGGCTGTTCCGTATAACCCCAGGGCTCGCTGCGGTACAAGGCGGAGCGGGCCAGCAGCCGCAGTTCCGGAGCGCTTGCCAGACGGTCCGCGGCCAGGGTCAGCCAGGCCCGGGCGTCCCCCAGATTGCCGCCCAGGGAAAGAAAGGCGCGGTTCATCGACCGCGCTGTATGAGGACGGAGGCCGGGAAGGTTTCCCCGTCCTTTTTGGCTTTGAGCTTGGTCACGGCCACCTCTACCCGGCGGATGCGCTGATCTGCCAGGATCAGGGCGGCGATGTTTTCCGCCAGGGCCTCGATCAGGTTATAGCTGCTCATCTCCGCGAATTTTTTCACCTTGATATAGAGATCCCCGTAATCCACGGTTTGCTCCAGATCGTCGCTCAGTCCGGCGGCCTGGGTATTGGCGTCCAGGGTCAGGCTGATGCGGAAAGGCTGCGCCTCCCGCTTTTCCCGCTCGTTCACGCCGTGGCAAGCCATCACCTGTATCTCGGTAAGCATGATTTTATCCATCTCAGTCTCCTATGCGAAACAAAGTCCCGGCCGCTTGAATGAGGGCGGTCGTTTCCGCGATGTCGTGCATCCGCAGCAGGTCGGCGCCATGCAGCAAAGCGTAGAGCGTGAGCGCCTGATTCCCTATTGCCGCGCTGCCCGGCCGCTCCCCGGATAAGGCCGCCGCAAAACGTTTGTGGGAGAAAGCCAGCAGCAACGGCTGGCCCAAGGCCTGAAAACGGGGCAGCTCATGGAGCAGGGCGATGTTTTCCTCAAAGCTCTTGTTGAACCCAAAGCCCGGATCCAGGATGATCTGGCCCGGCGCGATGCCCTGCCGGCAACCCAATTCCAGGCAATCCAGGAAAAACCGCTCCACTTCCCCGCACATATCCCTGTGGGCGCCGGCTTCGCCCAAGCGGTGCATGACGATCAGGGGCGCTTCGCTTTGCGCAGCCAGGCTGAACATGGGCCGGCCTAATTCGCCGCCGCTGTAATTGATGATGGAAGCGCCCGCCGCCAGGGCGGCGGCCGCCACCTCCGCCTTATCCGTATCGATGGAAAGGGGAACGGGACAGCCTGCCGCCTGTTGCAGCACCGGCAGCACCCGTTCCAGCTCCGTGGCGGCGCTGACCGGCGTGTGGCCGGGGCGGCTGGAAGCGCCGCCGATATCCACGATATCCGCGCCCGCCTCAATCATGGTATGTAACTGGCGGAGCGCCTGATCCTGCTCCAGAAAGCGCCCGCCGTCGTGAAAGCTGTCGGGCGTGATATTGAGAATGCCCATCAGCAGCGGTTTTTTGCGCTTCAACAATTCGCCGATCTTGATCATCACAGTTCCAGCCTTACCTATTCGTTCGTAACCGGCCCCGTTTTTACAGGAGGGCCGCGGAGGGCAACGGACCGGGGAGGCGCTTTCAGACCTGGGCTATGTCCGCGCCGCCGGCCGGCCCGATCAGGGGCGTGACGAAACAGCCAGCCGCGACCAGCAATTCCAGGCGCTGCCGCCCGTCCGGAGTTTTGCGGAGCAAAGCGGCCGGCAGGGAAGCAAACATCGCCCGGGCTGTGGCGGACAGCGCCTGGTCAACGGAACGGTCAACGCGGAAGATGAGATCTTTCCGGGCGAACAAGGCCTGGGAAGCCTTACTCTTGGTCATGATCATCCTTTTTACCGAAAATGGTTTTAATATTCGGTTTGCCGCTCCCGGCCGGCGGCGCTATATCGTCGGCGTTGAAATGGTCGAATTCGTTGGTGATCCGCACATGGGCGGAAGGCGGCGTCTCGTCGTCCGCTCCCGGCTCCGCCACGGGCGGGGGCGGGCCGGCGCTGAGCTTTGCCTGCTCCTGGCGGTAGGCTTCGGCCAGGCGCGCCCGTTCCGTTGTGTCTTTTTCCAGGCGCTCCGCTTCCTTCCGGGAATGTTCGGCGGCCAGCGCGGATTTTTTGCGTTCTTCCTCGGCCTTGAAAGCGGCTTCGGCAGCTTCGCGCATGGCCGGGGAAGCGGAGAGGCTGTTTTTCATGATGCGGTAGAATTCCGCGGCCTCGATGGTTTCCTTTTCGATCAGCCGGGCAGCCACCTTGTTCAGCTCATCCAAATGCTCCCGCAGGATCTGTTCGGCCCGGCGATAGGCCTCGTCCATCAGGCGCCGGGCTTCCTTATCGATGGCGTAGGCGATGGCCTCGCTGTAATTGCGCTCCTGGGACAGGTCCCGGCCGAGGAAAATGGTATCCTGGCGTTTGCCGAAGGTCAGCGGCCCCAATTCGTCGCTCATGCCGTAGCGGGTGATCATTTCCCGCACCGTGCTGGTGGCCCGCTCCAGATCGTTTTGGGCCCCGGTGGAAACATCCTTCAGCACCAGGGCTTCGGCCATGCGGCCGCCTAAGAGCAGCGCCAGCGAATCCAGCATCTGGGATTTGGTGACGTAGTTGCGGTCCTCCTTGGGCAGCAGCAGCGTATAGCCGCCGGCCCGGCCCCGGGGAATAATGGATACTTTATGCAGGGGGTCGGAATTGGGCAGGAAATAGGAAACGACGGCGTGGCCCGCTTCGTGGTAAGCCACCAGCTTCTTCTCCTTGTCGCTGATCACCTTGGACTTTTTCTCCGGCCCGGCGATCACCCGCTCCACCGCCTGCTCCAGTTCGTCCATGCCGATCTTGCGCTTATCGTGGCGGGCGGCCAGCAAAGCGGCTTCGTTCAGCACATTGGCCAGATCCGCGCCGGTAAAACCGGGGGTGCGTCGGGCGATCACGTCCAGGTCGATATAGTCTTCAAGGGGTTTGTTCTTGGCATGCACATCCAGGATCTGCCGGCGTCCCAGCACATCGGGGGCGTCCACCGTGATCTCCCGGTCAAAGCGCCCCGGACGCAGCAGCGCCGGATCGAGAATATCCGGACGGTTGGTGGCCGCCATGACGATGATGCCTTCGTTATCGGAAAAGCCGTCCATCTCAACCAGCAGCTGGTTCAGCGTCTGTTCCCGTTCGTCATGCCCGCCGCCCAGGCCCGCGCCGCGCTGGCGGCCCACCGCGTCGATCTCGTCGATAAAGATGATGCAGGGTTTATGCTTCTTGGCCTGTTCAAACAGGTCCCGGACCCGGGAGGCGCCCACGCCCACGAACATTTCCACGAAATCCGAACCGGAGATGGAGAAGAACGGCACGCCCGCTTCTCCGGCCACCGCCCGGGCCAGCAGCGTTTTGCCGCAGCCGGGAGGGCCGTACAGCAGCACGCCCTTGGGGATGCGGGCGCCCAAAGCGTTGAACCTGCGGGGATCCCGGAGAAAGCC
>Ga0228535_1001966_pt1 | contig 24213 bp, 17 predicted proteins | sample SJ1metagenome_FD_168457 | JGI IMG/M metagenome (GOLD analysis project Ga0228535, IMG submission 168457) | Enriched culture of PCE-dechlorinating microbial communities from Ithaca, New York, USA - SJ1 | ecosystem: Engineered > Modeled > Simulated communities (microbial... > Unclassified | place... | reverse complement strand
AAACGTGACTATCGGGATGTTAAATGCGTCGCAGATGCGGATGTGGCGGCTTGCCTTGTCAGAAGCGTCTATGTCGAGGCATCCCGCCATAAACTTCGCCTGGTTCGCAATTATTCCAATAACCCGGCCGCCGACGCGCGCGAACCCTGTGACTATGTTCTGCGCATACATCTCCTGCACTTCGCAGAAATCAGCGTTATCCACGACTTTCCTGATCACGTCGCGCACGTCGTAACCCTTATTGGGATTGGTCGGGACCATTTCACGAAGCCTCAAGTCCATGCGCGCGGGATCGTCCCCGGTATCGGCGAACGGCGGTTCCTCCATGTTGTTGCTGGGAAGGAAGCTCATCACCCTGCGGACCTGCGCATAGCAATCCGCCTCGTTGTTAGCAAAGAAATGGGCACAGCCCGACGTGGCGTTATGGGCTCTGGCCCCGCCTATCTGTTCGGATGTCACGTCTTCCCCCGTGACGGCTTTGATCACAGCGGGACCTGTGATATGCATTATGCCTATCTTGTCCACCATAAAGACAAAATCCGTAAGCGCCGGGCTGTAGACGGCTCCGCCTGCGCATGGCCCAGCTATGATCGAAAACTGCGGGATGATCCCGCTTGCCTTGACATTTCTGAAGAATATGTTGCCGTAGCCGGAGAGCGCGTCTACAGCCTCCTGTATGCGCGCGCCGCCCGAATCGTTGATGCCTATGCAGGGGGCTCCGTTCATTAGCGCAAGGTCAAGGACCTTGCATATCTTCTTAGCGTGCATCTCGCCAAGCGAACCGCCCATGACAGTGAAATCCTGGCTGAATATGTAGACTATGCGCCCGTCTATTGTTCCGTAGCCGGTGACCACGCCGTCTCCTGGGAAAACCGTACTGTCAAGCCCAAAATTCACGCAGCGGTGCTCGACAAACTCGTCGATCTCCACAAAACTTCCGGGATCAAGAACCGCGTCGATCCGCTCGCGTGCGGTCAACTTGCCTTTTTCGTGCTGTTTGGCGATAGCTTGAGCCCCACCGCCCTGTAGCGCTTTTTCACGTTTCTCAACGAGTTCCGCGCACAGCTCGTCGATCGTTTTGTCCGCCATTACCTCTTACCTCCTCAATAGTCTGGTGCGGTCTTGCTTTATATAAGAGGGCGCCGGCGCCTTATAGCCGGGCGCCCTTACTTATTTGCCGTCAGCGTTCGCTAAGCTCAAGCAGAATACCGCCTGTCGCCTTCGGGTGAAGGAACGCTATCTTCGCTCCGCCGGCGCCGCAGCGCGGCTTCTCGTCTATGAGACGGACCCCCTTCGCCTTAAGCTCGGCAAGGGCTTCCTCCAGGTTCTCGACCCTGATGGCCAGATGATGGATCCCCTCCCCCTTCGCCTCAATGAACTTGGCAACGGGACTGTCGGCACTCGTAGGTTCAAGTAGCTCTATCTCCGTATCCTCAAGCGGCAAAAACGCGGTCTTTACCTTTTGTTCGGCAACCTCTTCAACCCCATGGCATTTTATCCCCATGGCATCCTCCCAAAACTTAAGGGACTCCTCTATGCTCTTCACCGCGATGCCTATATGATCGACGATAGTCGGCTTCATGCCTGCACCTCCTTGGCTCTCTTCTCGGCCACAGCCTTCCTGAGCCACTCTATGGCCTCCGTTGTTGGTGTGCCGGGGCCGAATATGGCTCCCACGCCAAACCCTAAAAGCGTAGGATAATCGGATTCCGGTATCACTCCGCCGCCAAACACTATTATGTCGGTCGCGTTCTTCTCCTTGAGCAGATCCATGATCGCCTTGAAGCAGTACTCATGAGCGCCGGACAATATGCTGACGCCTATAGCGTCAGCGTCTTCCTGTATCGCTGTGTTTACTATCTGTTCCGGGGTCTGACGGAGCCCCGTATATATAACTTCCATTCCGGCATCCCTGAATGCCCTCGCAATGACTTTAGCCCCGCGGTCATGGCCGTCAAGCCCGGGTTTCGCGATAACAACGCGAATTTTACGGTCCATCTCTTTTTCCTCCTTATTCAGCTCTTAAGGTGCCTTAAAGAACCACGTTTTCCTTGTACTCGCCAAACTCTTCGCGAAGAACTCCGCAGATCTCGCCCTCCGTGGCATAGTGGCGCACAGCCTCAAGTATGAGCGGCATGAGGTTTTCGTTCCCCTTAGCTCCCCTGCGCACATCTTCAAGGCATTCCTTGACCTTTACGTTGTCGCGCGTCTCTTTCATCGCGCGCAGTCTCTTGACCTGGTTCTCGCCGACGCTGGCGTCGACCTTAAGCAGTTTGCGGCCTGACGTGTCTTCCTCTATCTGGAATTTATTAACCCCGACGATGATGCGATCCCCGGACTCTATGGACTTCTGATAGTCGTATGACGCGTCCTGGATATGCTTCTGCGGGTACCCTTTCTCAATGGCAGTCATCATTCCGCCGAGCTCGTCTATCTTATTTATGTATTCCCACGCGCCGTCCTCTATCTGTTTGGTCAGCGCTTCTATCACATAGCTTCCCGCAAGCGGGTCGACAGTGTTGGCGATCCCTGATTCGTAGGCCACGATCTGCTGCGTGCGAAGCGCGATACGGACGGACTTGTCGGTCGGAAGCGCAAGCGCCTCGTCAAGGCTGTTGGTATGAAGCGACTGAGTGCCGCCGCAAACAGCAGCCATGGTCTGCACGGCAACCCTTACGATGTTGTTCTCGGCCTGCTGCGCGGTGAGAGTGCAGCCTGCCGTCTGAGTGTGGAACCGAAGCATCTGCGCGTTCTTGTTGGTGACCCCGAAGCGGTCCTTCATTATTTTCGCCCAGATCTTGCGCGCCGCGCGGAACTTCGCGACTTCCTCAAGGAAGTCGTTATGCGAGTTAAAGAAGAAAGAGAGGCGCTTGCCAAACACATTGGGGTCCTGTCCTGCTTTTATAGCGGCCTCGATATACGCTATGCCGTCAGCCAAGGTGAACGCTACTTCCTGTATAGCGGTGGAGCCGGCTTCGCGGATATGGTATCCGGAGATGGAGATAGTGTTCCACTTAGGGATGTTTCTGCTGCAAAAATCGAATATATCGGTTATGAGGCGCATCGACGGCTTGGGCGGGAAAATATACGTGCCGCGCGCTATGTATTCCTTTAGAATATCGTTCTGTATAGTCCCTGAAAGCTCGCTCATCGGGACTCCCTGCTTTTCGGCGACCGCTATATACATCGCAAGAAGAACGGCGGCCGGCGCATTTATAGTCATCGACGTCGAAACTTTATCGAGCGGGATCTGGTCAAAAAGTATCTCTGCGTCCGCAAGGCTGTCAATGGCAACGCCGACCTTGCCGACTTCGCCGATCGCCATCGGGTCGTCCGAATCATAGCCGATCTGGGTCGGCAGGTCAAAAGCCACAGAAAGGCCGGTCGTACCTTGGCTCAGAAGATAACGATACCGTTTGTTGGAATCCTCCGCCGTGGCAAACCCTGCATACTGGCGCATAGTCCAAAAACGGCCACGGTACATCGTGGGCTGGACACCTCTCACGTACGGATACCGGCCCGGGAAGCCTATATCCTTTGTGTAATCAAGACACTCCAGATCCTCCGGGGTGTATATTCTTTTAAGAGGGATACCTCCTCCGGTGGTAAATTTATCCTTCCTCTCGGGATTTTTAGCCAGAGCCTTTTCGACGTCTGCCTCGTAGCCCTTTCTGCCCTCCGCAACTTCCTGGAGCTGTTTTGGATCGAACACTTACTCCGCCTCCTTAAGAAACATCTTGCGACCGGTCTCACGTGGCCGCCTGCACACTCATGGATTTTAGTAAAAACCACACTATGCTATTATTAAGCAGGTAAGGAAAAATTGCAACATTTGACAGGTCATTTCAGACAAGTTTATTTATGTATCTTTTAAATACTTTTCTCACGATTATATTGATTCGGCTGATAAAAACCTTGAATCTGCCGCACATGCGCCTCTTTTGCCTTTTTAAAATGTGTAAAGATGCTTTTTTAGCCATGCAGGGAAGTCAAAAAAGTGTTATTGTCAGAATAATCTTCCTTGTTAGAAAAATCTTCCTATAAAAAACAGATGTCATCAGCAGCCGTTTTTTTACATTTTTAAGCCCCACTTGGTATACTCTTATAAAGCAGCAAAATTAAGAGATCTCACTAAAGGGGGATAATTATAAATGCAGAAGGCAATAAAAATCACGGATTCGATATATTGGATAGGCGGCAACGACCGCGAAACAGACCTTTTTGAGGGTTTATGGACATTGCCAAGAGGCGTCGCCTACAACGCCTACCTGATAAACGACGGCAAAACCGCTCTCATTGATTCCATAAAGAGCGCAAACTTCACGGATTACATAGAGAGGCTGAACTCTGTGATCCCCCCAGGCAGGCAAATAGACTACCTGGTCGTCAACCACATGGAACCGGACCACTCCGGCTCAATAAGGATGCTGAAACAGCTCTATCCCGGCATGAAGATAATAGGCAACAAGAAGACTATTGAGCTCGTAAACGCCTTCTATAAAATATCCGACGGCTTCATTGAAGTGAAGGAGGGCGACGTTATAGACCTCGGGCAGCGCAAGCTTAAGTTCGCGATGATACCGATGGTCCACTGGCCCGAGAGCATGATAGCTTATGAAACGACGGAAAAGGTGCTGTTTTCCACCGACGCTTTCGGCGGCTTCAGCGCGCTTGAGGGCGGCATATTTGACGACGAGCTTGACATGTCGCACTATGAGTCGGAGACATTGCGCTACTTCGCGAACATAGTCGGGCGCTATTCGGCCCCGACGCAAAAAGCAATAGCAAAAGTACGCGCGCTGGACTTTAAGATAATTTGTCCGGCGCACGGCCCGATACTTCGCTCAAACCCCAAGCATGTGGTCGACCTATACGACAAATGGAGCCGCCATGAAACGGAGGAGGGCGTCGTCGTTGTATACGGGTCTATGTACGGCAACACGAAATTCATGACCGACGCAACAGCTCGGTCTATATCCGAGTCAGGCATACAGAACGTCATTGTGCACGACGTATCGCGCTCTAACGTGTCATTCATGGTGCGCGATATCTGGAAGTACCGCGGACTTGTGCTCGGCAGCTGCACTTACAATACGGAGCTCTACCCGCCTATGGCGCACCTCTGCCGTACACTGGCAAACAAAATGATGAAAAACAGGGTGCTTGGGATATGCGGGTCATACAGCTGGAGCAAAGGCGCGCTTGCCGAGCTTCAGATGTTCGCCGACAAAGGCGGCGACTGGGAGCTCGTAGAACCGGCTGTAGAAGTAAAGTCCTGCCCGACTGAGGAAGATTTGGAGCTGTGCCGGCAGCTTGGCAGAAATATTGCCGAGGCCGTTAAAAGGGCGGGCAGATAAATTTGAGATAATCCACTCGCGCAAAAACAGGCAAGACAAAGGGGGATACGTTTTAGTTCAGACGTATCCCCTTTTTAGGTAAACAAGAGAAGCCTATTGCTTTAAAAATCACCGTTTTATATCGTTGACTGTGACCTTTGGGACATACTTCTTAAAAAGCTCCTTTAGCCCGTCTATCTGGCTTTCGTCGAACAAGACCTTCCATCCCAATACGTCCCTTTCAAAAAACACCATCGCTTCTCCATGCCTATGCATTATCGTTATAAACTTTATCTCGTCCCATCTCAGAGTCTCCCTGTGGTGAGTGACCCACGTATGCGTCTCCTTCACGGGGCCAAGAGGCGATATGTAGACGAGCTTCTGATACTTGAGCGCGAAGAAGCTTGAGAGGCCTATCAGGATGTTCATGGCGGCCTTGTCCGTAGTCCCTAGCGAGTAATACCTCCATACGGTAATCCCTATGAGATACACCCCTATGGCCGCAAACGTCGCCGTTTTCATGTTCCCCACGGCCATCCCGGACTTAGACACCAGAAGCTTCTCAAGCTCAGGCAGTCTCTTGGACAATCAGCATCTCCCCAAAACTACGCAAGTTCAGCCGGACGCGTCTTGCCGCCGTGCACCGGCTCCCCCTCTTTGCCGCGCCAGAAAATACCAATCCCCATGTAGGTCATCAGTATCGCAATGATCGGGTTAAGATAGTTCAGGAACGCATACGGGGCGTACTGAAACGTCGGCACTCCGAGAACTGTGGTGTGGTACGCACCGCAGGTGTTCCACGGGATAAGAACGGAAAGAAGCGTACCGGCGTCTTCAAGCGAACGGGAAAGCATCCTCGGGTGAAGCCCCTTCTCTTCATAGGCAGGCCTGAACATTGTTCCCGGCATAGCTATCGAGAGGTACTGATCACCAAGGAAAATATCGCAGACAAAGCAGGCCAGGATCGTAGCCATTATCATTCCGCCGACTGACCTGATCGGCTTCATAATAGCTTCAAGCATAACTTTCAGGAATCCGCAGACATCCATCGAGAAACCAAATGTAAACGCGCATAGGATAAGCGAGATCGTCCAGTTCATAGACTGCAGGCCGCCGCGTTCCATAAGTTTAACAATATCATTGGCTGCAGCCAGAGCAACATCGGGGGCAACGCTGATGCTGTTATCTGCAAGAAGTTTGGCGAGAGCAGCCGCATCTTCACCTGCACCTGCAATTTCGGCAGAGATCGCAGGCGAATAACCGTACTGCATTATATTGAGTATTTCGCCAATCCCTACGCCTTTGACCGCCGCAAAGATAATTGCGACGAAGACGCCGGCCCAGAGGCTGGGCAGAGCCGGTTTGCGCATAGCCGAAAGAATTATGACGACTAAAGGAGCGAGGAGCGTAATCGGGTTGATCCAGAATTCCGCCTTCATAAGAGCCTGGATGGCAGCTATCTTTACAGTATCAAGCTGGCCGCCGGCATAACGGAAACCGATGATGATCGTGATAACAGCGACTATGACGTAAGTAGGCCCGGTGGTCCACACCATGGCCCTGATGTGCTGGAAGATGTCCGTTCCCGAAACTGCAGGCGCAAGGTTGGTCGTGTCGGAGAGCGGGGACATCTTGTCTCCGAAATATGCTCCGGAAATGATCACTCCTGCCGTCAGAGGAGCAGGAATGCCAAGTCCAAGCGCGATGCCCATAAGGGCGATACCGACAGTTCCTGAGGTCCCCCATGATGTACCGGTCGACAGTGCCACGACAGAGCATATGAGCAGTGTGGCAAGAAGAAAAATTGACGGGCTCAGAATGGACAGTCCGTAATAAATCATGGTTGGCACAACTCCGCTGACTATCCATGTTCCGATCAGCGGGCCAACGGTGTAGAGTATGAGGCATGCCTGCATACCTGTCATGATCCCGTCTATAATGCCTTTTTCAATTGTTGCATAATCATACTTAAGCACTACAACGCCGACCGCAATCGTAAGCATTGCTCCAAGTATAAGCGTGATGTGGATGTCAACTTCCCACACAAGAACGCTTGCCGCGATCATTGCCGCAACAATTAGAAATATCCCGGCTGCCAACGCTAAAGAAGGTTTACGAGGCTCCATAATAAGACAACTCCCCTTTCAGTTATACACAAAATATAAAGTAATAAAGATGCTGCCAAATGCAAGAAGAAGATACTTTGAAAAGCAGGTTTACCTATAAACCACCTCCATTTTTTAATATAATAAACGAAAAGTGCAGATGGTACGGTACGTATAGGTATTAGAAAGCACAAACCATTAAAACAAAAAAATCCTTGGCTTGTCTACGTAATTCTACTACCTTTACGATACATCTGTCTATACTAAAAATAGCTGTGGATTATAAGTCAAGTTTACGATAGCAGCTTACAATATTGCTTGACAAAAAAAGAAAGTACTGATAAAACAGCAGCTGCATCGGGGGAGTCTTAAAGGCTGAGACAAGTTTTTTGAATTCCGCAGCCGTTTTGGTTCACTGGCATCCCGCGGATAAAAAGAAACCGACCCTTTGAACCTGAACCGGGCAATACCGGCGGAGGGAAGATGTTTTTGGCGTGCGCCGCATGCGGTTGCAGACGCCCTTTCGATGCTCATATTTTGCCATATTGAAGGGGATGTTTGCCATAGTTCGTGTGCGGCTCAAAATCCTGATAGAAGGCGCCCTTTCCGTTGCGCTCTCAATTGTTCTGTCGTATATAAAACTGTTCAGCCTGCCGCAGGGCGGGTCCGTCAGCCTGTCCATGCTGCCCCTCATAGTTTTCGCGCTGCGCAGGGGAGGAGTATTGGGTATGACGGCAGGCGCCGCCGCCGGTTTTATGCATATTTTCCTGGGCGGCTACATAGTTCACCCGCTGCAAGCTCTGCTGGACTACCCTGTTGCTTCTGCCGCCTTGGGGCTCGCTGGTTTTTTCAGAAGCAAAAAATATTCAGGCATTGCGGTCGGAGTCATTGCAAATATGTTTTCGTCCGTGCTGTCGGGAGTCTTTTTCTTTTCAAGCTATGCGCCTAAGGGAATGAACGTATGGCTTTACTCTGTCGTCTACAACGGAAGCGCGGTGATACCTGAAGGGATCATTTGCGCCCTTCTGCTCTGCCTGGTTTGGCCGCGCATAAAGAACTTATAGTGACCCGCCGATGCTATAAAAAAGCCAAAACTCAGGCAAATCATAAAAAACAGTTGAAGCATTCTATTTTTCAAGATAGAATACGCAGAAGCGGGACAAGGGGTCCCGGCATAATCTTAGGACCATATTTTAAGGAGGACTTCTTACAATGGCTAAAGCAGTAGTAGACCAGGATACCTGTGTAGGTTGCGAGGCTTGTGTGGGCGTTTGTCCGACGTCGGCTATAAGCGTGACGGACGGCAAGGCGAAAGTTGACGCTGACACGTGCGTCGAGTGCGGCGCCTGCGTAGCGACCTGCCCTGTGAGCGCTATCTCGCAGTAAGTTTCGATTTTAGATATGCAAAAAGCCCCGCGCCCGAGATCTCGGGGCGCGGGGCTTTTTGCATATCTTATATCTTTTGGGGTCAGCGTTGCCCGTATCTTCTTTTCAAATCCTCCGCTTCCGACCTTACCTCCTCGTCAGTAAGCGCCACCGCGCCTCCCGCTATCTGCGCAAGAATGAATATGTCCGCAAACGTCTCAAGCATCTCACAGCGCAGAAGGGCCTCGTCCAAAGTATGCCCCACGCATAACGATCCGTGGTTGGCAAGCAAAACAGCGGCACCATTTTTAAGCGCCAGGACTGCGTTTTTGGCCAGCGCATCAGACCCTATCGGAGCATATTCTGCAACAGGGACAGCTCCGCCAAATACCGCGACCTGGTTGTCGGTTATGGGCTTAAGAGTGCGTCTTGCGGCCGCCACCGCCGTGGCGCATATTGAATGCGCGTGTATAACCGCGTTTACATCGGCGCGCGCCTCAAACACGGCAAGATGCATCCGGTTTTCTATAGAAGGCTTTCTTGCGCCGTTCAGCACCTTGCCGCGTAAGTCCATCTCGACGAGATCCTCCGGAGACAAGTCCGCATAGTCCATGCCGCTCGGCGTTATCAAAAAACCGCTCTTTGTCCTTGCGCTTATGTTACCGCCTGTTCCCTGCACAAGTTTTTTCCCGCACATCAAAAGACCCGCGGCAATGATTTTTTCCCTTAAAACTATGTCAGCTGTCATGCTGCCCACACCTCGCAAGCCTGCACATAAACGGCATTACCACCAAATTTGCCGCTCCGGCGGCAAGAAATACGTTGACCACGGAAACGTTGAAAAAAAGCATAAGAGAAACAAAGACGGCGGCCAATACCATGCCCAAGGAGTCAGTAACGTTAAGGCACGCAACCACGCGCGCCCTGTGTTCAACAGGCGTGCCGGCCTGCATAATAGCGTACATCGGGACGCTGAAAATACCTCCTGAGACAGCAAGCAGCAGAAAAGAGGCTATTATCCCCCAAGAAACGGGCTCCTTCAAAAACTCAGCTATCCCCATCAGATAAGGCTTCCTTGCAACGGCAAAGCTGAGGCAGTAAAGCGCGGCTATCGCTACAGTAACACCGACGCCGCTTACTGGGATAAGGCGGCCCGATACTTTGCCGCGCAGCAGTTTGTTGCACAAAACAGCGCCGATCGTTATACCGACGGAAAACACCACGAGGAAAAATGTCGAGACCTCCTGGTTGCCGCCCAAGATCTCTTTTGAAAAAGTCGGGAACTGCGAAAGGAAGACCGAACCTATCAGCCAGAACCAGCTTATGCCGAGCACAGAATGAAACACCGGCCCGTTCGACGCCGCGTAGGCGATGATGTTCCAGGTTGAGCGAAATATATTCCAGTCTATTTTCATGTCAGGCATAAAAGCCTGCGCCTTAGGGATGAAGAGGCTTGCTATAAAACCGAACACCGCCACCGCGACGACTCCGACCCCTATATAGACGCGCCCCATCTCATGAAGCACAAGCAAACCGCCGCACATAGTCCCCAAAAGTATGGCTATGTATGTCCCCGCGCTCACAAGCCCGTTGCCGGCGACAAGCTCTTCCTCCCTGAGGTGCTGAGGCAGGATGCTGAATTTAAGAGGTCCAAAAAAAGTCGACTGAGCCCCCATGAAAAACAGCAAGATAACCAGCCACGGCAGGCTCATGTAGTGAAAGGCAGCCGCTGTCAGAACCATGAGCACGATCTCGACAAATTTTATTATACGTATCAGAAATGATTTTTCGTATTTGTCCGCTATCTGGCCTGCGGTCGCCGAAAAGAGGAAAAACGGCAGGATAAAAAGACCGGCTATAGCCGTTATGAGGACACGCGCGTTTATGCCGTACACATCCGACAGCCTGAACGTGATAAGTATCACAAGCGCGTTCTTAAACAGGTTATCGTTGAACGCGCCTAAAAACTGTGTCAGAAAAAGAGGGAGGAAGCGTCTTGTCGCAAGCAGCCCAAATTGTGTCTTTATCTCTGATATGCCCATGCCGGCTAACCGTTATTGGCCTTTGTCCTTTAACTGGTCAAGCGATATGTCACGCGTATGTTCGGTCTTAACCCAGGTGCCCTGGTCTTTGGCCAGGATTGCAGCTTTAAATAGTATGGGTATCCATGTTATGCCGAACCAGAAGTAAGCAAATGTGTCCTTCACATATTTAAAAGTCAGCTTCTTCTCGTGCATCGAAGGGCCTACGATAACGCATATGAAGCAGAACGCTATGATTACAAATATGGGCAGCCCAAAGAAAAGCACCCAGTCGAGCGTTGTCTGCGGCGTGCTGCTTGAGATCGTCGGAAAGAGCACAATGTTGTTGATGAGCGTATACGCCATGCCCGCAAACATTATGACAATGCCAAGACATGATTTTGCGGGCGCGAGCAGATAGAGAAAGAGGTCAAGGTACTGGAGTTTCCTAGTTACAAAGAATGATTTAAGCGCATCCATGCCGTAGTGCCATAATACCCAGTAGTGACCCTGCATCCAGCGGGTACGCTGACGTTTTGAGACCTCCATGCTCTGAGGTTTTTCGTCGTAGATCAATGCAGCGTCGTTCCAGTGGACCCTGCTGCCTGACAATATCAGGCGCGTAGACATCTCGAGGTCTTCCGTAAGGCTCTCCAGGTTCCATCCTATCCTTTCAAGAGTTGCCGCCCTGATTACAAGGCCGGTGCCGCCAAGTGTGCATGAAAGGCCCCAAAGCCCGCGTGCCAGCTGCCAAAAACGGTTTGAAAACCAATACGCCAGAGCGTACGAACGTGTAAGCCAGTTATCGTCGGGGTTTTTCACATCCAACACACCCTGTATCGCCTCAGCCTCAGGGTGAAGTTCCATGTAGTCATTCATGCGGGCCAAGAAATTTTTATCCGCCAGATTATCCGCGTCAAACATGGCCAGCGCATCAACCTCATCCATAGGTATCTGAGTCAGTGCCCAGCGCACATTCCACGTCTTGCCGTTATGTTCTTTATCGAACCTTTCAAGCGCAATGGCGCCATGCTGCCTGACCAGTTCGGCCGTGTTGTCTGTGCAGTTGTCACACGAGACATATACCTTATAGCAGTTCTTCGGGTAGTTCTGATTACGGAGGCTTTCAATAAGGGGCGCGATGACCTTAGCCTCGTTATGAGCGGGGACAAGCACGGCAAACCTGCGATAGCGCGCGGCGCGCGGCATCTCCTTCTGGCTCCAGAAGCCGCGCACGCTGACGATGATCTGGTAAACCCCGTCGCACATCAGAGATCCCAGGAGCGTATAGAGCACAAACTGCACTATCCACCAGCCCCACCATATAACCCAATAGAACAGCTCCTGCGAATCTCCCATTACCTGTCATTCCTCCTGAATATGTAAAGCAAAAAAGCTATATTGCAATTTATGAACAAACCATGCCGCATCAGGATATAATACATGCAGGACGGGCTTTAGACAACAACCGCATATGCAAATACGCCTTATAGCGTATCCCCGGCGAACCGCAAGGCGCCGCGTACCGGAATAAGCGGAATTGGTCGATATGCGCCCAAAATGTCATCTCTTTAAAATTTCATTTATCAGGTTTCTCTCAAGGATCAGGTCGTTGTAGCCGAGCCTGCGCTCAACCTCTTCCGTGATCGATTCAAACTTGGATATATCCGTCTTCTCTCTGCTTTTTATATATGTTGCCCTGCCGGCTCCGGGTTCGACAAAGACACCTTTGTACATATAAGAGCCGTTTCTGAATATCACGGGCTCGTCAGGGCCGTCCGCCAAAAGGTCCCTCCCGAATGCCGTAGTTATCCCGAGCCCCATAAGGCCTGAAACTGTAGGCAAGACATCGATCTGCCCGGTATCGCTTTCGTCAGCGCCCGTTATTTTTTTATCTTTATCCTGCGGTATACGGAACATAAGCGGCACTCTCCTTGTGTTCTGCCATACGACAGGATCCTCCAACGGTTCTTCGAGCAGCTTTTCAAGATCCTCCCTATAAGCGGTTGGAATTGCGGGGTGGTCTCCGTAAACCACTATGAGGCTTTTGTCGAGCACTCCGTTTTTCCTGAGGCCGTCTATGAAACGCCCGAATTCACGGTCAAAGTAATGTATTGCTATGAGATACCTTCCCACAAGCGTGTCCTTAAGATCCTCAGGCAGAACAAGAGTGCCGTCGTCAAGCCCTTCAAAGTCAAAAGGATGGTGGCTGCTCAGCGTCACTATGAATCCGTAAAAAGGGTATCTGTAATCGGTAAAAAATTCCAGGGCCTTTGTAAATATCACCCTGTCGCTCAGTCCGAGGCCTATCACCTCTTCGTCCGGGAACGTGTTCCTGCTGTATTGCCTGTAAAAACCAAGCTTTGGGTGCATCCTGTGGCAGTTCCAGAAAGCGCTGTACGTACCCTGAAAAACAACGCACCTGTAGCCTTTTTTGTTAAGGGAACGGGCCAGCGAATTAAAGTCGTTATCGGCAAACCTGGTATATGCGGCGCCTGACGCGGCCGGGAACATACCTGTATTGGCCATAAATTCCGAGTCGGCACTCTGGCCGCCGGCAGTCTGGTTCCATGCGTTTGCAAAGTATATGCATTCCCTGCGGAACCGGTTGAGGTTAGGCGTCACCTCGACGCCGTTGAATTCCATATCCAACACGAAGTACTGCAGGGCTTCGCATTGTATCATTATGAGGTTCTTGCCGCGAGCCAACGGGCGGTGCCGCACCGCGTTATGTTTGGCAAACCACTGCCTGATCTCGCGTATCTTGGCTTCAGGCGTGTAGTCTGAAGCCAGCGCGCGCCCGGCCATAGCCAGAGCGTCTCCCCAATGAAAAGTCGAGACGCTGACCCAGGCACAGACAGAAAGCCTGTCGTACATGGCGTTTATTATGTTAGGCCTCTGTTCGGCAAGCCTCCATGCAGCGTATCCCTGAACCGCCACCGACACCGCAAAGAGCGCGGCCGAAAAAAGCGCGCGCCTCACGGTAACCTTTTTAAAACGCACGATAAGCCGTTTTTTCTTCATAAGCCAAACCGCTATCGGTATATCGATGAATATGAGAGCGTCCCACGGCTTAAGAAGAGACCATATAGATTTGGCTATAAGCCCCGTCTGTGGGATCAGCATCAAATCATGGAAGATAAAAATGTCGGCGTAGTAGCGTATAAAAAGCCTGTCAGTCAAGACAAGAGATGAGAGCAGAAGATCAAGCAGCAGCAGCGCCTTGCCTCTTGAACGCACTGACATAAGCGAAACCGGAATCACAAGGCACAGTATCGCGCCACAAGACGGCAACCCGACTGCCATAGCCCTCAGCATATATCTCACAACGGGGTAATCGAAGCTCTCCAATATGGGCCAGTTCAGGATCCTTGCAATGGAAAAATCCACAGAAAAAAATTTTAACCACAATATGGCAACCAACATAAGCAGTATTTTAAATTCGCGAAAATTAGGCCCCGTATCATCCGCATCTCTCATTTTATTAAAAATCCTCATCGCACACCTCTGTCCAACAGCTTCAAAACAAGGTCGTGCTCCAAAATTTTGTCGCTGTATCCAAGCCGTCGCTTAACTTCGCCGGTTAAGTCCTCAAAACCGCCATATTCCAGTTTACTGTGATTCTTAACGTTAACAGCGCTTTTTTTCTGAGGCTCAACAAACACATCCCCAGTTATGTAGGAGCAGTTTCGGAATATGACAGGCTCGGCAGCCCTCGGCAAAAAAAGATCATATCCAAAGCCGACAAGAAAATTAAAACCAAGGAGGTTCGATACGGTTACAGGAACATCGATAAGGCCGACCGGGGTTTTGCTGTCCTTAAAGACCATGTCGCGCCCCGGTATCTTTATGATCAGTGGTATCTTTTGAACTTCGCGCCACGCCAGATCGCTTTTCAAGCTCCGTCCAAGGAGTTTTTCAAGGTTTGGCCTATCCCATATCGGTATGGCAGGATGGTCGCCGTAAACAACTATCACAGACGAATCCATGAGCCCCCTCTTTTCCAGATCCTTGATGAACGATCCAAATTGCGTATCAAAATAGTGTATCGCCGTCAGGTAATCGCCTATCAGCATCCCTTTGAACTTGCCGACGTCAAGGTCCGTCTGATCAAATATGGGTTTGAAATTGTAAGGATAATGGCTCGTTAACGTCACTAAAAAAGCGTAGAAGGGCTCCTTCTCTTTGTCAAGCATCTGTGCCGACTGTCTGAAAAAGCTTTTGTCGCTGAGCCCCAACCCTATCTCTTCGTCGATCGTAAAATCTTTTTTGCTGATAAACTTCGTAAAACCAAGGGCGGGATACATATGGTTCCTGTTCCAAAAACCAGGTTTGTCACCGTGCAGCGCTAAAGTGCTGTATCCGTTCTCCGCCAGCAGTTTTGGAAGAGCCTCGTATCTGTTGCCCGCAAACCGAGTATATACAACACCTGCCGGGGACGGATACAAGGAAGCGTTGACAAGGAACTCCGCGTCAGAGCTATTGCCGGTGCCCGTCTGGTTATAAGCCCTGTCAAAATAAACTGACCTGGCCGCAAAACGGTTTATGTTAGGGGTGACTTCATGTCCGTTGATCTTTAAACCTATCACGAACTGCTGAAGCGACTCCACCTGTATTATGATGAGGTTTTTCCCTCTCGCGGCGCCGAACATCCGGCCGTTCCGCATACAAAGAGCTCTCCTTGCTTCAAGCCACTCCCTTATCTCGCTGATTTCGCTTGAAGGCACTTCTTTGCGCATCAGCTCTCCTTTGACAACGTTCCATGCGTCAGCCACATGATATGTGAGAGCCCCGACATTGCTGCAAACAGCAGGGCGATCCCACATCGACGTGAGGACCCTGGGCACTTTTTTTTCATAACTGTCGATGCGCAGCCATAACATCAGCGCGCCGGACAAAAATAAAATGAACGAAACAACGGCGCGTCTTGGCCCGATCTTCTTAAAAAAAGGCGCGTCATAAAAATACCGCGTCGCTAAAACATATAAAACGAGCAGCGGGATATCCGCAAAATAAAAGGCGTCCCGCAAACACAGCAGCGCAAAGACAGAATCGGCTACATCGCCGACCTGAGCCGTGAGCCCAATGTTGGCAAAAGAGAAAAGGTCTGAATAGTACCTCATGTAGAGGATATCTGTAACGGCCAATGCCGACAGGGAAAAATCCGCCAGGATGGCAATAAAAGGCCGCACCCCGCTCCACAGCAGAGAGACCGGGACAAAAACCATTAGAATAACACCGGCTGACGACGCAACCGAAACGACATCCCGCGTCATAACAGACGAAGTGTAGGACTCCACAAAGTAGAACTTCAGCAGAACGGAAACAAAAATAACCACAAAGAAGAGCAGCTCTCTGCGGTCTTTATCGTAATTATTTTTAACGCCGCCTAAAAATAGCATATGATGTCTCCCTTTGATCCACAGCCAAGACATCATAACAGAGGCTGCCGTGATATCTTTTCGCCGCAACTATTCCGCGTGCCTGCCATACAGTCTGTTCATCCTGCGCAATCTCTGAAGGCTTGGCAATGTATTTGACAGCAGCAGATCGAACTCATCCCTTGTGAGGCGCCACTCCCAGTTGCCTTCGGCCACGCCGGGCACGTTCATCCTGGAATCCCCGCCAAGGCCAAGTATGTCCTGCATAGGTATAATAGCAATTTCCGCGACAGATGCAAGTGCCAGCTGCGTCATATATTTTACCGCCTCATACCGCTTAACGCCGCATCCGATATATTCTTCAAACGTCGCTTTTTCAGTATCCGAAGCCTCGCTGTCCCACCAGCCCAACACAGTGTTGTTATCATGCGTGCCGGTGTAAACCGCAAAATCTCGCGTGATATTATGGGGCGCATATGGATTGGAACCGACGTCGTCACCGAAAGCGAACATGAGCACCTTCATGCCGGGAATACCGTGACGCCGCATCAGTTCGCTGACGTCGGCAGTTATTATGCCAAGGTCTTCCGCTATTACCGGAAGCACTCCGCCAAAAAGAGGCGATATTTCGCGTTCAAGCGCCTCAAAAAGCTCTTCTCCGGGAGCTTGCCGCCAGTGTCCGTTCTCAGCTGTGTTTTCACACGAGGGTATCGACCAGTATCCGCAAAACCCGCGAAAATGATCTATGCGTATGCAATCGTACATAGAAAGAGCTCTTTTGACCCTGTCCACCCACCATACGAACCCAGATGTCCTGATATTATCCCAGAGGTAGACCGGATTTCCCCACCTCTGGCCAGTCTTGCTGAAATAATCCGGGGGTACGCCGGCCACAAAGTTGGGGGAACCGTGTTCGTCAAGATCGAAGTATGACTGGTTGGCCCAAACGTCGGAGCTGTCAAGCGCCACAAACATGGGAAGGTCCCCTATGACGGAGATCCCGCGGTTTTTACAGTATTCATGCACCATGCGCCACTGCCTGAAGAAGATAAATTGGGAAAACGAAGTAAAAGATATGCGTTTTGCGTTTGCCTCCTGACAAGCAAACCGTTCAAGCGCTGCCGCGTCGCGCTTTCTGTAGACATCAGGCCATTCGTTCCAGCATAGGCCTTTAAACTCCTCTTTAAGCGCAGAAAAGAGGGCATAATCCTCAAGCCATGTTTTTTCTTCCTCACAGAAACGCTCAAACTCGCTTTGCATCGACGAGAAGCGCGCGTCTTTTGACGAAAAGACCTCCCATGCCTTCTTCAGCAGCGCCTCTTTTATATCGGCCGCCAGCTTGTAATCGGCGCGGGCTGATTTCTGCGCAAAACGGATCTTCAAATCATCCACGCATATTAACCCATCATCCGACAGCCTTTGGGGACTCACAAAAAGAGTGTTCCCGGCAAACGACGAAGGGCTGCTGTACGGCGAGTTGCCAAAGACGCCCGTCACCGGGTTTAACGGCAGGACCTGCCACGCGCCAAAACCGGCGCCGCACAGAAAATCGGCGAACCTTTCGGCGTCGGGGCCTAAATCGCCCACGGCAAAAGCGCTAGGGAGGCTTGATATGTGCAGAAGGACGCCGCTTTTTCTTGTATCCTTAAAAAACATTGCGGCATTTCCCCGCTATATGCCGCTCATTGACCGCGCACATGCGATCTATCTGTAGAACCGGCAGGCGGCAGCCAAGTCAGTTCGAATCCGTCATTGGCTCCAGGATAAGGCAGGCAAGAGGAGGCAGCGAGACGACTAACGACCGCGGCCTTCCGTGGAAAGATATATCCTGCGTTTCCAGGCTGCCTAAATTTCCGCAGTTTGAGCCGCCGTAATAAGCTGCATCGCTGTTCAGCGCCTCTTTCCATATCCTGCCTCCCGGCACGCCGATTCTGTATCCTGTCCTTGGGACAGGAGTAAAGTTTCCGATAAACACCAACTCGCTGCCATCCTTAGCCCGCCGCAGAAAAGAAATCACGCTGGACGCGGCGTCGCCGGCATCGATCCACTCAAATCCCATCCTGTCGTAATCCCGCTCCCAAAGAGCGGGGGTCTTCCCGTAAAATTTATTTATGTCCTTAAACCAGCGCAGGACGCCGCTGTGCAGATGGTCATCCAGTATATGCCAATCCAGGCTCATATCGTGGCACCACTCACGCTCCTGTCCGAATTCATTGCCCATGAAGATCAGTTTCTTGCCTGGGTGCGCGAACATCCAGCCAAAAAGCAGCCGAAGGTTGGCGGCTTTCTGCCACGCGTCCTTCGGCATCCTTTCCCAAAGCGACCCTTTGCCGTGGACGACCTCATCGTGCGAAAGAGGCAGGACGAAATTTTCAGAATATGCGTACCACATCCCGAATGTGAGCTCACTGTGATGATATTGCCTAAAGATTGGATCCCTTGAGATGTATTTCAACGTATCGTGCATCCAGCCCATGTTCCACTTGTAGCCGAAGCCCAGGCCGCCAAGCCATACTGGGCGCGATACCATAGGCCATGACGTGGATTCTTCAGCCGTAGTCTGGACGTCGGGGTATTGCATATACAGCGTTTCGTTCAGTTTTTTCAGAAAATCTATAGCGTCTATATTCTCTCTGCCTCCGTAGATATTCGGCAGCCACTCGCCTTCTTTCCGCGAATAATCAAGGTAGAGCATGGACGCGACGCCGTCCACACGAAGGCCGTCCGCATGGTACCTATCGATCCAGAAGCAAGCCGAGGATATCAGGAAGCTCCTTACCTCGCTTCGTCCGTAGTTGAATATGCAGCTGTTCCAGTCCGGGTGAAATCCGCGCCTCGGGTCCTCATGCTCATAAAGATATGTGCCGTCGAATTTTGCAAGCCCAAACGCATCGGACGGGAAATGAGACGGCACCCAATCAAGTATCACGCCTATGCCGGCGTTATGGAGGGCGTCTATCAGCCTCATAAAATCTTCTGACGAACCGTAACGCGCGGTAGGGGCAAAATACCCCGTGACCTGATATCCCCATGAGCCATAGAACGGATGTTCCATTACCGGCATAAACTCCACATGCGTAAAACCGTTCTCTATAAGATACGGCGGCAGCTCCTCCGCTAAACCGAGCCATGTCAGGTAGCCGTTCTCGGCGGTGCGCCTCCATGAGCCGGCGTGGACCTCATATATGGACTGCGGACGGTCATGCGCGCTGCGGCGAGCCCTTGAGGCCATCCAGTTTCCGTCCTTCCACTCATACGCCGGTGGCGGACAGACTTTGGATGCGGTCAAAGGCGGTTCTTCGCAAAAAAACGCAAGCGGATCACATTTATCCAGGCGCTCCCCGGCTTTCGTCAGTATGCTGTACTTATAGCATGAGTAAGGCCGCACATTGGGGATAAAACCTTCCCATATCCCGGACGAATCCCACCTGGGAGCCAGTCTGTGCACGCCTGGATCCCACGCGTTAAAGCCGCCTATGACCGAAACTTCTTCCGCATTCGGCGCCCATACCGCAAATAGAACTCCCGGCACACCGTCATGCTCCATAATGTGGGCTCCCAGAAAATCATACAGTCTCGCGTGGCTGCCCTCGCGGAACAGATAAATATCCGTCTCCGTCGCAAGGCTTACGCCGTACACTATTTCTTCATTCATGCGGATTCACCTCCGGCCTGATGGTGATATTATAACCTAAATGCAATCCTGCATCGTACAAAGGAATACTACGGAGGAATACTGATGAACGAACTGTTCTCATACGGCACGGTTACGGAAGAGGTCCTCGGCAGGCTTAAGGAGGCATTAGGCTGCGGCGGCGTATCTGAAGACAGAGATAAAATAACGGCATACTCGCACGACGAGGTCCCCTCAAACGCATACGACAGTACATATATGGCCGATGTCTTGGTGTTTCCGAGATCGACTGCGGATGTGTCCTCAGTCATGAAGATCGCGTCCTCGTATAAAATCCCTGTGACCCCAAGAGGCGCCGGTACAGGCCTGTCAGGCGGAGCGCTTCCAGTGTTCGGCGGAATTGTCATGAGCTTTGAGAAGATGAACAGGATATTGGAGCTAGATGAGATGAACTTGACGATAACGGCAGAACCTGGCGTGGTGACATCCGAGATAACGAGGACGGCCGCGCGTCATAACCTGCTCTATGCCGGGGACCCATGCAGCAAGGACGCGTCGTTTATAGGAGGCAATATAGCCGAGAACGCCGGCGGGAACAAAGTCATAAAATACGGGCCGACAGGCGCGCAGGTCCTGGCGCTTGAGGCAGTCCTTGCGGACGGTACTGTGACATGGTTTGGCGGGAAACGGCGCAAGGACGTGACAGGACTTGATTTTTTACATATCATGGCCGGCTCGGAAGGCATACTGGCTGTCATAACAAAAGCAGTGCTTAAACTCCTGCCGCTTCCCAGGCATTCGGCCGACCTGCTCGCCGCTTTTCGCGACGCGGAAAGCGCCATCGATTTTGTCCCTCGAATAATTAAAGAAGGCGGCATAATCCCTGCCTCAATAGAATTTATGGACCAAAAGGCGCTGACGCTGGTCGAGAAATATTCGGGGCAGCCCGTGCCAGCCGGCAGTGCGGGCGCGGCCCTCATAATACAGCTTGAGGACAACGATCCCGACATTGTCGAAAAACAGTATATTTCAATAGGAGAGCTCGCCAAGAAGCGAGGGGCAACAGAGGTCTACGTTGCCGACACCAGAAGCACAAAAGAGAGGGTGTGGCGGATAAGAGAGGCCATTCCTGAGGCAACCGCGTTTTTTTACGACAGATACACAAAAGAAGACCTCGTGGTCCCGTTGGCAAATGTCCCCGCGCTGCTTTCGGCAATAAAGAAGACATGTTCCTGCCATAACCTCGAATGGGTGGCATATGGGCACGCCGGCGACGGCAACATGCACTGTACGATAGTGGGGCCTGATAACGACAACTGGAAGGAAGCGCTTCATGAGGCGCAAGAAGAGATATACGGCCAAGTGCTAGCTTTAGGCGGAACCTTATCGGGAGAACACGGGATAGGGTTCAAGCGCAAAGGCTACATGAAACTATTCCTCGACAGCGCGCAGATAGAACTCATCAAACGCGTCAAGCTGGCGTTCGACCCGCTGAATATCCTTAACCCTGGCAAGATGGTCGAGTGGATGTAGCAACCGCCGATATGGCGGCTGCCAGTTTATATTTTTATCTTGCGAAGCTCCCTCCGCAATATTTTGCCGGACTGCGAGATTGGAAACTCTGAGACGAACGCTATTTTTCGCGGAGTCTTATAGTGGGCAAGACGCTCCTTACAATAGACCATGAGCTCCTTGGCAGTCACGGTATGCCCTTCCCTCGGTATCACGAACGCCTTTACTATCTCTCCCGTCACGCTGTTTTTCTCGCCGACAGCGACGGCCGACAGTACAGCCGGATGTTTGGACAGCACCGCTTCGACTTCCTGCGGATAGACGTTGAAACCTCCTACGATGATTATGTCCGTCGCTCTGTCGACGATCCTCATATAGCCGTCGCCGTCTATTTTTACGACATCACCTGTATTGAACCAGCCATCTGAGAACCGTTCCATAGTGCTTATCTTATCGCGAAAATATCCGTCGACGACGGAGGGCCCTTTTACCCACAGTACGCCCTCGTCATGGGGATCTATTTTGTTACCGTCCATATCCCTTATTTCAAAATCATAGCCGTCGCATATCTGACCTACGGCCCCGAGCCTGGCGGTCTCTATGCTGTGCCCGACAGCCACAACAGGAGAACACTCAGTAAGGCCGTAGCCCTCCAAGATGCCGACTCCAAGGCATCTTCGGCATCTTAAATCCGTTTCCGCGCTAAGACGGTCGCCGCCGGTTATAACTAATTTTATGCCGTCAAGGCGCTCCCCTGTCTTTTCGAGAGCCCCAAGGATGAACGATATAACTGTAGGCACAGCTATAATACAGTTCGTGCCCGATGTCTTTATGGCATCGACTGTGGCGTCGACCGGGACAAAAGACGGCAAGACCGCCTGCCTGATTCCCGAGAGCAGCGGCAGCATGCATGCTATGTTAAATCCAAGAGTATGGAAGTTCGGCAGGACATTGAGAAAAACGGAGCTGTAGTCTATGAGACCCGGCACATGCGCCGTCATGGAGTCTATATTGCTCAGCAGATTGGAGTGGCTGCATGGAACAGCCTTAGGCAGACCGGACGTTCCTGACGTAGAAAATATTATGGCGTATTTTTCGTGCTCAGGGTCTCCGCGCCGGCCTCTCCAACGCTCTATCGGCCTGTCCAACCCGGCGGCTGCAACCGGTATCCCCTTTAATTCGGCGGCTTTGGCAGCGGATAAAAATTTATCCTCCGTTACAAAAACAGCATGCACATCCAGCATTTCGATGGTGGAAAGCAGGTTCTCAACACCGGTTCTGGCGTTAAGAGGCGCAAATGCCCCTCCGAGACGCCAGCAGGCAATAGCAAGCGCGATCGTTACCGGCGAGTTCGGAAGAAGCGCGGCGATACGCTGCCCTCTTTCAAATCCCGCGCTTTTCAGCTTATCCTCGCAGTCAGAGACTAAATCGTTAAGCCATTTCCACGGCCACCAATGCCCCTGCCACCAAATACAGTGCGTATCCTCCCTTCCGGCCCACTTAGCGGCGAATCTTCCCTCGAGCCGAAACACGTCGACGTTTCCAGACATCCCCAGATCAACCCCGTCCGATTATTGGCGAAGCGCAGCCGCGCCCGGCCTGTGCAATGTGACAAACCACGCCGTACGACCATGTCATATATCGGCCTTGCCGGCCCTTATCCGCTTTTGGAATATCCCCTTGTCCGATGCGCAGTATATCACAGCCATGGCTTTGTTTAGCGGTCCGTGAGTGCTTGGGTCTATAGTCAATGTGGCGTGTACCATGGCAAAGTTCCTGGTCGCCAAAAGGGCGTGCCGTATTGCCTCACCCCTGTATCCCGGGGCCTGGTAAAGCGCGTTTGCGACCCATCCCACCCCATCGTAAGCTAAAACCGCGGCTTCAATATCGCTTGGCGGACAATTCTCATTATATAGCGTGCGGTACTCTTTGAGCACAGACCTCACCTGAGGGTCAAGCGCGGAAACCTCGTTCAGCCACCAGCTCCCCGCAAGGGACATGCCGGCCTCGTCAGAAACGAGGTCATTATAGCTTTCAGCAAGTATAACTGATGAAAAACCTACCTCGCGCGCCTGCCTCACAACACGTCCCCTGTTTTCACTGCGTCCGGGAAGCAGCAGTATATCGGCGCCGCTTTCTTTTATGGCTCTCATTGCGGAAGAGTAATCAAAACCGCCCTTTCGCGAATATGTCAGGTCCGCTGCGACGGTCCCACCGAATACTTTTATCCAGCGAAGCACAGATTCATGTACAGCAGACGACGGCTTGTCATCCGGATCATAAAACAGTCCGAACTTCTTTTTAGAAAGCCCCTGTACCGCAAAATATACAAGCGTCTTAGCCCTGGCGTGCGTGTCGTTAGCTATATTAAATGAGTAAAGGCGCGGCCTATTGCCGGCCATTAATGACCCGTACATGACCTCAGGCGACGTTATTACTAACGGGACGCTGATTTCATCAGCTATGGACGCGATAACGTCAACGACTTGACCCCGCATGCCCGTCATCATGACTAAAATACTCTTGTCCTTCATGGCGAGGCGTACGCTTTCTTCCGCTTTGGCAGGATTCTGCGGCACATCATAGCCGACTATTTTAAGTTTATATCCGCGGACTCCGCCCTGTTTATTTATAAGCTCGACAGCCAGCTGGGCCGCGCGAAGCTGATTGTGTCCCATTGATGCATCGGCCCCTGTCAGCGGCGCAAAAAAAACTATCCTAAATTCGTCGCCAACCGGATTGCGCTGGCCGCCTATCTGAAAGAACAGCACCGCTATAGACAGGAACGCCGCTATCAGTATGAGACCGTTGTACAATGACTTCTTCCGGATCCACATCGTCCTGGGTTTGTTCGATATG
>Ga0228535_1001964_pt1 | contig 24264 bp, 23 predicted proteins | sample SJ1metagenome_FD_168457 | JGI IMG/M metagenome (GOLD analysis project Ga0228535, IMG submission 168457) | Enriched culture of PCE-dechlorinating microbial communities from Ithaca, New York, USA - SJ1 | ecosystem: Engineered > Modeled > Simulated communities (microbial... > Unclassified | place... | reverse complement strand
GGTGATATTTCGGCGACCCGGCTGTCTGCGTGAGACCCTGTAGGCTTTCCGCCCCATCCTCGCGGATGGTTTAGTATTATCGTCTATCAGTCTATAGAGTATGTTCCGTTATGAAGGAAAAATACAAAAAAGCCGGGTGCCGCATATCTGGTGGTATTTCGGCGACCCGGCTGTCTGCGTGAGACCCTGTAGGCTTTCCGCCCCATCCTCGCGGATGGTTTAGTATTATCGTTCCTCACCTTAGAAGGCTTAATCTTTTTCCGGTGTGCACCTTAAAACAAACGCCCCCCTCTGACAACATAAATTTTTATAACCAGATACCAAACGATTAAATAATATCAATACAATTACCGCTTTCCTGCCCTGAATTCCAGTTATGCATATTTCAAACCACATTTCGGGACGGACGCGTACGGCCCCCAAGCATCGTTCCACGGCCTCTCACGGGTGGCTGCATCCCGCCCCAGCCCGGCACGGAATTCGAGTGTCGATTTTTGTTACCGATTGGCGCATTAGAGTGACAAGTTTATGCACTCCAGGGCTGCCGCCCACACGGTTACCTGCGCCCCCCTCTCCCATGACCGTGCCCGCCACGGATATGTCCTTTGCCGGAATGTCCGGTTCCAGGATGCCGGTAATGGGGATAGGAGCCGGGTTTACCGTAATAGTGGTGCCTGTAGTGATGGTGATGACGGTGGTAATAGGGATAGGAAAGATTGAAACTCAGGCTGGGGTAGGCGCTCCAGTAGGGATATGAATAATAGTAGCCCGGATACGCCCGGTAATACGAATATCCGGCGTACGGATAGGAGTAAGGGTAGTAATCCGTGTAGGTATCAGGATAGTACACGCAGCCCATTGACAACAACAGCACTGCAATGACCAAAAGCTTTTTCATGACCCACCTCCGGGGGAATTTTTACTGGTTCTCCCCTTCTGTAACCAGTATATTCCCCGGCGGAAGCACGGTCAAACTAATCCTGGCAGGCCGCCAGGCCATGGTCCGGGCTCGTTTACCTCACCAGGATCACGAACGCCGCCTGCCTGGCGGGCTCAGCTTGTCTTTCCCACGGCCTCGCATACTGGAAGAAGATCACCGCTCTCCCCTTCCCGGACGCCCTGAAGGTCCAGGTCTCAGCGCCCGGCGAACCCATGAGCCCGGGCGCCGACTGACGGAAACGTTTCCCGGAAAACCGCACCATTGCTTCGTCCGGCAACGCCGCCAGGCCCCACCGGTATCCGGTGGTCGGGTTCGACTCCAGCACCAGGGAAAACTCCGATCCCGCCTTTACCGTTACCGGCACGGTCGGGTCGGAGAATCCCCCTTGCGTCCTGTCCGTAACCATCATCAGCCTGTTCCCCAGAAACTTCCCGGCGGCGTCGAAATCAAAGGCAAACAGGGCCGATCCGATCTCCTCGCATGCACGACAGCCGTTCCGGAGGACATAGCCGACATGGAAACGGCTCCCTCCGCCCGCAAGGGACTCCGATACAGGGGTTTCCGTACCGAACCGGTCTCCAGGCCAGATGCTGACAGCGGGATACCTCTCCACCAGTCCCTGGTACACCGGGTCATTTTTCAGCTCCTCCTCGGCCGGAATACCGGCGCCGTCCACGTCGATCCGCGGTGGGTCGCCGTTCACCAGCAGGATCCCCTGGTTTTCGTTGGCCCGGAAGGGATAGGTTACATAGGCGATGTCCACTTTCCCGGTTTCACGAAACGAGCGCAGCCATGCCTCGTTGCCCATGGTCCCCGTGAACCGGACCGCCTCGGGCGAAGCGCCTTCCTGCTCCATCACCCCGACAAGACACTCGCCCAGCTGTGGGAAAGACAGAGAACCGCACCTGGCGTGCACCTTGTCCATGAATGCCGGACCCACCTCCCAGACCGCTCCCGCCCCAACCCTCGATCGGGCTTTTCCGCAGGCGTGAGCATCACCTGCCGACATCGGCACGGCAAAGACGGCGACCAGAAGCAACAACGATAACCGACTCATATTCCCTCCTTGGGCTTTTTCCGGAAATCCTTGCGGAATTTCACGATGTTAGGATCCGTTTTCACGGCATCTCAACTCCTCCAGTTCCGCAAGACAAGGAATACCACCTTTTCCCACAAATACAAACAGGGATTCGCGTTGACAGCGGCGTGAATCAGGGTGTATGAAACTGCAAAAATGTGTACTGGAGACCCAGCTTCTTCGGTAGAATTACCGAAAGGAGGTATCATCCCCAATGCCCTACATCGTGAAAGAAAAACGGACCACGCTGGACCCTGCCGTAGAAAGGCTCGCCGATGCCTTCAGGGAGCTGGACGACGACGGCAACTTCGCGGGAAACCTGAATTACGTGATCAGCAGGCTCCTGAAGACCCTCTATCCGGCCGCTAACTACCGGCGTTTCAACGACATGATCGGCGCACTGGAATGCTGCAAACTGGAACTCTACCGGAAGAGGATAGCACCATACGAGGAGTTGAAGGAAGCGGAGAACGGACCGGTCTGAGCAGGAACTGAGAAAGGAATCGCAAGCAGAAGGGAACTGTCGGGCGGAATCTCACGCATGTCTACGGGATAACGGCCTCCTGAATCCGTGAAGACGTCACGGATTCAGGGGGTCAGTCAACATCCTCGAACCTGACCAGGGTACCGCGTCTGCTCCCGTAGCGGAATACGGTAATCCCCTTGCACCCCTTTTCATAGGCCAGGAGACAGGCCTTTGCCACCTCCTCCCTTTTGGCCCGGTTCGGAAGGTTGATGGTCTTGGAGACCGCGTTGTCGGTGAATTCCTGAAAGGCGGCCTGCATCTCGATATGGTCCGCCGGCGGGATCTCCAGGGCGGTCCTGAAGAGCCTCCTGACGTCGGGAGGGACGCCGCGCACGCCCCGGAGGACGCCGCGCCGCTGCACCTCGCGCATCAGCTCCGCGGACCAGAAACCCCGTTGGCGGGCCACCTCGACGAAGCAGCCGTTGATCTCGGTCAGCTCGGTATCCAGGACCATCCGTTTGTAGGCGATGGCGAACAGCGGCTCGATGCCGCTGGAGCAGCCGGCGATGGTGGATATGGTGCCGGTGGGGGCAATGGTGGTGGCCGTGGCGTTGCGAAGCCCGGGTAGGCCGGGCCTGTCGTGGATGGAGCCCGGGAAGTTGGGAAAGACGCCGCGTTGTTCCGCCAGCTCGGCGGAGGCGTTCCGGGACACGTCCCGGATGAACCCCATGACTTCCCTTGCCAGGGCGAACGATTTCCCGTAATTGTAGGGGAGCGCCAGCAGTATGAGGGTGTCTGCCCATCCCATCACCCCAAGGCCTATCTTGCGGTTCCCTTTGTGCATTCGTTCCACCGCCGGGACGGGATAGCAGTTCACGTCGATGACGTCGTCCAGGAACCGGACCGCCGTCCTGACATCCTCCCCCAGGGAAGGGTAATCCAGGCTGCCGTCTTTCACGTAACGCTCAAGGTTCAATGAGCCGAGAACGCACGCCTCGTACGGCAGGAGCGGCTGCTCGCCGCAGGGGTTGGTGCTCTCGATCTCGCCGATGTTCGGTGTCGGGTTGGCCCGGTTGATCCGGTCGATAAACACCACTCCGGGGTCGCCGCTCATCCAGGCGCTGGTCACGATCTCGTCGAACACCAGCCGCGCGGCCAACTCCCCGACCACCAGGCCGGAGCGGGGGTTGACGAGATTGTAGCTCTCTCCCCTGTTGAGCGCCTCCATGAAGGCGTCGGTCAACGCCACCGATATGTTGAAATTGCCGAGCTCGGCCGAGTCCCGCTTCACCCGGATGAACTCCAGGATGTCCGGATGGTCCACCCGGAGGATCCCCATGTTGGCGCCACGCCGCGCCCCTCCCTGCTTGATGACGTCGGTCGCGGTGTTGTAGATCTTCATGAACGAGACCGGGCCGCTGGAGATACCGCCGGTGGACCGGACCATATCGGCCCTGGGCCGCAGCCTGGAGAAGGAGAAACCGGTGCCCCCGCCGCTCTGGAGGATCATGGCGGCGTTTTTCAGGGTGCCGAAGATGCTCGGGATGGAGTCCTCAACCGGGAGGACGAAACAGGCGGCGAGCTGCCCCAACGGCTTGCCCGCGTTCATGATGGCGGGGGAATTGGGAAGAAACCTGAGCGACGACATGAGTTCGAGGAACCGTTCCGACCAGAAGGAACGGTCCTCCCCGTATTCCAGTTCGGCCTCCGCAACGGCCAGGGCGATCCGTTCGAACATCTCCTCCGGAGACTCGATGACGTTTCCCTCTCCGTCCTTCAGAAGATAACGGGCCTTCAACACCTGCAGGGCGTTTGCGGTGAGTTCCATTCACTGCTCACATGGCGCCCGTCACCGGAGACAGGGCCACCTGGTCGCCGTCCTGAAGTATCGTGTCCAGGTCCTTTTCGAGTCCGTTGACGAAGATTATCTTCAGTGCCTCGATGGGGAGCGAAAGCTTCTCCACCAGGTCGTGGACCGTGGCGCCCTCCACCACCTGATGTTCGGTGCTCCCCCTGTAGTCGCACACGTCGGCCTTGACCATGGTAGTAAAGCACTTCACCTTTACCTTGATGAACGGTCTCCCCTGCTCCGAGGTGGGGGTTCCCACCATCCTGAGGAAGTAGGACTTGGCCAGGCCGCACAGGGGACAGACCCAGGTCTCGGGGACATCGGCAAAGGGAGTGCCGGGCGGAATCCCCTGGGTCGGGTCGCCTTTCGCCGGGTCGTAGACATACTGGCACCTGCACTGATATTTATCCATATTCCTTTCCATTTTTTCCTCCTTTCTTCGGGCAACCACGGAACCGTATACACAAAGTATAGTTTATTCAAGTCAAAGCTCAACGTTGTCCAGTTGAAGCGGTCGTACAGCCATTCCTCCCTCTCTCCCCGGGACGGCTCCAGGGCTCCATTCCTTTACCAGTTCGTCCATCTCCTCCTCCGACACCTCCGGACCGCGCCGGAATCATTTACTAAGATTTTTTATTAAATGAATACTAAAATACTGCAAGCGTCGCGACGTTTTGTTTTCTCTCCCGCCCAGGAAAAGATCACTCGTGCCGCAGGGCGTCGATGGGGTTGAGTCCGGCCGCCCGGCGGGCCGGGACGTAGCCGAACAGAACGCCTATGGCAGCGGAAAAAAGGAAGGACAGCAGGTTGATGCCGGGGTTGAACAGGTAGGGGATATTCATCATTCCGGAGAGAGTTATTGAAGCGCCGGTCGCCAGAACAATACCGATCAGTCCGCCGATGCTCGACAGCACCACCGCCTCGATAAGGAACTGCAGCAGCACCTCCCGTTCCAGCGCGCCGATGGCCAGGCGTATGCCGATCTCGCGGGTGCGCTCGGTGACCGAGACCAGCATGATGTTCATGATGCCGATGCCGCCCACCAGAAGGCTTACGGCGGCCACGGCGCCCAGCAGCATGGTGAGGATCCTGGTGGTGCTGGTCAGGGTTTCCGCGATCTGCCGGGTGTCCATCACGCGGAAGTCGTCTTCCTCGTTCTCGGTTATCTTGCGGCGCTCGCGCATGAGCAGGGTGAGCTGTTTTTTCACCGCGTCGATGGAGACGCCGTTCTGCGCCGAAACGGTGATCCGGCCGATGTCCTGGCTGCCGGTGAGGCGGCGTTGGACGGTGCGCATCGGCATCACTACGATGTCGTCCTGGTCCGAACCCATGGCCGATTGCCCCTTGCTCTTGAGGACCCCTATGACTTCGCATGCGAAGTTCTTGATCCGGATTTCGCTCCCCACCGGGTTCTGGCGGCCGAACAGCTTGTCGCGCACCGTCTCGCCGATAACGCAGACCGCCTTGCCGGCCCGCTCCTCGGCTTCGCTGAAGGTTCGGCCGGCGGCCAGTTGCCAGTTGCCGGCCGGGAAGTAGTCGTTGCTGCTGCCGCAGACCACGGTCGACCAGTTGTTGGCCTGAAAGACGGCGGTCAGCGACTTGTTGACCACCGGCGCCACCCATTCTACGCCGGTAATCTGGCTGCGGACGGCCTCCACGTCCGCGCTCTTGAAGCTGGGGGCGCCCTCGGACCCGGGACCGAAGCGCTGGCCCGGGACGACAATCAGCATATTGCTCCCCATGCCGGAGATCTGGTCGGACACCGACTTGGTGGCGCCGTTTCCGAGGGTGACCATGGTGATGACTGCGGCGACGCCGATGACGATGCCGAGAGTGGTGAGGAAGGAGCGCAGCAGGTTGCGCCGTATGGCGCGCAGCGCGAGCAGCAGCGTGTTCCAGAGCATCAGCGGGCCTCCCCGTTACGCTGATCGCTCTCCACCCTGCCGTCCACGAAACGGACCACCCGCTTGGCATACGCCGCCATGTCGGGCTCGTGGGTTACCATGAGCACGGTGATGCCGCGCTCGCGGTTGAAGGTCGTGATCAGGTCCATGATTTCCCGGCTGGTGCGGGTATCAAGGTTGCCGGTGGGCTCGTCGGCCAACAGCACCGCGGGTTTCGTGACGATGGCGCGGGCGATGGCGACCCGCTGCTGCTGCCCACCGGACAGCTCTGCCGGGGTATGGTGTTCCCAGCCCTGCAGGCCCACCTGCCCCAGGGCGGCGCGCGCAGCGTCATGGCGGACGGCAGCCGGCTCGCCCCGGTAGACGAGCGGCAATTCCACGTTCTCCAGCGCGGTGGTGCGCGCCAGCAGGTTGAAGCCCTGGAAGACGAACCCCAGGTAATTCTTCCGCAGCAGCGCACGCTGGTTGCGCGACAGCCGTTCGACCGGCACCCCGAGAAACCGGTAGCTGCCGCTGGTGGGGGTGTCGAGGCAGCCGAGGATATTCATGGTGGTCGACTTGCCGGAGCCGCTGTGACCCATTACGGCAACGAAGTCGCCGGCCTCGATGGAGAGGTCGATCCCCTTCAGTGCCTGGAAGGCGGCCTGCCCGCTGCCGTAGGTCTTGGTGATGCCGGTCAGGCTGATGAGAGGTGAACCTCTCATGACTGCCCGCCCAACGTCTCGGTTATCACCTGCATGCCGGCCTTGAGCGGTCCCCCGGTAATCTCGGTCATCTTGCCGTTGGTGGCGCCGACACTGACCTGGACGGCCGCGGGTTGACCGTTGCGCAGCACCCATACGCGCGGTGCACCGTTGTCGGACGTCGACCGGACCTTCGGCGTCTGGCTCGGAGGCCGGGGCATCAATGCGCCTACGATGCCGCCGCCGTTCTTCTTCTGCGGCAGGTTCGTCTCCGGTGGAGTGAAACGCAGCGCCGCATTCGGAACCAGCAGCACCTTCGACCGCGTCAGTGTGGTGATCTCCGCCGTGCCGGTCATGCCGGGGCGAAGGCTGAGGTCCGAGTTCTCGACCCCGAGCACGGTGAGGTAGGAGATCACCCCGTCCTTTTCCTGGGAGCCGTAGCCGACCCTGGTGATGACGGCGGAATACCTGCGGCCGGGCCAGGCGTCGACGCTGAACAGGGCCTTCTGGCCCATCTTGACCTGACCCACGTCGGCCTCGTCAACATCCACCTGCAGTTCCATCTTCGACAGGTCCTCGGCCAGCGTGAACAGCACCGGCGCCTGGAACGAGGCCGCCACCGTCTGCCCCCTCTCCACCTCCCGCGCCAGCACCACGCCGTTGATGGGCGACCGGATGGTGGCCTTGGCAAGGTCTGTTTCGTCGGACTGCAGGTTGGCGCGGGCCTGGGCCACACTGGCGCGGGAGCTTGCCACGTTGGCCTCGGCACGCTTCAGATTGGCCTCGGCGGTGTCCATTTCGGTCTTGGACGGCACCTTGCCTCCGGACAATTGAGACACCTGCCGGAAGCGGGCCAGCTCGGCCCGCGCCTCCGCGGCCGTGGCCTGCATCTGCAGCACCTGCGCCTCGGCGGCTGCGAGGCTGCCGCGGGACTTGGCCACCGCGTTCCGGAGCTTGGAAAGGTCGAGACGGGCCAGCACCTGCCCTTTCCTGACATGGTCGTTGACGTCGGCGAACACCTGGTCGACGATGCCGGAAAGCTCACTCCCCACGTCCACCTGGTTGGTCGGCTGCAGGTTGCCGGTGGCGGATACTCTGACCACCAGGTCGGCTATTGTTGCCGGCTCGGTCTTGTAGCGCGGCGCGTCTGTTTCGCCGCCCGAGCGGAAATACAGCAGAAGGGCGCCGGCAATCACCAGCAGCGCGCCGGCCTGCCACAAGCGCGTGCGAGAGAAGAACCCTGTCGGCTGTTTTTCCAGGAGTTGCTTCAGAGCGGCGTCTTGAGTGTCTTGGGAAACATTGGGTTCGTTCATGGAGTGTCCTTGCCGGCAGCGGCGGCCTCGCTCTGCGACGACCATCCGCCGCCCAGTGCCTTGTACAAACTGATAAGCGCCAGAACGCCGTCGGCGCGGGTGCTGGCAAGGTTGTCCTCGACCGACAGCAGATCGCGCTCGGTGTCGAGCACCGACTGGAAATCCACCAGGCCGGTGCTGTAGCGCTGTCTCGCCAGCGTCGCGGCGTTGCTCGCGGATTCCGCGGCGGCAGCCAGCGCCTCGCCCCGCTCCCGGTTGCGGGAGAGTCCGACCAGCGCGTTTTCCACTTCCTGCAATGCGTTGAGCACTGTTTTTTCATACGCAATCTGCGCCTGCTCGCGCACCGCATCCTGTTTTTCCACCTGGCCGCGCAGGCGGCCGGCATTGAATAGGGGCGCGGTGATGCCCGAGAGCAGCGACCAGGTGCCGCCACTGCCGAGTGCGCCTACGGTGAGCGCTTCCAGGCCGATGGAGCCGGACAGCGTGAAGGTCGGATAGCGTGCCGCCTCGGCCGCCCCCACCCGTGCGGTTTCCGCCGCCAGCGTGCGCTCCGCGGCCCGCACGTCGGGGCGGCGGCGCAGGGTGTCGGCCGGGATACCGACGGCTATCCGGTCGGGCAAGGCCGGCAGCTCGCCGGCGGCGGCAAGACGGGCATGCAGCGTTCCCGGCGCCTTGCCCAGCAGGACGTCCAGGCGATGCTCAGCCTCGGCGAGGCTGATTTCCAGTGTCGGAATCTGTGCCCGGGTCTGCTCCCGGTTGCTGCGCGCCTGCTCCACGTCCTGGCTGGTGACCAGCCCGGCCTGGGCGCGCCAGGAGGTCAACTGCAGCGTCTCCGACTGGCTGGCCAGGTTCTCGCGGGCTATGCCGAGCCGTTGCCGCAGGGAGCACACCGTAACATAGTTTCTCGCTGTTTCGGCCACCAGCGTAACCAGTACGTTCTGCAGGTCCGCAACCGATGACGCCAGGTCGGCTTCGGCGGCCTCGACTCCCCGGCGAACGCCACCGAACACGTCCATCTCCCAGCTTGCGTCGAAGCCGACGCTGAACAGGCTGTTCGTGCCGCCACCGCCGGTTTCCCCGCTCGTCCTGCCGCGGCTGGCGCTGCCGGACGCGGTGACTTCCGGGAAAAGTCCGGCCGCGGCGACCGCCCGGCCGGCGCGTGCCTCACGCAGCCTGGCCTGTGCGCTGCGCAGGTCCGGGCTTCCCTTCAGGGCCTCTTCCACCAGCTCGGAGAGTAGCGGATCGTTCAGGTTCCGCCACCACCGGCCGGGATCGTCGTCGGCAGCGGTCTCCGTCGTCGGACCGGCGGTTGCGTCGAGCCGGCTCCAGGTTGCCGGCACGTCCAGGACCGGTGTTGTGTAATCCGGGCCGACCGTAATGCAGGCCGGGAGTCCGAGCATGGCAAGTACGATAAGCGTGCGTGGTATCCGGGAAGCCCTCATCTGTGCGGGCCTCGGGATATCCGGCATTGACCGCGGATTGCACGAATCCCTGCCAGGGCGAACTTCATCACATGCTCGATATACGCTCCAAGGTCATGAATGACGACCGGCGCTTCAGGGATCTTCAGTCTCTGTCTGGCCCGCTGCATCAACAGCGGATGCATGCACATGCCGAGGATGCAGGTTTCGCACAGAGCAACCTGCTCCTCGGTCGCCTCCGGCCCGAGCAGTTCCCGCACCACCGACAGGGTCTTTTCCCGCAGCGGAATGAGCTCCGATTTCATCACTTCATGCAACAGGCCGGTCGGATTGGCGAACTCCATCTGCGAGATGAAGAAATCCTTGCTCGACTCGTCGGCGATCCGTTCAATCAATGCTTTCACCTGACCCCGCAGCCGCTCCTCGGGAGGCGCCGCTTCGCTCACCCCGCCGTCCTGCGGATGGGCCGCGATGGATTCAGCGAAAGAATGGCGCCACGCCTCCTGATACAGGGCCTTCTTGCTGCCGAAATAGTAATTCACGGCGGAGATGTTTGCCCCTGCACGCCTGCATATCTCAGCCACCGTCGCGTCTCGAAACCCCTTTTCGACAAACACGTCGCTCGCCGCGATCAGCAGTTTTTCCCTGGTAGCTCCAGCCGCCTGCCTTGTCATAACGCCTCGATAAATCCAAACGTTTATTTTAAATATGAATTTAAAATTGTTATTTGAAAACTTCAAGCAAAGTTTTGTAAAGAAAAAGCCCTGCCGAACAACCGTTGTTCGACAGGGCGTCTCTTTCATCAGCACATCAGGCCAAAGGCATTTTATTGCCGGACAGCACGACGTCACTCTACAGACTGGTTCGGCTGCCACCATACACCTGCCGTGTCCGTCGAAGCAACGCCAATCTTAACCGGCCGCTCGCGGGGCGGCCGGCAGCAGCCCGTTCAGGGCGTCGTCGCCAAAGCGCCCGGCGTGTCCTTCATCTTACCTAGTAGCCGCATCTACAACCCAACCAGGCATTTCATCACCACTTGCTTCTTGCTTGCCGGGACCTCGTTCGCATTCCACAAAAACAGTAAGGATCGTTGTGAAACCTGCCCGTCATGGCATAGGACATAGCGCTGCATCCGCCCCGGCACTCGGTGGATTTTTCGCAACCTTCGCAAAACTCGCCGAGAGCTTGAGATGAAAACCCGCGATTATAACTGAACGCACCGCTGTCAAACCATATGTCCCAGAAATCTCTTTCGCGCAGGTTTCCTTCAATCAGCTCGTCCGGCATTGAGAGGCATCCCTTGACTCCGCCGTCGCTGGTGATCCCGCAAGAGATCAGGCCTGCCGGGCATCCATTCCAAGGCAGGTCGGCGTCGTCGAGTTCAGTAAAATAGCCGAATGCGTCACCAGTGCGCATTTCCATGCCTTTTTCCCTGGCGAGCGGTTTCCGCTCGGCAACGAACTTGCCGAAATCCAGGAAATCCTGATCGGACAAGAAGAGCTCTCCGCCGCGTGATGCCCTTCCAAGCGGAAATAACGGCTGGAGCCGCCAGTTCGTAACTCCCGAGTCAAGAAGCAAGTTCATCAGATTTGACAACTCATGAATATTCAGATGATTCACGCTGGTAATAACCGTTGATGACAAACCTTCCCTGATTGCGTCCTGGATTGAGGCCATAAGGTTTCTAAAAAGCCCTGGGCGGCCACGAATGTAATCATGGGTCGGCTCCAACCCGTCAATACTTATTCCGACCGCAACGACACCCGAGTCCTGCATAAGACGAACTGCCTTTTTGTCCAGCAGTATCCCGTTAGTGACCATTTTTACCGTGATGCCGTAGTCATTGAGTCGCTTTGCCAGGAGCGGCCAATCATCACGCAATAAAGGTTCACCACCGGTAAAGTCGACCTCCTGCACAAGCATTCCAGGAAACTGTTCGCATAAAGCCAGTGCTTCCCCGGTGGTGAACTCTTTCTCTCTCGGCAGTCCCGCAGTTGAACCGCAATGACCACACATGAGGTTGCAGGCCAGAGTCAGCTCCCATCCGAGAATAAAGGGAAATCCATCAAACATTGCCGAATCTTCGGAAATCTTCATTTCGTAATCTCTCAGACGTGGAGAATTTGTCAGCCGACCCTTGCCGCATACTGCTGTAAGGAGATGTAATCTCCTGACCTGATTGTCGGGGTCTTGCCGGCAAAAATGTCGTCGGCAATGTTCAGAATCGGAGACATAATATCATGCGGCGGCAATGTCCCCTCTTTTATGTAGGCGTTCACATGCTTGCTTACGACATTCATGAGTTGTTCGGTTATACCAAGCTCAAGAATATCCTTGAATTTAGGAAGTCCGTCCGGACCAATCACAAGATACATTACTTCTATTTTACGATGAAAAACCCATGATGGAAGGGAAACGTTCAATCTTTTGATCTGCATGGTTATACCTCCTGAGTCTTAATTTTCTTGCTATAGTACGTCTCTGCTTAAACCACAATATCAACCATGGCCATCACCCCTCTCTAACAGATGATCACAACAACCGGGCCGAAGTATTGCCGGTAGTTGACCTGAAGTCACTTGTCCCCTCCCTTGCTTTACCGCGGAATGATGTCGAGTAGTTAAATGAAATTTGCTCGTTACATCAATTCATAAACTTCCATCAATCTCATTTCCCCAGGCGGAACTTGACCGCGGTCCAATCAGGACAGGCGGAACGGGAAAGGAAAAATGCCGGCGGCTTATTGAAGAGAAGCCGCCGACCGAAAATATCAGGAAGTCCGGACTGAACCGGCCATTTCGATGAATGGGCCGACCGACAGGGAAAGAGGGGTATTCGAGGTTGGTGCGTCAATCATCAGATGCCGGGATTCAGCACAAAAGTAATTTAAAAAAATAATTATTGATAGTCAATGATTTTAATATTTTTATTTTGATCGAAACAAGGAGGCCGAACTACCCCCGACCCCCTTTCCAAGTATCCTTTCCTGTGGTAGTATCCAACCCCTTTCAAAACCAGGTGCGAGGCAAAGATATCAAAACCGTTACCGCCGGCATGGTCGTTCTTGTCGGTCGCAATCCAGAAACATCTCATCAGATCAAGAGGTTACAATGTCCCTGACTGAAATCGACATCGCCCGCATCCTGGGCTGGATCACGGAGGAGAGCGGGCTCGAGGCCTTTCAGGTCGAAAACACCGTTGCCCTGCTGCGGGAGGGAGGAACGGTGCCGTTCATCGCCCGTTACCGGAAGGAGCGGACCGGCGAGCTGGACGAGGTGGCAATCCGCGGCATCGAGGAGCGTTTTGCCTACTTTGCCGAACTGGAGGAGCGCAAGCTCACGGTGCTCAAATCCATCGAGGAGCAGGGGAAGCTGACAACCGAGCTGGCGGCCAGGATCGGGGCGACACGGCAGAAGACCGAGTTGGAGGACCTCTATCTCCCCTTCAAGCCCAGGCGCCGCACCAGGGCCACCATTGCACGGGAAAGAGGACTGGAGCCGCTGGCCGACCTGCTGGCGGCCCAGGAGTTGACCACCGGGACCCCCGGGGAGGCGGCCGCCCCCTTCGTCGACCCGGAGCGGGAGGTACGCGACGCCACGGCGGCCCTGGAGGGTGCCGGCCACATCCTGGCCGAGCGGTTCGCCGAGGACGCCGACCTGAGGGCACTGGTGCGACGGCTGACCGGCGAGCAGGGGATCATGGCCTCGCGGGTGGCGGGCGACAAGAAGGAGAGCGTCAGCAAGTTCGAGATGTACTACGACTACCAGGAGCCGCTGAGGGAGATCCCGTCCCACCGGATGCTCGCCATGCGGAGAGGGGAAAAGGAGGAGGTGCTGTTCCTCTCCATTATCGCTCCGGTAGAGGAGATCCTCGCGGGCTTGAAGTCGCGGATCGTGCGCGGGAACAGCATCTTCGGGGAGCTGCTGGAAGGCGTGACAGAGGACGCCTACAAGCGGCTGATTGCGCCCTCCATCGAGGTGGAGCTCAGGCTGGAGGCGAAACAGCGGGCCGACGAGGCTGCCATCCGGGTGTTCGCCGATAACCTGCGCAACCTCCTTTTGGCGCCGCCGGCCGGGGGGAAACGGGTACTCGGCATCGACCCGGGGCTCAGGACCGGCTGCAAGCTGGCCGCCGTGGACGAGACCGGCCGGTTCCTCGACCACGCCACCATCTACCCGCACACCGGCGAGGGGAAGGCCGAGGCTGCCCGCAGGGAGCTGCTAAGGCTGATCGACGCGCACGACAGCGGGATGGTGGCGGTGGGAAACGGCACCGCCGGCAGGGAGACCGAACAGTTCGTAAGGGAGACCCTGGCGGCAGCGGGAAAAGGCATCCAGGTGGTCATGGTGAGCGAGGCCGGGGCAAGCGTCTATTCGGCGTCGGAGATCGCCCGGGAGGAGTTCCCGGAGCTGGACCTGACGGTACGCGGCGCAATCTCCATCGCGCGCCGCCTGCAGGACCCGCTGGCCGAGCTGGTGAAAATAGATCCCAAGAGCATCGGCGTGGGCCAGTACCAGCACGACGTAAACCAGGCCCAGTTGAAGAAGGCCCTGGACGCGGTGGTGGAGTCGTGCGTCAACTACGTGGGCGTTGACCTGAACACCGCCTCATGGGCGCTCCTCTCCTACGTCTCCGGTCTCGGCCCCTCGCTGGCCAGGGCCATTGTCCGCCACCGGGACGAAAACGGCCCGTTTCCCGACCGGCCGGCGCTTATGGCCGTGCCCCGCTTCGGCGCCAAGGCATTCGAGCAGTCGGCCGGCTTCCTCCGCATCCGCGGAGGGAGCCATCCGCTGGACAACAGTGCAGTCCATCCCGAGCGTTACCCGGTGGTGGAGGCCATGGCCGCCGACCTCTCGGTGTCGCTCCAGGAGCTGGTCGCCGACCCGTCCCTGACGACGCGCATCGACCTGTCCCGCTATGTGACGGAGACGGTCGGCCTACCCACCCTGCGCGACATCCTGGAAGAACTGAAAAAGCCGGGCCGCGACCCGCGCCGGGAGTTCCAGGCGGCCGCCTTCCGGGACGACGTGCGCGAACTGGCGGACCTGACGGACGGGATGGTGCTGCAGGGGGTGGTGACCAACGTGACCGCCTTCGGCGCCTTCGTTGATATCGGGGTGCACCAGGACGGGCTTGTCCACGTGAGCCACCTGGCGGACCGGTTCGTCAGGGACCCCCACGAGGCGGTCAGCGTCGGCCAGGTGGTGAAGGTGAAGGTGCTGTCGGTGGATACGGAGCGGAAACGGATCTCCCTCTCCATCCGCGAGGCATCGGGAGGCGGACGTCAGCCGAAGAGCGACAAAGCCACGAAACCGGCAGACAAGGAAACCCCGGGCGGAATCGACCTGAAGGGGCTGGAGAAGGCGGGGTTCAGGGTGAAGAGGAAGTGACGGGTTACATCCTGCCGGGTTACGAGCCCTACCCCATGCTCCCCATGCTGGCCAGGGCATAGATCCGCTCGGGCGCGTAGGCCGGAGCCTCCCCCAGGTACATGAGGGTGGTGGAGGAAGCCGGGGTAAAGCCGTTGGAATCGAGCAGCGCCCGGGCCGCCCGGTTCCGTTCCGGCACGTCCAGGAACATGCGTACCCCGTTGACTGACGGGACCACCGCCCGCCCCAGCAGGGCCGCGGCCGACACCGGATTATTGCACCCCCACGGCCCCAGTTGGACCGCGTCTTCCCCCTGCTGGCAGACCAGAAACCCGTCCGGCAAGAGAAAAGCCGGTCCGCGTCGGGAAACCGCCCGGAGGAGCGACACCCTGGCCTCGCCCCACCCGACGGCGTCCATTGCGGAAATCTCCTCGACCTGAGCCATTTCGTTGCCTTGTGAGAACGTCCCCCTCCCCTGCCAGCGGACCACCGTGTCGATGGCCGAGAAGCCGAGCCGCTCGTAGATGGGACGGCCCGACCCGGAGGCGGTGAGCCACACGGTCCCGGTCCCGGCCGCGACCAGGGCGGCAATCCCGCGGACAAGCAGCTCGGAGCCGACACCCCTCCCGCGCCACTCCTTTCGGACGATCAGGTTGCCCACCCAGCCGCTCCGCTCGTACTTCACGGTGGTAATGAAGGCTACCGCCCTGCCGTTCTCCCGGCAGACCAGGCAGCCCTGGGGAAAGGCCGTCAGCAGGAACTCCAATTCCCAGACTCCGCTGATCCACCCCTCGGTATCGGCCAGAGCGAGGAACTCCGGGATATCGCCCCTTGTGAAGATATCGATATCCGTGACAGTTTTACCCGTGCTCCGCCAGCTTCACGTCCTGCCCGATGAGCCCTACCGCGTCGGCCCGGCACTGGCGGCAGTGCTTGAACTGGCCGATGATGCCCTCGTTGGTCCGGCGGACCTCCTCCAGCAATTCCGGCGAAGGAGGGGCGAAGCCCGCGAACTCGGCCTGGGGGATGAGCGGCATGACGTTCATGACCGCCGCGCCCAGCTCCTTCACCTTCCGGGCGACCGGCTGGACCTGGTCGTCGTTGACCCCGGGAATGAGGACCGTGTTCACCTTGACGGTCATCCCGCGACGGGCGGCCTTCTTGATGCCGGCAAGTTGATTGGCGATGAGGATCTCGCCCGCTTCCGGGCCGGTGTAGCACCTGCCGTGGTAGCGCACGTGGGAATAGATCCTGGCCGCTACCCGGGGGTCAAGCGCGTTCATGGTTACGGTCACGCTGCAGAGCCCCAGGGCGTCGAGCCACTCCAGCAGTTCCGGAAGGAGCAGGCCGTTGGTGCTCATGCACTTGATGAGGTGGGGGAACTCCCGGTCGATGAGCTCGAAGGTGGTGAAGGTCTCCTCGTTGGCCAGGGGGTCGCCCGGCCCGGCAATCCCTATCACCTTGATGAGCGGGCCGAGGATCTCGCTCGCCATGACCTCGCGCACCCGTTCAATCGCCTCCCGCGGGGTCAGCAGCCTGCTGGTCACCCCGGGCCGCGATTCGTTGGCGCAGTCGTGCCTGCGGGTACAGTAGCCGCACTTTATGTTGCAGAGGGGTGCCACCGCCAGGTGCATCCGGCCGTTGTTCCTGTGATCTCCGCCGAAACAGGGATGTCCCTGGATATTCTTCCCCTGATTGCATCCTGTCGCCATAGCGTTCTCCTTCCCGCCGGTTTGCGTTTCCCGGCCGCGTACCCGTTCGATTACGAAAAAAGCCCGGTCGGAAGTCTCCGCCGGGCTCCATCGCCTGGAATTCATGCCCCGTTGCATCTCTTGCAGTTGGGCATTAGCAGGAAACGTGCCAGAACCGTAGCAACCCGTCCAGGCCCTTTGTTCAAGGGATTTGCCCGCCCTGAAGCATATCGGCTCCATCACCGGTCTGCCTGTTTTGCGGTAGGGTGATGCATTAATAGGCAGCACAGAACAACAACAGACCGGTATCGAGGACGAGTACCTGCGCGGCATGGGACACACGGTAACGCGGCAATGTCGGTGTCTGTGCCACCCAGGACGGGTGCGGTCTGTTTATTGCAAGAATTTTAACATGACTAAAACCGGCACGATCCACGACATCGGCGAACGGGCCCGGGCCGCGTTTCTCGGCCTTGCCGTAGGTGACGCCCTGGGGGCCGGGCTGGAGTTCATGACCCCCGGCGAGATAAGTGCGAAATACGGCACGGTGCAGGAGATCATCGGCGGCGGCTGGCTGCGCCTGAAGCCGGGTCAGATAACCGACGACACCGAGATGTCCCTCTGCATCGCGCGCGCCATCGACAGGGCAGGAGGCTGGTCACTGCAGGGGGTTGCCGAACATTTTGCAGCCTGGCTGAAAGCCAGACCCATCGATGTGGGGGACACCTGCCGGAGGGGGATCAGGCATTTCATGCTCAAGGGCGTGCTGGAGGTGCCCTATAACCAGTGGGACGCCGGCAACGGGGCCTGCATGCGGATGCTTCCCGTGGCACTGCACACCCTCGGCAACAACCGGCTGCTGGAAAAATACGCCCTGGAGCAGGCCCGCATCACCCATAACCACCCGCTCTCCGACGCCGCCTGCGTCTCCATGGGGCGGCTCGTCCAGCTTGCCATGATGGGCTGTTCCAAGACCCGCCTTCGCCGGGAGGTGGAGGCTCTCCTCGCCAGGCATGAAAATTTCCGTTTCGAGCCCTACCGGGGCCTGGCAACCGCCTACATTGTGGATACCATGCAGACGGTCTTTCATTTCTTCTTCAAGACGCGCGGTTTCGAGCAGTGCCTGGTGGCAATCGTCAACCAGGGGGGTGACGCCGACACGACCGGCGCCATAGCCGGAATGTTGGCCGGGGCATACTACGGTCTGGAAGAAATACCGAAACGGTGGCTAAAGAAGCTGGATAAGCGGCTCCTGACGGAGATCCTGGCGCTTTCGGATCGCATGATCTCGCTGTCGCCGCTGGCGCAGGGTACGACCCGGCCCTGATTTTGCGTCCCGTGCCGCGCCACGGAGCCCCGCCGCCCTCCCCCGTCGCTCCCGCGGCCCGGCTGCCGGCCCTCAACGATTCACCCTTTGGTATTACCCCACACCCCGCAAAAATATCCACCTGCAGGTCTTAACCTCCATGAGCGGTAAAAAAAATGGCCGTGTGACCGATTGTCAACGACCGGGCGATGCGCTTTAATAGACGACCTGAAGCACTGGTTGACCAACCATTGCTCCACAGCGACGCACCGCCCACCGTCGAGTCTGACGCGGGACCGGGCGGAGTGGGGGGAAGGCACATCAAACGATTGGAGGTAACAGATGAGATTATCGGTAGATATCTGCGTATTCGTGCTCATTATGAGTCTCTGCGTGCTGGTATCAAGCGCGGGGGCTGCCGCTCGTGCCGAGGCCCGGGCAAACTCCCCGGGCCTGGGTCACGAGGAAGCTGTCGTTACCAGGATAGAGTCGGACAGGGTCGTCCTTCGCTCGACATCCGCGGAGAACAGGGAATTTTCCGTCTCCAGGGAAAAGTACGGCGGCCTTCGGATCGGCGACAGGGTCGTGGTTGTAGGGGATACTGTCAAAAAGGTGGGAGAGACGTCGAATCCTGACAGAGGAATTTCGACCCCGGGCGCAGGGACTGCCGAAGGGGTAACCGGAGCACCCGATCACGCGCCCGCCACGGGAGGCTCCACGACCGGTCCCTGACCAGGCGGCACGCCATGATCGGTAAGACCATGACATCCTATTTCATGCCTTCCATGCCCCGTCGACCGCGCCGGAGAGACGCATGACGTTTCTCCAATGCAAACCGACCGTCTCCCCTGAACGGCGAGGCGGCCGGTTTGTTTACTACCCCGAAGCGGAACTAGTTGGCCGAGATGAACATCTCCAGTGTGATGGTATCGTGCACCAGGTGCATCCCGAGCCTCTCGAACAGCTTTCCGGAACCATAGAAGACGTTCCATTCCGTGCGGTCGATGTCGAAGCAGGCATGGGCCTTGACGGAACCGTCGTCCCCCGGAGCGATTATCGCTGGCACGGCCAGTTCCCTCGTCACCCCCTTGATGGTCAGTTCCCCCTTGATGAAATGGTTGGGGGAACCGGGCGTTGCGCCCACCAGAAGGCCGCACTCGACCATCTTGAACACAGCACTCGGAAAACGCTCCACATCAAAGAAATCGTCCGATTTCAGATGACGGATCAGGAGGCTGTTCTCCTCCTTGTCCGTCAGGTCGATGTCCCTGATGCTCTGCATGTCGATGGCAATGGTTCCCCCGGTAACCAGACCATCCTTGACCACTATCTCCCCTCCTGAAACGCCGATGGTGCCGTAATGCTTTTTCACAATGTTCCGACCGGCCCACTCAACCCTGCTCGCCTTGCAATCGATGTTGCGGACCCCGTCCCTTAGGGCCTGTTCTTCCTCCAGATCAGGTCCGCAGATTTCCACCGGGTACCCTGACCCTTCCCATTCCTCGATTCCTCCCGAGAGCTCCATGACCTTACGGAAACCGGCATCCACCAGCTTCCCCGCGGCGCAACCGGACGCCTTGGAGCGGTGACTGGAGTCATACACCACGATCGGCTTCTCAAGGTCTTGGGTGATCTGCTTCACCTGGTCGAGGAAGGTTACCTCGTAAACGCAGGCATTCCGGGCGCCAGGTATGTGCCTCGACCCGTAACACTCGGAAGGGAGGACATCCAGGATGATGAAATCACGTTCCTCGACAATCCACAGATTCAGGTCTTTGCAGGTCATTCGATTATCCATGTCGGTTTCCTTTACTGACTTGATTTATAAATGTAAACATCCGGTCTAAACATCCATTTAATGGTAATCTATGTTTATTATATACGATTCACTTGGTCAAGCAATTGCGACAAACTTACGACTTGCGGCCTGGCGGAGCATGCGATTGTTCCTTTCGGGGATAGTTCCGCAGCAGAAAGCGCTCGAGATGTAAGTTTATCCGAAATCCTTCCGGTTGGAAGGGACATTTTTCCGACGATGAGGCGTCGGCTCGCAAGAGATGCGCCGAGCGCCCCTCCGTTATGAAACGGATGGAGCATTTACCCCGGAAACGTGGTAAACTTTCCCCCGCATTTCTCCGGAGAAAGCTTACAGAACGGAACCTGGCGGAATGCGAGGAGAAGAACATGACCAGTTCTTACCCGGATCCTTTATATCGGCATATCCTTCCCAAGGATATGCGGGGAGTATCATCATGGCGGACAAAAGAGGCCTGAAGAGAATGCGCAGGAGACTCTCTCTCAGGTTCGGGGCCGATGCACCGGTGCGGGTGGCCTTTACCGAGGACGTAACGGATAGCGGGTTGTTCATCAAGACGACCAACCTCTACCCGCCCGGCACCAGGGTAGCCATAGAACTCATCATGCCCGACGAATCCAAGGTCAGGATCGCGGGGAGCGTCAGGTGGACCAAAAAGGTTCCACCGAACATGATCCACCTGGCCAAGAAGGCGGGGATGGGGGTGAAAATCCTCAGGGTCGAATCCGGAGAAGAAGATTTCAGGCGCTTTCTCGAGGGGGTACAGACCTCGAAGAGCCAGTCCTAGGCGGATTTCATCCGGCACGTGAAGTGGCGGGCCGGGTCGGGCTCCCCCCTACATCTCGGAAAATTCGTACAGCCCCGTAAGCGCGTCGCTCACCTCGTGGGCCATCATCGCCAACAGCCTGGCGAGGACCCTTCCCGTAAGCGCAGGCGGGTACAGGGGAAACCCGAGACGGTAGACAAGGTCCAGCAGGCCGTCATGACGGTTTTCCTCTATGAACAGGGCGCCGTATTGAAATACCGGCGAATAGAGGAGCGCATCCTCCATCACCGACTCGTCCTCGCTGTAAAAGGGGAGTATCATCTCGAGAGAAAGACACACCCCGGTTCCCGCGGCATCCTCGGTGACGAACAGGAGCACCTCGTCCGCCTGGTCCAGCCCGCTTGAGAGCGCTTCCGGGCATACCATGGCCGCGGGAAGGACCACCGGTTTCCCGTGGTTGGGGTCCAGACCGTACGGCCATCCCCTTTCGGCCAGGAACCGCTCAATCAGCCGGTAGGCCTTCTCAGGCCTGCGATCCATGTCCCTGTAGAACAGGGGGCGAATTTCCTCCCTGCGGACCACGAGTTCCTCAAGCGTTATGAAATCATCCTCGCTCCCCGAAGGACGGGGACTGCGTTTCTCAGGGTTGTTCACCACCAGCCTGAGGTGGGACCTTTTACGGTCATCGGTCTCTTTGGTCATATGTTAAGTCCTTTGCGTTAATTTCGACACTACCGGCCACGGTAGCGACGGGAGCCCTCCAGGGTCGGCCCGGCCCCGAATCCGGCGGCCGTCAACTCCCGTTTCCGACGCTCGTGCACCCTCTCCCTGCCAGACGCAGGGCGTGCCACAGGGACGGCACGTTTGAGCGCCATTCCCTGAGCACAACGGTTATCGCTATCTCTTCCAACTGCGTTATCACCAGGATCAGTGTGGAGACGCGGAACGGCCAGGCCGGACCGCCCGCGAACAGGAGCAGCGTGCCGACGCCCATGAGGACCGCCGACAGCTTGGCGCCCCAGGTATGGTAGCTGGTGAGGCGACGATAGCGGACAAACCCGGCCAGCACCGGCAGGGTGAAGCTGCCCACCACCGCGGCCACGTAAGGGGCCTCCCGCAGGATCAGCTCCGGCCACAACAGCCACGCGCAGATCGGTGTCGCCATGTAGAGAGAGAAATCGCACCAGCTGTCCAGCCTGGCGCCCAGATCCGACTCCTGGCCCAGCCTGCGCGCCAGGTAACCATCCAGCGTATCGGTCAGGAGGGCGCAGACATAAAGGGCGAGAAAGGCCGTTCTCGCCCCGTTCCACGCCAGCAACAGGAGGACGGGTATGGCGGCAAGCCTGAGCCCGCTCAGCACATTGGGAATGTTTACCGGAATAGCGGACATCGCACGATAACAAATACGGAAACCGGCAGGGCATGTCAAGTCATTTAGAGCTCCCGGCGGCCGGAGCGGCAGCCCTATAGATTGAATCGCGGAACGCAACTCTCCGGACGATCCCAATCCCGCCATACGACTTGGAATTCTCCTGCCATGTGCTAGACTTTCTTTCGTTTGAAATGGCGCGGCCGTATCCGGGAACACCGTCTCCCCGGAGCACCCGGTCGCCTCTCCATAATCCGACATGGAAAATGCAATCCGAATGATACTTTTGCACCAGCACACTTTCAAACATGCGCATGCAGGCCGCTGCCTCATTATCATACTCACCGCTTTACTGATCCTGGCGGTTGCCGGCAACTCCGTGGCGGAAGCTCCTCGGGACGAAAATCCTGCCGCATCGGCCGACACGTCCGGCAATGGTGAATACCGCACCCCCCTCGAGGGAGAAGCCTCCCGGATCACGACTTTCGGCCGGACCGTAGATGTGCCGGCCCGCGACACCGGCAACGAGGCCGCCTTCACCCTCGGCAGCGGCATTCTGACCCCCCAGATCGGCGACAACAACTTCATGCCCTTCGGTGCCCTGTACTGGAAACACCATTGGGGGGAAGATTGGCGGGCCAGGGCGGTCATCGGCGTGTTCGTGAACGAGGTGGACCTGGTCAGGAACTACGGCTCGATCGAGGCACTGGCCCGCTGGGAAAACGAGACCATACCCTTTCCAACCAAAGAGATCGTCGGCGGAGAGGAGATAGATTCAACCTCCATCAGGTGGGGGACCTTTTCCGCCTGGCTCGGCGTCGGCTACCGCAAACGGGTTGAACCGTACGGGTCGGACAACGACCTGAGGCTGCAGCTGTTTTACTGCCCCGGCTATCTCTATACCGGCCGCACCGGCTCCACCGGCGCGGATGTCACCCTCCCGCCGTCCACCTTTGTCCACGGGTTCCGGATCCGGGTCCGCTACGATTCACTGCTGCGCAACCTCTTGGCACTCCCCCACGAGGGATGGGCCGGGGGGATGGACCTGGAGCTGATGAGGCGCAACAGGTCGGCGGATCACACCTTCGGCGGGGGCGTGGTTTTCAGGGGGGACAAGACCCGCGACTACATGAAGGTCTCGGGATACCTGATGGTGGCTACCGGCCTTCCGGGACTCTCCCAGCGCCACCGCCTGATCGGATCGCTCTACGGGGGGTTCGCGCCCACCGACACCATCGACCGCTTCTCGGCCTTCCGCATCGGAGGGGGACCGTTCCCGACCGAATCGGACGACCTGTACCGGCTCATGTACCCGGGCGCCGTGTTCAACCAGTTCCCGGTCTCCAACTACTCAATCGCCACGCTGGAGTACCGGCTGGAGCTGCTGGCGTTCCTCTACCTGCACCTGCGCGGAACCCTGGCCTATGCGGAGCGTCCCTTTTTCCGGCAGGAAAAGCTCGACTTCACCAAGGACCAGAACGGCGCAGTCTCCCTGGCCGTCACCAGCGGTTTCTTCTGGGACTCGGAGCTCTACCTGGAGTATTCCTTCGACGCCGGGCTCCTGAGGAACGGCAAGGCCGGGAGCAGCATCCTGGTGCTCTGGTCCAAATCACTGTAAAACATGTAAAGGAGGAAAGGAATGTTCAAGGAATTCAGGGAATTCGCAATGCGCGGGAACGTGGTGGACATGGCGGTGGGCATCATTATCGGCGCTGCGTTCGGCAAGATCGTCACCTCTTTCGTCAATGACGTCCTTATGCCCCCAATCGGCCTGCTGCTGGGAAAAGTCGACTTCGCCAACCTGTTCATCGACCTTTCCGGCACCGGTTTCGCAACCATCGAGGAGGCGAAGAAGGCCGGGGCGGCCACCATCAACTACGGCCTGTTTCTCAACACGGTCCTCGACTTCGTCATCGTGGCGTTCGCCGTTTTCCTCCTGATACGCCAGATAAACCGCCTGCGGCGCGAGCCGGAACCTGCTCCGGTCCCGCCGGCCACCAGAGAATGCCCCTACTGTCTCTCCACGATCCCGCTCAACGCGGTCCGTTGCGGCCATTGCACCTCGGAACTGAAAGGGACGTGATAACCGATCAAGGAGTCGGGGAAATGATTACTGGGGAACTGAGGAGTTTCGTTGAGGAAGTGAATTATGCCTTGGTGGCCTCGGCGGACGGCACGGGCACCCCCCACCTGGCTTCGGGGAAGGGCCTGCGCATACCCGATCCCGGACACCTGGTGTTCGAGGCGTGGTTCTGCCGCAGGACCCTGGAGAACCTGTCAAACAACCGCAGGG
>Ga0228535_1001963_pt1 | contig 24267 bp, 16 predicted proteins | sample SJ1metagenome_FD_168457 | JGI IMG/M metagenome (GOLD analysis project Ga0228535, IMG submission 168457) | Enriched culture of PCE-dechlorinating microbial communities from Ithaca, New York, USA - SJ1 | ecosystem: Engineered > Modeled > Simulated communities (microbial... > Unclassified | place... | reverse complement strand
CTTGGGCCGTCCGCGGCCCGGTGGACTTCTGCGCGTTCGAACGATTCGCCTGGATCTGAGCAACACTCGCCATGAGCAGCCCTCCATACTTGTGAGTTGCTATTGAACGATACATCTCGCATTACTTACCTATCATACGGACAGGCTAGTTCAAAACGCAGCAAACCCTGTGCCACCGCGAGGCTCTTTTGCATCCCGGCGGGGAGCGACGGCAGGCCCTTGCCGCACAAGGGTTTACAGGCGGTGATTCCCGGAAGGCGCACAATCCCGGCGCGAGGCCTCCCTGCGACTGCCAGAATGGCAGTCGAGCGGGACCGCCAGTCACCGGACACAGCATGTAGGGTTCTCAACCCGCACGCGAAGATCAAGACCGTTCCCAGATCAATGGGAGGCCAGAAGGATATCGAAACCACGAATGGCACGAATCACACGAATGAAGGAAGGGAAAGTGAACGCCTCGAATTCGTGTCATGGGTGTGATTCGTGGTTGAAAGATACGTCGGTTCCGGCCTTCGGCCGAAACCGAGAGCGTTTTTCGCATTGCAGGGTGCCAGCGGAGAGAAGGGGCAACTCCAGCGGGTCTGCGATCGTTCCGCTGGGAACCCCTGGCGACCGTGGTTCACCCACACTTCCGGCCCGTTTCAATGCCTGACCCCGTTTCCCTCCGCGCGATTCCCCCGGGTCAGATGACACCCATGTCCAGCAATCCCATGACCAGCAAGCATCCGACGATGAGTTGGAGAAGGCTCATGAGACATCCTTTAGCAAGGCCAAGCGATTCTTGACTTGGGTGTTTGATCAATGTTCCATAGATGGCAGCCTGCGGAAGGAATGCAACAACCACCAAACGGACTATGGCCATAGCGGTAATATGAGGTCCGGAAGGACCGACTGCAAGACCAATGACCCCCAATGCATCAAGGACGACTGCAGCCATGATGCCTATGAGACAACCAAGGAGGGTTGCCTTGTATGCCATAGCATACGGAGGTGTGAACTTGGCCACGATCCTGGTTACTAACTGAGCCATCATCGCTCCAATCAGTGCAGCCGTTGCCACGATGACTAGCTGCTCGACCACGTGCCAAATCAGGCACATCGGCATATATGCATCACCCCACGATATGCCTGGCGATACCCTACCTCTTGCTATCTTGACGATAAGAAGCGTCGCGAAGCCAATATACACATACGAGACGATGAGACCGTTGACAGCGCGGTTGCGTGCACAGACAGAAGTCGACCCGTGCTTGGCTCTATGAATTGCGATGTGTCCGAGCATAATAGCCGCAAGGGCACTGAGGATGCCAGTGGCACAAAAGAGCGTCAGCGGCCATGAAGCAATAGCGAGCGTTAGTGATGTGGTGGCCCAATCAGCCCCCTTGGCCCTCCTGACCAGTCCTTCAATCGCCAGAGGCGTAGCTTCCTCATTCTTACATAGAACACCTACGACTGTAGTTTCACATGCCTGTTCGTTATTCATGGGCACCCCGCCTCAATAGCATGGTCCATCTTGCATTCCTCCGGGGACGCCATACCTATTTCGGATCTGAGAGTTGAGTATGATGTCGGCCGACTCCCAACCTGCAGGACGCGAAGCGGACCGGCAGGTTCATCGGCATGTTAGGCTCGTTGTCGTGCCCTGAACGTGCCAAGTCAGAACCCACGCGGATTCTCCCGTGAGTGGAGAAAACCCCGCTTGCGACAGATTTCGCTCCAAGTCTCCGGGCCAATGTCATTGGGATACCAACCACGGACCTGACAAATGCGGCGCCAACAACACTCGTTGACGAGCGCATCATCGGGGATTGCCTCGCGCTTGATATCGTCGAGGATTTCAGCCTCCGGTGTCTCGCAATAGCACATGTGACCTCCAGAACTGTTTGGCGGGGACGTCATAGTCATTACGGATTCGCATTGAATCCGATGTCTCCTGATTAGCCACCGTAACCGGATTCCACGGTTGCGGGTTGGGCACATTCCTTGCAGGTGGCGGATACCAGTTCTGGTTCCTGTGCCCCGCCACCGCTCCACGCAGTGTTGAAGTTCGCAAAGTCCGCGCCGTCTTGCCAGGAAGAACCGCCCCAGCCGGAGCCCTTATCCAAGACTTTTACGGACTCGATTGCGCCGCATTTCGGACATCGGAGTGTGTACAGAGTCGAATCAATAGTCCCCATGATCTGAGATTCCTGATGTGCCGCATGACAATAATCAGACAGCTCCGCATAGTATGCAATCCCTCGCTTGAGCTTCCGTCCTACATGGCGCTATCGGCCAGGAGGGGCGGCGACTTGAAAAGAAACGTCAGGAACCTGGAGGCCTCCGTGGAGACCTCCGGGGTCAGGCACTCGATTACGCTTGTGTCGCTATCCTCTATCTTGTTGCGTCCGGCATTTGGGCTAACGCGACGACCCAAGCCATCTCGACTTCGCCAGACTCGTCCAGCATACTGGAACCGCCAACCACTTCGTTGTCGCTTCATCCAGTATCACGAAATGAGCCGAGGGAAGCAAGAGAAAGCCGGGGCGGCCCGGTTTGAAATTCGAAGCACGAAATCCGAAATCCGAAACAAATTCAAAGCATGAAGCTCAAATGAGCGGATCGGTGAAAAAAAGTGTCGCGATGAAAAATCTTTTCGCGCCTTGTCGTCCACATTACCAGTGCTGAGAAGGGCGGTGTTCTGTCCGGCGCCGAACGGGGTCGAAGGGCAGGCCCGAGAAATATCGAGTCTCACCATTGATATCGAAAGTCCTGCGCGGGCACGGGAGTTCGGCTGGAGGAACACCGCTTCCAAGGCCGTGCAGAACGGCTAAGGAAAATCGAGGACCCGCGCCGATACGGAGACAGGAACATTGAGGATTCAACATGAAGACATGGATCGTCATCACGGAAATCTTCCTGCTGGGCCTTTGGGTCGACGACTGGGGACTGGAAGTCGCCGCCGCGGGCCAGCGAGGGGCCATCCGCACACTATCGACACTCACACCTACACCTTTTTTCACCACGTTCATGAGTTCATCGAATGAATCATCCATGCAGCGATGGTACGGTTCGGTCTGGGTTCGGCCGCCGCCTCTGCGGGAATGAGAATCGAACGATCTGACAGATCGTTACACACCAGAGAATACGGTTACAAGCCAACAGGCCATAAGCTAGCCACTTATGGCCTTCTTTGTTGCGCGCCTCAAGAAGACCGACTTGGACTCGGCGCATCACCAGAGGCGCAGTAACGATGGACGGCGTTCGATGCGTGGTCTGCTACTGCATCGGGAAGCGGCTGCACAGGCTGTGGACCTGATCCCGCATGTGGTCCTGGAAGGCGGGATCGAGACGATGCTCCCGGTCGCTGAGCACCTCGACCCGCGTCAGGACCTGGTCCACCAGTTCCGCGACGGTCCGCATCTCGGAAGTCCTCATGCCGTTGCGGGTGACGATGGGCGTTCCGATCCGCATGCCGCTGGTGACCCGCGCGTTCTGGCGGTCGTAGGGCAGGCGGTTCATGTTCACGATGATGCCGCAGTCTTCGAGGCTCTTCTGCGCGATCAGGCCGGTCAGACCGCGGCGGAGGCTGGCGACGTTGACGCAGAACAGATGGTTCTCGGTGCCGCCGGTCAGGACGTCGTAACCCCGGCGGACGAATTCCTCCGCCAGCGTCTTGGCGTTTTCGACGATCCTGGCCTGCCTGTCCTTGTACTCCGGCGAGAGCATCTCCTTGAAGAACACCGCCTTGGCGGCGATGTTGTTGAGGTAGGGGGTGCCCTGGAAGCCGGGGAACGTGGTCTTCTCGATCCGCTCCCACAGCGGGATCGTCTTGTTGCCCGCCGGGAAGGGCTGGTCGAAGTCCCGGCCCATGAGGATCAGCCCGCCGCGAGGGCCGCCGGGCTTGTAGGTGCTGGTCGTCGTGAAGTGGGCCTGGTCGACGGGGGAGGGGTGTACGCCCGCTGAGATCAGACCCGAGATGTGCGAGACGTCGGCCATCAGGTACGCGCCGACCTCGTCGGCGATGGCGCGGAACCGGGCGAAGTCGATGATTCGCGAGTACGCGGTGGTTCCGCAGATGATCAGTCTGGGTCGGAAACGCAGGGCCTGCTCGCGGATCGCGTCGTAGTCCAGCAGGAAGTTGTCCGGACGGACGCGGTAGCTTTCAATCTCGAAGATCCTGCCCGCCAGAGCCACAGGGGCGCCGTGCGAGACGTGCCCGCCCTGGTCCATGGCCAGGCTCAGGATGCGGTCGCCCTTTTCGAGGATCGCGGTCAGGACGATCTGGTTGGCGCTGGTTCCGGAATGGGGCTGGACGTTGGCGTACCTGGCGTCGAAGGCCTCCCTGGCCCGGCTGATGGCCAGCGTCTCCAGGCAGTCCACGATCTCGCATCCGCCGTGGAAGCGAGCGCCGACGAAGCCCTCGGTCGTCTTGTTCTGGACGACCGAGCCCAGCGCCGCCAGGACGGACCGTGAGCACTGGTTCTCCGCCGCGATCAACTGGAGCGTGTTCTGCTGGCGGTTGTACTCCTGCGTGAGGAGCCGGTACACGTCGGCGTCGTTGGTTTCCAGCGTGCTCAGCAGGCCCTGATGATACTGTTCATTGCACAGCGTTGCCTGACCCGCCGGCTGGATAACCTCATAGACCGGCTTCTCGACGCGGGAGAGCGTCTGGCCGGTGTGCTTGTCCACCAACATGGCTGAACCTTCAAATCCTTTCTCCGGTTTCGGCATGACCCTGTCGCACACCCGGGAGAGCACGGATTCCGTGCCTCCTGTCATTCTGCACTCTGTCTGGTGTTATCGGCAGGGTGCGTCGCTCAACTGCTGAAAAAGCTGCGCACGATGTCGTTGAACGTCACATAGACCAGCAGAACCATCACGAGGCCCCAGCCGACATAGGCCACGAGGCCCTGCGTGCGGTCCGTCAGGGCCGAGCCCTTGATCTTCTCGATCAGCATCAGGACGATCAGGCCGCCGTCGAAGGGAGGCAACGGCAGGAAGTTCATCACCGCGATGGTCGCGCTGATCAGACCGAGGAAATACGCGTAGTTCACCAGAGGCTGCTCAGCGACGATCCGATAGCTGACGGTGATGATCCCCAGCGGGCCCATCAGATTGTCCGGGCTGATCAGCCCTCGGATCAGGCGGGCGAGCGTGATGTAGGTCTGTGCGATGAAGCCCAGGGTCCTGCGATAGCCCATCGCCATCGCGTCGACGGGGTTCTTCGCCTGATAGAGCTTTTCAAGCTGTTTGAACGGCACAGGCTCGGCCAGTTCCGCACGGATCGTTATGGCGTTTTTCAACGTGGCGGTCGGCAGGGTGACTCCCCCCTCGACGGCGCCGTCGATCTGATACTGAAGGGTCACCGAGGGGCCTTCCCATCGGCCCACCTCGTTGATGATGTCGAAGAAGTTCGCGACGGCTTTGCCGTTGACGCTGACGATCCTGGCGCCGCGGGGAATATCCAGCGCGGGATGGCCTTCGATCGGGATCGGTTTGGCGACAACCGCATTGTCTGCGTCCAGAGCCGGAAGGAAGCCGATGATGACTCGCGTTTCGCCCGGCGCGCGTCGGGGCTTGACGGTTACCGAGAGCGTGCGTTCCACGTCGTTGGCGTCGGTGCGAAGCACCTTGAGGGTGAGCATTTCGCCCTCATATTTCGTGGTGATCTCGCGCATCTCTCGATAGGTGGGATACGCGACGTCGGCAGCCGCGACGATGATGTCGCCCGCTTTCAGGCGGGTCGGCTCATTTGGCTTGTCCTGGTCCGAGGAGGCCTCCTGTCCATTGACGCCTTTGACGCGAAGACGCGGCACCAGCGAGTAGACGTGGCCCAGGTCCGACTCGGAAGGCACATCCGCGGCCGTCCAGTTCAGGGGCAGACGGGTCTGGACGGTCTGGGTCTGATCGCCGGTCTTCCGCTCGGCGGTGATCTCCACCGTCGGCGTCAGGGCGCTGGCCACGATCTGGCTGAACTGCCAGTACTCCTCCACCTTCCGGCCGTTGACCGCCACCACGCGATCCTCGGGCAGCAGTCCCGTTCGCTCCTGGAGGATCTCGATGCTGGGCTCGGAGACCTGGGCGACGGTCAGGCTCCGGGGCTCGTCGATCCCGAACTCGCGGAACGGACGTCCCATTTGCTCGGCGGCAATCGCCGTCTCGAACACCGAACCGTCCGCCCGTCGGACCGTGACCGGGATCTTCTGGTCGGCGCCCGAGAGCGCTGCCGAGATCAGGATGTTGCTGAAGTCGAGGTCTTTCGTCATGCCGTCGATCGACAGGATTTCGTCGCCGGGCTGCAGGCCGGCCTTGGCGGCCGGGGAGTTGGGAACCACGCCGCCGACCACGGCGGGCATCAGACTGATGCCGACCAGAAAGACGACCATGAAGATGATCGCTGCGCTGATGACGTTGAAGATCACGCCGGCGGCGATGACCGCCGCACGGATCGAGATCGGCTTTCTCGCGAACGACCGCGGATCGTCGTTGAGTTTGACCGGCCCGGTGTCTTCCTGGCCCAGCAGCTTGACGTAGCCGCCGAACGGGAACAGACCGATGCGGTATTCCGTCGCCTCGTCGTCCTCGGGCGATTCCTCCGCCGGTTCCTTGCGTCCGGAGAATCCCGGCAGGACGCGGAACTTGAACCCCGATCGCGTCTTGCGAATCCCCAGCACCGTGGGGGGCATGCAGATGGAGAACGCCTCGACCTTGATGCCGCCCAGTTTGGCTGTGATGAAGTGGCCGAACTCATGGACGAGCACCACCGCGCCGAAGCCCAGGAGGACCAGCAGGATGTTCCCGACCACCCCTATGTTCTGAACGATGAGATAGACCGCCACCCCCAGGACCGCGATCCAGAACAGACCATTGGCCCATTTCGTCCATGACTTCGTCGTTTGAGACATCCAAACACTCCAAATGAGGCATCATTTTCGATTTTTGATGGTTGATTGGAAGAGCGATTCGTCCGGTTCTTCAAATCAAGAATCAACCGTCAACCATCCCTTTGACTTCTCTCCGGGCCCAGGCGTCGGCCTCGAGCAGTTCTTCCAAGGAGCCCGCGGGTCGGACGCCGTGCCGATTGAGGCAATGCTCGACCAGGTCCATGATCTGCAGGAATTGGATCCTGCCGGACAGAAACTCCTCGACCGCGGCCTCATTGGCGGCGTTGAACACCGCCGGAGCGGTCCCGCCCGCACGAGCGACCTCGTACGCCAGCGGCAACGCGCGGAACGTATTCGGATCGGGTTTCTCGAACCGGAGCCGACCGATCTGTTCCAGCCGGAGGCGTTTCGCCACGCCGGGAACCCGCTGCGGATACGTCAACGCATACTGTATCGGCAAACACATGTCCGGCTCGCCAAGCTGCGCGACGACCGAGCCGTCCACGAACTCCACCAGCGAGTGCACGATCGACTCGGGATGGATCAGCACCTCGATTTTGTCCACCGGCACGCCGAACAGCCACTGGGCCTCGATGACCTCCAGGGCCTTGTTCATCATCGTGGCCGAATCGATCGTGATCTTGGGGCCCATCCGCCAAATTGGGTGCGACAGGGCCTGCTCTCTTGTTACGTTGCGAAGGGCCTCGCGGGTCGCGCCGCGGAAAGGCCCCCCCGAACCGGTCAGGAGGATGCGATCGACCTCGCAGGCCGAGCCGGACCGCATCGCCTGAAAGACCGCAGAATGTTCGCTGTCCACAGGCAGCAAATCGCTGCCGTGCTCGCGCGCGGTCCGCGTGAGCAACTCGCCTGCGATGACCAGGGGCTCCTTGTTGGCGATGGCCAGTCGCTTGCCGGCCCTGGCGGCCGCCAGGGCCGAGGGGAGCCCTGCTGCGCCCACCACCGCGGTCAGGACGGTGTCCACGCCTTCGCATTGCGTCAGTTCGGTAAGACTGTCGGGTCCGGACAGGATGGCGAGATCCTGCCCGTTCAGCAGGGTCCGGAACGGTTCGACCTGGCGGCTGTCCGTCACGGCGACGAACCTGGGTCCGCGTTGTCTGACCTGCTGGGCCAGAAGCTCGACGTTCCGGTGGGCGCTGAGTCCGACGATGCGATATTCCGGTCCGAGGGCCTCGATCACGCGCAGCGCATTTCGGCCGATCGAGCCGGTGGAACCCAGAATGGCGATGCCCCTTGACATAGATCCGGACTTCGGACGCTCCTTCTACTGGCGCACGGCCTGCAGGCCGCTCATTCCCTTGTCGACGCAGGCGATTGCGACGGCGAGACGCTTGTTCGAGGGGAACATGACTTGTCTCCCAAGACCCGCCCGCGATAAGAGCGATAGTATGATGAAGCTGGGCAACCTGTCAAGCCCAAAGCTCCGTCGGACGGGCGGCGATTCCGAAATCCAGGCATCGCAGGCGCGCGAAGCCTTATATGCACTGTTGGAGGACCGTTGGGCGAGGCGGCCACTGCGTCCGATAAGCTCATGACAGTGGGGGGAATCCGCATACCATTGAAGGTCTTCTTCTCGATTGACGCCCCGAACCGGACGATAGGACTTTACCGGCGTCGTCGGGTCGGAGGAGGGAGCTCCGCCGGCGGCGGGAAGGACGGCGTTTCGGCCTTGCAGGCGACCGTCCGGTGGTGCCGCCGCGTTGGCGGTCCGACGGTTACAGGTGATGGGGTCCGGTTTTGAACGGGAGTCATCGTGACGGCAAAGAGAATCGCATGGACAATCCTATTTGTGCTGTGCCTGGGGCACTGGGCTTGGGCCGGCTCCAACGGATTGGCCGGGAGCGATGCAAACGACTCGCAGGCAGCCGATCTGTTCGACATGTCTCTTGAAGAATTGATGGACGTTCGAATCGATACCGTCTACGGCGCCTCCAAACGAACCCAGAGCGTAGCCGCGGCGCCCGCTTCGGTCACAATCGTGACTGCCGAGGAGATCCGAAGATATGGTTATCGCACCTTGGCGGATATTTTGCGAAGCGCGCCGGGGTTTTATATCAACTATGACAGATCCTATCATTATATGGGCACCCGCGGCTTTCGCCGGCCGGGCGATTACGACACCCGCATTCTCCTGCTGATCGACGGCCACCGGCTCAACGACAATGTGGGCGACTCCCCCTTGTTCGGGACCCAGTTTCCGCTGGACGTCGAGCTGATCGAGAGAGTCGAGATCATCCGAGGTCCCGGCTCCTCGCTCTATGGCAGCAACGCGGTGCTCGCGGTGGTCAACGTGATCACCAAACAAGGGGAGGGCGTTGGCGGCCTGGAGCTCTCCGCCAAGACCGGCAGCTTCGACTCGCAGACGGGGCGCGTCACGTATGGCAATCGTCTTCGGAACAATCTGGATCTGCTGCTGTCGGCCACGACGTACAACAGCGATGGTCCGGAATTGTATTTCCGCGAATTCGACTCCGTCGAGACGAACAATGGACGGGTGAAGAACGACGACGATCAGTTTGACAACTTCGTCGTCCGTGCCTCCTGGGGCGATTTCTCGCTCCTGCTGGCGCACATCGGGAGCGAAAAGGGCATTCCGACGGCCCCATGGAACACCGTGTTCGGGGATCGTCGCACACGGGTCTGGGACGACACGACTCTGGTGGGACTGACGTTCGCCCGTGAGTTGTCCGAACGGTGGGCGGTGCGGGCTCGCGTCGCCTACAGCCGCTACGACTACGATGGACAATTCGTGTACGATTATGCCGAGGAAGAGGAAGAGCCGTACCTTGTTCTGAACCGGGACTACTGGAAAGGCCGGTGGTGGGAGGGCGAGTTCCAGGTGACCGGAAGCCCGATCACAGGACATACGATGACCGCCGGGGTCGAGGGGCGGTACAACGCGCGACAAGACCAGGCCAATTGGGACGAGGAGATCTACCTGGACGATTCCCGTCACAGTCACAACTGGGGTATCTACGTCCAGGACGAGTTCAAGCTGCTGGAGAAGCTGACCTTCATCGGCGGTCTGCGGTACGATGAGTACAGCACCTTCGGCCGGGACGTGAACCCGCGCCTCGCGCTGATCTACGAGTTGCTTGAGAACACGACGTGGAAACTGCTCTACGGCACCGCGTTCCGTGCGCCGAACGCTTACGAGTTGTACTATCACGACGGAGCCTACACCCAGAAGCCCAGCGAGGATCTGGACGCGGAGACCATCACGACGTACGAAGTCGTCCTGGAGCAGCAACTGAGCCGCAATCTCCGCGCTTCCGCGAGCGGGTTCCATTACGACATGGAGGACCTGATCGATCAGTATCTCGACCCGGCCGATGGACTGCTGGTGTTTCGCAACCTCAGCGAAGTGGAGGCGACCGGCGTGGAGCTGGCGTTGCAGGGACGCTGGGACTGGGGGCTGGGGTCCCGTCTGAGCTATTCCCATGTCCAGGCTCAGGACAAGGCCTCCGGTCGGGCCCTGGTCGATTCGCCCAAGCACCTGGTCAAATTGAATCTGCTGGCGCCTGTGATCCCGCAGCGGCTCTTCGCGGGTCTGGAGGTCCTCTACGACAGCAAGGCCAAGACGCTCGCAGGCGAGGAAACCGACGACGTCGTGCTGACGAACCTGACGGTGACGTACGTGGGGGCCTCGAAACGAATGGAGATCGCGGCCAGCGTGTACAACCTGTTCGACGTGGAGTACGCCCATCCGGGTTTCGGCGAGCACGTGCAGGACCAGATCGAGCAGGACGGTCGGACGTTCCGGATCGGGTTGACGTACCGGTTCTGAGCACGGGCGGATCCCCATGGGCGAAGGCGGTTTCCAATTCTTGAGAAAATCCATCGGACTTCCCACATACGGGGGATTGCAGAGAAAGCCCCATCGGAGCAGCCTTGTCATTATCGGGCGAATTCCTCAGGCGTTTCCGGAGAAAGCCCGAAAACGCGTCGCGACAGCCCGCGGGATGCTGGGGCATTCAGTTTCATTTTCTTCCTGACTCCATCGAGACCCGGAATTGGACGATAGAGACTCCGAATGCTCGCCGTCCGTCCGGCCGACGGCGGCGGGCGTCTCAGTGGGTGCCGCGTACGGGTCCGGGTGGGGTTCGTCCGTCGCTGCGTGAGCGCGGAGGGCCATATAGGGCGGCGCCTCGGTCTGGAACGGTGTCCTTATGAACGGAGAAGTGACGATTCTCTTGAGTCTGCTGATTGCCCTGAGTTCGACAGGGCCGACGGACGCCGGCGTCCATGCCGATACGGATTCCAGCAAATCGGCGGCGCAAGAGGATTTCTTCGACATGTCGATCGAGCAATTGATGGAGGTGGAGATCGCATCCGCGGCTGCCCTGACGCCGACCAGCGTCCGCATCGCTCCGGCGGCGATCACGACGATCACCCAGGAGGAGATCCTCGCCTCCGGCGCCCGCAGTCTGTTCGAACTGCTCGACATTTACGTGCCCAATCTCCAGTGGATTCGTCATCATTGGGAGGCGGATCATCTGGGACTGCGGGGCATCATCAACGACCGCGACGACAAGTATCTGCTTCTGGTCAACGGACGGGTGATGAACCAGCGGACGCACTACGGCGCCCTGAGCGAGCGCGATCTGGTGCTGCTTCGGGACATCCATCACATCGACATCGTCCGCGGCCCCGGTTCGGCCCTGTACGGCCCCGGCGCGATGTCCATGGTGATCAACATCGTCACGGACAACGCACGGACCTTCAAGGGCACGGAGGTCTCTTCCCGGGTCGGCGCCTTCGAAGAGTTCTACTCCGCGGAGGTCAAGCATGGCCAGACCGAGCCCGAGAACGATCTGGGCGTCTTCGTCTATGCCGGCGTCGGCAAGTATGTCGGGGCCGACCAGAGCGATGCCCCCCAGATCTACGCCTTCGATTTTCCCAACGAGTCCAACTACTCCTGGTGGAATCCGGAATGGGGCGTCAACACCGGTCCGGCCTCCCTGCCGGCCGACGCGACCGAGGCCGGCAAGCCCCTGGAGAATCCGACGATCAACCGCGACGGCGAGACACATCGCAATCTCTATCCCGTGAAACTGCATGCCGAGGTCACCAAGGGCAACTGGGATTTCTGGGCCCGATACACACGCGGCGGCCGGCAGTTTCCCTGGGATGTCGGCACGCTGGCCCGCGCCGAATGGGGTTGGGCCGACTGGAATCTCGACCCCGTCCAGATGTCCTCGGGATATCAGCAGGCGACGGGATACGCGGCCTATTCGAAACAGCTGGATTCCAGCACCACGTTGAATTTGGCCTTCAGCTACGACATGTTCGATTTCGAGCGGTTCGGGGACAGCGGACTGGTGGACGCATATCGCGAGGACGAGTACTATGGGAAGATCCTCCTGAACTGGCGCATCAATGACCGCCACAAGCTGGCCGTGGGGACCGAGTTCTCGCATGAGGAATTCGGCCTCAAGAGCTTGGGCTACCCCGATGAGCCGGCGCAGAACGGCCTGCTCGGCGACCCCATGCCCCGTTGGCGGACCCTGATGTTCTCGGTGCTGGCCGAATACCAGTGGATCATCACCGATCGGTGGACCGGATTCCTGGGAGCGCGTCTGGACGAGCACACCTACACCAACGAAATGTTCTCGCCTCGTGCGGCCCTGATTCACACGCCGAACCCCAAGGACACGTGGAAGCTGTTGTGGTCGCAGTCGGTTCGTGCGAACTTCGCGGAGGAATTGCATGCGGCCTATCTGGCCGGAGACAGCTCCGGCGCTGCGGAAAAACTCGACAGCGCCGAACTCCGCTATGAACGAGTGCAGAGCCCCCGCCTCACTCTGGCGACCTCGGCGTTCGTCCACTACGACCTGGACCTGATCACGTACTCCGACGGCCGCAGCGTGCCGGTCGGGACGCAGAGGGACTGGGGACTCGAATTCGAGGCGACCTACCGTACGGATCGGACCCGCGTGGCCTTCTCGCACGGGTATACCAAGCTGTATGATTTCGACCTTCTCGAAGGCAGGACCACGCTGACGACCGCCGAACCGTATGGGTATGGAGATGATCTGGCCAACTGGTCGAATCACGTCACGAAGATCACCGCCCGACGCAAGCTCGACGAGGAATGGACCGCCGACGGGTCCCTCCGCGTGTACTGGGGATTCCCCGGCGCGAGAGACTTCGACGAGTATGACCCGTCCCCGGTGAACTTCAGCGTCATCGAGCCGGGGTGGGATAGAGCGTATCGGGCGAATGTCTATCTGAACCTGGGCCTTCAATACGCTCCCACGCCGAACCTGACGGTCCGCATCGACGGATATAATCTGCTGGGCATCTTCGACGAAGACCTGAACAAACGCAATTACTACAACGGGCACGGGGACTACCGCTCGCATGCGCCTGCAGTGGCCCTTTGGCTGATCTGCAGGTTCTAGAATGGGACTGGGGGGATTGCTTTCGCATACAGACATGGTCGTCAAACGCAGCCAACACGGATTCCATGCGGCACGAGTCCCGCAGAAGCTCCGCCTGCTCGGTCTGGCGGTCTGTACGCTGGCGTTCTTCTGTGGCGTGCTCCGCGGAGACGAGGTCTTGGACCGAGAGTACAAGGTCAAAGCCGCTTTCGTATACAACTTCCTCAAGTTCGTGGAGGGCGGGCGGTTCACCCCGGCGCAGGAGGCAGGGACGCAGCGGCCCGATCCCAATGACCCCATCGTAGTGGGCATTCTGGGCGTGCCTCCATCCCGAGTCGCATTCGAGGAACTCAAGGACAAGAAGGTGGGGACTCGTCCAGTGCAAATCCGGTGGTTCAAGGGCCTGGGGCAACTGGCGGGCGAGGACGGGAACGTCCCCTCGGCGCATCCCGATCTTGACGCGATCCGCAAGTGCCACGTGCTGTTCTTCTGTCCGTCCGAAAAAGAGCTCTTGCCGCGGATGCTGTCCTGGCTGCGAAACGACGGCCTTCTCACCGTCGGCGATGTCCCTCAGTTCCTGGAGGCCGGCGGCACGATCAATTTGCTGATCGAGGACAAGAAGGTCCGATTCGAAGTGAACCTTGCGGCGGCCCTCCGCGCGCGTTTGACGATTCGATCCAGCCTGTTGCGGCTGGCGGCCAGAACGGTCGAGCACGATCGCCTGGAGACACGCGACGATCAGGAGAAACCTGGTGGAAGCAGCCACCCGTAAAACCGGGCCCAGGACGGGATCTCTCTTGCACGACTTGTCGCTCAAGCACAAGCTGGTCGCGATCGTTATGCTCACGTGCGTTCCGGCGCTGTTCCTGACGGGCGGGGTGTTCGCCGCCTGGGAATGGACGACGCTTCGTCGCGGCGTGGTCCGCGACCTGACGACGCACGCGAGCATGCTGGCGGACAACTGCAAGGCCGCGGTCACGTTCGGGGACACCTCCGACGCCAACGAGGTCCTTCGGAGCGTCTCGTCCCTCCCCTCCATCGAGGTCGCCTGCGTTTACACGACGGACGGGCATCGGTTCGCGGTCTACAGGAGACAGGACGCTCGCGCCTCGATCCCTGCGGCGGTCGAACTGAAGGAGCATCCCGTCTTCACCCAGGGATTCGTCACGCTGACGCATCCGATCCTTCTGAGCAAGGAGCGGATCGGGACCGTCTGTATGCGGGCCAACCTCGACTTCATGCACGCCAGGCTTCGCCGCAGCGTCAGCATCATTCTGGGCGTCTTGTCCCTGTCGTGCCTGGTGGCCTATCTGGTCTCGTCCCGGCTCCAGCGGATCATTTCGCGCCCCATCCTCCATTTGGCGGGCGTGGCGCGCCAGGTCTCGGAGAAGCGACAGTACACCGCGCGCGCCGAGCAGTACGGCAACGACGAGGTCGGCCGGTTGATCGAGGCCTTCAACGAAATGCTCGAACAGATCCAGCAGCGGGACGCCGCGCTGGTCGACGCCAACGAGCAGTTGGAGGCCCGTGTCCAGGAGCGAACCGCCGAGTTGACCTCCGCCAACCGCAACCTCATGCGGGAGGTCGCCTTCCGCAAACAGGCTGAGCAGGGGCTCATGGAGAGGACCGAGCGCATCCTCAACCACCAAAGGACCCTTTTGCGGCTGACGAAGGATGTCAAACGCGACCTGGAGTCGATCACGAAGATGACGGTCGAAGAGGCCGCGAAGGCCCTGCAAGTCGAGCGGGTCAGCATCTGGTTCCTGCACGAGCAGTACTCCGAACTGGTGTGCGAGCAGTTGTACAGTCTTCACCGGGGCCCCCAGGAGAGCGGCCAGCGGATTCGGGCCTCCGACTATCCGGCGTATTTCGACGCGATCGAGAACAGTCGCATCCTCGCTGCGAACCACGCGAGGGACGACCTGCGCACCTGCGGCCTCACCGAGAACTACTTCGCGCCGCTGGGGATCGTCTCCCTGATGGAGGCTCCGATCCGCCTGCACGCCAAACTGTTGGGCGTCGTGTCCTTCGAGAGCGTCGGGTCCGTGCGGGAGTGGTCGCTGGAGGAGCAGGACTTCGCCGCTTCGCTGGCCGACATGATCGCGCTGCAAGTGGAGTCGAACGAGCGGAAGAAGCTCGAACGCGCCCTGGCCAAGGCCAACGAACACCTGGCCGAGACGGTGCGGGACCTGCGACGCTCGAACAAAGAGCTGCAGGATTTCGCCTACGTCGCGGCCCACGACCTCAAGGCGCCCCTTCGGGGCATCGGCACCCTGACCGACTGGATCGCCTCGGACTACGCCGACAAGTTCGACGAGCAAGGCCGCCAGCAGTTGGGCATGCTCAAGGGCCGCGTCGCGAGGCTGTCCGAACTGATCGACAGCATTCTGCACTACTCGGAAATCGGCAGGGTGTCCCTCCGCACCGAGCGGGTGGACTTCAACCACCTGGTGCGGGACGTGATCGCGATGCTCGATCCGCCGGAGCGCGTCGAGATCGTGATCGAAGGTCCGCTGCCGGTCGTCGTCTGCGAGAAGACCCGCCTGGGCCAGGTCTTCCGCAATCTGATCGACAACGCGGTCAAGTACGCGGACAAACCTGGGACGCGCATCGAGATCGGCTGCCGGGAACAGGAAGAGTTCTGGCGGTTCTCCGTGTCCGACAACGGGCCTGGAATCGAGGAGAAGTATTTCGACAAGATATTCCAGATATTCCAGACGCTGGCGCCCCGCGATGAGCGGGAGAGCATGGGCATCGGCCTGGCGATCGTCAAGAAGATCGTCGATCTGTGCGGCGGCAGCGTCTGGGTGGAATCGAAGCTGGGCGAGGGAACCACGTTCTTCTTCACGCTGCCCAAGAGTCGGGTGGCGCAGGAGCGGGAACCCGTCTTGGCCGATCGCATGAGTCTGAACTGAGAAGAAGGGGTGGATACGATGTCCGACGAAACCGGCGCCATTCAGATCTGTCCTTGCGAGGAAGGATCTTCGGAGTCTGTGCACGAATCGCTCTCGCTGCTGGAAACCACGCTGGAATCCATGGCCGACGGACTGCTGGTCGTCGACGGCTACGGTCGAATCAAGAAGTACAACCAGCAGTTCCAGGCCCTGTGGCGAGTCCCCGACGACGTCCTGGCGGATTGCGACGACGACGAGGCCCTGGCTTTCGCGATGACTCAGTTGCGCGATCCGAAAGCCTTCATCGCGTCCGTTCGCGACCTGTATGGGCATCGCGAAGCGGAAGGCCACGGCCTGATCGAATTCCGCGACGGGCGGATCGTGGAATACGACTCCAAACCCCATCGCATGGACGACCGCATCGTCGGTCGGGTGTGGAACTTCCGCGACGTCACCGTCAAGCACACGGCCGAGCGGAAGCAGGCCGAACTGCTGCGCCGGGTGGCCGAGATCAACGAGGAACTGACCCACTTCGCCTACATCGTCTCCCACGACCTCAAGGCGCCGCTTCGGGGGATCAAGCTGGTCGCCGAGTGGCTGTGCGCCGACTACGGCGACAAGCTCGGCGACGAGGGCAAGGAACAGCTCAACCTGCTCCAGAGCCGCGTCGCCCGGATGCACAACCTCATCGACGGCGTCCTGCAGTATTCCCGTGTCGGGCGAATCAAGGAGGACATGGTGCCGGTGGACTTGAACGAGCTGATCCCGAACATCGTCGACAGCCTGACGCCGCCGGAGCATGTGACCGTCGTCATCGAGCCCGGCCTGCCTACGATCGAATGCGAGAAGACGCGCATCGGGCAGGTGTTTCAGAATCTGCTGAGCAACGCGATCAAGTTCATGGACAAACCCGTCGGCCAGGTGAGGGTCGGTTGCGTGCAGGACGGGGACTTCTGGCGGTTCAGCGTCTCGGACAACGGGCCGGGCATTGACGCCAAATACTTCGACCGCATTTTCCGTCTCTTCCAGACCCTCGCGTCGCGCGACGAGTTCGAAAGCACCGGCGTCGGCCTGGCGGTGGTCAAGAAGATCGTCGAGATGTACGGCGGACGGATCTGGGTCGAGTCCCAGGTCGGTCAGGGCGCCACGTTCTGTTTCACAGTGCCGCAACGGATGCCGTCGCGGGCTTTCGAGTGAGTGAGTGCTCCGTCGCTGCGGAATGACTTGCATGCCGACGGGCCGACTGACTGAGAAAGGGGTTTTCGTGAACCATCGTATGAGCAAGACAGCGTGTTTGCTCTGTGTCGCTCTTGTCGGAGCAGGCTGGTGCGTGGGCGAGCTTCGTGCGCGTCGCGTCGATGCCAGAATGCGGAATTGTCTGGCGGACCATGCGGTCCACGTTGCGAAAACGCTCGACCTTCGGATGGTCAGAGAGCTGTCCTTCACCGCAGCCGACGAGGAGACCCCGGCTTATGAGTTCATCCGCAGTCAGTTGACTGCCTTGGGAACGTATTGTTCCCACCGAGGCATCTACACCCTGGCTCTGCGCGACGGCCGGTTGGTCTTCGGGCCGGAGAACTACGCCAAGGACGACCCCATGGCCAGTCCGCCCGGTACGGTGTATAAGAGGCCGGCCGCGAACGACCTTCAGGTCTTCGCCACAGGCAAGCCGGCGGCGTTCGGGCCCATGACGGATGAGTATGGCACGTTCGTCTGCGCCCTGGCGCCTGTGCACGATCCCAACAGCGGCCAGGTACTGATGGTCGTCGGGATCGACTCGCTCGCGAATGACTGGAAAGCTGTCGTCGGCACCGCCCGGCGTCAGTCGCTGCTCGCATCGCTGCTCGCAGCGGCCCTTCTCTGGGCAGGCGTGCGAGTATGGTCCTGGCGCGAGGCATGCCGCAAGGCGAACGAGCCAGTCCGTCAGTCGCAGCCTGCCCGCGGTTTTCAGGGTCTCCCGGCGCCCTTCCTGTCGGGCAGAAACCAACAGGCAGGCCTCCTGATCGGAATGGGACTGCTGGCGGTGGCGTTCCTGGCGGTGGTGCTGGTCGCAACGTGGCGCTGGACCTGCGAACACATCGACACGATGGCGGATCAGCAGTCGCGACTGGCGGTCCAGGTCGAGAAAGCCTTGCGGGACTACGTGGGCAAGAGCATCCGACCCGAAATGGAGAAGCGGGTCGCCCCGGGCGAGTTCATTCCCGAGGCGATGTCCACCTCCTTTGTCGCCAGGAGCGTTTTCGACGAAGTACGTAAGGTATTTCCGGAAACGATCCTGCGGTTCCCTTCGACCAATCCTCGAAACCCCGCCAATCGCGCGACGCCTGCGGAGGAGTCCCTCATCCGGTATTTCCAGGAGCATCCCGAGGTGGACTCCTGGTCGGGCGTGATCGAGTTTTTCGAGCACGACCAGAGGCATTTCGTCTGGGCCTTGCCGCGTCGATTCAACGAAGGATGTCTTCAGTGCCATGGCCGCCCGGAGGATGCGCCGGCCTCCCTGGTCCAACGGTACGGCCCGATCGCCGGGTTCGGGCGGTCCGTGGGAGAGATCTCCATGGACCTGGCCGCGGTACCGGTCGGCGCCGCTTACGCAGAAGCCGGCGCGCGAGTCTGGCGTCATATGTTGATTGCCTTGGTCCTGTGTGTGCTCTTCCTTGCTGGAATTGCCTTGCTGATTTGGGGCGACGCCAGGCGACGACGCACCGTCGAGATGGCGATCGAAAAGGAACGGAACTTCCTGCGACTGGTCATCGATTCCATTCCGGGTTTCGTGTTCGTGAAATCGCAGGACGGCCGGTTTCTAGTCGCCAATGAGGCGCTCGCGAAGGCGTGCGAGACCACAGTGGGCGAGATCGAGGGCAAACGCGACGCCGATGTCGCTCCGAGCCCCGAGCACCTGGATCGCTGGCGGCGAGGTGATCAGGAAGTGCTGACCAGCAGCAAGGCCAAAGTGATTCCAGAAGAGCCGAGCACGTACCCCGACGGAACGACCCGGTGGCTCACTGTGACGAAAGTGCCTCTGATCGATGAGGACGGCGTCTGCCGTCAACTGCTGGCGGTGGCGACCGACATCACCGACCGCAAACGCGCGGAGGAGGAACGGAAGGAGTCCTTCTCACTGCTGGAAGCGACGCTGGAATCTACCGTCGACGGGATTCTTGCTGTGGATCGTATGGGCAAGATCCGAGGGTTGAACACGCAATTCCAGACGCTTTGGCGGATTCCCGACGAGGTTCTGGAATCGCGAGACGACAAGGTTCTGCTCGCGTTCGTGCTGGGGCAATTGAAGGACCCGGATTCGTTTCTGGCCAAAGTCCAGGACTTGTATGCTCATCCCGAAGCCGAGAGTTTCGATATGCTCGAGTTCGCGGATGGGCGCGTCGTCGAACGGTATTCGAAACCCCAAATGCTCGGCGACCAAATCGTCGGTCGGGTATGGTGTTTCCGCGACGTCACCGAGAAGCAAACCGCCCAGCAGAAGCAGACGGTTTTGCTCCAGAAGGTCGCTGCGATCAACGAGGAGTTGACGCACTTCGCCTACGTGGTCTCGCACGACCTGAAGGCCCCGCTTCGGGGAATCAAGCTGGTCGCCGAGTGGTTGTGCGCCGATTACGGGGACAAGCTCGGCCCCGATGCGAAGGAACAACTGGACCTTCTCCAGAATCGCGTCGGACGGATGCACGACCTGATCGACGGGGTCCTGCAGTATTCCCGCGTAGGGCGGGTCCGCGAGGACCTCGTGCCGGTGGATCTGAACGAACTGATTTCGGACATCGTCGACAGTCTGACGCCGCCGGAGCATGTGACCGTCGTCATCGAGCCCGGCCTGCCCACGATCGAGTGCGAGAAGACGCGCATCGGGCAGGTGTTCCAGAATCTGCTGAGCAACGCGATCAAGTTCATGGACAAACCCGTCGGCCAGGTGAGGGTCGGCTGCGTGCAAGACGGGGATTTCTGGCGGTTCAGCGTCTCGGACAATGGGCCCGGCATCGAGGCCAGGCATTTCGACCGCATTTTCCGTCTCTTCCAGACCCTCGCTCCTCGCGACGAGTTCGAAAGCACCGGCGTCGGCCTGGCGGTGGTCAAGAAGATCGTCGAGATGTACGGCGGACGGATCTGGGTCGAGTCCCAGGTCGGTCAGGGAACCACGTTCCTGTTCTCGTTCCCGAGGAATCCTCTGCCGTTGGAGCAGGGCCCTTCGGTCGTGGAGCAAGTGTGTCAATATGTGTCCTGAAGGATTGGATCCGCCCCATCGGATTCCCGAATGAAAGCTACGCCTATGAGTGAAACACCAATGCCGTTGAACGCCGCGTGTCACGAAGATTCGGCTGCCGTTCCCGAATGGGCGTCGGCCCTGACCGAAGCGATTCCCGCCCCCGCGGCGGTGATGTCGCCCGACGGTCGCATTCTGCACGCCAACCGTTGTCTTCGGCTGATTGTCGGAGGCGACGAGGCGGGCGGGACGCGGGAGTTGCTCGTGGGGCTGCGTCGCCTGCTGGACAGCGCCGCCCGCACGGGCAGCGCCGGCGCCGAGATGCCGCTGGGCTCAGCCTGGGGCAACCAGGCCGGCGTCGTCGTACAGGTGAACGCCCGCGTGCTGGCCGCCACGTGGGACCGCTGCCTGTTGATCCTCATCACGATCGGGCAGACCAGTGCCTCCGAAATGCTCCAGCGCAAGCTCGGCGACTCGGAGAATCGCTATCGGCAGTTGCTCCAGGCCTCGACGGACATGGTGTTCCTCATGGAGCTGGATGGAACGCTGTCGTCGGTGAACCGGTCCTGGCAGCAGCACATGGGTTACACGATGGGGGAGGTTCTGGGCACGAATGGTCTGACCCTGGTGCTGCCTGAATCTCATGCGGCCTGTCGGGCCGCCCTGGAGCGCGCGGGGGCCGGCCGGTACGTCGAGGACCTCGAGTTCCGCGCCGTCAGGAAGGACGGCAAGCTCATCGACATGATCGTGAACCTCGCTCCGGTGCGCGCCGATCAGGGGCAGGTGGTCCAGATCATCGGCGCCGGACGGGACATCACCGAGTTCAAACGCACCCAGGAGCAGTTGAAGAACTCCGAAGAGCGGCTGAGGATCCTGTTCGAGTACGCCCCGGACGCCTACTATCTCAGTGATCTCAAGGGCACGTTCCTGGACGGGAACAAGGCCGCCGAGGAGATGTGCGGCTACAAGAAAGAGGAATTGATCGGGAAGAACTTCCTGAAATTGGGCCTGTTGCCCATGAACCAGGTACCCAAGGCCGCCGGCGCCCTGGCCAAGAACGCACTGGGTCGGCCCGTCGGGCCGGTGGAGTTCCGTCTCAACCGCAAGGACGGGACGCAGGTCGACATCGAGATCCGCACGTATCCCGTCCAGATCGCAGGCAAGACCGTGGTCCTGGGCATCGCGAGGGACATTTCCGAGCGAAAGAAGACGGAAGACATGCTCGACGCCCTGAACCGCAACCTCAAGTCCACGATCGCCGATCTGGAGCGGTCGAACCAGGAGCTCCGCGATTTTGCGCACGTGGCGGCGCACGACCTCAAAGCCCCGCTGCGGGGCATCGCCACGCTGGCCCAGTGGGTCGAGCAGGACTACGCGGACAAGATCGACGAGCCGGGACGGGAGACCCTCGCTCTGATGCGTCAGCGGGTGGAGCGAATGACCCTGCTGATCAACGGCATTCTGCGGTACGCCGAGATCGGGCACGGTGATCACGCCGTCGAGGACGTCAAGACCGAAGAGGTCGTGGCCGAGGTCATCGAGCAGATCGGCGCGCCCGAGCACATCACGATCCGCGTCGAGGGCCGGCTGCCGGTCGTGCCGTGCCAGAAGATCCGGATCACCCAGGTGTTCCTGAACCTCATCAGCAACGCGGTCAAGTACATGGACAAGCCCAGGGGACAGATCCGCATCATGGCTTCGGACGAGGGGGATGTCTGGAGGTTCATCGTCGCCGACAACGGGATGGGCATCGAGGAGCGGCACTTCGACCGGCTGTTCCAGATGTTCCAGACGCTGGCGCCCTCCCCCAACGGCGACAGCACCGGACTGGGTCTGGCGATGGTCAAGAAGATCGTACAACTGCACGGCGGGACCGTGGGGGTCGAGTCGGAACCGGGACGAGGAAGCACGTTCTTCTTCACCCTGCCCAAACAGAAGGAAAGGACGGAATATGAGAAACACTAAGCCCGTGCTCCTGGTGGAGGACGATGCGATCGACATGATGACCGTGCGTCGCGCGTTCCGCGACCTGAAGCTGAACAATCCACTGTCGCACGCGACGAACGGAGAAGAGGCCCTGGCGTACCTGCGGAACCCGGCGAACGCCACGCCATGCGTCATTCTGCTGGACCTGAACATGCCGCGAATGAACGGCGTGGAACTCATGAAGACCGTCAAGGCCGATCCCTCGTTGAAGAAGATCCCGATCGTGGTGCTGACCACGTCGCGGGACGACCGGGACATCGTGGACAGCTACAAGCTCAGCGCCGCCGGATACATCGTCAAGCCGGTCGACTACAAGAAGTTCGTCGAAGCGATCAAGACGATCGACGTGTACTGGACGATCAGCGAGCTGCCGCAGGAGCAGGAGGAGCCTGAATGCGTCGGGTGCGGCAGCAGTGAGGATCGTTGATTGGAGAGGGTTGCTTGTTGATTGAAGAGCGTCGCGGGTCGCTCTCCTGCGATCAACAATCGACCATCCGGTTCACCTCGCGCGGCGGTTCTGCGCGCGGAACTGGCGGGGCGTCATCCCCGTGAACAGTTTGAACGTCCGCGTGAAGTAGCTCGGATTGCCGTATCCCGCCTGCAGGGCGATCTCCGTGCAGCTCAGGTCCGTGCCCAGCAGCAGCCCCTTGGCCCGCTCGATCCGCACGCCGGTGGCGTAGTCGATCGGAGTGACGCCCATCTGCTCCTTGAACAGATGCGCCAGTCGCGAGACGCTCAGATGTGAAGCCCGCGCGATCTGGGCCAGCGTGATCGCCTGGTCGAAATGGGCGTCGATGTACTCGATCGCCGGTCGGATCTGCGTCATTTTGCGGGCGTCCCGCGACGAGTACACCAGTTCCAGAAATTCATTCAACGCCGCGCTGATCCAGGCGCACAGGTCCTCCTGCGTGTCGATCTGCATCGCCTTGTTCACATATGCCAGGTTCTTCTCCAGCATCGTGTGCACGTCCACGCCGCCCTCGACCGCCGCGCGGCTGAGCACCGTCAGCAATTCCAGCAGACGCACCTTCAGGATGCCCAGGTCCCCGATGTCCTTGAAAAGGATCGTGCCCAGGATCGCGTTGAGGATCTCCTTGGCGCCGGTGCGGTCTCCGATCTTGACCTTCTGGATCAGCGCCCGCTCGCTCTCCAGGGGATACTGCCAGGCGGCCCCGAGCTTCTTTCGTTCCTGGATGAACTGGCCGATCTCCGATTGCTGCTTGGACCGCTGACGACGCCAGCGGATCACCTTGGCGTCCAGCCCGCAGACCTCGTAGAGCAGGTCGAAGAGAAATTCCGCGGCGCTGTGGATCTGCCGACCGCGCACGACGGGCAGTTGCCGGACCGCCCGGGCGATCTTCTGAGGTTCGATCGCGATCCCGCGAAGCCGGCACGCGACGTCCTCGCCCAACTCGGCGGCCGGCGGTTCCCAGAGGCACTTGCCGAAGAAGATCCCGCCGTGAACCGTGTCCCGATCCACGATCGGAACGCAGACCAGCACGAGCCCAGCGTGGCAGATCGTAATAAAGGGTTGCCCGGTCTCGACCGCGATCTCGATGGCCCGTCTGCGCTCGGCGGCGCACCGCGACCGCCCCTCGGAGTCCTCCTGCACGAGCCGACACAAAGGGGGCCGGCACCCTGGACTGCACAGTCCCTCCGCCGCCACTCCATCCCGGCCGGTCGTCTCCAGCGCGAGCTTGAACCGCCCCCGGAATCCCCGTTCGATCCGTTCGAACGTCTTCGGCGTCAAGATGTCCACCAAACCAGGCTGATCAGCCATCCTAAGGACTCGTAAGAGAATAGATTCGGAAAGCATTCACGTTTGACGGTGGGCCATGCCGATAGAAAAGGCATGGAACGAAAATGGCTGCAAATTCGTGTTTTGCCGGTCGGCGAGGATACCACGC
>Ga0228535_1001962_pt1 | contig 24312 bp, 22 predicted proteins | sample SJ1metagenome_FD_168457 | JGI IMG/M metagenome (GOLD analysis project Ga0228535, IMG submission 168457) | Enriched culture of PCE-dechlorinating microbial communities from Ithaca, New York, USA - SJ1 | ecosystem: Engineered > Modeled > Simulated communities (microbial... > Unclassified | place... | reverse complement strand
TCAGGAGGGATCTATGAAAAAATTAATGGTCGTTATGTGCTTGGCACTCGTCCTCGCAACTCCCGTCTTCGCCCAAGGGCAAGGTGAGAGCAAAGGTGTTGAAATCGGATGCGCAATCTACAAGTTTGACGACACCTTCATGACCGGTGTCCGCAACGCAATCATAGCTGCCGCAGCCGAAACCGATGCAAAGGTTGAGGTCGTCGACTCCATGAACATCCAGGCCACACAGAATGAGAAGGTCGACTTGTTCATCACCAAGGGCATGAAAGCCATGCAGATCAACCCTGTCGACCGCACCGCAGCCGGTGTCATCATCGACAAGGCGAAGAAAGCCAACATTCCCGTAGTATTCTTCAACCGCGAGCCGCTTGCTGAAGATATGGCAAAGTGGGACAAGGTCTACTACGTTGGCGCCCGTGCTGAAGAGTCCGGTACCATGAGCGGCCAGATCATTGCCGACTACTGGAAAGCCAACAAGTCCATGGACAAGAATGGCGACGGCGTTCTGCAGTATGTCATGCTCAAGGGCGAACCCGGCCACCAGGACGCAGAACTGCGCACTGAGTACTCCATCAAGAATCTGCAGGACAACGGAATCAAGGTGCAGAAGCTTGCTGAAGACACCGGCATGTGGGATCGTGTAAAGGGACAGGAGAAAATGGCCGCTTTCATCGCCAGCCAGGGCGATAAGATTGAAGCAGTCTTCGCAAACAACGATGATATGGCTCTTGGTGCAATCGAAGCCCTCAAGGCTGCCGGTTACTTCAAGGACGGCAAGTTCATGCCCGTCGTTGGTGTTGACGCCACCGCTCCCGCTCTCCAGGCTCTCGAAGAAGGCACTCTGCTTGGCACCGTCCTCAACGACGCCGTCAACCAGGGCCGCGCAACGTTCAAGCTCTCATATGATTTGGCAAGGGGCATCACCCCCACCGAAGCTTCCATCGGCTACAAGATTACTGATGGCAAGTACGTATGGGTTCCCTACCAGAAGGTCACCAAGGAGAACTACAAGCAATTCAAATAAGGTTTGAATTGTAGAAATTCCCCCTCCGGGTTGTTCGATGATCCGGAGGGTTTTTTGAAGGGACTATACCCCGGGAAAGCCGGGGAGGCGAGGGAAGTCATGTATGTATTAGAAATGAACCATGTTTCCAAGTCGTTCCCGGGCGTAAAAGCGCTGGACGACGTAAGCTTGAAAGTAAAGCCGGGAACAGTGCATGCCTTGATGGGTGAAAATGGGGCAGGCAAGTCCACGTTGATGAAATGTCTGTTCGGCTTGTACTCCATGGATGAGGGGGAGATTTCCTTCAATGGACAACCCGTCAAGATTACCAGTGTCAAAGAGGCACTCAGTCTGGGAATCTCCATGATTCACCAGGAACTCCATCTCATCCCCTACCGGTCGGTGATGGAGAATATATGGCTTGGCCGTTATCCACGCATCGGTGGGCCCAAGAGTCCTGTCGTGGACCACAAGAGAATGTATGAGATGACAGCTTCCTTGTTGAAGGATCTCAATCTCACCACTATACAGCCGACCGATTTGCTGCGCACCCTCTCAGTCTCCAAGGCTCAGAGCGTCGAGATTGCAAAGGCTGTCTCCTATGAATCAAAAATCATCATCATGGATGAGCCCAGCTCCTCTCTGACGGAGAATGAGGTTGAACACTTGTTCACCATCATCCGCTCGTTGAAGGCCCGTGGGGTTGCGATCATCTACATTTCCCATAAAATGGAGGAGATTCTCAAAATCTCCGATGAAGTAACCATCATGCGTGACGGTAAGTATGTGGGGACCTGGCCTTCCAGTGAACTGACCACCGCCGTCATCATCAAGCGAATGGTAGGCCGCGATCTTACCCATCGCTTTCCATCGGCTGAGAGCAACATCGGCAGCGAGCTGCTCAGAGTCGAAGAGTATACATCGCCGAACCCCAGAAGTTTCAAGGATGTCTCCTTCACCCTGCATAAGGGTGAGATTCTGGGAATCGGAGGATTGGTCGGAGCCCAGCGCACCGAAGTCATGGAGGCAGTATTCGGACTCAGACTTCACAGCAAAGGCAGCTTGTATGTGAAAGGCAGGCAGGTGCATTGCAACAGTGCCTACGAGGCCAAAAAACTAGGAATGGCCCTGCTCACCGAGGAACGGAGAGCGACGGGAATATTCCCGGTTCTTTCCGTACAGGAGAATCTGGTCATTGCCAACATAACCTCATATGTGAACAAGAGCGGGCTCCTCAATGCAGCAAAGATGGCTGAAGACACCAAGAAGAGCATCAAGGATTTGGATATCAAGACGCCGTCGGCGAGAACTTTGATCAAGAGCCTCAGCGGAGGAAACCAACAGAAAGTACTCTTCGCCCGTTGGTTGCTCACCAATCCTGAAATTCTCATTCTGGACGAACCGACGCGGGGTATCGACGTCGGGGCCAAGTATGAGATTTACGTCATCATGCGTGAGCTTGCGGCCCAGGGCAAGGGTGTGATCATGATCAGCAGTGAGATGCCGGAGCTTTTGGGAATGACCGATCGAATCGTTGTCATGAGTGAAGGTCGTGTAGCAGGTATCGTGGACAGCAAGAAGACAAGCCAGGAAGAGATTATGGAACTGGCGACTAAGTACGTTGGGTAGGGGGAAAGCATGCAAGGCATTGGGAAATCAATAATGAGTAAAAAAAGTCTAAAACAGTTTGTCATGGACAAGGCAATCTTCCTCGTCCTGTTGCTGTTGGTGGTCGTAATCGCCATCATCAACCCACGCATTCTGCGTCTGCAGGTACTTCGGGACATTTTGATGATGAGTTCGACGAAGATCATTATGGCCTTGGGCATGATGTTTGTCATTCTTACCGGTGGTGTAGACCTTGGTGGAGGCCGTTTGGTTGGTATGGCGGCTGTTGTTTCCGCCTCCATGCTGCAGACTGCCGATTACGTCAGGCGGTTTTATCCGAATATGGGACAAATTCCCATCCTCCTCCCGATACTGCTCGCGGTGTTTGTTGGAACGCTGTTTGGAATGATGAACGGCCTGATTGTGGCAAAATTCAAGGTTCCTGCCTTCATTGCCACCCTCTCTTCCATGTTGATTATTTATGGTATCAACTCCATCTATTTCAACATGGCTCCCAACAACAGCCAGCCCATCGGCGGACTCAGATCCGATTTCACCTTCCTGGGTTCAGGTTCCATCGGTTTTGTCCCGGTCATTGTCATCTTCGCCGTCATTGTTTCAATTATAGTCTGGTTTGTATTGAACAAGACTGTGTTCGGCAAGAACGTATATGCAGTCGGTGGCAACCCTGAGGCTGCAGCAGTCTCCGGTATCAATATCACCAAGACGCTGGTAGGCCTGTTCGGTGTCTGTGGATTCCTCATCTCCCTCTCCGGTGTTCTGGAAGCCGCCCGTACGGGAGGAGCAACCAACAACTACGGAAACGGATACGAGCTCGATGCCATCGCATCCTGCGTCGTTGGTGGAGTTTCCACCACCGGTGGTGTGGGAACGGTGAGTGGAGTCATCGCCGGTGTCATCATCTTTAGTTTCATCAACTACGGCCTTACGTTCATCGGGGTGAACCCCTATTGGCAGAACATCATCAAGGGTGTGATCATCGTATCGGCGGTATCGTTCGATATCCGCAAGTACGTCCAGAAGAAGTAGTCTCGCCTCTCTTCCACGCATGTGAGGCAGGAGCGATCCTGCCTCTTTTTTGCGACCTATGTCACTCTGGCAAATATCAACCGTATCATGGACCAACTATTGGACAACGAACGGAGTACTTGTGAAACCCATCGTCATTAATTCGCCTTCCTTGGCAAACTGCAACCTGTTGGAACTGAAGGACAATGTCCAGGAGCTGGTCGATGCCGGGGCCGAATACCTCAGTTTTCATACAGACAATACACCCTTTGTTATCAGGCCCCTGGAGATGATCTAAAGGAGCGGCATGAAAAGCGGTATCCATCCCAGAGTGTCATAAGCATCGAGCCCGGCTTTGCAGGGCAGCAGCTCTTGGTTCTGCCACGATTTCACTGGAACGTCTGGAACAACAACCTCTGATGCTCCTCGCTGAACATCGATTCTTTGGTTACCAGGTCGAAGTCAACAAGTTTTTGGACGGGCTTGTTGCCGTTGAGCAGATCGATGGCAGCCATCACCGAGCGATAGCCGAGGTTGAAGGAGTTTACCACCACCAAGGCATCGATTACTCCCTTCTCCAAAAGCTGGATTTCAAACTGTGTTGTTCCAAATGCAATGAAATGGATATCCGACGAGTCTCCCAGTGCATTGGCCACCCCATGGGCGGTATACTCTTCCAAGGCAAAGACCAAATTGATTGAAGGATCGCTTTCCAAAGCATTGCGCGTAATATCACGAGCGATTGTCTCATTGGTGAAACTGTAGGTTGCACTCACAATTCTTGCATTGGTCCGCTCTGAGAAGGTTTGCACCAGGGACTCCACCAGATTGGTCATGCTGGTGGTGTTCGGCATGGACCCGATGACCAGGGCATTGATCGGCTCACCCTCGGAAAAATGGGTGAAGGCATGTTCGGCCATCGCCTTGCCGATCTGTCTGTAATCGGTGGTGATCAAAAAATCCGCGGTCTGGTTGCGTAGTGCGGTATCGGCGAGCACCACCTTGATGCCTGCGCTCCGTGCTTTGGCAACCACATCCTCAAGCCGTGAATAATGGCTTGGTGAGAGTACTATCGCATCAAAACGCTGGTCTATGGCCCTTTGGACGGCACTGATTTGTCCCTCGTAGTCGGATTCATTCACCGGAGCAAGGAACTCAAGGACTGCGCCGGTGGAGCTGCGGGCACTACGGGCACCGTTCTTCAGGGACCCCCAGAATTCGCCTCCCTGCATCATGGTGATGACGGCGATCCGATAGGAGGTAGTGGCTTCACTCTTCTTGTTCGAGCAGCCTGCGAGAAGGGATAGCAGTAGGAGAATCAGGATGCCTTTCTTCATGATTGCACCACCTTGATCGGTTGGATTGGACTCTGTTCGGGGATAACCAGTCGGACCAGCGTCCCAACATCGAGCTCACTGGAAAGTTCCAGGCCATAATCGGAACCGTAATAGAGCTGGATGCGCTGATGGACGTTCCTCACCCCGATTCCCGCACCCTTGGGGTGTTGTCCGTCGAAGCTGAGGATGGTGGCCAGTTTCTGTTCATCCATCCCCACCCCGTTGTCACGCACCTCGATGACCACGGCCCCGGGTTTTCTCCTGAACACCTTGATATCGATATGACCCATCTCCTGCAGATACTTGATCCCGTGGTAGATTGCATTCTCCACAATCGGCTGGATGATGAGCTTGATCGTCGGCAGATTCTCCATACCCTCTTCCAAGGTGATGGAGAACTCAAACTTGTCCTGGTAGCGGATCTGTTGGATGATCAAGTAGTTGCGGACATGCTCAAGCTCCTCGGCAAGGGTGATGATGTCCCGACCCTTGCTGATGGAGATGCGGAAGAGCTTTGCCAGGGCGGTGATCATCCTGATCACTCCCTCGGTATCGTTCTGCTCTGCCATCCAGACAACGGAATCGAGGGTGTTGTACAGGAAGTGTGGGTTGATTTTTGCCTGCAGTGCATCAAGTTCGAACTTGCGTTTCATCTCCTGGCTGGTGACAATATCATCCATCAGCTGCCGGATGCGTTTGACCATCACTGCAAAGGTCTGGGACAAGGCAGCAACCTCTTGGTTGCCTCCCACTGTCGGCGGAGCGGAGAAGTCTCCGCGTTCCACGCTGTTCATCAATCGGTCGAGCTCCCTGATCGGTCGGCTTATGTACGCCGAAACCATACGTGCCAGAACAATGGTGATGACAATGCAGAATCCCAGGACGATAAGCATGATGGTGGTGTACTGATCGAGACCGGCCATCAGCTCGTCCATGAATGCCACCCCGACAATTCGCCAACGTGCGTTGTTGACCGTATCGATGATGACAAGTCGCTGCCTTCCCTCGAAGGTGTTGGTGAACGTACCGAAAATATACTCCTGGGCGGAGTCGAGGTCCTCGTTGAACAAATCGGAGTTAATCAGTTGCTGGTACGGGTGGTACACGATCTTGCCGTTGTTGTCGATGAAATATACGTACCCTGTCGCCCCAAGCTTCGCGCTTTGGCTCAGTTCACTGACCGTCCTGAAGTTCATGTCGATCAGCAAAAGACCTTGGCTCAGCTCCCCCTCCTCATTGGTGTAGCTGATCTGCTGGCTGTATGTGATGACCCACGGATAGCTGGAGGTAAAGAGCTGCTGGACATGCGGGCCGGTGAAATAGAAGTTACCCTCACCGCCCAAAGCCCTGGTGAACCACGTCTGTTTTGCTATCTCAGTCGCCTCCCTTCTCGGGGCATCGGTGGTGGAGAGCAGTACATTGCCCTCCAAGTCAAACAGAAGCAGGCATACGATATCCTGACGGCTGTCGACGATCGAGGAGAGCCTCTTCTCGATTTCGGTTCGAGAGAGTTCGTTGGTCTGCTTGGCAAGGTCGCGGGCGTAGCCGGCGATGGTAAGAATATCGTTGGTATAGTAGTTGAGGTTGGCGTTTACCTGTCTGACGATTTCCCTTGTTGAGACGGTGGCGTTCTCCCGGATGGTGGAAGAGAACTGGCTGTACAGGATGGCCGAGATAAGCAAGGTGACGGAGAGGGAGACGAACGCGATGGCAAAGGTGAGAATGGTTTTGATGGAGTGGGGGTGATCCGGCTTTCTCATCGGTTTCTCTGTCTGAATTGGGAGGGAGAGAGGCCGACATGCCGCTTGAAACAGAAGCTGAAGTAGTTCGGCTCTGCAAACCCGACCGCCTGTGCGATCTCGTAGGTCTTGCCCTCGGTCTTGATGAGCAGATCCTTCGCCCTGTCCATTCTCAGAGCCGTCAAGTACTGTACAAAGCTGACGCCAACCTCCTTCTTGAAGGTGGAACTGAAATATGAAGGGCTTACCCCGATCATTTCACAAATTTCTTCCAGTCCAAATCCGGATTCAGTGAAGTGCTTTGCGATCAAGGCCTTGGCCTGACCGATGAATTGGATATGCGACTGAGCCCTCTGTCCGGCAATCAATTGCCGCACCAGAAGGCAAAGGCGGATGAAGTAACGCCTGGCCTTCCCCAACGTTGAGAGGGTTGCAAGCTCGGAGAAGAGGTTTCTTCCCTCTCCATCAACCACTGAAAAGAGGGTATGCCCGTATGAATGGGTAAGGTCTTGAAGGAGAAAAGCCAGTTCCAACAGCAATGCCTGCAGTTGTTCCAGGTTCAGGGAGGCAAGCTGCTCGCCGAGCAGTTGATTCACCGCCTCGGTCACCTGCTCCTCACTGCCCATCTTCACAGCAACCAGTACATTTGCCTTCAACTCCTCCAATTGTTGTTGATGCTCCTCGACCGGCAGCTTCTCCAAGTCACTGATGAACAGGAGCGATTGCTCAGGGTAACAGGAACTATAGTTGAGGGCTGTCAGCGCCTGATGATACGACTGCTTGATGGCCGAAGGGGAGTGTACGAGGTTTCCTACTCCGAGGACAGCCTGGAAGGAGTACTTCTGCAGGTATGCCTGCAGCTGCTCGGCTTTGCGGTATGTCTGTTTACGGAACACTGAATCGTAATGATCCTGGCCATGGCTTTGGGAGCTGAATATGATGACAATCTGGTTTTCGAATTGGAAGAGCAACACCCCGTCGTCCTTTTTCACTACCTGTTCAACAATCTCAAACATGGCCATCGATTGCAAGGGGTCATCCATCACATGATCGGTCTCGATAACGGCAACCATGAATTCATCCTTGTTCAGATTGAAGCCGTACTCCGCCGCTTTTGCAAGCAAGGCAGCATCGGAGGCAGGGTGCACTGCAGTCAGCAGCGATACCAGGAACTTCTCCCTGATGAGCGGAAGGGCCTGCTGGTACGCCTGGTTAAGCCTGTCCTGGTCCTGGATGCGCTTGATCTCCTCATCCAGATGCTTTCCCAGGCGCTTGAGCAGATTGCACAAGTCTTCCACCGAAACCGGCTTGAGTACATATTCACTGACATCGTAGCGCATCGCCTGCTGGGCATAGGTGAATTCGTCATACCCGCTGAGTATGACCAAGGTTGTGGTCGGATGCGTGAGGCGGATTTTCTGGATCAACTCGATTCCATCGAGGTAAGGCATCCTGATATCGGTGATTACGACATCGGGATGCAGCTCCTCTACCATCTCCAAGGCTTCGATGCCATTGCCGGCTTCACCCACTACGCAAAAGCCATACCGCTCCCACGGGGTGCGGCTGCGAATCCCTTCACGTACTGCTGTCTCATCATCAACCAAAAGAATCGTATACGGCATAGGGTATATGGTAGTGGCAAAGGCTCAAGGACGCAAGAAAATTACCCTTTGCACCACCAATCAAACATAACCGTGGTAGAGCGGTTCATCTCCTCCATAAAGGAGGAGGTATGTTTTCTCAGATAGTAGTAGTCGGCAAGGGTGCCGGTATTCTCGTAGGGCAGGGATTGGCTTCTGCGCCGATCCTCTTCATGGACCCTGTAGGCTCTTTCCATTTGCTCGAGGTGGGGCTCCATGTAGCGGTCCTGCATGAATATGGTGTCCTGGGGACATCGGGGGGTCAGCCTGACCGGACCTTTGGCCTTGGGGTATCCGAAAATGAGCATGCAGGCGGGAATGGTGTACTGCTTGAGCTCAAGCAGTTCCCTCAGTTGTTCAAAATGCTCGATGACATCACCGATGTAACAGGAGCCGATACCCAGGGCCTCGGCGGCAACCACGGCATTCTGGGCTGCGATGACGGCATCCTGCAGGCAGAGGTGCAGATCTCCCAGTCCGGGCTTCCTGAAGGAGGCGAGGTTTGCCTTCGCAGCCCTGTCTACTGCGCCGCTTTCGTAGAAGTAATTGACCCACTTCTGCATGTCGGCAAGGAAAACCCAGACCAAGGGTGCTTTCTCGATCATGCTCTGCTCGTCGCAGATTTTGGCAAGCTTCTCTTTCTTGGAAGAATCATGGACCTCGACTATGGAATAGAGGGCCATATTGCCGGCGGTGGGGGCACGCAAGGTCGCTTCCTTGAGCTGGATGACGGCTTCCGGTTCGATTATTCGGTCCTCAAAGCTGCGTACCGATCGACGATTGTTCAAGAGCTGTAAGGTTTCATGCATGCGTGGAGTATAGGACAAAGTCCGCTCTTCTTCCAGAGAAGATATACAAATCACTGTGTATCGTATATCCTGTAACTATGAAGAGTGTGAAAGCCTACCGATATCGATACTTGATTCTTCTGTGTCTCGTGCTGCTGATTTTCTCAGTCGAGATACAGTGGTTGAACCTTGCACCGGTTGGCAGGGTCGCCAACCGCTACTATCAAGGACAGCTGTCATTGCGGTATGCTTCTCCGGTGGACTTGCTCTCCCTGACCTATCTGCTGGTTTTCGTGGTGGCGAGCATTCCTTCCTCCTATCTGTTGCATAAATTGGGCCCGCGCTGGGCCGTCTGGATTGCAAGCGGCCTCATTGTCTTTGGATCAATGACGAAATGGCTCTACGTTGCAAGTCTTTCGGCAGTCCTGTTCGGCCAGTTCTTTCTGGCCCTGGGCCAGGCCTTGGTACTTACCAGCATCACGGAAATTGTCGCGCGTTGGTTTCCCATCCGGGAACGAGGCATGGCTGTCGGCATCACATCAGCAAGCCAATACCTTTCGCTGGCAGTCGTGATGATAGTCTCCCCCATGCTGGTGGTGACCCGTGCAAATGATCCGGCCTGGGGACAGGGCTTTGAGCGGATGATGAGCATCTATGCCGTTGCAAGCTCGGTCCTCGCCCTGATTCCGGCATTCCTGATCAAGGATAATCCCCCGACGCCGTCCTCCACCCTGCAGGTGCCGAAGAGTCAGAGCTTTCGGACCTCGTTCAAGATTATGAACCAGAACTCCTCACTCAGGGGCTTGATGATCATCTTCTCCATCGGGTGGGGTGTTCTTATGACACTCTTCATCAAGGTCGACGAGATCAGTGCGCTGCTGGGGTTTGACGACTCCTCCGGTTTCTTGGGAATCGCCATGTTTGCAGGCGGCATGGTGGGAGCCATAGTACTGCCGGCCCTCTCGGACCGCTATCGAAAGCGGAAGTTGTTCTTTGTGTTTTGCAACGTTTGCTCGATTCCCGGAATCCTCTTGCTGGTTTTCTGCCAGCAAATCGGTGCTGTCCTGCTTTCCAGCGAGGCCATCGCCCTGATCGGGGCTTCCATCGTAGGCCTGTCGCTCCTTGCTTCCATACCCATCGGCAGCCAGTATGCTGCTGAGCTGGGCATCGGCATCAGCGAAGAGGTCATCCAAGGTTTGCTCCTGCTCTTCAGCCAGGCCTCTTGTGCCGTAATCCTGCTCATCAGTCTGGTGGCAACGGATGAGTACTCCCCGATGGTCCTCTCAACCCTTGCAACCTTGTTGGCTGCTTCCATGATCGGAAGCAGCTTCCTGAAGGAAAGTGAGATGATTGTAACCGAGGAAGAGCGGCTGAAAGAGGTCATAGAGCAGGAAATCGTCCATCTGCAGTAACCGCCGATACTCCCTACTTTGCCTGTGGCCGCAGGCTTTCGTTCCAGGTGTTGAACGCATGCACCTTGTCCAAATCCATGCGGATCCGATCGCCCTTCTCGCTCTCTTTGTGCTTTGCACTCAGTTCAAAGTCCGATCCCGGATAGCCGAGTACCAGCATGATCATAAGCGTATCGCCTTCAGCGATTCCCAGCACCTTCTTCGCCTCGTCGGCATTGAAGCCGGCTATGGGGTGGACGTATAGGCCTTCACTGACGGCTTGGATCTGATACGCCATGGTGGCCATGCCCAGTTCGAAAGGGGCATAATGGCGGTCGCCCAGGGACATGCCCCAAGCATTGTTGGTGACCACCGCCACGATGGCGGGGGCCTTCTTCGCCCAGTAGTTGCCCGGAGACAGGGTCTCCTTGACCTTGGAAAGGATTGCCTGGTCGGTTACGGTGATGTACCGCCAAGGTTGGTTGTTCATGGATGATGGGGCGGTATGGGCAGCCTCGGCGAGACGTACCAGCACTTCTTTTTCAATGGGTTTTGTATCGAGGGCTCGATACGCTCTTCTTTCTTCAATTGCTCGCAACATAGCTTGGTGTTTCCTCCATTATGAGGTCAATGTACCACGAAGTTTTGCAATCGTGTGAAAAAGAGGGGCTCTCTTGTGTGCTTTGAATTCTTTGTCTGAAAAGCCTTCAGGCTAGGGTACCAAAGCAGTATCAGTCTTGGCCTGTACGAACTCGATGGCTTCTTTTCCGGTGCAATGCTCGATCTCGATGACAATGCCTAGTGTCTGGCTGCAGGCTTTGGTCTTCTCGATACGCTGTGCAACCGGCTGGGAGGCGCAGTACTTGTCAGCCATGGCAAGGAAGGCCTTCTCCCAAAGCAGCCCTTCGACTACGGAAGCTTGCCCAAAGACAATCACGCTGCGAAAGTAGGAGGTGTACTGTGCTGCAACAATGGTGTCCTCATCAACAACGGTGAAGCATACTTTGGGGTGTCGGAGTATTGCATCAACCTTATGGCCTTCCCGTGCAGAGTGGAGAAAAATCTTTTCCTCGTAGTACACGTAGTTCAGCGGAACTGCATAGGGGTAATCCCCGTCTCCGAGACAGGCAAGTACTCCATGGCTGCCCCGCTTCAGTACTGCTTCGCTTTCTTCTTTGGATAGCAGCTGCCTGCTTCTCCTCATTGTCCTGAACTGCATAGCTGCTCCTTGGGCCTAAAAAACGGGGAAGGCCGTGCCATCCCCGTCTTGTGAACCGCAACCCTTGTTAGTCGCGCGGTGAAAAGTCAGACTTAGGAGCCCCGCAGAGAGGGCATACCCAATCTTCTGGAAGGTCTTCAAAGGCTGTTCCTGGTTTGATTCCGTTGTCGGGATCACCAACTGTCGGGTCGTATACATACCCGCAAAGATCGCATTCATACTCTTTCATTGTCGTTTCCTCCTACATCTGAAGCATAGCGATATTCAAGCCAAGCGGCAAGAAAAATATTATTGGTACAAAGCCAGGATCTTGGTAAGCATTTTACAAAATTTCTTTCTGAAGCTCTCAGGGCCCAATATTTCCACCGAATCTCCACATTGGATGATGCGCAGATACAACTCGATGGAGTTCTCGACATCCATGTTGCAGACCAATGTTCCATCGTTCTGCTTTTCGAAAACCGGAGTTCCATGCACCACCGACCTGAAGACGTTCATAGCGGAACGCTCCTTGAGCTTCAGGCTGAGAGGAATCATATCGATGCTCTCATAGCGCTCCTTGGATTCGGGGAACTTGAAAGGTTTGAGGTTGTCGGGAATCGTATAGGTTTCGTTGAGAATGGTGGCGCTTGTGATGGTGCTGATATCGATGGTGACAATCTCGGTGGTGTGCCGAAGGCGTCCGGTGACACTGATCGGGTGTCTGCCGCCGCTATCTTCTTCCCGAAATCCGATGAAGTAAGGGGCGAGTTCGGTCTCGATCGGGTCGAATCCTTTGAGGCTTTGTACGATGCGTACGATGCGTCCCGACACCCAGCTGTCAATGAGCACTTCAAGAATGGCATTGAACTTGCTGCTCTCCTTCTTCTCCTGCAGCTGCTTGTCGATCTGCTCGGCCAGGCCGATGACATTCTCGCTGATCTTCGGTGCGTAGGACCGCATGTTCATGGCGATTTTTCTCAAGCCGGAAGCCAGGTGGGGGTTCTGAAACTCGGTGCTGTTTGCAAGCATTTCGGCGGAGAGGTTGAAGGCCAGACTCTCATACACGCTGAGGGCGATGCTCTCATCCTCCTCGCGGTTCTTGATCTTGATGAGGCTGTTCTCCTCATAGATGTCGATGTATTGTTTCAGTTCATCCACATACCTGCTGATGGTCGAGCGATGGACTCCCAATCGACGTGCTATATCCGCTCTTCTGAGTCCTTCTGGATGGGAATGTAGCAACAGTTCCAGTTGCGCAACGCGTTCACCTTTCATACAATTCCTCTTATTTGCACCATTCTGCAACAAAATACATGTCAGTATAGCACGACAAGGGTATCTGGCAAGCATTAAATGCGCAAATCGAGAAACCTTCTGCAACAATGGGGCGAGTTGTCGAGCTGTCTCTTTCGTGCTAGGATACAGATACAGGACAAGGAGCGACAACAATGGATGAACGGCTTACGAAGCTTGAGATGAAACTAGCCTATGCAGAAGAGACGATAGCGACTCTCGACCAGGTCGTAACAGATCAGGCCAAGGAGATCGCACTCTTGACCGCTCGTCTGGAAAAACTGGAAAAACGCGTAACGGACTTGGCCGAAGAAGATAGGGATGGCATGATCGATGATCAGAGGCCACCCCATTATTGATTAGATGAACAGATTGATCTTGCTCTCGCTGGCAGCTCCCATGTAGGTAGCGACGCCACCGATTTCAACGCCGTCAAGCAGTTCTTCAGCCGTGATGCCCATGATATCCATGGACATCTGGCAGGCTACCATGCGAACCCCGCTCTTGCGGGCATCCTCATACATCTGTTTTACTTGGTCGACATGTTTCTTTTTCATGCGGCCTTTCATCATCTTCGCCCCCATGCCTCCCATATTCATGGAAGAGAGGGCAAGGTTGTCCATGCCCTTGGGCAGCATGGCCCCGAACATCGTTCCCATGAAGTCCTTCTTCACTTTGGGGGCATCCTTTTTGCGAAGCACCGACAACCCCCAGAAGGTGAAGAACATCGTCACCGACTTGCCGGATGCGGCAGCCCCGTTGGCAAGGACGAATGAGGCAAGAGCCTTGTCCAGGTCATTGGAGAAAACAATCATCGTAGCACCGTTGTCGCTATCGCAGATGGCAGGTTTTTCTCCTGCTGAATCGGGCATGTTGCAGACACTGGCATTGCCTTTGCCTACTACAGCCTCGATGATGCCGTCGGTGGTCTTTACGCTTACCAGCTCATTGCCGGTGAGCTTGCACCAGGCCTGGACATCGGGGCCGAAGCCGGGATCGGAGGCCTTGATGACGATGCGGTCCCCCTCCTCAAGGTTGTCGATCTCCCGTTTGAGACGGATGATCGGGCCGGGACACTGCAGGCCGCAGGCGTCGACGGTGAGAATCTTGTTCTCGGACCGCTTGCGGAACGATCCGTCCTCATTGAGGTGGTTGATGACCCCACCGCTCTCCTTGACCGATAGCTTGTCCTTGTTTTCCAGCAGGTATCGCTCACGAACCGCACTCTCATACGTCTTGTATCCACCGGTGAGGTTGCGTACGTTTGTATAGCCGTTTTGCCTGAGCACCCGTTCTGCAAGGTAGCCCCTGAGGCCGATGGCGCAATAGACGATGACCAACCGATCGGTGGGAACCATCAGCAGCTTCTGCCTCAGGATGGTGTGGGGAATGTTGACCGACCCTTCGATTGCACCAAGCTCATACTCCTCCTCGGTTCGTACATCGAGCATGAAAGCACCACTCTTGCGCCCTGCTTCCGCTTCCTCCCAATTGATGGTGTCACTGAATCCCTCAAGGGTGTTGACGGCGATGAAGCCGACCATGTTCACCGGGTCCTTTGCACTGGAGAAGGGCGGTGCATAAGCCTGCTCAAATTCCGCCAAATCGTAGACGGTGCCTTCTTTTCCGATGAAGGCGCTGATGACGTCGATCCGCTTGTCAACTCCGTCGTATCCGACCGACTGCGCACCCCAGAGCTTGCCGCTTTCTGGATGATAGAGAATCTTGAGGGTGAGCTGACGGCTGTTGGGATAATACCCGGCATGGTTTCCTGCATGGGTGACTGCCGTCCGGTAGGGAAGGCCTGCAGCCTTGAGCCCCTTTTCCGTGAGGCCGGTTGAGGCTACCGTCATATCGAATATTTTGGCGATGCTCGTGGCGATCGTCCCTGTATACGGCCGCTTGTTGCCGTCGATGATGGCATCGGCGCACAAGCGCGCCTGCTTGTTGGCGGGACCAGCCAACGGAACGGTGCAGGCGAGTTTTGTCAGCGGGCTTGCAAACTCGATGGCATCTCCAACCGCCCTGATGTCCTTGTCGTTGGTGGTGAAAAACTCATCCACCTTGATTGCCCCGTTCTTGGCCAGCTCGATGCCCGATTGCTTGAGGAAGGCGGTGTCGGGGCGAACACCGATGGAGAGGATGACGATATCTGCATCGATGAGGGTGCCCGAGGAGAGTCGGACGCTGACAATGCTGTCATGGTCCTCAAAGGCTGACACCCCGTCCTTCAGGTACAGATTCACTCCCTTCGCTCTGAGGTGCTGTTGCACCTCGGCGGCCAAGTCGTAGTCGATGATGTTCATCACCTGCTCGAGGGCTTCCACCACGCTTACCTCGAGTCCTCGCTCCTTCAAGTTCTCGGCCATCTCCAGACCGATGAAGCCGCCGCCGACGACCACTGCGCGTTTGGTGGCGGGACTGTCGATTTTCTCTTTGATCAGGTCGATGTCTGAAACGGATCTAAGCGAATAGATGGCCTTGTGCTCGATGCCGGGGATGGGAGGACGTACCGGACTTGCTCCGGGAGAGAGGATGAGGGTGTCGTAACGCTCGTCATATTCGCTCTGGTTCTTCAAGTCCCTCACGCGGATGGTTTTTGCCTTGCGATTGATCGAAATTACTTCGCTTTGCACCCTCGCTTCCACATTCAGTGATTCCATGAAGCGTTCGGGAGTCATCACAAACAGACGGGAACGTTCGGTGATGACATTTCCCGCATAGTAAGGGAGTCCGCAGTTCGCGTAGCTGATGTACTGTCCGCGCTCGAACATGATGATTTGGGCGTTCTCGTCCCTTCTCCTGAGTCTTGCGGCGGTGCCTGCACCTCCTGCGACTCCTCCAACAATGAGATATTTTGCCATAGGTCCTCCTACTTGGTGGCTTGGGTGAATAACAGTTCTTCGGGAATATGAAGTTCGGAGCAACTATAGGCCTTGACCATCTCTCTTCCTGTTTCTGTCAGGGATACCGTAAGGCTCCTTCGGTCCATGCTGCTCAGTGTCCGTTTGATGAGGGCCCTGGTTTCCAGGCTGTCCAGAATGCGGGTGAGGCGGGAAGGGGAGAGTTCGAGCTCCTTTGCGAGGGCGCTCGGTTCAAAGATTCCTTTGTTGACTGCACAGAGCAACAGTGCATCATTGAATGAAAGTCCGGTCTGCTCTTTGAGTTTCACTTCGAAGTTGCGAAGCGAAGTCTGCAACTTTCGGATTGCACATAGGTCGATCATGCAAGGCTCCAAATATTTAATTATGGCAATAATTGCCGAGAACAACTATAGTGTGGGTTTCCTGTTTCGTCAATATGTAGATAAAAAAAGAGTGAATAAAAAGTTGTGACATGGCTAATAGACAATATTATTCACAAATGAAAAAACCTGTAAAATTTCCAAAATTTTCATAAATTGTTCTGACAGAGGTAATTCTTTCTGGAAGAAAAATAATAATATCGTGCTATGATGAATCGATAAAATTATATAAGATAATAGTATAGTCATGGTTCTATTGACAATTTCAGACAATCCAGCGTATCCTTCCCTTAGGAAGGGATATGATGAAGAGGAAGAAAGAGGTACCACGATTGGGAAGTCTTCACTTCAGTGCCCACCAAGGTTTCTACATACCTGTTCTACATCATTGATGGGTGTTTTCCTCTTGTTTGGTTGCAACCAATATTGCACCCGGAGTTTCTACGATGATTGCAACACATCTCCCTTGGGCCAGTGATAGTTCCCGATCACTGGCCTTCTTGTGTGCTGTATTGTGTTCTATGGGATTCTCCGATCAAGACCAGATGGAATGGCGCCTCAACCGTGTGTTGTATGCGTGCAGGCAATCAGGGAAACCTATCCAACCTACTTCTGCTAAAAGCCGTCTCTTGCTACACTGCAATCATGCATACAATTCTCTGTTATGGTGATTCCAATACCTTCGGTACCAACCCCGGCGGGGGAAGGTGGGGCATTGACCAGCGCTGGACTGGTCTTCTTGGCTCAATGCTGGGCGGTTCATACCGCATCATCGAGGAAGGCCTCGGCGGCCGTACCACGGTTTTTGACGACCCGCTGGAACCCAAGAAAAACGGTTTGGAGTACCTTCCGGTCTCACTGCAAAGTCACCGCCCGCTGGACCTGGTCATCCTCAGCCTGGGGACTAATGACTGCAAGAGCCTCAACGGCGCCAATGAGCGCATTATAGCAAAGGGCTTGGAAAAGCTGGCTATCATGGTGAAAACCCATGCCTACGGGCCTGGTTACCCTATTCCCCAGGTTCTGGTCATCTCCCCGATTCATATCGGCGACGATATTGAATCTTCCGTTTTCGCTTCGTTCGATAGAGGCTCCGCTGCGTTGAGCAAGCGTCTGGCAAACCCCATCAGGAACATGGCTGAACAGCAACATATACTCTTCTTCGATGCTGCAACGGTGGCAACAAGCAGTCCGATCGACCAGCTTCATATGGACCAGGAGGGACACGCTTCGCTTGCAAAGGCATTGTATTCCTTGATCCTCCCGGTGTTCGGGGATACGGAGAAACCGCAAATTCCCGCTGAATATGCGAAAGAAGCCTCTCGAGCAAAATTCTTTGGTTTTTTGAAGCGCTAGACTGCCCGGGTCCGGTCTACCAAGATCCGTCAGGCAGAATCAGCAGTAATTCAACCTATCTGCGCATCCACAAAATGCTTGCTTTGTTTCTTGATTTTCTTCAGTTCTCGTTTTTGTGCCCGCGCCCACTCTTTTCGGCTGATAAGGGCTACCTGCTCGACCGGTCTGCCGCCGATGAACTGGATGATCGCACACTCGGTCTCCTCGGTTCCTGTAGCCTTGGGATAGTTGATGAAACCGTGCACGGTTTTCTTCACTTCCAGGTATTTGACCGGGGTGTCCGCCGAGGCAAGGGCGTCGGCATAGAGCATGCCGTCGTCATGCAGCGGATCGTACTCCGCTCCGATGATCAGCGTTTGGGGAAGCCTGCTGTGGTCCTTTCCCAAAAGCGGCGAGAAGCTGGGGTTGAGGATGTCCTTCGGTTCGCGTTGATAATTGTTGATGAAAAAAGCCATCTGCTTGTCGGTCAGCGTCGGGGAGTCCTTGTATTTCTCGTAGCTCTGCGTCCGCATGCGTCCATCGGTCACCGGATAGAGCAGGACCTGGCCGGCGATGGCCGGGCCCTTGCGGTCTCGGGCCAGTCGGCTTACCACGGCGGCAAGATTGCCCCCGGCGCTGTCCCCCACCAAGAAGATACGGTCGGGGTTGGTTTTCCAGTATCTGCAGCCCGATGCAGCCCACAGCAGGGTGTCATAACAGTCTTCAACCGCAGTGGGAAACTTGTACTTCGGGGCCAGGCGGTAGTCGACCGAGAGCACCGCCGCCCCGGTGATGTCGGCAAGGTGTGCGCAGAGGAAGTTGTACAGGTCCATGTTGCCCCAGACCCAGCCTCCTCCATGGTAGAAGATGATCAAGGGGGTCAGGTCGCTGATGCCTCTTGAACCCTGTCGTTCAAAGAAATATCCGGTAACCATTCCATCGGTGACGGGAATGATGAAGGTTTTGGTCGCAATGTTTCTCGCACTCTTGCCAAGAAGTTTGCGTATCAGGATATTGTTGGGAATCGATATATCGTTCAGTTCCTCGATGCGTTTGGGAGTCAGCCCTTCAGGATCGGTAATTGCAACCTTGTTGATCAGGGCGACCAGCCGTTTCATCCTCGGAGACAAATCATAGTCAGCCATAGTGGACACATCGTAGTATATCCAGCTTCAGCGCGCAAGCCGCTTGCAAAGAACCTGCATAAAGATTTGTATGCAGTATGCGTGGTCCTTCCTTGTCAGGCATCGGCGTGTTTGGAAAGTATTTTCTTGAAGTTCAAAAAGAAAAGTGTTGCGGTTGTAAGACCTGCCAGTATGTCGGCGATCGGCTCAGCTATGAATACTCCCTGCATGCCAAGCAAACCGCCCAACAGGAAAACCAGGGGAATCAAGAGAATGATTTTTCTCAGCAAGGCCAGGAAAAAGGAAATTTTTGCCTGCGAAAAGGCAATGAATGCCTGTTGGCAGGCAATCTGTATCCCCAAAATCCAGAAGCCTGAACTGTAGATTCTCATCGCTCGTGCTGTTGTTTCCAGCAGAATCTCCTCTTTAGTGAACAAGCCGACCACCATGGCAGGAGCCATGACCAGCACCAGGCATACGATGGTGGTGAAAGTCACACTCGTAAGCAGGATGTATGTAAAGGCTTGTTGCACACGCTTGCTGTTCCCCGCCCCCAAGTTGTAGGAAAGAATGGGTTGTCCCCCTTGGGTGAGGCCTTGCAACGGGGCAAGACTGAACATCATGACCGAGGAGAGAATCGCCATGGCTCCCACTGCGATGTCGCCACCGGTTCGCTGGAGTGTGGTGTTGAGCACGATATTCACCAGGCTTTCCGTGCTCATCATGAAGAATGGAGATATGCCAAGAGCCAGGACAGGAAGCATGACCTTTCGTGTAGGCCGTAGGTTGGGCAGTGAGATTTTGAGGCTGGAACGTTTTGAGGATAAAAACGATATGACCCATACAGCACTGGCGGCTTGACTTATCACCGTCGCATATGCGGCTCCCTTGACTCCCCAGCCAAAGCCAAAGATGAAGATCGGGTCGAGGACGATGTTTATCACCGAGCCGAGCAGCATGGTCAGCATGCTGACTTTGCTGAAGCCTTGGGCTGTGATGAAGGGATTCATTCCCATGGAAATCAGGACGAACAGCGTCCCCCAGAGATAGATGCCCAGATAGTCCAAGCTGAACGGCAAGGTGTTAGCACTTGCTCCGAAGAGGAGCAGCAAGGGTTCTTTGAGCCACTGGAAAAAGAGGGTGAGAATGCAGGAAAACAGCAAGAGTGTTCCCAATGATTGGTTGAGCAGCTGATTTGCCTCATCCATCTTGTTCTGCCCTAGCTTGATCGAGGCGTGTACGGCACCTCCTGAGCCGACAAGCATGCTGAATGCAGAGAGCAGCATGATGATGGGAAAGCTGAGGCCGATGCCGGTTAATGCAAGCGGTCCGTCCACTGCAATGTGGCCGATATAGATGCGGTCTATTATGGTGTAAAGTGCGTTGATCAGCTGGGATAGAATGGTAGGGACGCATAGGCGTACCAAGAGCCTGCCGATTCGCTCGGTTCCGAGTGAAGATGGTATGGAATGCATACATGTACCATATCCAAAAGAGGAAAAAGTTGCAACGAGAAGGGTGTATTCGTTTCTTGTACAGCGCAATAGGTGTTGTTATACTTATGCAATGAATGACAAAGTAATCACCCTCGACCAGGCACGGTTCGGCTACGATTTTATTACAGCTCCCTTTCTTCCTGAAGGAGAGGATGAGTACTACCTTCGCAATCAGCAGAACAAGCGGCCGGCTTCCTCCTACCGGCACCTGACGAAAACTGAAATCGAGAGCCTTGAGCAGAACCTCAACTCCTCCCCGTGTTGGGACGATGTGCTGGTCTGTGAACCCTTCGACCCTTCGTTGATCCGCAACAGCGAATTCTACGGCTTGATCCGCATCGGAAAGATGGACAAGAGCATTGTCAGCTTTCATGATTTCAGTGTTCCTGTCGGTATTTCCAACAGCCGTATCGTCAGTTGCGACATCGGCGACCATTGTGCCATTCTCGATTGCGCCTACCTCAGCCACTACATCATCGACCACCATGTCATTCTCTATCGGCTCGGGGAGATGCAGACCACCAATCATGCCAAGTTCGGCAGCGGCATTCTCAAGGAGGGGGAGGATGAGGAAGTACGCATCACCATCGATATCATGAACGAAGCCGGCGGACGAACCATCCGCCCTTTCAATGGAATCCTTCCTTCCGACGCATTCCTGTGGGGTACGTATCGTGATGACCAGGCTCTGATGCGGATATTCGAGGAGCTGACCGAAAAAACAATGGATAAGCGCCGCGGGTACTACGGCTTTGTGGGTGAGCAGTCGGTCGTCAAGTCCTGCGATACCATCAAGGATGTCTGGATTGGTCCTGGTTCATACATCAAGGGTGCGAACAAGCTGAAGAACCTGATGCTGCGCTCGACGATTTCCGAACCGGTGCAGATCGGCGAGGGCGTTGAGCTGGTCAACGGCATCATCGGTTCCGGTTCACGCATTTTCTATGGTTGCAAAGCGATCCGCTTTATCATGGGGGACAACTGCAATCTCAAGTACGGCGCGCGCTTGATCCACTCCTTCCTCGGGGACAATTCGACGGTCAGTTGCTGCGAGCTTCTGAGCAACCTGGTGTTCTCAGGCCATGAGCAGCATCACAACAACTCCTTTCTCATTGCCAGCTTGATCAAGGGCCAGTCGAACATGGCCGCCGGAGCCAACATCGGATCGAACCACAACAGCAGGGGAAACGACGGGGAGATGGTGGCAGGCAGGGGTTTCTGGCCGGCTCTTTCCAGTACGCTCAAGTACGACTGCAAATTTGCAAGCTATGTCCTGATAGCCAAGGGGAATTATCCGCATGAGCTGAATATTCCGCTCCCGTTCAGCCTGCTCAGCGCCGACACCAAGGAGAGCCGCCGCATTGTGATGCCTGCCTACTGGTGGATGTACAATCTCTACGCCTTGGAGAGAAATAGTTATAAGTACCGCAAGCGGGACAAGCGCAAAGTCATCCGTCAGCACATAGAGACCGAGTACCTGGCACCCGATACAGTCAATGAGATTTTTGAAGCGTGCGACCTGCTCTGTCTCTGGGTTGCCCAGAACTTCAACAGGGCGCATGCATCCAACGAGGAACAGAAGAACCTGATTCTGATGGGGAAGGACTTGCTGCTGAACAAAGCTTCGGAAGTAAGCTCGCTCCATGTCTATGCCTGGGGACTTGAAAACAGCAATGAACCGGTGGAAATTCTGAAGGTGGTGGAAGCCTACCATGCCTATCAGGAAATGTTGCTTTACTACGGGGTGAAAACCCTTTCAGCCTACTGTCTTGGAACAGGGCAAAGCATTGCCTCCTTCCAGGAAAAAGAAGCGATCCGGCGTGAAGATTGGCTGAATGTGGGTGGCCAGCTTGTCCCTGCAAGCCGGGTGGAACAGTTGAAAGCCGACTTGAAGGACAGGGTCCTCTCCAGTTGGGACGATGTCCACCATACCTATGATGCTTGGTTTGCATCCTATGAGGAAGACCGGGCCATCCATGCATTGGCTACGCTCTACCAAGCCCTTGGAACGAATCAGATCAACAACGGGCAGTGGGAGGACTTGGTAGAGAACGTGGCAAGGATACGGTTGCACATTGAGAATCAGGTGTTCAAGACAAAGGAGAAGGATTTCAACAACCGCTTCCGTGAAAGCACCTATCGAAATCTTGCCGAACGCGATGCCGTTCTGGGCAGCCTGGATGACAATCCATTCATCCAGGAGTCCCGCCAGATCACCGAGCAGGTTCTTTTGCAGATTCGTTCGGTCTCGTTCGCTTGAATACCGTATAGGCATCGTCGGCAAGGCTGATCAGCGTGAGAATCAACAGGACTACGCATGCAGCCTTGATGATGATCTGCCATCGGTCCATGCTGCCGGGAATGAAGATCAAAAAGTCAGGATTGTAGATGCTCCACCTGGTGCTGAGGAAGATGAAGTAGCATAGTCCCACGAGGTCGGCCAGGGCGCTGAGTGCAAACAGCGTAGTGCTCCAGAATTGTTTGGCGTACTTGACGACGGCAATGCTGAAAGTCAGGATTGTCGTGATCATCCAGCCGATGATATAGGGTTTTATTGCATGCGAGACGAAGAGGGGAATAGGGCCTGCTCCCTTGCGGTAGATGGCGATAAGGTCCGACCTGCTATACAGCACTATCAAGAGAACAAAAAATATCGAGAGTCCGACCATGTCGCCGATGCTGTCGCTTTTCTTGATGCGCCTCGTCGGAGCTTCTTCAAGTTCATACAATGTTTTACGATTCCACTGATCCGGTTCTGTTTTGACTTGGTAGTAGGACATGATGGCAAAGGTGATGGTAACCCAGAGGAATGCACTTGAGAGGGAGGAAAAAACAGATGCCAGAACCTTTGCGATCATCTGAGCGATGTTGATCGGGTCGGATGCAAAAAACAGCGAGACAAAGGTGATCACCATGGTTACCAAACCGACCACCAAGCTCACAATTTTGAGTACCATCACATAGAGGTCGAAGGTCTCGGGCCCGATGAGGTAACGTTCCTTGACTCGGTACTGACGAGCCAGTGTTGCAGGTGAGCCGAGTGCGAGCAGAGCCTCTTCGACCTTCTCCCTTGAGCTGTCGCCGCCAAGCATATCTTCGATGTTCGCCTCAAGTTCAAGCGCTACTTCCTCTCTTTCCTTGGCAGGCAGATGCCTGACTGTTTCTTCTACATATCGCTTTATAAGGTCATGCATATACATCCTCCCCAAGTAATGTGTGTATCTGAGTGGTTTGTTCTTTCCAGACAGCTGCAAGCTCGCCAAGTATGGTTTTTCCTTTGCTGCTTAAGCGGTAGAACTTTCTCGGTCGTGTTTCGCTGGTGTCCCAACTGCTTTCCAAGAGCCCCTGAACCTCCAGCCGACGAAGCAGCGGATAGAGCGTATTTGCCTCGATGGCAATCTGTTTGTCACAAAGTACCTGCAACAACGAATAGCCATACTGTGGCTGGGCAAGCTGGCTGAGTACGCACAGTGTCAAGGTGCCTCTTTTCAGCTCGGTGATCAGGTTGGTGAGAATCGGGTCTTCTTTCATAATCATACAATAATGTATGACATACAGTATTGTCAAGAACAAACTATACTGCACAGAAAGAAAAAATTGACGATTTGCCTCTTCAATGCTACGATAAGGCTGTGGTGGTGAAGAAGGGGAATAACCGAAGGAAACAACCCTGAGTAGCCAAAGAACCCTCCATGGCGGAGGGTTTTATTATGGGCATGATTTTGCAGCAAAAACTATGAAAGTGACACATAAAACATTGCAGTACAAAGAATACTTAACAGAAATCTAAAACATTTTATTGTACTGTGTATAAAGCGTGGAACAATAGGTATCATTGATTTCAATTGAGATTCAGTTTGCTTCAATGCGACGATGAAATATTCTTTTATAGGTAAGTACTCAGGTGTCATACATCAAAGCCTAAACTATACCCATCTACCACCTCTCAGGCCCTTCTTTCAGGTGATCTAAATCGTTGAAAAGTAGGGTCAATCACTTTTCCTGTGGGATTGGCCAAAGCTGTCAAAGTATAGAGAATCGAGAACTTCAGAGGATCTGAAGATGATTGCATAAGGAA
>Ga0228535_1001961_pt1 | contig 24325 bp, 32 predicted proteins | sample SJ1metagenome_FD_168457 | JGI IMG/M metagenome (GOLD analysis project Ga0228535, IMG submission 168457) | Enriched culture of PCE-dechlorinating microbial communities from Ithaca, New York, USA - SJ1 | ecosystem: Engineered > Modeled > Simulated communities (microbial... > Unclassified | place... | reverse complement strand
CTTTGGGCATATCGTAGCGGGATCAAGCTGTGTTTTTCACGTCCCGGGAAACCGACGGATAATCCGCATATTGAATCATTCAATGGTAGTTTCCGAGAGGAATGCCTGCAGACGCACTGGTTTCTGTCCTTAGAAGATGCAAAGATCAAGATCGAGACATGGCGAAAAGATTACAACGAGTTCCGGCCGCATAGCTCCCTTGGTTATAAAACACCTAAGGAATTCGCGACCCTGGCGTATGTCCCCAACAGCCTGTCAGGCTGATTTTCTAACTTTAAAAGTGTCCAGAAATTGGGGGACTTTCAATTCCACCTTATTCAGTTTCTGTAGTGGCCCTACCCGTTGGGCTCAGCATAGATCTATAAGAAATGGCAATAATATCGGTTCGGTTGAATGAGGAAAAAGAGAAGATGGTAAGCCTGCTTGCTGATGAGTTAGAGAAGGATAAATCCAGGCTCATAAAGCATTCATTGAGAGAGATGTATGAGGACATGATCGATAACAAGGTAATAGATCAGTTTGAGAAGATTGAAAAGAAACGCAAGCCCAAATTCGTGAATGTTGAAAAGATATCAGAAACAGTATAAGGAACTGGTTCTAACAACCGCTTCAACCTGATGCTTTCTTTGTCACATTTTGTGCTGTCGCTTCGCTCATGACGCACAAAATGCGCCAAGCCCTACGGGCACGAAATCACAGGTTAAGCGAATGCTAGAACGATTCGATATAGAGTAATTACAAGGTGTTCCTGTGCAGTATTTAGTTCTTACTCATGATAACGGTACTATCAATTGGAATAACCATACAATTCTCTTAAAAGCAGAAGCGGCTCATGTATGGGAACTCTATAAAAATAACAAAATCAGATCCATATGGTTCACTGACCATAAAGATGCAGTTTTGTTGTTAGAGGCAGATACTAAAGATCAAGCAACAGTAATGATAGAAGAATTGCCATTAGTAAAAAGCAAGTTAATTAACTACACTATAGAAACATTGCTTCCTTATACGGGATTAGAAAGGATTCTAGATGGAACAAATTAATACAATCGAGTTAAGAGATCCAGATATATATCCTGATGCAGCAGTATTAAAGGGCGTCTTGGGAACCTCATATGGGGCATATGAAGCATTATTAGAATTATATGATGCTATGGGTTTGGAATGGGAGTGGAAATACTACAAAGATGGCAAAGCATGGTTATGTAAGGTACAAAGAAAGAAAAAGACTATCGTGTGGATGTCGGCATGGGAAGGATACATACAGGCAACAATATATATTCATGATAAGGATATAGAGAAGTTGAAGAGTCTGGGTTTGAGGCAGGAAGAAAAAGAAAGGATAGTATCAACCAAGAAAGTAGGCAGGTCGCTACCATGCATGTTTGAGATACGAGATAGGGAAGTGCTTAAGGATATAGAAAAAGTTGCATTGTTTAAAATATCGCTGCAATGATGGAGGAAACATTCTAACAAAAGCGTTAACCATGACAACGCCATTGTCACGCTTTTTGCGTAAGAGTGAAAGCTAGTGGAATATCCAAGCAGGCGCAAAAAACGCGCCAATGACGCGTTGCAGGTCAAGCCAATGTTAGACACATGAGGCTTTACAAACGAGTTGTTTAAAAGTGCTAATAGCAGTAATATTTACAATAGCGAATAATAAAAGAGCAGAATATGAGTATTGAGAATAATATAGATAGACCCCAAAAAGTAATTAAACATAAAGATATTATTATTGAACAATTACAAGACGCTTTCGCAAGCGGTAACTTAGTACTTGATGAGTTTGAGTTTAGGATATCAAAAGCAGAAAAAGCATATGAAATAGCCGAACTTGATAGTCTTGTTATAGATTTGCCAAAGACAGGAACTAATACAGAGATTACTGAAGCCGAAACAATAAAATGCAATATGTCAACAAAAAACTTAGTTGGGACAATTTTAAAAACAAGAAAGCTAAATATAGAAGCTTCAATGTCTACAATTACTATTAATTACTTAGAAGAAGAGTTAATAAAAGGTATTCAAGAAATAAATGTGCAAATGAATATGTCAAACTTAGTATTGTATTTGCCAGATGATGTTGTAGTTGAAAACAACCTTAGTGAGAACATGATAACATTTAAAGAATATAGGAATAAGTACTATGATTCAAAAAATGCAAAGACATTAATAAAAATTACTGGAACTGCAAGAATGACAACAATAAAAGTAAAGAGAAAAAAGTATTGGTTCTTTTCTAAAAAGAAGAAACATTTAGAATAGTTGATTTCAGTGAAAGAAATGATAAAGAAAAGATGAAAACAGCGTCTAACAAAAGTTTCGACCATGACAATGCCTATTGTCATGGTTTTTGCTGGGAACTGCAAGTAAAATAATCCAAGTAGGTGCAAAAACCACGCCAATGCCCACGCCAGGAGCGTGGACCGGCATTGCAGGTCAACCCAATGTTAGGTGGACGCTATCGCGCACAAAATTAAGGAACAAATGAAAGTACAAACCCTTATTGATACATCAATTGAAATAATTCATGCCGCGTTCATAGATGCATTCTCTGAATATGAAGTAAAAATCGATATGCCATTGGAGAAGCTGGAAGAAATGCTTCTCACCCGAGATTATGATCCTTCTCTGTCATTAGGTTGTTTTGAAAAAGGAGCCTTGATCGGCTTTGTACTATCAGGATATCGAGAAATAGAAAGGAGTATGTATGGATATGATACAGGTACAGGGGTCATTAAAGCATACCAGAATAGACATATAGGAAGCCTTCTTATTGAAAGGCTTCTAGAAGTAATCAAGAAACGTAGGATAGAACACTATGTTTTAGAGGTTATAGAAAATAATGATCCAGCAATAAAGCTCTATGAAAAATATGGATTTGTGATTAAGAGAAGATTGCGGTGCTATAGGAAGGATCTTGAAACAAGACAAAATAATACCATTGGCTACACGAAAACCGGAGACGCTTCCGTAATAGAGGGAATAGAAGAAGATACGTATATATCGTTTCGTCCTTCATGGCAAAACTCATTAAGGGCTTATAGAAATAATCAGGATAAGTACTATTTTGAAGGTTATGAAGATGAAGGAAGGCTTATAGGATATGGGATTATACACAAAGAAAGAGGCGATATCCTCCAAGTTGGAGTTGAGAAAGGTTATAGGGGAATTGGAATAGAAGAAATGATAATAAGTGATATTGCTCGTGCGGTAAAGAAAGAACGCGTGACATTATTGAATATAGAAGATAAAAGCAATTTACAAAAAGAGCTAGAGAATAATGGGTATGATAATTATGTGAATCAATATGAGATGTGGTATTCTAATCCATAAGAAAGTGCTTTTACCTAACACCTGCTTCAACCTGATTCGCACTTTGGCACAAGGCTTGCGGGTATGAATCTACACGAATGTGAGATGAGTAAATGAGAGCGCAAGCCTAGCGCCAACCTGCAGTAGCAGGGCGCGCTCACAGGTTAAGCCAATGTTAGGTTGACGCTTCGCGCAGAAGAGCAAGAATAGACAAACGAAGAGCAAGTTAACGATAGTTTTTCTGGATGGGGAGTGTACATCTTAGTATATGAAACGACATATTAGGAGGTATGCTATGTCACACGTATCGTTCAATCTTCAGCAAATTGGTAGAGTAGAAGTGGGTGAAAATCGGTTCGTACTGGAAATAGAGTCACCGTTTCGTCCGGCACTCGAAAAGTTGGATCAGTTTGGTCATGTTATTGTTTTGTGGTGGGCACACGAGCTCGATACGGAGTCTGATAGGAAAAGAATTGTGACCGAGATACCGTATGCAAAAAACATCAAAGCCGGTGTTTTCGCCTGCCGTGCCGAATACCGACCGAATCCGATTGGTGTGACGGTCTGTCAGATTCTTTCAGTAAACGTTAATGAAGGTATAATAGAAGTGCCGTATATAGACGCCTTCAACGATTCACCTATCCTGGATCTCAAGGCATATTTCCCAGTCTCTGATCGAGTACGGGATTTCAAAGTTCCTGAATGGGTTAAGGATTGGCCCGAATGGTATGAAGACGCCTATAAACTGGAGAAACTATTTGCACAGATATTCACCGAATCGCAAGCGTAATCTCGATGATGAGGAATAAATGTCATATTATCTTGATTTCACAGTCCTCGGACTGGATTTTCTTAGGACCCGCCTTTTAGGCGAGGACCTCATACCAAGTCAATTACCCCTGAGAGAAGGATTGACAGAAAAACTAAGGACCTTGCGTACCGTTGGCATAAAAACGGTATCTGATCTAAACACAATACTCAAAAAAGAAACAAGCATGAAAACACTTTCTAAGGAAACCGGTATTCAGCTTGACTACCTTAAGCTCTTAGCCCGGGTCTTGCGGGGTTATACACCCAAATCAGTCATGCTCAGCGATTTTCCGAAGGTTGATACCAAAGTGACTAATACACTTATGGGACATGGAATCAGGGACAGTTATTCCCTTTGGACAGCCGCAGCTCATGTAAAGACTCGAACAAAGCTCGCAAAGGAGATGGCTCTTCCGCCGATAGAACTCTGTACCATTGTTTGTCTCTCTGATTTATGCCGTATTCAGTGGGTTAGCCCACTTTTTTCACGATTAATCTTTGACGCCGGCTACAAAACGGTACAGGATGTTGCAAGTGCTCATGCCGAAGATCTTGTGGTAGGAGTCTCGACAGTTAACAAGAAAGAAAATCTTTTTAAAGGAAAAATCGGTGCACGGGATATGGGACGGCTTGTATATATTGCTTCGATCTTACCGCATGAATTAGAGCTCTAATAGAATTTATGTTTACATAACTTAAAATGCAGCATATATTTCTTAGATGCTGAAAAAAAATGCCAAAAGTCGTAGCGAGTACGTTGCGCGAATGAATCGCGTCATCGCGTTTATCGATAAGCATTTAAATGAAGATTTAAATCTTGACACGCTTGCTGATGTGGCCGCTTATTCAAAATTTCATTTTCATCGTATATTCCGGGCATCCATGGGGGAGCCTCTTGCCGAGTACATACTGCGCAGACGTTTGGAAAAAGCAGCATATCGATTAAGCATTGATGCTGAGCGGAGCATAACCGATATTGCTCTTGACTGTGGCTTTTCCAATTCCGCAGTGTTTGCTAAAAACTTCAGAACCCGATTCGGGCTAAGTGCTTCTGAATGGAGAAATTCTAGGCACATGATATCAAAACAATACGAAGCGGAAAATATAAAACGGAAATTGGGTTCATTAAATAAGAAAATGTCGATCACCTATGGTTACGGTTCCCAAACATGGATGATTCAGCAGGAAGATGGTGAACGGCAGGTAAGACTGGAAACTATGCCGGAGATGACGCTCGCCTATCTTTGGTATACCGGAGCCTATAAAGGCGACGAGTCCTTATTTCAAGACCTCTTTACACGACTTTTTAGTTGGCTTGCTCCGAGGCAACTGATTTCCCCGGATATTTTGAAAGTGATTGTTATTTATCACGAATATCCCGAGATCACGATGGATGAGCAATTACGCCTGAGCGCTTGTTGTACGGTGCCAGCAGGCACAATCGGCGAAGGCGAAATCGGGATTATGCCGTTTTCACCTGGACTTTGCGCGATTAGCCAATTCGAATGCGCCGCAGATGAGTACCAATGCGCATGGGATTGGATGTATGAAATCTGGCTTCCAGAAAGTGGATTTTTGCCATCGGATGTGCCGGCGTTTGAACGATATGATTTTAATTCCTATGATAAAGATACTGGAAAGGCAATAGTCGATGTTTGTATACCGCTTATGGGTAAATAGTCGAATAGAGATTTAAGGCAGATTAACTTAACAACTGCTTCAACCTGATGCTTTCTTTGGCACATTTTGTGCTGTCGCTACGCTCCTGACACACAAAATTCGTCAAGCCCTTCGGGCACGAAACCGTAGGTTAAGCCAATGTTAGAGTTATTATATGAATAATAATACATTGCTAAACATAGAATTAATAATATATCAAAAAATGCTATTGACGTATACGTATGAGAAGTATATAGTATACGTGCGAGGTGGTCTATGACAACGAAACTTACTTTAACCATCGATAAAGCAATCATAAAGAGGGCGAAAACCTATGCTAAAAATAAAAATAAGAGTGTTTCTAGAATCGTAGAGGAGTATTTGAATAACATATCTTCTGGAACAACTCCAAGCGATTTTTCAAGTACCCTCGAGGCTCCGATTACTGACAGCCTTATCGGCATGTTTAAGGATAATGGAAGAGATTACAAAGACATGCTTGATGAAAGTAGATCGGAACGATTCTTATGATCAGACGTGTTTTTGTCGATACGGATGTTGTTTTAGACGTAGCATTAGCTCGTGAACCATTTCTTGAAGCGAGTAGAATTGTTTTAACATTACTTGAGAATAATATAGCAATTGGATATATGTCCTCTAATGGGATTGCCAATCTATATTATGTTTTAAAAAAAACAGGGGAAGATGAGAACGCTCGTCGTTTCATATCAAAACTGATTCAATACATTACAGTGCTTTCAATAGATCAATCAGATATAGTAAATGGATTAAAATCAAGAATTCCTGATTTTGAAGATGCGTTGCAGCAATTTTCAGCAAATAGAAACCGATGTGATTGTATCGTCACCCGGAATACTGATGATTATAAGAATTCAATAGTGAAAGTATATACTCCGATCGAGTTTCTGAATCTATATAAAGAAAAGCTCTAACAGATGCTTCGACTTGACGCTGCCTATTGCCATGGTTTTTGCTGGAAAGTGAAAGCAAGAGAATATAAGTAGGTACAAAAACCACGCCAATGCCCACGCCAGGAGCGTGGGCCGGCATTGCAGGTTAAGCCAATGTTAGGTTGGCACCTTCGGCGCCGAAAGTATCGCATATGGTGTTGTGCTAATTGGAGAATATATGGCATCAGATATTGAATTCGTACAGTATGTTTGTGAGCAAGTAAATGAGACTGGCAGAATTCGTTATAGAAAAATGTTTGGTGAGTATATGGTTTATGTGAATGATAAACCACTACTATTAGTATGTAATAATAGTGTTTATGTAAAGAAACATGAATGTCTTGTGGGATTATTGAAAGAATCAGAAAAAGGAATCCCTTATAAAGGGGCCAAAGAACATTACATACTGGATATTGATGATAAAGAAATATGTAGCGATGTTATTAATCTTATAGAACCATTAGTGCCTGTACCTCAAGCGAAAAAATAAGTTGTAAGATAGAAAAATGGAATTTATACCAACACAGGAAACGAAAAATAAAAAGAACTAACAAAAGCTAACAAAAGCTTTAACCATGACAACGCTCTTGTCACGCTTTTTGCGGGAGAGTGAAAACAAGAATATCCAGGCAGGCGCAAAAAGCGCGCCATATATATCGCGGGTTAAGCCAATATTATGCAGGAGCCTCCGGCGCCAAAACAGCTATCAACAATTTGGAGGGTTTCATGAAAATTGAATGGAAAAAAAATGATAAACAATACTACCTTCCAAAAGGTAAACCTGAAGTGGTTATTCTTCCAAGCTTTCGATATTTTACCATAAGTGGAGAGGGAAATCCAAACGATCCTTTTTTTGGGGATTACATTTCTGTTCTATACTCTTTATCGTATGCAATTAAAATGAGTCCTAAACAAGGATGTGCTCCTGAAAACTATGTGGAGTACACAGTATATCCATTAGAGGGAATATGGGATTTAACAGATATTGGTAGAAAGAATTATAATGGAGCATTAGATAAAGACGAGTTTAAATTTAAAATGATGATTAGGCAACCAGAATTTGTAACTGAAGAATACGCTAAAGAAACCATAGAAAGAACAATGAAAAAGAAGCCGGACAAACTGCTTGACCAAATAGTATTTGAAAGTATTGAAGAGGGTAAGTGTATACAAATGCTGCATATAGGAAGTTATGATGCTGAACCTGAAAGCTTTAGAATGATGGAAGAATATGCTGAAGAACAGAATTTAATAAGAATTGAAAAGAAACATAAAGAAATTTACTTAAGTGATCCAGGAAAAACCGCGATAGAAAAACTAAAGACAGTTTTAAGATTTCGAGTAAAATAATAATTGCCCGACAAAAGCTTTAACCTGACTCGACTACTGTCGCGTTTTTTTAAACCCGCTTCGCTTGCCAGGCGCAAACCATGCCGGCTTAACGCCTCGCAGGTTAGACCAATGTTAGAGGTATTAACTGCGAATGCGATAGCGGACTTTCATATGAGATCAAATATAAAGGCAATACTATTTATATTGCTAGGAACGTTGTCATTGTATCCTGTTTCTGGATTGGATTCTGTTTCTGTTGACGTTAATGGAATAACTAGGAACGCAGAGATTTATTCTCCGATGATCAAAAATAATGAATTACTGCCTGTAATATTTGCTTTTCATGGTCACGGCGGTTCAATGGAGTCTGCTGCTTTACGCTTCAATATTGAAACGTATTGGCCTGAGGCAATAGTCGTTTATCCACAGGGCCTAAATACACCAACTAATCTTGTTGATCTGGAAGGTAAATATTCAGGTTGGCAAAGTACTATAAATGATCAAAATGGAAGAGACATTGAATTTTTTGATACGTTAATTCAATACCTTAATACTAATTACTCAATAGACAAAACTAGAATATATTCTATAGGTTTTTCTAATGGAGCAGTCTTTACCTATGTATTATGGGCAGCAAGAGGTAATGTACTTGCCGCGGTCGCTCCAATTGCTGGATTACTGCCATCAAAAGACGATAGAGACAAATTAGAACCGAAACCAGTATTCCTTGTTGCAGGAAGGAAAGATCCACTAATAAAGTTTTCATGGCAAATGGAGATGGGCAATATCCTACTAAAGGTTAATAGCTGCAAAGAAGGAAAGACTATTACAAGTTATGTAACTGAATATGAATCAATATATGGCTTTACAGTAAAAACCTATATCAATGATTTAGGGCATGATATACCTGAAGAAGCCTTGCCACATATTGTAGAATTCTTCAAAGAACATAAACTTGATGATCGGAAGTAAGAAACTTCTAAGACCTGTTTCAACCTTATAAGTCCTTTGGCACGTTTTGTGTAGAAATCTCATGCACAAAACATGCCAAGCCCATCGGATGTGGGTTTAAGGGTTAAACGAATGTTAACCATATTCATGATATTTAGAAAACGCATATGAATATCAAAGAATTAATTGTTTACACTCAGCAGCCTAAGCTTTATGAGCCAGGCAATGCAGTAATGTGGACTGATCCGTATATATCAAAGCAATTATTAGAATGTCATATTAATCCAGATACTGATACTGCTAGTAGAAGCAATGATAAAATTAATTTGGTTATAGATTGGATAGATTTACAATTAAAGTCAAAAAAAGTATCTATCCTTGATCTGGGATGTGGGCCTGGCCTTTATACTGAAAAACTTGCTAAAAGGGGGCATAGCGTTACTGGGGTCGATTTCTCTGGCACATCAATAGAGTATGCAAAAAGTAAAACTATATCAAACAACTCTAATATCACGTATTACTGTAAGAACTATTTGGATATAAATTTTAAAGAGTGTTTTGATGTAACGATAATGATATATCTTGATTTTTGTGTTCTTACCCCACCAGAAAGAACCATAGTGCTAGATAATATTTATCGATCACTTAAGAAAGATGGTCTTTTTATTTTTGATGTTATTAATAGTAAAAACATAGAAGAAAAAATATTGAAGAATTCTTGGGAAGTATGTAAGAAAGGCTTTTGGAGAAACTCTCCATATATAGTTCTAAATAAAGGGTATCATTTTGAAGAGAATAAAGTATTATTGAATCAACATATAGTACTATCTGAGAATGAAGAAATAAAAACCTATCATTTTTGGAGTACGTACTACGAATATGAAAAGATGAAAACGATAGTAGAGGAAAGAAAGTTTAAAAATATAAAGAGCTTTAACAACGTACTACCAGAAACTGATATATGGACTGGCGATAATATATCTTTCTACATAGCATACAAGTAAATCAGGAAATGGCTAACAAAAGCTTTAACCATGACAACGCTCTTGTCACGCTTTTTGCTGGAGGGTGAAAGCAAGATTCTCCAAGCAGATGCAAAAATCACGGCAACCGCTTCGCGGAACGGGCGGCGCAATCATATTCGAAAGTATGCGTCACACAAAAGCTGGAGAGTTCGATAAGCTGTTGCAATGGGAATACAAGTGGGTAATGAAATAAAATTTGAAGAAGAATAGGTTAATCAAGATGGATGCTGACTGAGTGAAAGAAATTGAAAATCGTCTATCAACTGCTTCAACCTGACTCGCCAAAATATAAAATATTACAACATAATGTGATAATGAATAACGATAAGGCTTCGTAATATTAGAAATAAATATGAAACATTTGAAAATGGTCATAGGAGTTATAACTGGATTTTTATTAATTAGTTGTACAAGTTTTAAGTATGCAGGTATAAGAACTGTTGAAAACAAGCCGGAGTGCTTAGGAGTTGTAAGTGAAGAAATTGTTTCTTATAAACCACTTGTGATTGAAAAATACCCAAATGAAGAATCTGATAAATTTATTGTGTCAATTTGTAAAGAAGTAGAAGAAAAAATTCAATATAAAATAGAATCTCATCAAGAAGAAATATATACCAAGAAAGTACTAAAGGATGGTGGGCTTGAAATTTTAGTAGTATTAGCTCCTACTGCCTTGGGATTAATTGCTGGTAAAGATTACTGGTATTATGGTGTGGCACTTTCAGCTTTAAGGAGCTTATTTCTATTAGAATCATTAAAAGATGAGTTTGATTATAGATATATAAATGGTTCAGATAAGGCTATCTACAGTTATGAGTATATTAAGAAAGTTAAACCACTCTATGGAGATGAGCTGTTAATAGAGAATCAAAAAAGTATTACATTAAACACTGATGGACGCGCAGAGTTTTCAATTAATAAAAAATATTATGATACTGGTTTTAGAATATATTGGCCTCGGAATGAAAGTAGCTATTATATTAAAAGAGTCAAGACAAAGAGCACAACTACGGCCGAATGGGTTGAAATTGCGAAGGATTTGAATTTAGTGGTAGGATCTGCAGTCACTATAGTTAAAATGATAAATACGGCGACAGCAGGAATGACAACAAAAGAAATGATAATAGCGATAATAAAAGATCAGGTTCAGGGAATAGTTATTGATTGTGTAATAGAAATACTTGGTACAAAAACAACAGAGTATTATGATTGGGTTCTCATAAGAGAAAAATAGCATTATACGCCTGACAGTGGCTTTAACCATGAAAAATCCTTTGGCATGATTAAAGCGAAGCAGCAGCGCACAATACGCTCCAAGCCTTGTGGGCAGGGATTGCGGGTCAATCTGAAGGTTAGGTTGGGGTCTTCGGCGCGCGTTAATATTAAATTTTAAGAGAGAAACATGAAGTTATACTTTATACGACATGGCGATAAAGAAAGCACATCAGCAATAAATAAAATCATAGGCCATACTGATCCATCACTTACTAGGCAAGGTTTTGAGCAAGCTGAAACATTAGTTGAATATTTCAAAAATGAAAAAGTGGACTATATCTATGCTAGTGAATACTTGCGAGTAAAGCAGACGGCAAAACCATTAGCAAGAGATAAAGGTATTGCTGTAAAGATAGATAAGAGACTCAATGAGATTGATAATGGAATCGTTGAGACTATGTCTGATAAAGACATAGAAGAGCAGTATCCAGAGTTTTGGAAAGACTTCTACGAGCATAAGCATGACTGTCGGTTCCCTGGCGGCGAAACGGGGGAAGAAGTAAAAGCAAGACAAAATAACTTATTGGAAGAGATAAAGGGAAGAGATGGAACGTATGTTTTATTCTGTCATGAGGGCTATATACGAATATTGATGTGTAATCTACTAGGAATGCCAGTGTATCATCGGTACAAGTTCAAGTATGATTATTGTGGGATAACAGAAGTGATACTTGAGGATGGGGAATGGAAAGTAAAACGGTTCAATCAAATAGTAAAGTAGTAAGGCCGTAACCTGACACATGCTTTGACCTGATAATTTCTTTGGCGCGGCTTTTGCGCTTCACTCTATAGTGCTTTTTAGCCGGGAGAATACTGTATGATCCTTACTAATAAAAAACTGCTGATCATCCAAGATTTTCTTTTCATTATTATAAGCGTATTCTACATTGTCTTTAGATATACCTTCTTTAGGTCTCAAGAGACCATTAATAGCCTTTATCTCAATAATCTTATAAATATTATCTTAGGGCTAATATTCATATTATTACAGTATTTTGAAAGTTTAAAAAACATTATAAATTCTATTAACGTCTCATCAGGTTTTTTTATAGTTTATAACTTAATTCCCATATTGTTACAACAAAAAAGTATGTTTGGAGTATTTATTGTAGCAGAAATACTACTAATACTGATAAATACTTTAAACCTTATTAGGACTAATAAAGAAGAATCGGTGTATTCGATCAAAGAGAGGATTGCATATAGTAGTATCATAATAACATTTTCTATCATATTCATTTTAAGGGGAATAAGTCTAATTATTACATATGTACAAACCAAAGAACTTACTAATCAAATAGCAATAAGTATATCAGATTGTATAGTATGTTCGGTATGGTTGATACTAGGCGTATTATTCTTATTTAATAAACGTATAGGACGGAATACTATTTATCCAATATATATTCATGCAACACTATTATATCTAACACTTTTGTTATATATGGCATTAGAACCTATTATCTATAAGAAGGCTTTTGATCTGGTAGGAATGATAACAATTATAATAATGTCTATATTCTTTATGCTACCGATGGTACAGATAACGAGCCGAAAGCTAGCGAAAGCTTCGACCTGACAATGCCTATTTTCATGGTTTTTGCTAACAATTGGAAGTAGAAGATCCAAACTTACACGCAAACCACGCCGGAAGCGCAGGCCGGAATTGCGGATCAATCCAATATTAGCCGGGCGCGCTTTACGCGCGCGCAAGATTATAGTTCGAACCGATGAGGACCACGTATGGACATCATTGAAATGACCATTGCCGACTATGAAAGTGTCGTGTCGCTTTGGAAGAGTACTTCCGGAATGGGACTTAATTCCCTCGATGATTCGAAGGAAGGCATCAAAAAATATTTGGATCGGAATCCTGCAACATGCTTTGTGGCGAAAGAAAATAAAAGACTTTTAGGAGTAATATTAAGCGGGCATGATGGAAGAAGGGGGTTCATATATCATGCGGCGGTGGTTAAAGAGGAAAGGGAAAAAGGAATAGGCAGGGCATTAGTGGAAAGAGCGATCGAAGCATTAAAGAAAGAAGGAATATGTAAAGTGGCGTTAGTCGTGTATGGCAGGAATGAAACGGGGAACAAGTTTTGGGAGAAGATAGGATTTGGTAAGAGAGAAGATTTAATATATAGGGATAGGGTGATCACGGAAAAAAAGATGGAGAGGATCGATACCTAAGATAGCTGACTATGCGTGTTCATCGGCTTTTTGAGATAATGTATATCTTACTCAATAAAAATCATGTAAGCGCGAAAGACCTGGCGAAAAGATTTGAGGTTTCCGTACGTACAATCTATCGTGACATTGATATACTTAGCTATGCCGGCATCCCGGTATATACCGCGCAAGGCTATGGTGGGGGAATTTTCATAGATGAAGACTACGTGCTCAATAAATCGATGTTGTCGAAAGAAGAACAAGAGCAGATACTTATTTCACTGCAATGCCTGGCGCCGCTTGATGAGTTCCATACGGAAAATATTCTTACCAGGCTTTCCGCTGTATTTGATAAAAAAAGAGACTGGGTACATGTCGATTATTCGCGGTGGAACAACAAGACAGATAGCGTTATTTTCGAATCCTTGAAAAAGTCAATTCTGTGCCATAACGCCGTATTCATTCATTATATGAGTTCATATGGGGAATTGACGAAGCGAACAATTTATCCATTGCGTCTCGTGTTCAAATCGAAAGCATGGTACGTGCAATCATACTGTAAAGCGAAAAAGTCTTATAGGCTATTCAGGCTTAGTAGGATTATATTTCTTGAGAAACGTTCCGAACTTTTTGAGGCAGACGCATACATGCAGGATATCCCCGACCAGCATGAGTTGGATGGAACGAAAATTTCCACCCATCTCAAACTACGATTTTCCCAAAATGTGGCATATCGGCTGTATGATGAGTTTCCCGCGGAAGCTATTTCTTGGAATCCCGACCATTCATGTACGGTTATTGTGGATCTTCCTTGCGACTTTTGGCTGTATGGCTTTCTTTTGTCATTTGGGGCGGAGGTTGAGATACTAAAGCCGGAATGCTTAAAGAAAGATCTGGCGGATAAGGCATATGCAATCTACCTTCATCATAACAAATGAAAACTAATATGACACTACGCTGTCAGGTTCAGGGTGATACGGTAAGATACCACATTTCAGGCGCGAAGCGCGGGAGGTTGTTAGGATGAACAGGATTTGTCAAAGTTGTGGTATGCCTAAGCTCGAAGGTTGGAATGCGTTTGCAACTAGTACAAGGAAGCTCCGATGAATTATATAAATCTAAGCGATGAGAATATTGCTGCGGAACATATCTGCTGTGCTATTTCCGATAAAAAGTGCCTGGAAGGGTACGAACTCAAAAAACAGTGGATCGCGCGAGAGCTTAAGAATGGTTTTGTGTTTAGAAAATTGAATGAACGGGCGAAGGTTTTTATTGAATATGGGCCTGCCGAAAAAGCGTGGCTTCCCATTTATGCGCCGAATTATTATGCGCTTGGTTGCTTCTGGGTCTCGGGACAACATAAAGGCAAAGGCCATGGGAAGGCCTTGCTGGATTTTGTCGTACAGGAAGCAAAAAAGAATAAAAAGAGTGGCATCGTTACGGTTGTTGGGACAAAAAAACTGCATTTTTTGAGCGATACAAAATGGCTATTAAAACAGGGTTTTAGCGTATGCGATACCTTGTCGTATGGGTATAGCCTTCTTTCGATGAGTTTTGATGAAAAGAAGAAACCGCGGTTCAATGATTCTGTACGAAGTGGTGAGTGCGAACAGAAAAAAGGATATGTGGCTTACTATTCAAATCGATGCCCGTTTACCGAGTACCACGTTGCGCATGAGCTTATGGAAACGCTGAAAAAAAGGGGGAAACACTGTACGATCATTAAAATGACCAGTTGTGAAGACGCGCAGAACGCGCCAAGTCCCGCGACGATTTTTAGTTTATTCCATAATGGGAAGTATGTTACCAATGATCTGAGTGTTTGCCTGGATAGTCGTTGGGATAAGGTAATGACGAAGTAGAGTTTTCGCCTGATAATCGCTTCAGCCTGAAGGCTTCGCCCTTAAGGACGCGCTCACAGGTTAAGTCAATGCTGGCTGAACGCCGCATATGCGGAGCAGTTCCATAGGGTATTTTTTATAAGGTAAAGCATACATGGGCAAAAAACTATTGGAAATGACCAAGGAAGAACTGTGGCAATTGTTTCCCATTTACTTAGTGGAACATAAAAACTATTGGGCTAATTGGTATGCCGAAGAACTATCGCTGCTTAAGAGAATATTCCCGGACAATTATATCGCAAGGATTAGTCATATAGGCAGTACAGCCATTGTCGAAATATGGGCAAAACCTATCGTCGATATTCTTGTAGAAGTAAGGAACGAGAAGTATCTGAGTTACATAAAGGGAATCCTCCTTAGTAATGGCTATTTGTGTATGGCAGAAGACAAGAAACGGATTTCCCTTAACAAGGGCTATACTGAAGAAGGATTCGCGGAAAGGGTGTACCATCTTCATTTGCGGTGTTTGGGGGATAACGACGAGTTGTACTTTCGAGACTATCTGAAAGAGTATTCCGATATAGCAAAGGAATATGAATCGTTGAAACTTGCGTTGTGGAAGGAATATGAACATGACCGAGACGGGTATACCGGGAGCAAGACAGCATTTATCAGGGAACAAACAATAAAAGCAAAAGAAAAGTATAAAGGCAGATATGGTTGAATCGTTTCTATAGCAGACTGTAAAAAAGACGAAGAAAAAGTTCAAAGAAAACGCACGCAAGCATCGCGTCAAGCCCAGGGTTTCGCCTGGCGGCTTCAACCATAGGGCATGCGCTCGCGGGACAAGCTAATGTCAGATGCCTTTTGCGGAGGAACGTATGAAACATGCATTAATAGTGCCGACTCTTTGTGACGATATTCGGCGAAATGTCGATGATATTATATCCTTTATCGATACCGCGGTCAAAGACGACGCAAAGTTCATTATATTTCCTGAAACATGCCTTACTGGATTTGTTACCGATGACGTACCGGAGCATGATTACAAATATGCGGTATCCATAGATTCGCCGTACCTGCAGAAAATAAAAGACTCCGCTTGCGGAAATGGTGTTTATATATCATTAGGCTTTTTGGAAAGAGATAATGAACACATTTACGATTCTGTAGCGTGCATTAGTCCATCAGGAAGTGTCATAGGACATTATCGAAGGCAAAGTTCCGGTTGACATGGCGCAAGTGCGGATAAGGGTATCTATCGGGAAGGCGATAGTATTTCTATATTCAATATAGGAAAATGCACCTATAGTTATTTGCTATGTGGAGACCTATTTGAAGACAATCTAATTACTGTTGTTAATAAAAGTAATCCTGATATTGTTATTGTACCATTAGCTCGAAGCAGTGAGAATGAATCGTTTTCTCAAGAATCATGGGATAGAGAAGAAAGTTCCTACTATTTGGAGCAAGTTAAGAAGCTGAGGACAAGAGTATTGATGACAAACTATATAAACGAAAAAGACAACTTTTATGGCGGCGCGTTAGTCATAAATGGCGATGGTATAATAGAAAATCAAAAAGATATCTATGAAGAAGGCATATTGTATTGGGAAAGTGGGAGCATCTAGCGCATGTTTCAACCCAACTAAGCTCAATTATGATATTTTGTTTAGCACAGATAAGGGTGGAGAAATAATTGAGAGTATAAAAAAGTCATTGACTTAAAAAAATAATTCGGCACCGGGACAGTTTAGGCATGAATGATATGAACCGATGGCAAATACAAAAGCATAGGGAGATAAAGGTATGCTGGGAAATTTTACGTATTCAAATCCGACGAAATTGTATTTCGGGAAAGACTCTCTTAAGGCATTGCACAAGGAATTGCCCGATTACGGTAGCAATGTTTTGCTTGTCTACGGCGGAGGCTCGATAAAGAATACCGGGTTGTACGACGATATTATCCGTATCTTACAGGGGCATAACAAAAGAATTATCGAATTAAGCGGCGTTATGCCGAATCCGACCCTCGACAAATTATACGAAGGGGCAAAGCTCGCTAAGGAACACAATACGGACTTGATTCTTGCGGCCGGAGGCGGCTCGGTATGCGATTACGCAAAAGCGGTTTCCGTTTCTGCCTATTGCGCGGAAGACCCGTGGGAAAAATATTTTCTCAAAATGGAAGAGGTGAACAACAAAATCATTCCCGTCGGTACTGTTCTTACCATGGCAGGCACAGGCTCCGAAATGAACGGCGGCTCAGTGATTACCAACCGAAAAACAAAACAAAAGATAGGGCGCGTATTCGGCGATAACGCGTTTCCCAAGTTTTCCATCCTTAACCCCGAGCTCACGTACACGTTGCCTTATTATCAAATGATCGCCGGTTTTTTCGATATAATGTCGCATATTCTTGAGCAGTATTTTTCCGGCAGCGACGACAACACTTCCGATTATCTCATGGAAGGGCTTTTGAAATCGCTTATCCACAGTAGTCGTATTGCCGCAAAGGAACCGCAAAATTACGAGGCCCGCAGCAATATCATGTGGACCGCGACATGGGCATTGAACACGCTCGTCGCAAAAGGGAAATCATCCGATTGGATGGTGCACATGATCGGTCAGTCGGTGGGCGGATACACGGACGCGACACACGGCATGACGCTTTCCGCGGTTTCGCTTCCGTATTACCGGCATATTATGCCCCACGCCTTGCGCAAATTCAAACGCTATGCCGTCAATGTGTGGAACATAGACCCGTCCGGTAAAACCGACACTGAAATCGCCGAGGCGGGTCTTGTCGAAATGAGGAAATGGATGCAGGAAATGCACCTCGTCTTGAGCCTGAAAGAACTCGGCGTTACGGAAAGTATGCTTGAAGGCATCGCGGAGGGGACCTTTATTCTCAACGGCGGATACAAGGTTTTAACGAAAGCCGAAATTGTTCGGATTTTAAAAGAGAGTTTGTAATATTGGAAAGATAGCAGGGAGGTTGGTAAATTGTTTTTATGGATTAAGCATAACCGACAAATGCTAAAAAAACTTTTATTCATCCTATGTGCCCTACTGTGTGCCGCCGCGACATGCACAGCACAAACGCCAAACAACGCACCAACTCAAAAGGCGGAAACTATGAAAATATCAATCACGGTAAACGGCAGAACCCTGACGGCTTCATTATACGATAACTCTTCCGCCCGCGCGCTGGCTGAATTACTGCGAAAAGGCCCGCTTACACTTAAAATGAACGATTACGGCGGCTTTGAAAAAGTGGGGGAGCTTCCGGTAAGTCTTCCGCGTAACGATGCGCACATAAACACCGATGCGGGGGATTTAATCCTTTATCAGGGCAAGTCCTTTGTCATCTATTACGATAAAAATTCGTGGAGTTTCACACCGCTGGGAAAAATAGAGGGTATTTCAAAAAGCGGGCTGAAAGCCTTGCTCGGCGCGGGAAGCGTAACGGTGCAACTTTCAATTGGAGGCGCATAAGATAATGAAAAAGCATAATACCCTTGTCCCGATAGGAAATGAGTTGTAATAAAAGGTCCGAAGTATTTCGGGCATCGCCTGGTTTGTACTCGAGCTTTTGCAAGGGAGTGAGAGCAAGCGTGCCCAGATAGGCGCCCAAAGCCCGCCGATGTTGCGGGTTGCGCCATTGTCGGGCCCGCGGTGTGGATATTAAGAGTAGAGGAGCTGTTATGGACTATATATCTGCTAATAAAGATGCGTGGGAAGAAGCCTTCGACCAAAAAGATGTGATGTGGGGAGAAGACATTGTTGAAAAAATCGAAAATGAGGATTATCCATTTTTCGAAAAAGACATGGCGGATGTCCTGAAAAAATATAATGTGAACAATAAGACTATCGCACAGTTCTGCTGTAATAATGGACGGGAATTGTTATCACTGATGAAAAATGGCGCGAAAGAAGGTTTTGGATTTGATATCGCCGATAATCAAATACGATTTGCAAAGGAAAAAAGTGATTTGTTGGGACTCAATTGTAAATTTATCGCAACTAATATTTTAAATATTGGGCGGGAATATCGCGACAAGTTTGATTTAATCATAATAACGATCGGAGCGCTTTGCTGGTTCAAAGATTTGAATGAGTTTTTTATGGTTGTTTCCAACTGTTTAAAAGTAGGAGGAACCTTGATAATTAACGAACAACATCCGATAGCAAATATGTTGGGCGCTCCCGGAGAAGAAAACTATAATGAAAATGAACCGAAGAATCTGGTGAATTCATATTTTGAAAAAGAATGGATAGAAAACGATGGAGTATATTATATAACAAAAAAAGTATATAAATCAAAAACATTCATAAGTTTTACGCACCCGATATCTGGGATTGTAAGAGCCATTAGCGGCAATGGTATGTGTATCTATAATATGCAGGAATTTGATTATGATATATCAGGTATGTTTGAATATCTTGATCATCAAGGGATACCATTATCGTATATCCTGGAAGCAAAAAAGCGGACCTAGCAAAAGTTGAAAATGCCCCTTGAAGATCTTTTCTGGTCAATCAAAGATGAAACGTTCATGGAACTTAAGGAAATACAGTTTAGTTCCGGTCTCGATAGAAAGGAGGAAATATGGACCTAAAGACAATTGGGTTTCTTGCTGAGTATAACAGCATCACTAACGAAAAAATGAATGAGCTTATAAGAAATTTATCGGAAGAACAATGGGTTAAGAAGTTCGGAGGATACTTTAACTCGATACGCTCTCTTTGCAATCACCTTTGCATTTGTGATTTTAATTGGCTTAAGCGATTTTCGCTCTTGCGATCTTTCGAGTATATCAATGATCCGTTTTTCAAGAGAACGTATTCGTTCGGATCGCACGCGTTTGAGACGAAAGAGGAATACTTTAAGTTGAGAAACGAATTGGATAGCTTTATAAGGATATTTGCAAATGAACTCAAAAAGGAAGATTTAGGTAAATACCTGGTATATAGAGATTCGCATAATGATGAGCATAATCAAAAGTACGGGCTGGTAATTCTTCATGTATTCAATCATCAAAGTCACCACCGGGGCATGATATCCATTTATTTGGAAGAAATGGGAATAGAGAACGATTATAGTAATATTATGGATATACTATAAGAAAACCAACTCTCGATTGCGTGAGGTCATAATGAAAATAACTGTTTTGGTCGATAATTACGTGCCCAATACCTGTGATCTATATGGGGAACCAAGTTTTTCATGCTATATCGAAGACGAAAATCTGAAAATCCTTTTCGATGCGGGTATTAGCAATATTCCACTGAAAAACGCGAAACGGCTAAAGCTTGATCTGTCGGATATCGATTATGTTATACTATCGCATGGCCATTTGGATCATACATGGGGACTCGACTATTACCTTAAAAAATATGGAAGCAGCGATAAGAAGAAACTAGTATGTCACCCCTACGCATTGAAGCCTAAAAAATATAAACGTGACAACATTGGAATCAAGGGAACCGAGAAGGGTCTTGAGCAGCAATTTGAAATAATAAAAACAAAAGTCCCGTATTGGCTGAATGGCGCTATTGTGTTTCTCGGAGAAATTGAGAGGAATACCGCTTTTGAAAATTTGACGCCATTGGGTAAAACTAAAGTTAACGAAGAATATGTCGATGACTTTCTTTTTGATGATTCGGCCTTAGCGATAGACACTAACGATGGAATAGTAATAATCACCGGCTGCTCGCATAGTGGGATATGCAATATCATTGAGCAGGCGAAAAAGGTGCTGAACAACAATAAAATACGTATGATAATAGGAGGATTCCACCTTCAATCGGAGGATCCCGATGACGAAATACTAACGAAAACAAAGGAATTTTTGGGTAAAGAGAATATAGGAATAGTATATCCGTGTCATTGTACTAATCTGTTGAGCAAAAATGAAATAGCTAAAGTGACGCGTGTCGGTGAAGCAGGATCGGGAACAAGTATAGAAATCTGAAAAATCGAACAAAACATAAACCCGACTCGGCTATGGTCGCGATTTGCGCGGTTTGCTTCGCCGGTCTGGCACAAGCCGCTTTATAAAGGCCTGTGACTTCAGGAGGATCCCATGGGCATTATGCGAAACGATGGAACGAGTATCGTCATTGAAACTTCCCTGGAACATAGGAATGATACGCTCTTTATAGTATTTTCTGGATTTGGATATACTATTGCTCACCCCTTATTGCATTACTCGAAATGCGTGGCCAAGGAATTATTACGTGATTATATAGGAGTGGATTACGATTACGTAAGAAACCCAGGTTTCCTCAGCTTGCCTGGTAAAGAGCAAGATGCTTATTTCGAAACGGATACTGCGCTTGTAAGAGAGTACATACTTGATAAAAGTGGAAAATACGCACATTTGGTGTTGGTTGGCAAATCAATGGGAACAAGTATTATAAACAGACTGCTCGATACGGAAGAGATTATAAAGAAAAGTACAATTGTGCTAATGACACCTGGGACGGAATGGGATGCAATTATAAAGAAAATAATAAGGATAAAGAATTCCGTGTTAGTGGTTGGGAGCAAAAACGACAAGCACTATATGATAGAAGGATTGGAAGCGATATATAAAAAGGATACGATAGAAGTGCTGGAGATAGAAGACGGGAATCACGCGTTGGAGACAGGGATAGTGGAGAATGATATTGAGATAATAAAACGAGTAATAACAACACTAAAGAGTTTTGTAGTGAGGCAAATAAATCTGCCTGCGGGCTTGCATTGAAGGACGATGAAAACAGCATCACTGATTGTTGATGTCCAAGACGATTACTTCCCGGGCGGTATGAATGATGACTCATATGTGTATCGATACGACAGTGCGGGCGGTATATGGCTTGGGGTATAAGGTTGTGGTGGTAAGCGATTGTTGCGCGACAAAAAATTTAAAAATGGGGGAAAGAATGGTGAAAGCGGAAGATGTACAGATGGCGTATATGGCGGCAATAAGGGGTACATTCGGGAAGTAATGACAGTAGAGGAGTATATAGAAGGAGAAATGTAACCAATGAACGGGATTAAATGGCTTCTCGAAAATGCCGACCCGAGTCTAGAGTATCAAGTAGCCCGGGATTTGCAGCACAAAACTGAAAACCAGTGTACTTTATTGCAAAAAAGGATAGCTTTAAATGGCCATGGGAAGTTGCTTCTTGATAAACGAAACGCGAACGGACATTGGGGAAATGGAGCATATAATCCCAAGTGGATATGTACACATTATGTTCTTTTTGAACTTATGCAGCTTGGACTTGGGCCTGCTGATAAGGACTGTAGGAAATCGGCGGGTTTACTACTAAGTTATCCCGAAGGTATTGATGGCGGTGTTAATTACGCTAAAACAATCAAACACAGCGATGTGTGCATTAATGGAATGTTATTATCCATTGGTTCGTATTTCAAGGTAAACAAGGAATTAATAGATCCAGTAATAGAGTATATCCTGAAAGTACAAATGAACGATGGGGGATGGAATTGCCAGTATTATACAGGAGCAACCCATAGTTCTTTGCATACAACCATAAGTGTACTTGAAGGGATAGAAGAATATATACGCGGCGGGTATGAGCATAGGATAAAAGAATTAAGAAAGGCAAAGCGGGAAGCGATCGAGTTCATACTTATCCATAGGTTGTATAAATCAGAAAAGACAAAAGAAGTAATAAAGGACGATTTCTTTAAGTATACATTTCCGGTGCGATGGAAATACGATATCCTGCGGTGTTTGGACTATTTTAGGAAAGCGGAAATAGCTTATGATACAAGAATGGAAGAAGGCATAAAAAGGATAGAACAGGCAAGGAATAATCAAGGGATATGGAAAGGTTACTCGCAGGCTGGCAAGGAATATTACAAAATAGAACGCGATAAATGGAATACACTACGGGCGTTGAGGATATTGGAATATTACCAATCTTCAAGAACAGGAGGATAACTATGATTTTAGTTAGCGCATGTCTTGCTGGTGTGCCCTGTAGATACAATGGAGAAAACAAATTAAATAAGGACGTAAGACAGCTTGTAAAAGACGGGGAAGCAATATTTGTATGCCCGGAACAACTGGGTGGACTAACAACACCAAGACTGCCCGCAGAGATAATCAATGGAAGAGTAATAGATAAAGCGGGAAAGGATGTAACAATGGAGTTTAGGAAGGGAGCTGAGGTAGTACTCGAGCTTGCCCGTAATTATAAATGTAAAAAAGCAATTCTAAAAGCCAGGTCTCCATCCTGTGGAAAAGGTGAAATCTATGACGGTTCTTTTACTGGAACACTAATTGAAGGAAATGGGATAACAGCGGAAGTATTGTTAAGGAATGGGATAAAAGTAATAGATGAAGATGATATTTAGACAAGAACAGCGTTATAGGGTTTGAGATAAACTATAAAATACCATAGATCATCTATGCTGGCGCAAGAATCGCGCTGATGGCCGCGGCGCAGGATAAGCCAATGCTGGACCGACGTCTTTAGTGTTGATTACGTCATACCAATAAGGACGTAGTACATATGAATGATAATTTACGTATTAGAAAAGCTGTGCCTGAAGATGCGACTGTGCTAACTAAACTTACCGCACAATTAGGCTACCCTTGCACTCAACAGGAAATAGTAGAGAGGCTTGAGCCATATCGGAATATCTCGTATGGGATAGTGTTCGTTGCTGTTCTGAATGATACGGTAGTCGGGTGGATAAGTCTCAACACTGTGCGGTATTTCTATGTAAGACCGTTTATAGAAGTATCGGGCTTTGTCGTCGATGAGAAAGAAAGGAATAAAGGTGTAGGAAGGCGATTACTCGAAGCTGCGGAAGTCTGGGTAAAAAGACAAGGAGATTATAGGTTAATCAGAATAAGAACAAATATTATAAGGGAAGATGCCCATAGGTTTTATGAGAATAATGGGTATAGGAAGGTAAAAGAGCAAAGAGTGTATATGAAAGAGATTG